>JAABUL010006573.1_pt1 | contig 13277 bp, 14 predicted proteins | sample 5559151 | NCBI WGS metagenome assembly JAABUL01 (sample SAMN10711876, study PRJNA513368) | rock metagenome | isolation source: Antarctica rocks | place: Antarctica: Victoria Land, Pudding Butte sud | reverse complement strand
CCGCTCTCAACACCCGTGAGCCCCCTAAGCCGGCCGTCCATCGTCACCGGATCAGTAGAACGGGCCGCTTCACACCAGTCACCTAGGGCCCTGGGCGTGGCCTGGCAACCCCATGCTCTGCAGATGGCGGAGGCCACCGCCGCCCGGCTACCCCTACTTCCTGCTGGCCGTCGGCAAGCACGTGGGACCTGGCCCGCCGGCAGGGGGGCCGAGCTGTGGCCGACGTTGGCGGGGGAGGATGAGTCGGTGACCGAGCCGGTGGTGCCCGAGGGCCGTCTGTTGCCCGTGGGTACGCCGACTTGCTGGAGCTGGTGAAGTTCGAGGTGCAGGCGGCGCGGGTGCAGGCCGCGCGGGTGGTGAACACCGAACTCGTGGTCTTGTTCTGGCGGATCGGCACCCTGATCCGCCATCGGCGAGCCGAGCAAGGGTTGGGCAGCAAGGTCGTCGACCGCCTCGCCGCGGACCTGCGGGAGGCGTTCCCCGGCATGCGGGGGTTCTCGCCCCGCAACCTTGTCTACATGCAGACCTTCGCCGGTGCCATGGACGGGGAGGTTGCGTAACAGGCAGTTGCGCAACTGCCGTGGGGGACACCGCGCCGACTTCGCGGATCCTCGCCACGGGCGGTGACGTACAGCGGAGGAGCTCACCCGGGTGCTCGACCGCGTCAGGGACCTCGCTGGCCTCGCCCTCGAGCTGCAGCTTCCTACGTACCGGAAGTTCGCCGTCCGCACGCTCCTGCGCGCCTACGACGAGGCGAGCCGGCAGCCTCTTCTCGCGCCGGCTCCTTCCCACTGGAAGGCGTGTGGCTGCGTATCGCCGAGCGCCTCTACGCCCTTGGTGGTCTCGCGGTGGGCAGTCCGCGGATGACACGACCTCCTCAGCGCCGGCCGGGCTACTGTTCCCGATCGCGACCATCCTTGGGAGGCCAGATGTCCCGTCGCCGCCGAGTCGCGCCCGACGTCGAGAGCCTCGTCGAGCTCAGTCGCCTCCTGGTGAGCGTCGCGTACCGGTCGCTCGATGCGGCCAGCACCCCCGTCCCCCTGCCGCAGTTCCGGGCCCTCGTGCTGCTGGCCAGAGGTGGCCCGACAACCGCCGGAGGGCTCGCGGACGACCTGGACATGATCCCGTCCACAGGGACCCGCCTGGCCGACAGGCTCGTCGCCCACGGCTGGGTGAGCCGGGTCACCCGACCCGACAACCGCAGGGAGGTCCAGCTCAGCATCACACCGGACGGCCAGCGCATCGTCGACGAGGTGCTGTCGAGCCGTGCCGCCGAACTCGAACAGGTACTGCGCCGGCTGCGGCCCGCCAGCCGTGAGGCACTCGCCGCGCTGCTCCCGGAACTGCTCCAGGCCGCCGACGCCACCACCGACAGCGCCCGGGCCGCCTGGGCCGTCTGAGCTCAGCACGGTGCCCTGGGCACGGCCCCGGCAATCTTGCGTTTGGCAAGTGTCAGAACGGCGAGGAGGACGTCGTGTTCCTGCCGAGCCTGCCTCTGTGGGCGTCCCTGCTGGTCTTCGTGCTGTGCGCGGGCGCCATCTGGGTCGCGGGGATCTTCCTGTCGAACTACACCGACGTCCTGTCGGACCGGCTGCACCTCGGCGCCGCTCTCGGCGGACTGATCCTGCTCGCCGTCGCGACCAACCTGCCCGAGACCGCCATCACGCTCTCGGCGGCCCTCAACGGGCAGGTCGACGTGGCGGTCAGCAACATCCTGGGCGGGATCGCGATCCAGACCGTCGTGCTCGTTGCCCTGGACGCCTTCGGCGTACGCGTCCGACGTCCCCTCACCTACCAGGCTGCGAGCCTGCGGCTCGTCCTGGAGGGCTCGGTCGTCGTCGCCGTCCTCGCCGTCGTCGTCATGGGCGCTCAACTCCCGAAGACCGCCATCGCGTTCCGGCTCACCCCGGACGTGGTCGGCATCGCCGCGGTCTGGGTCGTCGGACTGCTCCTGACCCAGCGCGCCGCGAAGCTCCCCTGGCAGGACAACGGGAACGCCCCGGATTCCCAGCCCGAGCCGCGCGGGCACTCCGCCCACAAGCGGGCGGCTGACGCCACCAAGAAGGGCGTCAGCACCGGCAAGGCCGTTGTCGTGTTCGGGGCAGCCGCGGTCGTGACGCTCGTCGCCGGGGCCCTGCTGGAGGAGAGCGGCACCCAGGCCGCCGACCACGTCGGCCTGTCTGGCGTGCTGTTCGGAGCGACTGTCCTGGCAGCCGCCACCTCACTGCCCGAGCTGTCCACCGGGCTCGCCGCCGTGCGCAGCGGCGACTACCAGCTCGCCTTCGGCGACATCTTCGGCGGCAACGCGTTCCTGCCCGTCCTGCTCCTGCTGGCCACCGTCGTCAGCGGCAAGGCAATCCTCCCGAACGCCCACAACAGCGACCTGTACCTGACCGCCCTCGGAGCGCTGCTGACGATCATCTACATGGGCGGGTTGATATTCCGCCCAGCGCGAGAACACGCCCGGCTCGGCCTCGACAGCATCGCGGTCCTTCTCGCTTACGCCCTGGGCGTCGTCGGCCTGGCCGTCCTCCCCTCATGACCGGAGCCCTGTCCGTGCTGCCGGAGCAGTCGCTGCGGGACGCCGTCGACCTGCTCGTCCGGCTCGTGGCGGCAACCGGCGCGCTCGTGATCTTCCTCGGGGCAGCCCTCGCCGCAGGGAGCCGTTCGTGGCGCGTGCCCACCAGCAGCACCACGACCGCCGACACGATCGGGCACAAGACCCTCACCCTGTCGAGCCTGCATCCGCGGACCGGGCCCGCGACCCATGTCACAGCGGGAGGGCCCGCCCCGTCTTTACGGGGTGCGCATTCGCGGTAAGCAGGTTGCGGCCGGCGTCCTCGGCCTGAGCGCGGTTGTCGTCGGGGCGTGGGCGGCAGCCGCCCCGGATTCGTTCTTCTCCTCGTTCCCGCTGCCGGGCCACCACTGGGTCACACCGCTCGGGCCCTACAACGAGCACATGACGCGCGACGTCGGCGGGCTGCACCTATCACTGTTCGTGGTGAGCCGCGTGGGCCGCGATGCGGCCGCGACGAGAGACGTTCGCGCTGGTGGGCGTGGCCTGGCTGGTGTTCAGCGTCCCGCACCTCGTCTTCCACTGCATGCACCTGGACATGTTCTCCGCCGCCGAGCCCTCGGGAACGTGGTGACGTTGGGCGGCACGGTGGTGCTCGCCGCGCTGCTCCTGCTGCCGAACGACCAACACGCCGTCAGCCCTGCGACCGGCCTCCGACGACCACGCGCGGGCAGGCGAAGGGCCTGAGCGGCAACATCCCGAACCCGTCATCGACCGAAGGAGCTAGCGCCATGAAGATCGCAGTCGCAGGCGGCACCGGACTCGTCGGCCGCCTCGTCGTGGCCGACGCCCGCTCCCGCGGTCACGACGTGACGGTCGTCAGCCGCGCCGAGGGCACCGACCTGGTCACCGGCGACGGACTCGTCGAGGCGCTCGCCGGGTGCGCGGTCGTCGTGGACGTCTCCAACTCGAGCGGGACGAGCAAGACGAAGTCGGTCGCCTTCTTCACCGCGGCCACAAAGAACCTGCTCGCCGCCGGCGCCGAGGCCGGCGTCGGCCACCACGTCGTCCTGTCGATCGTCGGGATCGACCGCGTGCCGTTCGGCTACTACGAGGGCAAGCGCCGTCAGGAACGGCTGGTAGCCGACAGCCGACTGCCCTGGACGGTGCTGCGCGCCACCCAGTTCCACGAGTTCCCGGCCCAGCTGCTCACGCGAATGAGGGGCCCGTTCCTCGCCGTCCCCCGGATGGAGTCCGCCACGATCGCCGCCCGCGAGGTCGCGGAGCACCTCGTCGACCTCGCCGTCGCGGTCCGGCGGGCGACCAGCTCGGTGCGGCGGTCCGACAGCAGCCGTAACGCGACCGTCTCGTCCTCCAACCCGACCGCGTGCAGACCGGGGGTGCGCAGTGCGACCAGGGCGACGGTGCGGGCGTCGGCCGGGTCGTTCTTACGGCCGTGCCCGATCGAGAAGATCCGGGCCCGGGTGGCCAGCTTCGCCGGCACATCGATCACCGACTCCCCGTCGCTGAGCAGCCGCTGGGCCAGGTACGCGCCGACACCGGTAGCGCCCTCCACCGCCCACCGCCGCTCGGGCCACTGCCGGCCCAACGCCAGCAGCTGCCGGTACCCGCTGCTGTCGTTCACGACCTGCACGCAGGCCAGTTCACGCTCTCGGTCGTCGATCACCGACACCGCGTGCGACCGCTTCGCCGGGTCCACCCCGAGCACCACCGCCACCATCACCAACTCCATTCAGACGAAGGGGAGACGGTGCCGGGCAGACCTACCTCGAGCGAAGCAGACCCCTCTTGAGCCACACCACCGCCGACTGCGACGGTGACCGGCGGAGACACTCCACTCAAGAGCCACAGCGGGACTGGGCAAGCGCATAAAGAGCCACCCCGCCGATCACCTGACCACCAGCTTGGCCAGGCCGGGAGATGCCCTCATAGAACAGGTAGGCGTATAGGCGCGGGCCATGCGCGCTGACTGGCCCTGCTGCGGCTCCGAGGGCGCCACGTATGTGCGGGCGTCGTATGAACCGCGCCTCAAACGGCCGCGTCGCGCACGCCGGAGGACGCCGGCAAGCAAGCCGAAGACTGTCGCGCCGGCCAGCGCGTCCAGCGACGTCTGCTGATGGAACCCGCCAGTTGCCAAGGCCGCCGCGATCCCCCCTGCCGCCCACAGGAGGCCGGACAGCGAACCATCCAACAATGCGGGATGCGCGCATCTCATGTTGTGACTCCCCCCCGAGCCGAGGCTGTGGACGCTACGCGCGAAGGCCCGCGTGCACCAGCTCGGCCGCGCCGATTGGCGCTTAGGCGCACTCTCAGCGGCCGCGACGCCGGGCCAGACATCGGCGCTCGGAGAGGGCGGTTACGTCGGCAGACGAACCCCGTGCTTGCCCGGAGCTGACCCGGTTGCGTGACATTTCCCGTGCTTCCCTGCAGCTGCACGTGGAATGGACTTCCACGACGTTCGCTTTGCGACGGCGCATGGTGACCAACACTTCCGGGCGAACCACCGGGGGCTTGGTGCAAGACGGCTCCGATCATCGGTCCAGCGCTGCGGCTTCGAGATCGAGCCCTCGGATGACGTCGGCGCCAACCCGGTGGCTGACCTCGCCGGTGTCCTGCAAGCGGAGGACCTCCGCGCGTTGGACGTCGACCAAGTCGCGCCGGATCCGCCGATAGGACCGCTCAGGGTCGGCCGTCACATGTCGGTCGGGCGCCTTCAGGTTCTGGCGGGTGACGTCGACGCGGCGTTCGAGCACAGCATGCAGAGTGCCGACGACCGCCGGATCGACCCTGCCTTCGTCGAGGAGTTCCTCGAGGTGGGCGAGCGCGACCCGGGCGGCTCTGCTCTGCGCGAGGTGGGTCTCGGCCCGATCCGCCAGTGGGTCACCGCGGACGCCGAGCCGGCTCGCTAAGGGTGCGAGCGTCAGGCCCTGGGCGACGAGGGTAACGACGATGACGGAGACCGTGATGACGAGCAGCTCCGCGCGAAACGGCAGCGGACTGCCGTCGTCCTTGTTGGTAGGAAGGCTCAGGGCTGCGGTAAGTGCAACGACGCCGCGAGTCCCGGCCCAGGACAACAGCGCGGGCTGCTGCCAGCCAGGTCGACTTTCAGCGCGTCGGAAAAGTCCGGGCAGGTAGGCGGAGGGGTAGACCCACACTGCTCGTGCGACGACGACGGCCAGGAGGACGAGCGCTGTCGGCCCCAGCAGCGAGCTGGGGACGCCGTCCGGCAGGCTCCGCACCAACGACGGCAGGACGAGGCCGATGAGCCCGAACACGATTCCCTCGAGCGCGAAGACCACAACTCCCAAGACAGCTTGCTCCCGCAGCCGGATGCTCGAGGTGACGAACAGCGGCAGCCGGGGACCGATAAACAGGCCGCAGACAACGACGTCTGTGACGCCGCTGGCATGGGCCGTTTCAGCGAGCAGGTATGCCGCGAACGGGGTGGCCAGGGCAAAGACCCCCTCGCCGTCCAGATCGTGCAATCGTCGACGGACGAAGACCGCGACCGCGCCGACCGCGACGCCGATGGCAGTGCCACCACCCGCAAGGAGCAGCAGCCGGCCGGCGACGTCGCCGACGCTCGCGCCGCCGCCAGCGGCCACGATGGCGACAAGGACCTTGAAGACGACCAGGGAAGTCGCGTCGTTGAGCAGCGACTCGGACTGGACGATCGTCTGGAGCCGCCGGGGAAGGTGCATCTGCCTGGACAGGGCGGCGACAGCGACGGGGTCGACGGAGGACAGCAAGGCACCGAGCAGCAGGGCGGTGCTCAGGCCCATCCCGGGAACGGTCGCGTGGGCGACCAGGCCGACCACGAGCACCGTCAGCAGGACGAGGCCGACGGCGAGCCCGGTGACCTGACCGGCGACCCGGCGCAGCTCGCGAATCGGGATGTCGAGCGCCGAGGAGTAGAGCAACGGGGGCAGCACCAGTGCCCCTACGAGCTCCGGGGTCGGGTCGACCGGGCCCACACCCGGGATCAGGCCGACGCAGATCCCGAGAACGACGAGCAGCACAGGCGAGGGAAGGCGCACGCGCTCGGCGAACGAACCGACTGCAACGGCAACGAGCACGAGACCGAGGACGAACACCGCAGAGCCGGTCCCATGCATGTCTCAAGTTTGCCCGCCGCCTGCACGCGGCAGCCGAACTGGCCCAGCGCCAACCGATCCGCCTGGCGGGTCGGCCAGGGCTACGGTCCGCCCATGTCGATCCCGCGTGCATGCCCGCGTCGCCGCCTGGAGCTGGTCAGGGGCATCTGGGGGGCCGTCTGCCTCCTGGCGCCGGCGGCCGTGGCCGGCCGGGCCGGCGGTCCCGTCCCCGATGACCGGGAACAGCTGGTCGTGCGCAGCCTGGGTGCGCGGCAGCTCGCGCAGGCAGTGCTGTCGGGTGCGCGTCCAACTCCGGTGGTGCTCGCGGTCGGCGTATGGGTCGACTGCGTGCACAGCCTGACAGCGCTGGCGCTGGCTTGCACGGATGGTCGCCGTCGCCGCGTTGGCCTCGCCGATGCGGGCGTCGCAGCCGTGTGGGCCTGTCTGGGCAGGCTGGATCTCGCACGTGGCGGCCGCAAGAGCGGCGTGGAGCAGCGCTCCACCTGGGAGGACCGGGTGGGCCGTGTGGTGTTGCCGTTCCTGCCGGGGGCACCGTCGGCTTGAGCTACGGGGTAAGCCGTCAGTGAGGGTCGGCGGCGTCCTGGCGGAGCGTGGACTCCAGCAGCAGGGCATGGACGAAAGCCTGGGGAAGGTTGCCGCGGAGTTGGCGCTGGTCGACGTCGAATTCTTCGGTGAGCAGGCCCGGCGGCCCGCAGGCGGCGCGGGTGCGTTCGAACCATCTGGCTGCCTCTGTATGGCGGCCTTGCTGGGCGAGCGCGAGGTGAATGAGGAAGCCGACGAGGGTGAACGAGCCTTCTGCTCGTCCCAGTGGGGTGTCGCCGTGCCGGAAGCGGTAGCCGTGACCGCCCTCGGTCAACTCGGCGAGCACCGCTTCCAACGTGGCCAGGGTGCGCGGGTCGTCGGCGGGTACGGCGCCACGCAGGCCCGGTAGCAGGAGCGCGGCGTCGACCCGCGGGTCCTCAGGTGTCCGCTGCCACCGCCCCGTCGGGTGCAGGCAGTGCTCGCTGGTGTGCGCGACCAGGGTGTCGGCGAGCGCGGCCCACCCGCCGGCACAGGTGCCCGCGGCGGGCCGACGGCTGACGGCGCGTAGCCCGGCCGCGGCGGTGAGACGGCTGTGCGCCCACGGGGCCGGGCCGAGCTCCCAGATCCCTGCGTCGTCTTCGGTCCACCGGCTGGCGATCGCGTCGGCCGCTATGCCGACGGCGGTCCAGCCGCCGGCGTCGAGGTGGCCACGGCCGTCGGCGGCGGCGAACAGCAGCAGCGCCTCGCCGAAGGCGTCGAGCTGGAACTGGGCGTTGACGTGGTTGCCGACGATGTCGCTACCGCCGGGATAGCCAGGCAGATCGAGTGATGTCTGATCCGGGACCGGCCTGCCGTCGGCGGTGTAAGCGGGGGCGAGGTCGGTGCCGTGTGCGCGTAGGGAGCCGCCGACGAAACGGACCGCGTCCACCATCAGCCGCAGGTCCTCGGCGGCACCCAGGGCGGCTGCCTGCCCGACGTAGCACTGGTCCCGGATCCAGGCGTACCGGTAGTCGTAGTTGCGTCCTGCGCGAGCCCGTTCGGGTAGTCCCAGCGTGGCGGCCGCGACCATGGCTCCGCTGGCGGAGGTGAGCCCGGTCAGCACTGCGTAGGCATGCTCGGCGTCGCGGCGCGCCACGCTGGTCGACGGCAGGCGCGGGACCCGCCGCTGCCACCCGCTCGTGGTGTCAGCCCACGCATCCTCGGCGGATGGCACCTCGGGTGCCGCTCCCGTGTCCAGCACGAGCACCAGGTCCAGCGATGCGTCCTCACGAAGGTCGACCAGCCGGTGCAACACGCCATGGTCGAGCGTCATGCCTGTCGGGCCCGACCAGGCGGCGTGCACGCCCTGAGCACTGCCCCGCCAGACCGCGCGGGCCTGCGTCCCCGCCCCGACATCTGCACGACGGCCGACGCCATCTTCACGGGCCGCGCGAGCTGCCGCGGCATCGGTGTGGGCGCCTTCATCGGTGTCCTCGCGGAGGTGCGTCAGACCGTATCGGCCGAACATGGGGCGCAGGTCGAAGCGGACCTCCACCGTGGCGGCGCCGCGGACCGCTGTGACGCGTCGCAGCAGCACCAGGCTGTCGGGTGTGGCCGGCAGCGCGAGGGCATCTCGGCAGGTGACGACACCGGCGGGCTCGCCGGGCGCCGAGGCGATGGTCCAACGACTGGACCAGATCAAGCTCCCGGGCTCGTAGGAGCCGCCCCACACATAGTCGCCGACGGGGCGCACGCGGTAGCCGCCGCGGCCACCGATGAGGCCGGAGAAGACAGCTGGATCATCCCACCGCGGGAAGCACAGCCACGCCAGGTCCCCCTCAGGACCCACGACGGCGCCACGTTCGCCGTCGGCCAGCAGGGCGTACTCACGCAGCACCCGAGGCGGGAACGCCGCACCCTGGGGGCGTGACCGCGGTGGTGACACCGGCGCCTCAGACATGGGCGCGCACGCGTGACTCGCAGGCAAAGAGCCACTCTCCGATCGGCCCAGCACACCTGTCGCGCGAGTAAGGCATGGGGTGGGCATACCACCTGCCGGCCGTAATGGTCGAAGAGCCCGGCAATGGGCAGGAACGCGGCATGGCAATCCCTCTGCGGCCAGGCACTGTCGTCGTCATCACCGGGGGGACAGCCGGGATCGGGAGGGCGACCGCGCGGGCGTTCGCGGCCGCCGGCTGCGACGTGGCAGTGTTAGCGCGCGGCCAGGACGGCCTGGACGGCACTGTCGCCGACATCGAGAAGGCCGGGCGGCGCGGCCTGGGGATCGTCACCGACGTCGCCGACGCCGAGGCGGTGGAGCGCGCCGCGGACCGGGTCGAGGCCGAACTGGGCCCGATCGCGATCTGGGTGAACAACGCGATGGCCAGCGTGTTCGCACCCCTGACCGAGATCAGCGCCCAGGAGTTCGAACGGGCCACCAGGGTCACCTATCTCGGTGCTGTGCACGGAACGATGAGCGCACTGAAGCGGATGCAGCCGCGCAACGCCGGTCATGTCATCCAGGTCGGCTCGGCACTGGCCTTTCGCGGCATTCCGCTGCAGGCGGCCTACTGCGGCGCGAAGCACGCGGTGATCGGCTTCACCGAGTCGGTGATCACCGAGCTTCGGCACGACAAGAGCGCGGTGACGGTGTCGATGGTGCAGATGCCGGCGGTGAACACGATCCAATTCGACTGGGTGCTGTCTCGGCTGCCGCACCACCCGCAGCCGGTTCCGCCCATCTACGAGCCGGAGATCCCGGCAGCGGCGATCCTGCACGTCGCCCGGCATCCGCACCGTCGCAACATGTGGGTCGCGTTGCCCACCGTCGGAACGATCCTGGGCAACCGCGTCATGCCCAAGGCGCTGGACGTCTACCTCGGCCGCACCGGCGTCTCGAGTCAGCAGACGGCCAAGGACGACCACCCGCCGATCGGGGTCAACCTGTGGGAACCCGTCGCCGGGGACAGAGGGGCGCGGGGTGACTTCAGCGACCGCGCGCACGCCCGCAGCGCCGGGCTGTGGCTGTCGACGCACCGGCCCTTGGCGGGCGCGCTCGCCGCGGGCGGGGTGGCGTCCGTAGCTGGACAGGCAGCCCGGTACCTGCGGGCCTCTCGGTGACCGGCCGTTACGCGACGTTGCCGAAGATGTTGTTCGCCAGCGCGACCGCCGCCCCGACGACGCCCAGGATCAGGCCCACGGCCAGGCAGATCCAGGACGCGTCCTTGTTGGGGCGCACCAGGAACGCCACGGCCAGACCCAGCACGATCGAGCCGACGGTCATCAGCAGCACGGCGAGCCACAGGACCTTCGGCGTGGAGTGCAGATCGTCCTCGAAGGGCCCGGGGCCCAGGAGCGATCCGGCCAGATCGGAACCCGGGGCCTCTGCCCGTCGGCGCGCTGTCCGTGCATCACTAGCGGCCATGATCGCCTCCTACCCGGTGGCTACCTTCGGCACCCCTACCGGCGGTGGCAACGGCCCCGCCGCCGGCGCTGGTGCCGCCGCTCGCCGTTCGGGGTCGCGCCCGCCTGCCCGTCGCGCCTCCTGTTCTCCGGGTGAGGACCTGCTGTGAGCCTTCCGTCCCCGTCGGTACTGCTGCACGACGTGCGCCACGGCCGGTTCGAGCGAACCTTGGCGGGTCTCACGGCGGCGGGTGCGGTGATCACGACGCTGGAGATCTACACGTCGCACGACAGCGCGAGCTTCGGCAACAAGATGATGTGGTGGCCGGTGGTGATCCTGCCGACCGCGGTGCCAGCTGGGGTCGCCGGGGTGCTGAGCGCCCGCGCTGCCCGAACTGTGCTGCCGCTGGCCAGCGCGCTGATCGTCGCGAACGGGCTGCAGGGCACCTATCTGCACGTGCGGGGCGTGCTGCAGAAGCCCGGGGGACGCGCGTTGCTCGGGTACAACGTGGAGATGGGGCCGCCCGTATTCGCGCCGCTGCTCGCCAGCCTCGTCGGCGGCATGGGTCTCCTCGCCTCGGTGCTGCGGCGCGAGGGTGACGGCTGATGCCTTACCGCACACCTGACCAGCGGGCAGTGACCCCTCAGGGGAGGGGCCGCTTCCCCGGCTACGACGTCCTCGACGAGGCCGAACGATGGGACGACGTCACCGCCGGCGTCGTCCTGGCGCGGCTGGCCCCGACGACGGACCTGTCGTTCTTCACCCAGGCGGAGAACGCCGCCTGCCGGGCCCTGTGCGACCTGCTGTTGCATCAGGACGGTGAGCCGCGGGTGCCGGTCGTGGCGATGATCGACGCGAGGCTGGCCGCCGGGGAGACCGACGGATGGCACTACGACGACATGCCCGCCGACGAGGTGGCGTGGAGGCAGACGCTGGCGAGCCTGGACGCGGTCGCTGGCGAAGCGGGTGCGCCGTCGTTCGCGCTGCTCGACGGCGGGCTCGCGGGTGCTGCCGTGCAGGACGTGCAGGACCTGGCGCAGGCCGGTGGCGACTGGCGGGGACTGCCCGCGAAGAGGGCCTGGTCCCTGTGGACGCGGTACGCGTGTGCTGCCTTCTATGCCCACCCGTGGGCCTGGAACGAGATCGGGTTCGGCGGCCCTGCCTACCCCCGCGGGTATAAGAACCTGGGGATCGACGCCAGGGAGCGGTGGGAGGTCGCCGACCAGAACGGCAGCGATCCCGTGTCCGCCTCCGAACGCTTCGAGCGGGCCCGACGCGCGCAGGACGAGGTCGCCGGCCGTCCCCGCGACGTGCGGCCGCAGACGAGGCCCGGCGCGTGAAGGTCCCGCTGCCCACGCCACGCTCGACCCGCTACACCTACCGCGGCCTGCGGGAGCGCAACGAGTCCGCCTGGCTGGTGCCCAACGACGGGTCGCGTACCAACCACACGCTGCGGCGGGACATGAGGCGGTTTGGCGACGCCGACGAGGTCGACCTGGTCATCGTCGGCGCCGGCGCCGGCGGGTCGGTGCTCGCGCAGCGGCTGGCCCGGCACGGCTGGACGATCGTGGTGCTGGACGCCGGCCCGTTCTGGGATCCCGATGCCGACTGGGTCAGCGACGAACGCGGCGCCCACACCCTCTACTGGACCGAGCCCCGTCAGATCGGCGGCGCGGACCCGGTCCCGCTGGGCAGCAACAACTCCGGCCGCGGCGTGGGGGGCTCGATGATCCACTACTCCGGTTACGTGCCGCGACTGCACCCCTCGGACTTCCACACGATGAGCAGTGACGGCGTCGGCTTCGACTGGCCCATCGGCTACGCCGACCTCAAGGGCTACTACGAGGCGATCGAGCAGGAGCTTCCCGTCGCCGGGCAGGACTGGCCCTGGGGGGACCCGCACAGCTATCCCCAGCACGCCCACCCGATGGGGGGCAACGGCGATGTGTTTGTTCGCGGTGCGACCGCGGCCGGCATCCAGACCCGCGTCGGGCCGGTGGCGATCAGCAACGGCCGGCTCGGCAACCGGCCGCACTGCATCTACCGCGGGTTCTGCCAGCAGGGCTGCAAGGTCAACGCCAAGGGAACGCCGTTGATCACTCACATCCCGGACGCTCTCGCCCACGGCGTCGAGGTGCGGGCGCACAGCCATGTCAGCCGCGTCCTTGTCGACGACGATACCGATCGGGCGACCGGTGTGGAGTACGTCCTGGACGGCGTTGTGCGCCGCCAGCGGGCCCGGATGGTCGCCGTCGCCGGCTACAGCATCGAGACACCCCGGCTGCTCCTGCTGTCCGCCACCGCCCGGCACCCGGAAGGCCTGGGCAACGACCACGATCAGGTCGGTCGCTACCTGATGGTGCAGGGCGCACCGCAGACCGCGGGCCGGTTCGACGCCGAGGTCCGCGCCTACAAGGCACCCCCGCCGGAGGCCAGCACCGAGCAGTTCTACGAGACCGATCCGAGCAAGCCCTACAAGCGCGGCTACTCGCTGCAGACCGTCAGCCCCCTGCCGATCACCTGGTCTGAGCACGTCACCGCCCAAGGGCACTGGGGCGAACCGCTGCGGGAGTACCTGCGCGACTACGTGCACTGGGCGACGGTCGGCGCGCTGTGCGAGCTACTGCCCCAGGCGGAGAATCGTGTCACCCTCGCCGACGAGCATGACCGGCACGGCCTTCCCGTCGCGCACTTCGCCTACAGCCAGTGCGACAACGACCGG
>JAABUL010006570.1_pt1 | contig 13280 bp, 17 predicted proteins | sample 5559151 | NCBI WGS metagenome assembly JAABUL01 (sample SAMN10711876, study PRJNA513368) | rock metagenome | isolation source: Antarctica rocks | place: Antarctica: Victoria Land, Pudding Butte sud | reverse complement strand
TGACAACAGCCACTGCAGCTTATGAGCTGTGACCACATCAGTAGTCTTCCTCAACAAGGTATGAGGGTAAACACAAAGACCTTGCAGGCGCTTTAGCAAGCTGGCTGACCAGTTGGCATATGCATGACCTCAAATGCTGCAGTTGACTTTGTAATAAAGGGTCCCGCAGGTGGCCTGCAACCACGAGCCAAGTAGCATATGCTGCCACTCCATATGACCCCTCAGCAGCTGTTGCTCTATCTGGCTGGGTATTGCTTTGTGCACAGGGCCACCAGCAGATTTGGAAATGCTTTTTCTCCTGGTGCTGGGATAACATCTTGCCCCTGATCAGGATTTATGAATTCTGGGAGGCAGGCAGCATGATGTATAGTAGTACTAGCTGAAACATGCATTACAAGTACAACAACTGTTACAGTCTGCCTGGAATGCAGCCTTAACGAGAGTCAAGCTGCTGAGGTCATCCCATTCTCATGCTGGGCACATAAAGGCATCAGGTGCTATCCAGGGCCAGAGCGCCTTACAGGTCTCCCCGACACCTGGCTGACACCTTACTGATCATCGGTCAAGTGCAGTTGACCAAGTGGCGCTGCTCAGCTGCTCTTGACCTTGGCTAGGACAATCTCATGAGCTCAAGCCCCAGGGTATCATGCAATAGCTATGTTGCCTCGCTGCTGTGCCGACGCGAGATTCTAGCACAGCAGCCCTGCACTGACATGGGTTGAGGGGCCTATTTCTTGCAACATAGCAGAGCCTGAACCAGTCTCATTGCAATTGCACTGGTAAGGCTTGACATTGTGTGTTGAGCTGTTTGAATGCGGGTCTTGACGTTTGATCTGGGTAAACAGAGCAGCACCTCCCCAAGGCACACACGTTACTCATGACCCACTTCACTACCCATCTGAAGCAAGCAGCCACGTTCATCCGAAGCTCAGAGGAAGCTGACGTCATCGTCCTGCATGCATTTTCACCCCTTCCAAAGGTCAACATTTTAGAATTCCAGCAGTGCTGTTGACTTCAGGCCACCATAGGCAAAGCGCAAGTGAGGCGACTCGTATTCTCACACTGTGCGCGTATTCTCACACAGCGCGCGGATATTTCTTTGAAAGACACACACATATGAGTAGACTGGCGATTGCCGCCACGGCTGTAGCACTTGGTGGCGGCGTGTCACTGTATCAGTGCCTTCAGGTCGGACAGGTAGTAGAGTGGCTTAGACATGACTTTTGCGCTTGCTGCAACCATGAGCATGCCGCTGTCGTGCTCAAGAGTGAATAGGCGCTCGCCAACACCCCACGAGCTTCGCTGCATCGGTTTGGGCATCAGTCGAGACATCTGTATGGATGTATAAAATTTTTGCGCGTCTAGCTAGCACGGCACAGCATGCGTTTGCTTGTTTGCAGGGGTGCAAGGATAAAAAACATGACTTGTCAAAACTTCTCCATGATGTCGGCCAGGTCAAGAAGCTGGAGGTGAGCTTGCTGAAACCCAATACCAGCAACGATCTGGTTGCTGCTGTTGCACATCGTAGTGGCGATGGACAATTGTGACGCAGAAAAATGCTTGCCTCACCGTTTTGGCAACTGCAGGACTTGGTCCGTGTTCTCCACAAGCAGGGACACCAGAAGGCTGGCGATCGTGTCCAAGCTGCAGCTGATGAGAGGGCGGAGCATGCCGCTGCGGAGAAACTGGAGTTCAAGGTAGAAACCGCAACATCAGAAACTCTATATGTGCAAGTTGCCGAGCTCGTACGACTCTTGCTGTCACCCAACATTGCTATGCCATGTGGGCCCAGTGGCAGGTGCAAGTAAGTCAAAAGTCTGAGCTCTGCAGGGTTGACCACACATGTGGGCAGACTGAGAAGGCAAACTTGGTTGTATATTGTGCTGTGACACAGTCTGTGGGTGTCTGATACTGGCGCTGAGATGCAGCTCACTTAAACAACACCGACTGCCACCATCAAAACTGATGCATATGACGCATGTACTGCTCTGCAGAATCTAGGTGTGAATATAAGGGGTGACATGTTCCCTGTACAGGCCGCTCCTGTGCCTGAGGCCAGCAAACATGACTCATCAGCCTTGTCAATATGGTTGTGCTGAATACAGGCACGACTTAATCAGCAGGAGAAGGAGAAGGCTGACCTTGTGAAGGACTTCAGCAACCGTTTGAAGCAACACCGAAAAGATGAATGCAGACCTGAGGCAGGGGTCTGGGAAGAGTGAAGAACAATACAAGGTGCTTAAGCGAACCTTTGAGCAGTACAAGGTGGAGGCTGCCGACAAGCTGAAGGTGACTTCCTTGACCAACTGTAATGGGGATCATCTGCTGAGAGTGACACTTCATGTAAAGCAGACAACACATCGCAGCTGTTTTTCAGTGCCCCTTGCATTAAGCCGTTGTTAACGCAGGCTGCAGCCTCAGCATCACTTGACTGTTTTGATTGCCTGCATATAGGCCACCTGCCTAGACTTCAGGTGCTTGCAAATATGTGACTGATGCCCTTGCTGATGCTGCACCGTTGTATTTTGCAAGGGCACCAAGCGTGGCTTCAACTTACGCCTAGCCTTTTGTTGTCATTTCTACCAGAGCTGATGCCATGTTGCGTTGCCAGGCACTCAATGCAACTGGCTGCCAGCACATCATCTCGGCTGATCTGCTACTGTGTGACCAACGTCTGTGACGTGAATGCAGGCCAAGCAACAGGTCATCAGTAACATGAAGCAGGAAGCGCATGCTTCGTGGACTGAGATGAAAAAGAAGGTTCTCCAAATGCAGGAGGAGAATCGCACCCTGAGGCATAACTTGGAGGTAAATTCAGCATTGTGTAGAAGGCTGCTTGAAATATATCCAGATGTGAATTTGCTGCAACCCACATAGCTGGGTTTTGTACGCCCTTATTTGAGACCTGACTCATGTCAAATCCATTGGTAGGCCTTGCTACATTTCACAGCTGCTTCCATTTGTCTGATTGTGTGTGCTATGTCAGGTACGAGATGCTGCCGAGAGCAGTGTTATCTCCCAGCTGCAGTGCCAGGTGGCAGCAGGGCAGCAGAAGCTGGAGCGCCAGGCAGCTCAGAGCGCAAGCTGCCTTTGTGAGGCCAATGCTGAGCTGCAGGTAGGTTGCCTCCACTGGACGTGTCAATCACAATGTCTGACTCTAGTCAGAGCTTGTGATTTAGTTCTACATGGTGCTGTGTGTGGGTTGTGATGACTGCTCACTCGACCCTAACAAGGGCTCACTCTCTTGTCTTGTACGTGCAAGGCAATGATGATGGTGTGTGACGCACAGCCAAGCCTGATACCTGCTGAGCCATGATTTTGCAGTGTGAGAGGGAGGCACGCATCAAGGCTGAGGCAGATTATGATGATGTGAGGTTGGCCGTCCAGCAGGAGAGCCAGGCTGCGCTGAGGGCTCAGCACCATTGGACATCTGAAAGGGAGGTAAGTCCATGCTGCACGCCCATTGCATTGCACAGTATTGCGCACAGATACGAGGTGTGGTGCTGTTCAGTGATGGAGAGGCACTGCTTCCCTGCAATGATCTGCTTTGCTTGAGCCCGATTCAACCAGCTGGCTGGTCACATGAACTCCAACCAATGCTGTTTGAGACTATGCTTAGTGCATGCTGTCCTCCCAGTCATTGCCTGTGAAGTCCGAGTCCCAAAGACAGGATCTGCATATTGTTGGATTGCTGATTGATGATGCATGACAAGCTGAGGTCAGGTGGTGTCAGCCATGCAGGCACTGGAAACGCATCACAAGACTGTGATGGGCGAGCTGGAAGGGGAGGTGAGAGCCCTGCAGGAGAGGGAGGCTGCCAAGCAGGCAACCTTGGATACCAGCCTTGAGGAGAGCCAATTGCGTGAGCAGGTATGCACCACCACACCTGCAACATCACCTGTGTCTGCACCTGTCCAAAAAGCATTGACTGTGCAGGAGGCATGCAGGCGCTGGCTACACACCACAAAGTATACAACTCTTGTCACACTCAGCCTTGAGACCATGCCATGCACTCAGACTTGATGAAGAGATCATGTCATGCACTGCAACCTTCACTCTCATGTTGACAAGTTCAAGTCGAGTAGCTATTCACAGGGAAGCTGCTGACATGTGCTCCTGTCCTGCAGGCAAAGGACTCTGAGCTGAAGCAGGCTGAGTCAGCTCATGCTGCTGCCCTGCAAGAGGCGCAGTTGCGCTTCCAAGAAGAGCTTGAGAGGAGAATTGCTGAGCAGACTGCGTCTCATGCTGATGCGCTGCAAGCAGTGGAGTCACGCCTGCAGGCAGAGAGGGACATGTGGGCTGCTGAGGGCAAGTCTTTGCAAGCAACCATCAAGGTGGATTCTGTTCTAATGTGCTGCTTGCTTTGATCAGAATACTTTGTAAAACTCATCACAGGGTCTGCTTTTGATTGCTTGAACTGAAACTGGCTTGCCACCCCTGCCTGCATTTGCACATTCAGTAATTCTCACGCCAAGCATCACATAGCAAGAGCTATCTCATGTGTAGTGCGTTGTCCATCAATCAAGCAATTTACATTTGTTGTTTTTGTGACTTATCATGGAAGTCAGCAGACAATGAGCGAGGGCCCATACTACATGTGTTGTGACTTATCATGGAAGTCAGCAGACAATGAGCGGGGGCCCATACTACATGTGTTGTGAGCAGTCAAGCAGTCACTTGATACTGAGTGGCAAGATGAGTGCAGGAGTTGCAGCAGCAGGCGAGCGACAGGGGGGATGAGCTGGAAAGGGTTGCTGGTGCAAAGGAGCGCGCTGACGGCAAGCTCAAGCGCAGTGACAGCCACCTGCAGCAAGCCAACACCACAATCCAGGTTCCTCCCTGCACTGCCATTCAGACCTCCTGAGTCTGCTTTGTACCACTTGCCTTTATTCTCAATCTGTAGGGTCTCCTTGCTTTGCCCCAGCTTGGCCTCCATGCTTCAGCCCCAGCTGTCAGCAGCACCGTTTGGTCAAGCCAGCATATGTGCTCTGGGCCAGTATTTGCAACCTGGCTGCTGTGATAGCAAGCTGGCGCCAAACCATTCAGTCTGTGGGTTCAAATCAGCTGGTCAAGATTTGCCATGTGGACACTCCTGGTTGAATCGCAGGCCTTGCACATCACCCTGGATGAGCACAGCAGCAGTATGAAGGAGGCCAAGGCTGAGGCTGCCAAGGCCAAGACTGAGAGGAGCAAATCCCAGAAGGTCTTGCTGGTGAGTCCCCACGCACTATCATGCTGCACCACTGTACACTGACCACTCGTTGCCCACTGGTACAGCTCCTGATTGTGGCATTGCTCCTTAGTGTTGCTGCCTTTCCACTTGCTGCTTTCTGCACATATGTGCCTACTGTACAGCTGCTCAGACAGGGTGTGGCATGTGGCAGGAGACACAGGAGTCCCTTGACAAGAAGGCCAAGGAGTGCGGTCTGGTGATCAGGAAGCTTGGTGCCCTGGAGAGCAGCCATGCTCAGCTCAAGGTGTGTTGTGTACATGAAGCTGGTTGCTGTCTCCATTGGCAAGATGATGTGATCAAAGGCTGCTGGACAGCCAAGACACAGTGCCAATAGACACAGTGCCACAGCTGATATCTGATGGCAAGCTTGGTATTCATATCCTGTGCTCACACTGTTGTGTCTTTTTCAAATGCTTTTGCCGCAGAAACAGCAAACACCAATGTCAGTTGACCTCAAATCCTCCCCTCAGCACACACACACTCACGTACACTGTTCTTGACAAGCGTCCAACCTGTATATGTATAACCTGTATATCAACACAAATCATGTGCAAGTGCATACTTTAGCAGTTTTGTATGTTGTGCAGGAGGAGAAAAATGCCCTGGACAGCAGAGTACATGTCCTCACTGCTGCCCGGGAATCTGCACCTCAGCAGCAGACCGCCTCAAAGGCTGCTAGGAAGAGGAGCAAAGGTGCCTCCAGCAGTACCGTCACCTCACCAGCTCAGCAGGTATGTCCTTTGCTGCACTGCCCTAGCAGACACTTTGTTTGCTGTGTTGCTAGGGATGTAACTGGTGCAAGACTGCTTGACCGTGTCTGTGTTGCATACAGAGTCCACTTTCTCAAGCAGCTTTCAGACAGCTTGCACATTCGCTTCTATTTCTTTTGTTCTTTGAGCAAAGCCACAAATGCTGATGGACATCACGCTGATGTGCAGACAGAGGTGCCTGAGGCACAGCTGAGCTTGGATAGCAATGAGGCACCCCCAGAGGATGACAAGACACCTGTGGTGGACACCAGGGCATCCCCAGGCGCCAAGGGGGCTTCCCAGGACATCTCAGAAGTAGCAGGGTCAGAGGCTGCAGCCTCACTTGCAGCTCTGAACCCGGACGACGCCACAGCAAGCAGTACTGGCGGTCAGACCGAGGGGGATGGCTGGAGTGTGGTCAAGTCCTCAAGGAGGCTCAGCAGACAGACCACTGGCTCATCTTCCAAGGGCATGTAGCACGCATCCTCTACCAGATCCACACGCTAGGACAGGTGTTGTTCGATGTGATTCTTAACCATTACTCATGTACATAAGTGCAATGTCAGATTGGCAAATACTTGTTGTAATCTAAGCTGTGATCAATCTGCCAATTTGTCCAGTGTGCATGTTATCATGTGTGGCCAGCAGCCCTTTGCTGATTCATAGCAGTGTTGCGATAGGGGGCAGCCATTCAGGTGCCCACTTGAATTTGTGAGTTCCCCTTCTTTCACTTCAGCGTGCTTAGTCATGCACAATCTGCTGAAAGTGCAGATGCACAGGCTGCAAGTTATCCAGTCTGGTAGCCTAGTTTGCAGCAGCATGTGGCGTGATCCACATGCTTGCTGAGTTCACCTGCAGTCTTTAGGGGAATGTACCATGGCTACAGTAGCACGTGCATTTTCGCAGCATTGCTCGGTATTGATACCCATAGTGTAGATGATGACCTGATATAAACATGCGTTGTTGTGGCAGTGTTTGTCTGCTAATTCCAATTTTCACATGTATGTAAACAAGCTGCCTGTACAATACAGGTGCATCAAGCAGGTGCACTGCAGCTGTCTTCTGCTGATGAATGCAACTTCGTGTATCGACTCTGTAGCCAGCGTGCTTGTTCAGCGCTAGATCAGCAGTGGTCTCTTAGCTAGGCTGCAGCAGCGTTTCTTTTGTCCACGGACCACTGATAGAGTAGCAGACTGTAACACAGAAGTCTTCCAGTTAAATGGGGCCAGATGGCTATTGTATCATGATTGATTGTGCATGCATGCGTATACTGTTCTCAACGTCAATGTGTCAAGCATGAAGCCGCAGCAATGTGATACCAACATGGTTTTATGTTTTCACTTTCACTCCCGCAAATTGCTGACAATAATTCTTGAAAATGGGCACCACGATGGTGTAGCAGTTGAATGCTATACGTCTGTAACATGGCATCACACATGCGTGCAAAAACCGTCAGCCCTCAAGCCTGAGAATCACTGGTGCTATCACGGTGTTGCTGCAAACACCTATACACTATGGGAGTATCTCACAATGAAAGCAAAATTATGTCGCAATGAAAGCATAGACTCAAGCAACCCAGATGATGTCAACAGGACTGCAAAGCAGTAGTGCTATCTCACTCAACAAGACTACTGGACGCAGCACAAGCAAGCGCCTGCAGCGAAATGTGACATTGCACTCTTAGCAGAATGGTTGATCCAGGCAGGAAATACAGACAGCAAATTCAGTGGCTGATATTACAGGTGGCCAGCACTGCATGACACAGGACCTATCTGATGCAATGCAGCTTTGCTGGGAGTTGCCATCAGCTATGACTATGCACAATAGCCAAAAAGCACATACTTTGCCATCAGGAATGACACCAGTATTGTACAAGGAAACAATGCCACCAACATGACTACAACCAGAATCACTCCTTTACCCACTTGGCACCAACGACCTTTGCAGCAAACCCAAATGAGTCTGCCGCCTCCTCAATCACTTTCTTGGTGGGCTTCCCGGCACCGTGCCCCGCCCTTACATCTATCCTAGTGATCAAGGGATTCCTCTGTGGACTCTCCTCATGGCCAGCCAGCACATGCTGCAGTGTAGCTGTCAGCTTGTGGCTGTGCAAGGGCACCACGCGGTCGTCGTGGTCGCATTGTGCACAGGGCTGTAGGGGTGGATGTAGGCGAAGTCCTCTGCATGGTCTGGGTTGCCGTAGTCGCTGGTCCATGCATGACCTGCAACACAGCAAATTGACAGCACATTGACAGCAAGACCTACAAATTAACAGCATGACCTGCAAATCAACAGCTGGGACTGCGACTCTGACTGATGGCAGCCATCCAAAGGATGCCAACAGATTGCTCTCACTTGTGGCGCCTGCAGAGATGCTCATGTAAGCAGAGCTGTACTGCAATGCACAGAAACAACATGGACGACATTCTTGCGGGATCCCAGTCGAGGGAGGGGGGGGGGGTTGCCATGGGAGTCCCTAGATTGCCTTGCCCTTCTTTTGGGCGGAATACTCTTGTCTTGGCTCTTTTTCTGACCCTCTCAGGGGTGATGACTAAACAAGGTGAAGACTAAAGGCGTCCCGCTGTTTACATGCAGGGGGAGAGCAGCTATCAGTGATTTCCACATGCTGCAAGCATGCAACAGAGCTGAGATGAATGATGAAGGTGAGAGCGCTGACCAATGGTGAATTTGTGAAAGCGCAGCATGTCCATGACGCCCACTTGAGCAATGACAGCCCCAAACAGGTCAGGCCTCTGGTTGCTGCAGGCCGCCACCAGCAGCCCTCCATTTGAGCCTCCCTGCAACGTACAAATGTAATTTCTCAAGCTGGTTTGTAACGTTGGCAAGGGCTGCCACGACATGCAAAGCAGAATGTAGGGAAAGCTGTGATCTTCATTTACTTCACATGAGGAAGACACTGCTGGCTACTTCCCCCTGCAACATATGTGTCGTTTCTGAAAGATTTGTGACCTTTCCTGTATATTCTTTTGTTTATTTTCCCCGTCATTCCTTATTTTGGTCTTTTTTTTGGTTTGCAGTTTACAAAGATACAACACACACAAAAAAGAGTGCACAAAATTTCCCACCAAAACGGGTTTGGATTTTGCTTTGAAATGTTACCCTTATAAATTCTTTCACAAACAAATAGAGCCGTACAACAGCTGCGGCTCAGCATAATGGTCAAGCAGAAGCAGGTTGGTGATCAAGCCAAGCAGCAAATCAGTTCCTGTTCTGACCTGAATGATGAGTTTGTCAGCGCTGGTGTACTCCTTGTCTGCTAAGTACTCAGCACAAGCTTGGAAGTCATCAAACACATTCTGCTTGTTGCCATGAGTGCCACCATCATGCCACTTCAAGCCATACTCCCCTCCACCTCTGCATTCAGAACCGCATCTCACTACATGAGTCATCACATTTTGAGCTCAGTGTGTTTTACACTTGCCATGTAATGGTCTGTCTGGTCAGCAGTTGTCTACTTTAACAGCAGGAGGAGCAGGCAGGAGAGCAGCTGACGGGCAGGTCACATAGCATTGATTGTTGGAATGCATCTTGGCTAGATGTGATTTGCAGGCGCACTGCAAGGCTGATCAAGACAAACTTGGATTTCCACAATTGAAACAGCAAGAAGGGCAGTTGGGGGAGTCAGACATCATCAAATGAACCTGGGGTAAGATGTGGTAAGGGGCAAGCAAGAGCACTCAAGGCACACCGAAGTTTGCGCCTGTTCCATAATGCTGCTTCCACTGTCCAAACAGGCAGTCAGCAGCCTCTCAGCAGCTGCATGTAAAGTTGCAATACAAGAGTTGATGCCCCCTCGTGGGGTGGGGCCTTAGCCTCGGCAGGAATGTAAATTTACGCCGGCAACCATCGGGCCATGTAGACGCAACAGGCTGCATCAGCAAAGTGGTAACAGGTCACCTGAGGTTAGCGACAGCCAGCACTCCGCCATAGCCCAGCATGAAGGCCAGCCGTGTGGGAGAGAAGCCCGGCGTCAAGTTGATGTTGAACCCTGCATTTCATTCAATTGAGCCAAACGGTCACTCAACCAATCAGTACATCAATCAACCAATCAACCAATCAATCATTGATCATTTTCAATCAATCATTGATCAGTTTCAATCAGGCAGTCAATGACCCAATCAAACAATCTACAACTCCACATTTGAAACTAGTCAACAGACAATGACGAGGAAATTAAACTTCACTGAGCACTTGATGTTCACAGGCATTCGACTAGGCATTAGAGCACCAAAGAGACTGCATTTGAGACATACCAAACTGGCTCACATGTACTTGTGATACACAGCACAGCTCAGCATGATGGCCAGAGAGGGCAGAACAAAGTCATTCAGCAATACATACAATACAACAGCTATGATGGAGGCGATGCCCTGACAGCCTGTTACTTATCAGAAACTAAAACTTAGAAGTAAATAGAAACTAAAGAAAAGAAAATGATGCTAAGATAGGATACACAACCATCAAAAATAAATATTTTTTTGTCAAATTCAGTTTGATGTGTGTGCGTGCCCTTGGCTGCTGAGGTCACAGCTGACTGCTGCAAATCCTGTCTGCTGGTGGCCCCATTCATGAAGGCACAGGTGAAGGCTGATGCACAGCAATGCCAAGCATACCTCCATAGCCGTACAGCAGGGTGGGGGCCGTGCCGTCCAGAGGGGTACCCTTCTTGTGGGTGATGAACATGGGCACCTTGGTGCCATCCTTGCTGGTGGCAAACTCCTGCTTAGTCACAAACTCTGGGGCGGGGACATAACCCCCCTTCAGCTTGGTCTGTCTGAAGAGCTGTGGCTCTGTGTTGCTTGATGCTGTGTCTAGCCTGCATAAACCGCACAGCTAAAATATGCAGTAGAGAGGCTGGTATTTGCTGCACGTGCAGACAGCATTGTGCGCTGCTTGAACAGCTGGGGCTTCACACTTTCAGAGCCTGACTCTGCATCAAGCTACATGCCAGTTGATAGGCGGACAGACAGACAGGCAAAGGAAGACAGACAGACAGACAGACAAACGCACAGCCAGACAGATATGCAGGCAGACAGGCAGGCAAACAATCAGCTCTTCGAGATGCATAAACGGCATTCTCTTCCAAAGACGCCCGAGTCATAGTTTGATTCAAACACAGAAACGCCGGCGGCTAGCATTCGGCATTTATACTTCAGTGAGATATGTTGGTGATGCCACACACACCTATAGGTAGCGCCTGGTTCAGTGAAGCTGGAGAAGCCAAAGAAGAACTCGCTGTCCTCCCTCTTGCCGGCAAACTGGGTCACTGAGCCAATGCCTGGCAGCTTTACCTCACGCTGCTTGCTGCCAGTTGCCAGGCTGTGGATCTGCAGTTTGGATGCAACGTCTGCCACATAGCACACCACCAGCACATCTCCCTGCATCCAAGACACCTGGATCTGTCAAGACCCAAAGATTGTACCAACCAGCAAGCCTTTGGCATGACTTTTGGCAAGGCCGTCACAGTTGCCACACAGCGTGCAAGTTACGCGCTCCAGTTGACCACGGGCTGTGTTCTATATGATGTGTACTGCAGGCTGCAATGCAGTCACGTTGCATTGTGTGGCTGACAGTGGAACCAAGCCACTTCGGCGTGCAAAGGCCCAAAGCATTTCCTAGGCAGGGAAAATCTCTAACAGCAACATAGCACTGTACGTACACAGTGCTGCTGCAGGTATCATTGTACATTGTGTGGCAGACACTGTCATGCAGATGTGCAGTGTTGAAGCAGCAGTGCAGAGCATGCAGTCACCTTGAGAGCTGCTGCCCAGTCAAGCAGATCCTTGGGGTGCTCTGGAATGACATCCTGCCAGCCAGATGGAGAGCTGGGGAACTCAATGTCTGTCCGTACCACCCTGCACGCAGTCACACAAAGCTAGCATCTCAGAAAAATGATGAAGTTGAAAGGTAAGGACTCTGATTGTGCATGCACTTGCGTGCAGGCCTGCGCATGTGGCCGACACGCCATCTCTGTGTCCCTCACAATTGTGTGATTGAGCTCGATTGTGTGGTATGGCCGTTGCAGCCTTGCAGATTTGCGGCTGGCACTTGATAGCTGCTGTTGATGTTCTCAACGCGCGTCTGTCCTGAGTGCCTGCTAGCTTGTGCTGTTGCTTGTTGTCATCTGAACCACCAGAGAAAGCCTCAACGCCAGGCATCCACATACAACTGACACGTGTAGCTGGAATAACATCCTATACCTAACCCCAATGCCATGTCTGGGTCAAATTCAAGCGCTGCCATTTTGGGCTTAGATTGCAGCATGGTAGACGCTGATTCGATAATGGCTCATGTGAGCTGAGAGACAGCACCAGCTGGCATGAACGGCAACTGTCCAATCATGTTATAGCAGTCAGAACAGACTCAGCAATGATGCATACCTGTACAAAGGGGCTTGGTAGTTGGTCTGGAAGGTGAACACCATGCACTCATTTGCAACATAGTCATACGCTGCCCCAAAGTTATCCACTAGTTTCACCACAGGCAGTGCCTTAGGGCCTGTGTTGTAGTCATAGGGGGTGAAGTCCAGGGCTGCGTCTTTACTGAACTCTGGCAGCGCTTGCAGATCCACATACCATAACTGGTTTGTGGGCTGGGTGCCTTCCCTAACTGAGATCAGCAGGAATCTGCAGCAGGTGGATGGGAAAGTGAAGAATCTGGCCAGCCAGTAGTGTGGAGAGCAAGTGAGCGAGCGACCGAGCAAGCGAGTGAGCGAGTGAGTGAGAGGGTGGGTGAGTGAGTGGGCGAGTGGGTGGGTGAGTGAGTGAGTGATCGAGCGAGCAAGCAAGCGAGCAAGCCAGTGCATGCATGCATGAATGAGCAAGCGTGTGAATTGTAAGTGAGTGAGTAAGCAATTTGTGTGAGTGAGCACGTAAGTCCCTGTGCCCAATCTGAGTGTGCAAAGCGCCAAGAAGATTGCAGCCAGGGACAGTGAGTCAGCAAGCAAGCAAGCAAGCAAGCAAGCAAGCAAGCAAGCAAGCAAGCAAGCAAGCAAGCAAGCAAGCAAGCAAGCAAGCAAGCAAGCAAGCAAGCAAGCAAGCAAGCAAGCAAGCAAGCAAAAGGCACCACACTCAGCTACTTGTGCAGGCATGACAGGGCAACAACGCAAGCGATTGGCTGAGCATAGTGCAAGAGGGCAACAGCTAACCTGCCATCATCAGAGACTTCAGCCCCTAGCATCCAGGCAGGGTGCTCAGGGCAGGCCCACACAACTGCGTCCTTGCTCTGGGGCTGCCCCAGCACATGGTAGCACAGCTGCTGGTTGAGGTTTATGTCAG
>JAABUL010006569.1_pt1 | contig 13288 bp, 24 predicted proteins | sample 5559151 | NCBI WGS metagenome assembly JAABUL01 (sample SAMN10711876, study PRJNA513368) | rock metagenome | isolation source: Antarctica rocks | place: Antarctica: Victoria Land, Pudding Butte sud | reverse complement strand
GCCCGCGCGCCTCCCCGATGAGATGGTCGACCGACTCCCGCACGGCGCGCTGCACCTCCGCCACGATGTGGTCCGTGGTGTCCTCGACCGGCCCGCGCGCCTGCTCCATGAGCGCGCCTGGGTTGAGCTTCTCCTGAATCGCATCGAGCGTTCCGCTCATCGCGCCCTGCGTCCGCTCGATGTTCCGCTCGATCTCCATGACCTCCCCCGCGCCCGCGTCCGTCGCGAACGTGGTGTCGTGTCCCCCCTCGCTCATGCCTTCTCCCCTTTCACCGCGTCGACATCGGCCGTCAGCGTCGCCAGCGTTTGGCGCGGCGCCAGATCGCGGTGCGCGAGCGCCGCGCGCCCGCGCTGGAGCAACGCCGCGCCGATCCCGACGACGACGAGCCCAACGATGAGGGCCGCGAGCCACGCCGGGAGCGCCGTCGCAAGCCCCAGGATCACCGCGGCCAGCAACGCGAGCAGCCCCGCGTAGGCCACCGCGCCGCCGATGACCAGCACGCCGATATCCTTGCCAGCCCGCGTCGCACTCTGCGTCAGCTCGGCCTTGGCGAGCGCGACCTCCTCGCGTACCAACGCGCCCGTTTGGCCCGCCAGATCCCCGAACAGCTCGCCCAACGAGCGCTCGTCCTTCCCCGTCTGCATCGTCACTCCGCCTCCCTGTCCGGCGTTACCGCCGCTCACGCACCGGACGGCGCGTGGCCCGCCCACCAGATGTCTCTCTCGTTACCGCACGTCCGCGTCATGCATCTGCTGAACGACGTCTTCAACGGCCTGGAATCCGCTCTGGTGCGGCGTATAGGCGGAGGTGACCTCAACGCCGGACATCACGACGGGCGCATGGTCCGCTGGACTGCCTGGATCTGTCGATGCGCCCGCCCCCGCGCCAGCGTCTCGTGCCGCGTCCGTGTCAACGAGGGCGCGATCACTCGCCGACGGAGGGGTACGTCGAGCCGGCGTGGTGGGGGGCGGTAGCTGGGGCGACGCGTCCGGGGTCGGCTGCGGCGTGCGGCGCGAGCTCCTGAGGAAGCGGACGCCGAGCAGACCCAGGGCGAGCGCGCCACTGGCGAAGAGCACCGGGTGCGTCCGGCCGAGCTGCTCGGTCTCGTCGAGGAGCTGGGGGATGTCGCGGCCGCGCAAGTAGCCCGAGCCGCGCTCGGCTTGCTGCGCGGCGCGATCGGCCAACGTGCCGACGGGTGCCTGGTCCTGCTCCCGAAGTTGTTGCCCCGCCTGGCGCAGCACATGGGCCACGGTATACAAGGTGTCAGCAGCCTGGTCTTTCTGGCCCGCTAAACGGGAGGCCGCCTGCTGCTTCGCCCCATCGACGAGGTAGCCTGCTTTGTCTTGGGCCTGATCGACGACCTGCCCCGCTTTGTCGTGGAGCGACTCCAGTCCCTGACCTGCGGCGGCCACGACGCCCGCCCCCTCGGACGAGCGCGACGCGGTGTTCTGTGAAACCATGCTAGCCTCCCTTTTCCAAATCGCGGCGCCGCCAACCTGTGCGGCGGCCCGTGGCTATACGGTGTCGCGGGCCATAACCGCGGACACCCTGAGCGCAGGCCGGACGTCCGCGGGGGTATGAGATATCGCCAGGCGGCGTGTGTCGACCTCCGTCGCCTGGTCGCCCGCCATGCCTTCACGCGCCGATCGGCGCTGGCTTGGCTACAGGCAAAGCAATATACGTGCCATTAAAGCACATGACCGTGCGGAAAAGTACCGTAAAACGAGGGGCGCGACGGTTTATGGTAGCGTGAGCGCGGAGCCATCATCCGGTTGTGGATCGTATGACCAGGCGCTGGGCGTGGAAGGGGCAGGCGGCGACGGGCAGGCACAGAACAGAGGGGGGCGAGAGCGGCACTCACCCGTGTGGCGCCGGCGCGCCCCGGTCTACGCGCCCCCTCACGCGCCACCTTCCTCCGGAGCATCGAGGAACGGGCGCGCCAGACGGACGAAGCGATCGGGGGCATCGTAGTGGGCGACGTGCGCGACGCCCGGGATGACCGCGAGGCGCGCCTGCGGAAGCAGGCGCGTCGCCTGCTCGCCCCAGCGCTGCGGGACCAGTGGATCGCGCGCGCCGCGCACGACGAGCGTGGGGGCGGCCAGGCGCGGCAGGTTGCCCTCGATGTGGTCGACCAGCACAACGCGCACGAGCTGCGCCCCCGCCCGCGGCCCGATCTTCAGGCAGTCGCCCAGCAGGAGCGCGAGGTAGCGCCCTGGCTCTCGTGTCCCATCGAGGAGCAGGCGCATCCCCTGTTGTCCGAGCGTGTGGTGCGCCGGGTCGACGGTCGGCCCCACCAGGATCGCCCGCGCGACACGCTGGGGGGAGCGCACGGCGAGGTCGGCCACGATCTGGCAGCCAAAGGAGTGCGCCACGAAGGCCGCCCGCGCGAGGCCGACGGTGTCCATCCAGCGCGCGAGGAGGGCGGAGAAGTCCGCGACCGCTGGGACGCGCGCCGGGTGCGCGCTGCGTCCATAGCCGGGCAGGTCCAGCGCGTAGACGTTGTAGTAGGGCGCGAGCCGCGCCGCTAGGGGGACCATGTAGCGACTGGAGATGAACGCGCCGCGGACCAGGAGGACCGTACGGAGGGTTGGGTCGGACGTGGGGCGCGCGGCGCGCGCATAGAGGGGCAGCCCCTCGACCGTGGCCCAGTGGTCGTGGAGCGGCCCGCTCGGTGCGCGTGGCGTGGCGTCGTACGGCATCATCCGTAGTGTACGCGATTGGACGACGCGGTAGCCAGCGGCGGCGCGAGGGCGCGAGGGGACAGCCGGCCGGTCGTGGCTCTCTGACCTGGCGACGCGGCGCATCCAGTCATTGTGATAGAACCCTATCAGGAATGGAGCAATGTACACTGCACGTTGTCATAAAGGTTGGGCGGCGTGCCACAAAGGTTGGGCCGGCCTGCCACAAAGGTTGGGCTGACGCCCCATCGGCACCCTCAACGGTTCCTCAATGCGCGCTGCCCGCGACGCCTCCGTCACCGTCATCACCGCTCCCGAGGTAGGCCGCCACCGCCGTGCGCTCCACCCAGACGTCGCATACCTGCACCGTCGGCCGTGCCCGGAACGCCGGGACCACCCCTGCCCGCACCGCCCGCAGCAGCTCGACCAGCGTGATCCGCCCGCTCCCCTGCACAAGCGCCCACGCCACGTCCCCGCTAGCGACGCCCACGTCGTCCCGTGTCCGCACCGGTAAAGCGCCCAACAGGACCTCGAGCGAGCGCCGCAGCCTCCGCTCCGAAAAGAGCCATCGCCCCGCCGCGTCGCCTGTCAACGGGCCACACACCGGGCGGATCAACCCCGCGCCCACCAGCGCCTCGAGATCGCGCACCCCCACCTGGCAATAGGCGGCCGCCTCCCTCATCCTGAGCCACAGGTCCTCCCCGTCCCAGCACTCCGCGTGCCACAGACAGGGAACCGCGGGAAAGGCCGGCCGCGTGAGGCGCCCCCACCTATACCCCTCGGCCGCACGCTCCCCCACCACTCTCAGCCAACCCTCTCCCGCCATGATCCATGCACGCCCCCCTGCCTCTGCCTCATCGCTCAGGACAATCGGGAACGGCACGCCCTCGCCCCACCACGACGCCCCGTCGCGCAACAGCCGCCACGCCGCCACCAACGCTGCATGCAGGTCCGCGATCGTCAGGGCCTGCAGGTGCGACGCCCCCTCTCGGACGACGATCGCCTGGGCGCACCTCCACAGTCCCCTGAGCAGCGCCGGCGTCCCCAGCCGCCGCAGCGGATGCTCCGCCGCCAGCCTCAGTTCCTCCGGCGGGTACGGTCCCTCTGTGCAGCCCGTCGCCCGCCACAGCAACCCGGTCAACTCGACGCTGTCGGGGTCCGCCGCAATCGAGCGGGTTGGTGCGCCAGCGACAGCCTGGCCGCACTGTCCACAGCCCTCGTGCCCTGCCACCAGCCGCAGCGGCGCGTTGCACCCGCTGCACCACTGGTGCAGCAGTACCAAGTGGCGCGGGCACGCCGTCAGGTGGTGCAACCACCATGGCACCAGGATCACCGGCCGCTCCTCCCAGCACGCCGGGCACACCCCAGGGACCTCCCGCGTGTTCCCCTGGCTGCCCCCGTCTGTCCACAGCGGGATCGACACCACCGCCGGCCGCGGCGCCCGCTGCGCTACCCCATACCACGGCGCGAACCGGTGCAGCGTCAGTCCGATCAGCTCCGCCCGCCCCAGTCCCGTCAACTCCTCCAGGGTCTGGAAATCCCGCGCCCGCCGCAGCACCTCCGGCCGCGCCGGATGCCGCCCCAGCAGCCCGCCCAGCCACCCTCGCTCCCGGTAGTGGTTCGCCTCCCCCAGCCGCTGCAGCAGGCTCCCCAGGCTCTCCAACGGCGCCGGCCGCACCCGGTTGATCAGGCCCGGCACCGGTCCCCTCTCCTCACCCTCGGCGGCGCCGGCCCCCTGTACCGCCCGCGTGACCACCCCTCACGCCCGCCCGTCACGCGCAGCGCGCGGCGTCTCCCCCTCGCCCCCCTCGTTTCCGTGCCCCTCGCCGCGGAAAGGGTTGGCGGTGCCCCGCCGCACGCTGGCCAGCCGTTGCTCGAACGCCCGTCCCAGCACCTCCAGGAACGTTGCACAGCCGTTAGGCGTGCATCTGGGGCGGGTTCTGGCCGGCCTGCTCTGCTGCCCTAGCCGCCTGACTCTTTTCACGACGCGCCTCATCCGCCGCAATCTCGGCCAGCCGGGCGACGCACTGCGCGCCGTCGTCGGCGTCCAGGTGCGCGGCGGCGGCGCCCTTCAGTTCCGTGGCGTATCCAAGCAACGCTTCCTGACGCTTGAAGCCCTCGGCGCCATCCGCGTGGGGACGGACCTCCGCGGCCAACTGCACCAGGAAATCAGCGAGGGTCCAGCACGTCTCGGCATCGATATGGACAGTATCCCACTCGCCGCGGTCGAATAAGCGCGGGGGAGCGGGGGCGAGGCGGGGCGTGATCGTTTCAGTCATCATGTGTCAAACTGCTTTCTCGTTAGGCAAAATGCGGGGACTTCTTGTTATGGTACGACACGAACGGTTAGCTTTTACGTGCTTTATATGCGACAGGGCCGCAGCCGACTGAGACGGCCGAGCGGGCCGCGAATCCAACCAAGGCGCGGGTTCATACGGACCCCGTTCGCTGGCCGGTCAGCCGCGCCAACATGGCCCGGACGCGCGCCTCCTGGCTTGGGGTCCCGACCGTTGCCGTCGCAATCAGGCGGCCACTGTAGGTCATGTACGCGTGCGTCCCGTAGACGTACAAGGCCCAGGATGGCGCGTATGGCGTCACGAGCGACGGTGCTGGTGTCTGTGGTGTCGTCATCATTGCGCGGCGCTCCTGCTCGCTACTGTACGGGCGTTCACGCGGTCCGCCCATTCGTTGAAGCGCTCAACCTCAAGCCAGGCCGCACGGTTCGCCGGCACGAAGCGCTGGCCGCCGACATGGGTGTACTGCGGAGTACTGTCGCAATACGGGGCCAGCATGGTCTCGGGCGTGGTCACGTTTTCGTGGCGCATGACTACACCGCCTGCCGCATCTCGGCGTAGTTGAAGACGGCGACCTGGCGCTCCAACACGTCCACTTCGCGGAGGTACGTCGCGTACTCGTCGGCCTGGCGGTCGGTCTCGGCGAGTGCGCGCAGGGCCGCGTCGAGCTGGCGCTCGGCCTGCTCCACGGCGTCGCCGACGTGGGACACGATTGAGCCCCGCACCGGCCTCTTGATGCCCGAGGGAGCGCCCGCCGACATCGGCACGGACAGCGGGGCGGCCTGCCCGTACCAGCGCTCCATCGAGGACTCCAGCGCCTGCACGAGGGCGACGTGCTTGCAGTGATGGCGGTACGAGAAGCCGACGCACGAACAACTCGTCGGCGTGGTCGTGTGGCCGCTACCTGGTGGAGAGCGCTCTCCACCAGGTAGCGGCCGGGGCCAAGGCGTCGCACGCGAGGGCGGAAGGTGGGCTTACTGGATGCAGTAGACTTAGGGTGCATGGCGGCTATACCTCGCTGTGTACTGGGTATGGTTGGCATTTGCGTGTTCCTCCGTACCTACCGGCCGGCGAGTGTCACTACCACTCACCGGCCATTTTGTTTGTCAGGGTCATTACCCCGATTAATGCGTTACAAAAGCACGCATATATATTCATTGTAACGCGTATGTGGTTGCGTATCAAGAGCACGCAATGTGTGATAGAATAATCTGGTGTTTGAGCAAAGGAGTTTGCGATGCAAGGACAAGTGGATACGGAGGAGGAACGACTCGACAAGGCGTTTACCCTTCGGGTGTCGTCTCGTCTCTATGATGCTATCCTCCGTGAGGCTAAGGCAGCCAAAAGGAAGCCTGCTGATTGGATGCGTATTGTTTTAGAAGAACGTGCGGTTTCTAATGACAACGCCAGCATTGGGCAGTCAACATGACCCAACCCATCACCATCGACGCGCACTGGGGCCCCAAGATTTGGAGCCCAGCGAGGAGCGATTGGACCGGTAGGGCATGAGAGGAGCAGGTCCATGTCCGAACACTCTCCCGGGAAAGCGCCCGTGCTCCTGGTGGCATATGGAACGGGGCCGATGAGCGACGCGCAACTCCACCTGGCGTGTCGCTCCGCCAATGACAGCGGGGGCGTCGTGCATGTCCTCCACGTCGTCGAGCGCAGTCGTCATATCCCGTTGACTGTGCCGCTGACTGCGGACGAAGAGGCGGGGGTGCACCGGGTGTTGGATCGGGCCGAGCACATCGCGACGTCGCATGGTGTACGCTGCCATCTTGACGCGGTGCGAGCCACCGCCGTCGGCCCGGCCATCATCGCCGCCGCCCACGAGCACCAGGCGCGCGTGATCTTCCTGGGCTTGCGCGATCGCGATAGGACGGCCGCGTCCGTGCTGCTGAGTGGGACGGTGCGTCAGGTGCTACAGAACGCGCCCTGTCCCGTCCAAATCGGCTACTTACCCGGACGGCTCCCCGACGATTTCGCCCGTGATCGTGATAAGGACTAAGCCATGGCTCCCCCACTCGTCAGCGTGACCTATGCCGTGTCCGTGCGCGACCTGCTCGCCCTCTCGCCGGATACGCGTGAACGCGTCGAGGCCGCCTTGCAGTTCCATCTGGTGCCCGCGTTGGGTGTGCTGACGACGCAGCGGGGGGAGCGTATCGTGCCACTGCCCGGTGTGCAGAACGAGGTGCGGCGCGCGATTTACCGCGCCCAGGCGGTGGTCCAGGTTGGTGCGCGGCTGCGTTTCTACGTGGCCTACGCGCCGGGGTTGTGGGATGTGACGCCCTCGCTCAAGGCAATCGCGCTTATGCGTGTGCAGGAGAGCCTGTATGGCCGCGTTTAGAAGTGACATGATCACGGCGTTTGGCCCTGGCACGCATGCGCGGGGCACCCACCATAAAAGTAAAAGCACGCGCGTGGGACCGGCCCACGCCGCCGATGGTCAGCTGACGACGGCGTACCGCGCGCTGGAACGGCTCTCCTGCGGCTGGTGCGGCGGGGAGATCGCGGTGGGCGAGTTATTTCTGCGTCGCACCGTGTCGTTCACGACGGGTCGTGGATTAGGATCGACGCAGGCGCCGGTCTGCGCGCGGTGTTGTCCGCTTACGGTGACGGGTGGGGGGCAAGAGGATGGATAACGGGATCAGCAAAGGCACGGTGCTCGTGGTCGACGACGATCCTGATATCATCGACTTTCTGGAGACAGCGCTGGAGGACGCCGGTTATCTGGTGCTGGCCGCGGTGGGCGCTGAGTCGTTGGGAGTGGCGCATGAGACACAGCCCGATGTCATCCTCCTCGACATCAACATGCCAGGGATGAATGGGGTGGAGGTGAGCCAGCGTCTGCGTGACGACCCGGTGACAGCGGACATCCCGATCGTGGTGATGTCCGCGCAAGATCGTCTCCAGGCGACGGGGGCGCTCATGCCGGTCAATGATCGACTGCCCAAGCCGTTCGATCTCGCGCGCCTGTACGACGTGGTCGCGCGTTGGGTAGCGGCAGCGTGAGAGTGCCAATGAGCGAGCAGGACCGAGTAACTGCGGCGATCCGCTGGATCGAGCGATCGCCGTACCTCCATGAGGCGCGGCTCACGGCTGCCGACGGCGCGGACCTCTACGCCGGCTACGTCGCCGTGACGCCCGGCGCGGCTATGTGGGCCGTGGGTTCGTGCCGCTCGGGATGGGACCGCGCACGGTGATGCAGCGCGCCGTCGCGCAGCGCGTCGCGGAGATCATGCAGCGCGATGGGGAGGGTCTGCATCATGCCCCGTGACACGACCATTATGCCTGACGACGACAACGCGCGCCCCAACAACAAGCAGGAGGCACTACACACGGCACACGCAGACGCCCAACGCGTCGCCGGCGACGCCTTCCTGTGCGCGACCTGCGGCGAGCGGCCACCACGACCGGGCAAGATCCGTTGCCAGGAGTGCCTCGACGCGGAGTGGCTACGACTGCGCGCTAAAGATCCCGCGTGGTATGAGCGCCACAAGGATTATCACCGGCACGGATAGGGGACAAGATGCCGCGCAAGAGCCAACGGGTCGGGCCAACAACCGATAGGGACGGTGCGCAGACCATGGCGTACCGTGCCTGTCAGGCGTTCATGTGTGCCCAGTGTGGAGGTGCTATTCTTCCCGGCACCCTGTTCTCCCGTCGTTCCCAGCGCGGCGCCTGGGCTACGGTGGGGACGGGGACGACGGTGCCCATGTGCGTGACCTGCCGCCCCCTGCGCCTGGAAGAAGCGGCCGCCGCGCCACCATCACCAAGTGAGGAGCATCATGAGCGGTAAGTGGGAGCGCAAGAGTCCGACTCTGTGGACGTATCGCCTTGTGGGCGCCACGCGACCGTATGGCTATGTCGGGCAGTACAGGGACGCGGGTCGCTCCGACGACGACTGGGACGCGACGGTCACCGCACACCGCCTTGACGACGATGTGACCATCGCCGAGGGCGTATCGTTCGATGAGGCCAGGGCAGCACTGGAGCAGCACGCCCAGCAACATGCCGACCCCGTGGACGGAGCAGGAGATAGGGGCACAGGTTTATGAACGCAGCGTCCGTGATCCGTTGGATGGTGCGCTCGCCCTACCTCCTCGAAGCGCGCGTTACGGCTGACGACGGCGCGGACCTCTACGCGGGCTACGTCGCCGTCACGCCTGGCGCTGCTGTGTGGCGTGGCTATGTCGGCCGGGGGTTCATCCCGCTCGGCATGGGGCCGCGCACGGTGATGCAGGCGGCCGTCGCGCAACGCGTCGCCGAGATCCTACGCCACACCAACGCTCAGGACGCCACAGGGCCATAAGGAGAGATGCGGTGGTGTACTTCGCTGGTGTCGTCCTCGCAGCCATTCTCCTGACGCCCGTCGTCGTAGCTATCATCCGAAGACGACAATAGAGGGAGGTGCGGCCATGGATGCACAACCAAACATCACACAGGGCTTTATCGAGCATACCGTCAAGTGGGCGCTGATGCTCCCGGTGCAGATCCGGCTGGAGGTCATTGTCTCAGCACGCGACCAAGCGCACCTCAACCGCCAGGCCCAATTAGGTAAAGTGCCTAGCAACCACTTTAGCGACCCCCGCGTATGGGAGGAGATCGCCCACCGCATCGAGGAGGAGGGGCACACGCCGGCCGATTAGCGACGAGACAAGTGGACCATTGCCCGGTCAGCTATACAGGTCAGCTATACAGGTCAGCTATAGTAGTACTGCAACCGACGGCGGCGGCTATAAGGAGGTCTTTAGTCATGGACACCACAGGCGACGACACCACGCTCACGGGCACCCTCGACATCCCGATCAGCGCGGTACTACGGACGGAACGCGGTGTCTTCCAGGTCTCTCACGGTATGGACGTGGTGGGCATGGACGCCGTGACGGTGGGGCAACTGCGCGAGGTGCGCGCAGCCGAAGGAGACATCCTCGTGCATCGTTCCCTCCTCCAACGCGCTGTGTACGTGCCCTTCGACGCGATCAAGGACGTGCGTGACGGGGCCATCGTCCTGACGATCACGGCCGACCACGTAGACCACATGGGCTGGTCCCACCCACCGCTGCTCGATTTGCCCTTTCCCTAAGCGACGCGCCCCCAAGAGGCCCCGACCGATACAGGGCGCCGCTCCTGATGTAGACGCCACGGCGAGCGTAGGCACAGTATTACTTATGAGAATGATCGTTCTCACAGAGAGGAAAGGAGAGTAGGGGGATGATGACGCCACCCACCGACGCAGCGGGCGACACGGACGACCGACCATGACAGCCAGGTCCACTACACCGATTCGTGTAAAAATGGGCCATTTGGCAACAATGCATCTCAAGGCGGGTTTGTACTAGAACTGCTACGACGCGGGTCGGCGCTCAGGATCAGCGCGTCGTAGTCGAGCGCCGGCGGCACGCGCGTCAGGTCCAGGTTGTAGCGCCCGAACCGGTTGAGGTGCGCCGTTGTGTAGGGCGAGAGCGCCGCCACCGCGTCCGCGTCGACCGGGTAGCCCTCCGCTCGTAGCCCCGCCAACGCCCGTGTTGTCGCCGCGACCGTGTAGAAAATGAGGCAGTTGGCCAGGAGTTGGTTGTACTTCACGATCTTCCGCTGGGCGGCGCGGTCGTGCTCGGCGATCAGCCCCTCGCCGCCGAACATGGCCCTGTGCTGGCTACCGTGGTCATCCGTGCAACGGATTATAACTTTCCGTTGCACGGATGACCACGGTAGCCAGCACAGGGGAATATGGCAACCGAACCGACAGACCAAGTGGGAACGCGCCTCATGTTCGAGAACGACCGCGTGCGCGTGTGGGACCTCGCCCTGGCCCCCGGCGCGTCCCTCGCTAAACATATCCACCGGGCGGATTATTTCTTCATTGTTGAGTCCGGCGGCCTCGTCCGCTTTGCCGACCCCGACAACCCCGCCGATTACCATGACATTCAATTCGAGGACGACCAAGTGACCTGGGTGCTCGTCGGCGACGGCGGCCACATCGACAACCGCCTGACCAACATAGGGGACAAGCCTCACCGCAACTATGTGATCGAACTCAAGCACGGCTAGCGCCGGCTACGCCGCCACCTCGGCAGGAGGACCACCATACCCCCTATCCTGTGGTCCCATCTCGGCGAAACCGAGCGGTGCGCGTCATCTCTTCCGGAGCGAGTACGCAGGTCGGTCTCGCCGAGACATGCGATGCTAGGCATGACACACGTATGTATGAAAGGACAGATCGCCTATGCAGTTCTACAATCTCCAGACGAAGGCCACCATCGACGTCCCCGACGAGCAGGTCGAGCGCACCACCATGGCCAACGGCCGTCCCGCCGCCCGCGCCACCATCGAGCGCGATGGCAAGACTCTCAAGCTCTTCAAATTCCTCCCCAACGCTGCCGCCCCGGCACCCACCGCAACGATGACACCGGCCACGAAACCAAAGAAGGCCCAAAAGTAGACGCCGCGACCGTTGCCATCCTGTCGCACACAGGGCGTGCGGCCGATCGTACAGGGCACGTTCTATGACATCCGCACCATCACCAAACGGACCGACAGCTAGCAACGCACGCGCGGGGCTGTGAGCCGGCGTACCCAGTGGCCGAAGCATGTTCCGCTGTGCAGGCGCCTGCGTTCCCTTCCCCATCAGGTCGCGTACAGCCTGACGGCCGTGTGTGCCCTGCCCCGACGCTTGGATGTCACGCGGGGCGTGAACCAACGTGTTCGGGATCAGGCGCACGTCGCACGCCCCGGCGCGCGGTGTCAGGACGGAGGCAACGGATCAGACCGTGACCCGTTTCCGCAGCCTAAGTGCGGCGACGTGCTCCCGCACCTGTGGTGGCTACCGTCGTCATCCGTGCGGCGTATTTATTATTACTGCCGCACGGATGACGACGGTAGCCACCACAGCCGTTGGAGTGGTCGGACGACCGCTACCTGGCCACGCGCGTTACCCTCACGCTCGACAACACCGCTGCCAGCGCCGGCTTAGTCCGCCACCTCGGCGCCATCGCCGCTCACTGAGCGCTGCCGCGCCCGCTAGCGGCCTCCCGCATTGGGAGGGACGCTCCCAGTAGTGCGCGGTCGCCCGACGAACCGCCGCCATGGCCGGCCGCCTATACCACCCCAGGTGAGCGCGAGGACGATGAGGACTAAACCGCCCGCGAACATGGCCGCGCCTGAGTCCACGGCGGGAAACGTGGCGGTCCCGTTGCCTAGCCGTGGAGCAGCCGCTTTTCCCGGCGTCCGGTACAGGGGCGCCGCGCTCAAGCCCGCCACCGCTGTCAGAGCGGGCTGCTGGCCCTGGACCTGTTGTGACGCCGGCGTCGCGGCGGTCGCGCCGCCCGTGCCCATCATCCGGGGGAACCGCACGGCCATCCCTGCCACGATCTCCTGCCACGACAGGGATCGTCCCGGCGCCGCGCGCAACGGCGCTATCTGCGCCGCCGTAAGCGGAGCGAGAGCATGTAGCGCGCCGGTCATCGTCAAGTTCTTGTACATCGTCAATGCGCCGGCCAGCCGTACGTCCTGCTCGGAGAGCGGGGCGCCGACGCGCTGGAGATCCACGATCATGCGTAGCTGATTGTCTAGAAACGCTTCCGCCAGAACGCTCCCACGATACGCGACCCGCCCCGCGCGCGTCACGAGCGCCGCCTTCCCTTGCAGGAAGCCTCCGAGGTTCGTCGCCACCCGTTGTTGGTTGAGCAGATCGGGGAGGATGGGCGTGGTCTGGGGTTGGAAGTTTTCGAGGTAGGTGGAGAGGATCAAGGTCTCCGTAGGCAACGCCTGGCCAGCCGGCCGCGTGTCGCGTAAGGTCACCGACACGATCATGCGATCGATCGGGTCGAGGTCGAGCTCGACGCCGGCCAGCGAGAACCGGACGACGCTACCGGAGACCGTCGGGGCATAAACGGGGTCCAGGCTATGGGCGCGCGTCGCCCCTGCCGGCCCTACCAATACGGTGAGCGCCAGCGCGACGCGTACGATCGCCCTGCCGCCACGTGCCTGTAGCCAGTGCAAGTCATACCTCCCCTGCATGCGCGTGTACCGCCTTACATCACCTCCGCATCATACCGCTTCGTCGCGGTCTCTGTCCGCGTACATCTTCACCTCACTTATTCGATTATGCGTTTACAGAGCGACTGTTAGAAAATTTAACGGGTATTTAACAAAGACATGGTCGCACACGGAGTGGTACAATGTTACAACTCTAGCGAGGCTCTGCCTCAGACCGACGAGATGTACGGGGTGAGAGCGTACACGTCAGCGTCAAAGCCTCTAGTTGCAGGAACGAGAGGAGTCGGGTATACCGAACTCCATATAGGACCGTCAAG
>JAABUL010006565.1_pt1 | contig 13291 bp, 21 predicted proteins | sample 5559151 | NCBI WGS metagenome assembly JAABUL01 (sample SAMN10711876, study PRJNA513368) | rock metagenome | isolation source: Antarctica rocks | place: Antarctica: Victoria Land, Pudding Butte sud | reverse complement strand
AAACGCACGTTTGAGGCGTATCTGCGGGCGGAGCGTCCGAATGCGTATGGCGAGGAGTTGCTGTGGGAGAGCGTATGAATCTACTGCCTTACGGTTATACATACTGTCTAGGCCGGGACAGCCGACCGATCGCTACCCACATTGTCCTCCATTGACCCAGATAAAAGCTACCCAGAGTGCCAACATGAAACGCCACACCGGGCTCTGTGATGCGCGAGAAACGATTTATCCCAGAGTTTGGCACACACCGCCTTTCCCGAGTGATGCACAGGTGTCAAAGGGGGATCACTGCGGGAACGGGTCAAAACTTGAGACGAGTTTGCACAGTCTTTACACGGAGAAAATTCAAGGAGGGGTGACGAGACTAAGGCTTGCGGATGGAGAGGTTCACCCTTGTAACAGGGGTTCATTAGGGGGTCCATGGGGGATGACCGCATCGGACTTGGCACATGCATGACGTCGACCCTGTCTGCTACTCTCTTGACACCGTCTTCATTCGGATTATAGGCGAATTCTAGTGGATTTGGATGAAGTGGAAGGCCGCCTGAAGAATTGGATAGCATCCGACGGACCGAGAGCCTATATCCACCTACCCAATCATCCCTCCCGTCCAAACCTCAACTCGACGACGGGCTGGCATTCTCCTTCATGAACCCTTCCCAACACCGAAACTCGACCTCCTCCTCCATATACCTGCCTTACACTGCGGCATCAACATTCCCAACTCAGATCACCAACACGACCTTCCACCCTCAGGGATTTTCTCCGCACAGTTCACTTCGCTATCAAGACAATCATTCCGGCACCAGCTACCCCTCGATAGGGATATCGAATAGTACATCCGCTCCATACCCTACTCGCTTCACGTACGATCTTCAAACCCATCCATCGGGAGCGCAGCACCCTTACAACGGTCGGAACGCCGAAGCCCATCGACACAGCTCAGAATCATCACATTCACCTTACCCTGTACCTCTCAACCATCTTTCCAATCCACTCTCAGCATCATCCAGCTCATCCATCGTCGAACGTAACCTCAGGTCTCCACATCCCCCGCTCACGGCTTCGATTCACCCGTCATACCCCCTCTGGCCCCCACCTCTTCATCCGATCGAACAGAAAGATCCTCTCGGAAGGCCATCCTACACTCACCCCTTCGCTAGTGGCCCGAGCGGAGTAGGACCTAGTCAATATCGTAGTCGTCGTCCAAGTTCCCTACACGGACAATCGACACAAGTACCGACCCATCCCTCCGCACCACCCCCCTTCCTCACTCACCCCTCCACTGTTCGGACTTCGCCATTCCAGATCCCTCCCCCTCTTCGCTTCAACTACTCTGGCTCTCCGCCCACTGGCGACATGCCTCCGCGGAAGAAGGCCGCCATTGCCGGCGGTAGTTCGGGAAAGGTGACTCCCCTGACACCACAGACCATGTCATCCAGCAGTTCGCGGCACAAGATCACAGCAAAAGGGAACGGGTGGACGATGGAGCAAACGTACGACAGTATCGGACAGAAGAAGGAGGTGATCGTGATCAATGATAGCGAGAGTCCTAGTCGATTACCGAGGAAGAGGACGAGAGCACAAGCAGCAACAGAGGCGGCAATGGTGAACGGGCATAGCGCGAATGGGAGCTCGAGTATGGCGGGAAGTGCGAAGAAGCGGAAGGCGGACGAGGTGTCGGATGCGGGTAGCGTTAAGAAGGCAAAGCCGAAGCCGTCAGGGGTGAGTCCTCGTCACCAAGACTATTGCTGACGACAGACCACCGCTTCAACACATGCAACACAGGCAGCACTTCAACCCAAAGCGCCTGCAGCATCGGCCGCTGCAACACCGGCAAATCCACCTTGGGATGATAGCGAGGGGCACTACAACGTCATTCCTGACGACGTCATCGGTGGAAGATGTACGTTCGGCAGTCGTTTCATCGCTGACTCCAGACAAAATCGTGCGGCTACTTGGCCAAGGGACATTTGGCAAGGTCGTGGAAGCAAGACATATCGAGACACGGCGGAAAGTGGCCATCAAGGTCATCCGGGCCGTCCAGAAGTATCGAGATGCCAGCAAGATCGAGATACGTGTGCTGGAGACGCTCAAGAAGCATGATCCCCCTAATGTCAAGTAGGTCGAAACTTCCTCTCTTCCGACCAGTGCTGACCGTGGGTAGCAACTGCATCCACCTTGACGAGCATTTTGATTTTCGTAATCACCCTTGTTTGGTATCCGAGCTGTACGGGATGAGCGTGTTCGACTTCCTCAAGCAAAACTCGTTTCAGCCGTTTCCCGAACGGCATATCCAGGATTTCGCAAAGAGTCTGCTCAAGAGCGTTGGATGTACGTTCGGTCCCCTGGATACATGCTGATAGGTAGTCCTCCACCGATTGAAGCTAGTGCATACCGACCTGAAGCCGGAGAATATCCTCCTCGTGTCGAATGAAGCGAGATTACAGGGTCAAAGAGTGAGTCTCAGACTGGGGCCAAAAGTTGAGATGTAGGCGAAGAACGCCAAGTCAAAGTCAATACTGCGGAATACGGATATACGGCTTATCGACTTTGGATCGGCGACTTTCGAGAATGAGTATCACTCGTCGGTGGTGAGCACACGGCATTATCGGGCGCCGGAGATCATTCTCGGTAGGCGCCTTCAGCCCTACTCTTCCCCTCTATTCTGTCAACCCTCTATTCCTTGAGAGTCTCTCGCCCTTCATGGGCGTCGACGGCGCAACGGGACCTCCGCGTCTACGCGATTTCCTCAGCTCTTCCCTCCACATATCTCCTACAACGCTAAATGGATGTGCAGGCACGCCGTGGTCTTATCCTTGTGACCTCTTCTCCATCGGCTGCATCCTTGTCGAGTTCTTCACCGGAGACGCCTTGTTTCAGACACACGACAACCTCGAGCACCTTGCGATGATGGAGGTGGTTATGGGAAAGATGCCTCAATGGATGGTTGAACGAGGACGGTCAGTCCGCGCTGATGATGTGGGGTATTCAGGCTGATGACAAGGTATTCGCAGGCTGAAGAAACCTGAGTTCTTCAAGGGGAATAAGATCGACTATCCGAACCCATCTGTCTCGAGATCGAGCCGCAAGTTTGTCAAAGGCTTAAAAAGCCTTGCAGTGCGCCACATCTTGCGGCAAACAGGGGACAATCTGACCTATCCTCAGGAGATCATACCGCCGAACAACTCGCATAACAAGCTCTTCCTCGATCTCATCGTCCGGCTCGTCGACTTCGATCCCGAGACCCGGATAAGTGTATCCCAAGCATTGCGGCATCCCTATTGTGCGCTTCCCGTAGCAGAACCACCGTAGGACGTATCTCTCTGGTGACTAGCTTTTCGAGGAATACTGGTATACGTGCTGATCTCCATAGGCATCTCCATGATATGTGACGTCTACCTGCCAGTACCCTGCAACTTTATGCCCTTTGTCATTCAGAGGGACACGTCATCAGGTGTACTCGTAGACCATGAATCAACTGCATTTCCGGAACGATCATCAGGCTCAATGCTTTGTGAGAGGAGTGAATGCATCATGCAGGGAACTACGTGTTTCGACAAGTATGCCGATATACTATCTTCGCACCTCTATGAACCTCTACCATCCTCGTGAAGGCAGTATCGTTTATTTAGTCTGTTATGTCCGATCAGCAAAAGTCGTATGAAGACAAGGCAAAATCGGAAGGGCGGTAATCGAGCGAGGGAGGAGCTGAGGTGCTGAGGTATGGCGCGTAAGAAGGGACACTCACAGCCTCCGCGAGATGGGTGATCAAGTCGTTCCTGTCCTTTGCCTTCTTGAGACCCGCGAACGCCATCTTCGTGCCACTGCGCGCGATCAGCAAACGACACCCACATGACACAGACCCGATGGACTCACGGGATATACTTCTTCGGGTTCTCAAGGTACTACATCAAAGCCATCAGCATGCAATCATCACCTCCTTTTTGAGATCGAGACCCACGTCGAACAGCGTGTCGTTCCCCTATCTACCATCAGCGATCTTCCACCTAGAAGGCGGGAAGGGAAAGGCATACCCATTCGATCCCCTTGTTGATGTTGGCCTGGGTGTAAGAATAACCTTCGACCTGACCGGTATGACGGCCGAAGAGACCGTGCAGGTTTGGGCCGACTTTGTTGGGCTCGCCTGCGCCTAGGGTGTGGCATTGGGCACATCGGGTCTGGATCCAGTATCAGCAAGCTGTAAGAGTTACGAGGGGGGCAGGTGGGGGTGGATACGGTGTCTGAGATGGAGCAGTGGTCTGGGTGGCGAGCCGATGTTGGGGTAAGGTGTTTCATGATGGACAGACCTTGAAGATCGAGGCGCCTTTTTTGGCGTCTCCTGTTGGATCATCAGCGCCCCGGAAAATACACTGTATCGACGTCGATCGGGCCCAGCTGGAGCCATCGAGGTAGTCATCACCGAAGAGAGGCAGGACTTACCCTTTTCGACACCCATGATGGACGATCGAAGTGTGTGATGTTTAGAGTGACTCTGAGAAGAGGATTGAGCGATGGCGAAAGAATGATTGTAGATCTAAAGGTTCAACAACGTTTTGACGGAATCTGACGGGTCACGCTCCGAAATTGCCCGACCCAATCGTAAAGTTTGGCTGGAATGGCGCCTAGAGCTTAGGCTTGCGGCCAGATGATATCCGTTTCGGCTAACTCTCGAATTAGGCGTGTCACACCAGCATCCGATACGACCGAGCCAGACTCCCTTGATCTCCATCTCCGAAGTGACTACCGCCATACTGATCCGGTCATCATGGTGAGTCTCCCAAGTACTGCTCCTCCGCATGAGTGCTGACGACGGATCCCGCATACAGGCGCGTGTGAGTCGCGTTCCAGTGTTCCAGCCTCGTAGGCTATGGTATCTGTTGTCCGATATTGATCGACGGGCCATAGGGACATTTCCCTTACCCGAAAGAAGTTTGGAGTCCTTCAGGTGCGCTTCAGGTTTCTTTAATGTCACAACATCGCTTCCATCAGCCGTTTTATCCTCGTTCATCGCCATTTCGATTCCGTCGTTCCGTGTTTCTTCGTCTGCCCCGTTCCGCTACTATGGCCGACCAATCTTGTCCCCCTCAGGCGGCTGGTGGACCCGCCCCTCCAATTGGGCGAGCAACACCGCCATCTCCTGCGTCCTCATCGGCATCATGACCTTCGGAGCGTGGCGATTGAGCGCGCAGAAGGAGGTGGGCTCCCCATCTTACCATTCTGTACCGTCATGGCTGAGCGGCTTATTCTAGGTTCGACATATCGCTCCTACCCGACCTATACCTTCACAATGGGTGAGTGATGATCGCTAAGCGGTGAGGCAGTCGAGCTGATGCTGACCGCGGGTAGTGGTCTCCTCAAGCGAGGGCTATGGGTGTGCGAGAACCATGATCTTCCCAGAGAGATGGAGCTATGCAGACGATTGTCCATGCCCGTTCCATTAGATCCTACATTTCCAGCCGTGGAAGCTCGCGCCGATCGAGCGGTGTACGAACAGCCGAATCCCCTCGGATTCTACGGATGTGCAAGCTGGCTGCGACCAATCCTGATGAACGAGAGCTAGCAGATCGACCTATCAAGGATGCGACCAGAGCAATGACCAGATGCCTAGTGGATCCTCCTCCCTTGCTCGCAGGCTCGGAACCTCCAGTCCGTTTCATTCGTCATCATCAGATACGTCCATCACGTTCGGTGTCCCCAGCTCCAGTCTTTCTCGTGACGGCAATATCCCCTCCCTTGCTCATATCAGCCTTCAGTGCCCCCTTTCTAGACAGAGAGAAGCCAACGCACCTCCTGAGCATCCCCTCTACGCCCTCCTCCCCGACCTCCCAATCCACCCGGATCCAAGTCCTCTCCAATTCCCCATCCCTATAAGCCAACATCGTGGGCAAAACATCCAAATCCGGTTCCCCGTTCGGCAGCAGCGAGAAATCGAGGTCGGACGCTTCGGCTCGGAAGAGGGATAGTGGGGTTCGAATGATCGAGGAGGGAGGGAGTGTGAAGGAGAGTTGCAGGAGGGATTTTAGGAGGCCTTGGCATCGGGGAACGTCCTGCTCGCATCAGACTGAATTTGGTAGAAGAGAGGGGGCGACGTACAGGCTCGTAGATGAGAACGACCACCCAACCCGGTCTTTCCGCAGCCACCACGAACCCTTCTCTCCCGATCTGTCTCAGCCCACCTCGCTTCACAGATCCCCCTCCCCCTCTTCCATCACCGATCGTGTTCTCCCTCTCCAACTCCTCTCTCCGAGCTCTTCTCCACCGCGCAACATCCTCCCCTCCCCCATCCCCATCCTCACGACCATCTTCGAGCAGTCTCTCCCGTTCACGCTCCTCATCTTCCTCATGCACCGTCATCGCCACCATGCTCCGCTTCTCCTGCTCATTCACCAGAGCACGAGTCGCTTGTTCCCTTTCCAATCGGGATTGCAGTTTATGTGCTCGTCTATCCGCGATGACTCCTTTCGGACCGGTCTGCGGACCATCGCGGGTGGGAAAAGTGATTGGGGAAGAGGGTCCAGAGAGGTCGGAGGCGAGCTCGTCCTCGGGATTGGATGGTGACGGGGTTGAGGTGGACCGCGCTGGTGAATGGGAGCGGGGTCGGAAGAGACTGCCAGAGAGGGCTGCGGTTTCCAGGTCTCCCATGATGACTTGAGCCGACTGATACAAGTCGAGCTCTTTTGGTGAGAAGGAGAGTGTAATTGCGAGTCAACAGCAGCAGGGAAGGTCCGTGTGCTCGAAAACAAGGAGGTCTGTTTCTGCGGGGTGTCCAGCAAGACATCTGCTTCCGGGACGGTAGCAAATAAGTCACGATTCATGAAAGGTCCATAGCCACCCCGTGTACGCCATTCCCATTCACCATCGTCGGCGCTCCCACCTCCTCTTCTCCAAACATCATCCCACTCGTCTCCTTGGCGTATGTCGTACTCCGCTCCACATCACAAAAGTACTTGTACGCCAATCGGACATCCTCAATCTCGACATTAGCGGATTTCCGTCGTAGCGCCAGAAGCTGGGCAGGGGCGATGAGATTGAGAGCGTATCGGAGTGATGTGACGGTGCCCATATGTGCAAGGAGATCCAAAGCTTCGGGCGAGAGCTTCACGTCCTCTTCTTCCGCTCTGACGCAAATCAGCTGGACCGGAACAAGCGATGGAGAGAGACAATGAAACATACCGTATCTTGACAATCTCCTTCGTCTCGGTCTCGTCGTACTTCTTCGTGGAAACGATCAACATCCGGTCCAACAGATCCACTGGGATACCATGCGGAGACTTGTATTTGGTCCCTCGAATCCGGGTGATGCCGCGGTTTGAAGCCATTACCACGAGCGGAGCGAGTTCACCTTCCAGAGCGCGATTGAGGAACGAGAAGCACTCGATGTCGAGCATGTGCACTTCGTCGATGAAGAGGACCTGGTGCACTGATCAGCAGAGACGAGCATGATGAATAAGACACACTCACTCCCGGAACAATCTCAGCCTTGCCCTCTTCCCGCCATTCCGCTACTTTCGTGTTGATTTGATCCCGCAGCTCGGGTTTGATTTCTCCAGTATCGCCTAGCAGAATCAGGAAAGACTCCTCGCTTCTGGTAAATGAGCTCACCAGCGAAAAGTGCCAAGAAACCCTGTGTCCGCGAATTGATGACGTCGATCTCATGTAAAGATACCGTATGCACCATTTCTTTCCGCGTCTGCAACTCTCCGTCTGGACATGCCACGAACCGAGTCTACCGCGCAAACATCAGCTGTTGCTCGAACAAGAGGTGAGACTTACGTCTGCGCCCATCGCGTCATAGTCTTTCGCCCGCCCAAAACTCCGTCCCAGCTTCGAGATCCGTCCGCTCGCCTTATCTATGCTCACGACATCTCCAGCTAGCACCTTCTCCTTCTGGAGCTGGTCTATCATCTTCGAGCCCAGGTCATAGACCGTCTCCATATCCGTGGTCTTCAGGGTAAGGCGGCCTGTTTTCGTTGACTTTGGTGAATGAATCCGCCAGTCAAGGACCGCGTTTTCGACTCAGTCTGACTCACTCCGGTGACACTCCGATCCACCTGTATCTCCACCACCTCGCCCTCAATTAACTCTGTCTCCTCCTTTATTCGCACACCGATAGACCGTCGGAACGCCTGCGTCAAGGACTCGGTCTTCGACATCTGCGGCCCAATCCGTCAGCCCTGAGCCCGCCCTTATCAGCTGACATACCTCGAGCGAGAAAACCTCGGATGCAGTGAGCATCACGAATGGCACATCGCTCCCCAGAGTCTGCGCCATTGCTAACCTCCTTTAGCTCGATATTCCCTCTTAGCATGTAGACCCACCCATAGCTATAGCGGTCTTCCCGGTACTAGGAGGTCCAGCCATAAGGATGGATCTCCCCGCTATCCGTCCTTTCTGTACCATCTTCAAGATCACACCCGCTGCTTTCCGTGCCTTTCCCTGCCCAATCATCCCCTGTGAGCTCGCTCGAGGCTCGAGGTTCGAGTCGAGGCCAAGTCCGTGGATATGGGAGTGAGCACCTGGGGATCATAAGATGAGAATGGGGTAGGGAAAGGGACCGACCGATGCGTTCCATCTTGGTGACATCTCGCATGGAAGTGGGTTGGAGGGAGATATTGGTCGCCTGGAAGGAGTGTCAGGATTAAAAAGAGAGGTGACGAAGAGGTCATGACGCTAAGCCTCACCATCGTGCCCTTCTGCTCTGGGAGACTTGCTTTCGCTCTTGTTTGACTTGGAAGCTGGAGAATCAACAGTTTATGGTCGGCTTTGATTATTTCCTTTAGGTTTATTTTTCAAAACTCCCTTGCCACGTGATGGACGGTACCTGATTTCAACTGAACGCAAAAGCTGTAGAATTTTCTCATTGAATGAGCGATCAACATGGAGGACCCGGCTGACATCAACCAGTCTGCCATCGTCTTGGACGAGACCGCCTTACCAGTAGTCGATAATCTTGAGCCTGACGTCCCAGATGCTGTCCGTTCACTCGCCGAAGCCGCGGTAGCGAGTAGCTCTAAGCGCACCCGCAAGACCCTCGAGGAACCGCGAGAGCCCCTCGAAGATGTCTTGCTCCGACGGGTGACCACCATCAAGGAGGGTGACAACGTCCTCCTTCGTCTACCGAGTGATTCTGTCAAAGCTGTTGTAGCTTCCAAAGATGGGTAAGCCGTCATCAAGTTACAGCTGTTCAAGCTGATACCGGACAGGATGATACAGCTTGGCAAATTTGGAGCTTTCCCAGCCCATCAACTCCTTGGCGTCCATTACGACATCACCAACGAGATCACTCCTTCTTCCGGTGAACCATCAAGTTCACGTCCAGGCACGCCTTCCGAGATCGATGGATTTTCGAATGGACCAGCGTTCGGTCAGAGCAAGGGGAAGAAGCGGAATAAGGATAAGGGGATGGCCAAAGACGACGGCGCTTCAGCTGGGAAGTCGAGTCCGGGATGGGGAAACGTCCTGCGTCCCCTGAAACGGCAGCCCTTGGTTGACGCCGTGGTAGGTGAGGATCTATTCGATCGGTCTTGCGTCGCGCTTATAGCCCTTTCAGACGACATCACCGAGACAAACGAATTCATCGAGGATTCTGAGGCCGCTAAAGCCGCTCTACTGTCACAAGAGGAGATCGTCGAGCTACGAGCACAAGGTGTGACTGCCGAAGAGCTCATTCAGCGGCAGATGGAACGGCATGAGCGTTTCGGGCTCAAGACGGATTTCAGTAAGGAAAAGTGGAGAAAGCGGAAAGAGAAGAAGTATCGCCCCTTCCTCCTGAGCGGGCTGCTTGCTGATGGTTGACAGATTCTTCCAGACAGTCCATCCCCTCGCTCCTTCCACTCCCAATATCGTCAATCATTATGCCCTTCGCTCTCCCCATTCCATCTTGCATCTCCGCGAAGACACACTCTCCCAGCTCCTCGTCCTCTCCAACACCCGCCCGGGTGGTCGATATCTTGTGGTTGATGATACTGGCGGTCTAGTGACAGCTGCCATGATGGACCGCATGGGATGTGACGGACGGATATTGACATTCACGGATAGTGATAGTCCCCCTGCTTGGGGTGTACTCAGCGTCATGAACTTTGGGGAGAGGGAGATGGAATGCGTCAAGTGGTTGAGCTGGTTGGAGATGGACGAAGCGTATGAGCGACGTAAGTCTGCTTACCTTGTATGACTTCCGCTGACGAAGACATACAGCCCCGCCGCCCCCTGAAGAAGATATGCCCGCAATAGCCCTCCAGAAGACTCAAGCGAGATTACGGCGGCACAACGCACAAGTCGCAGATCTCAACGCTACTCGTGACGAGCTGCATATCGGTGATTGGGACGGGTGATTTGCCTTTTTCATCCCCCTTGAGTGCAGCTCATCTCGCTCTTCAGACTGGTCCTCGCGACCGAGCTATCCCCGATCTCAGTCTTGTCCCGCCTAACACCGTATCTAGCCGGGTCAGCGACGATCACCATCTACTCGCCGTACCAGCAGATCCTGGCCGAGGTCCTGCAATTTACCAAGAAGGACTCGAATTACCTCGGCGAGACATTAACCGAGAGCTGGTCACGCACGTACCAGGTGAGCGCACTCTCCGCTCTACTGTAGTGACCTGCTAAGGTCGGGATGTTTTAGGTCCTGCCGGGGAGATCTCACCCGATGATGACGACAAGCGCTACTGGCGGCTATCTCTTCCACGCCATCCGAGTGTGGGTCTTTCCGCTTCCTTAAAACTACCCACCTGATAGCGCGTAGACATCCGTCGAAGTTCCGACCTGACTCACATCAACGGTCGAGAAAGCGGAAGAAGGGAAAGCCCAGGGACAGCGCAGCAGCCGGGGACTTCCAAGACGGGGGAGATGATCTCGACAACCAGGGGGAAGAGGCTGGCTCAGAGCTGGAAGAGGACGAGATGCTGGAAGAGGAGGAACTGTAAGATATCCATATGGAGAACATCACTATTCGCATCGGGCTAGCGAAATGACAAGGATTGAGCGGCTTGCGCCGTGATGCATATGCTTGGTAATGGTGGAGGAAAGCAAGTACAACGTGCGGAATGTGACCAAAATGCAAAATGAGCGAGTACTCTCTTATTCGTCGTGCGAAGAACCAAGATCCACTTCCTCCGAAGGTCCCCTCATACGCCTCGAAACCTCGCGCATATCGCCATGCGGTAGATTCGCTAATGACACCCGCTTCGCCGCTAAGGTCTTCTGCCAGTCCTCGGCGATCTCCTCATTCATGCCCTTATCGACGCGTCGTCCCATTAGCTCAGGGTCCGTTGACGAGTGGTGCCCATTCCGGTCGTCGGTCGTTGATTGATTCCTACCAGCTCCCTCGTCCACGTCCGATAAGGGCAAGACCATAGAAGTGGAGTGTCCGCCCGAGCTCTCACTGCCAGGTGTGGCCAGTGGAGAGTCGATTTGCCGTCCCCTGGTAGTATCGATTGCAATTAACAAATCTGACGAGGACCAGCGAAGCTCTGGTCCGACTGATCCGGAGAAGCTGACGAAAGAGTTCGCCGACACTTGTCGAGACACAGTAGGTCGTCGTACCATTTCGTCGCTCGATCGGCGCATCACCACCGGCAACTCCCCCGGGCTCGATCCGAACAAAACCTGATCATCGCCGACTTCGTCAGGATCAGGCAACGAGAGGGTTGGCACGCTTGGCTCGTCGTTCGCGCTGACATCATCCACGACAGCTCGCACAGCTTTGGGGTCGCGCAGACTCTTCGCCGCCGCCTGCAGGGCAACATGGCGCGATTGACTCCATTCATGTTGCTCTCGATCATGATCTTGACGGAGCATGCTCGCGTACATCTGCAGTCTGGCGAGGTGTATGCGGTCTTGCCGGATGCGCAGCCCGAGAGGGGGAATAGCCGCGGCAATGCGGTCACGAGTCGACCTCTGGAAGGGAGTGAGAATGGCTAGATTGCGGATGGTCCGAAGTTGAGAGTAGAGCCGTTGACTGAACAATTCAGCCTTGGCGTCGAAAGCGCCGATTCGGAGCTAAAACAACATCAGCTGCTTCAGGACTTTAGGACTTCAGGATAAAGCAACGCACCTGGACAGCTTGAGCGCGTGATACCTGTGCCGATGATGATAGGCGTTCCGCTGGCTGGCGCGCAGCGTACGGAGCATTTTTCGTTGCCTCTCCCCTGACCGCGGAGATTTCCGCTTTGACATCACCGAAGACTTCCTCAAGCTGCTCCCCCTCGTTCACGGCGATATCGTTGGCTCCATTGACGTCGACCGAAGCTTTCTTGTCTCCGATATCGACTCGTACCGGCGGTTTGCCGGTACCAGTAACGGTCATTGCCCCTGCCGCCTCGCCAAAGACAGCCTTGCGCAGCCCATTGTTATCCGAGCTCGCCTCATTGTCCCGCAATTCGCGCTGATGGGAAGCGGCGGCGGCGGCCCCAGCTAGAACAGCTTGCTCTTTCTTCATGGCTGATCCCCGCATACGGATGTCGGCAGTCTTGAAGGCGCTGGCGTAATTGATGAGGGCGATCCATTCATTCATCTCAAATTCATCTGACGCCTGCAAGAGGTAATGTCGCGAGTGCGGCATGACGAAAAGGAAGGTATTGGGGGACTGTTGCGTGTCAGCATCTTGTTATTCAAGAAGTGGCGTGACTTACCTGAACAAAGCACCGGTCATAGATTACACCGCAATCCTTGACAGAGAACACCTCGTCCGGCTTGAAAGTCGTCATCCTTGGCAGCAGCAGCTGACCCGATGCCTCATTGACATCCAGCGATTGCGCTTGCTCCAGAAGCGTGAGAGCCCAGATCGGATCCTTGAAGAACAGAAGCTGCGACCCGGTGAGGATGACGCTCCAGCTCTTCCACTTCCGGCTGACCTTCCTCCCGCTTTCACTTGCGTCGTCTTCCTATCAGCTTCGCCCAACAACTGTATGCGCACCTTTTCTGGACAATAAACCGATCTTTGTCACCTTCAGCGTCAAGTCAGCCTCACTGGTGGTGGGCTTGGCTGGCGTTGAGGACAGCAAGCCAGCCGCTGAATTCTTCCTGAGCGGAGGTGCGGTGATCTGAAGCGTATGTGCTAGAGTGAAGGCCCGATGAAGATTCTGAATGTCGAGCAGAGGACGGGTGCCGAAGGCCGAAAAAGGGCTTTGAGCCGGAATCGTCTCCTCGATGCTTAAGTGCAAGGATCCGAGGAGGTCGCCGGCGATCATATGATAGACATCGATCTTGCCGGATCTGACGATAGCAGCGGGCGGGCTGAGCACCGGAGATGTCGCAGACGCTGTCAGGGTCGACGATGAACTAAAGATCT
>JAABUL010006562.1_pt1 | contig 13300 bp, 17 predicted proteins | sample 5559151 | NCBI WGS metagenome assembly JAABUL01 (sample SAMN10711876, study PRJNA513368) | rock metagenome | isolation source: Antarctica rocks | place: Antarctica: Victoria Land, Pudding Butte sud | reverse complement strand
CCCATCCGCCCACTCCTGCACCTGCGCCACACACAGATCATCACCCATCACCGCAGGATCGGTCCAACCCACCACTCACCTGGGAAGGCACGCCGTCAAGCTCAAAATAAACACGACTGTAGTACTAAGGGTCGAAGGCCTCGCCCGGCCGGATCCGGTGAACGAGGATCCGATCACGTTGCTGGACGCGGTGGCAGCGCTGCTGATGCTCGGCGCCGATCCGCAAACCGCATGGCGATCGGCGCAGCAGCACCCCGATCTGACGTCACTGGCGGCGGCCGCCCGGCGATCGGCGGCTGTCGGCGCTGGCTTCGCCGATGCGGTGCGCGAACACGCTGTCACCCTGCGAGCAGCACTGGCCGACTCGGCGGAGCGGTCGGCCGGTCGGGCCGGTGTGGCGATGACCGCGCCGCTCGGACTCTGCTTCCTGCCGGCCTTCCTGTGCCTCGGACTGGCGCCCGTGATCGTCGGATTGCTCACCTCGTTGCACCTGTTCTGAGGAGGCCCGGACTGATGCGGCGCGTAGCTTCGGTCCGCACCGCCATGTTCGGGGTACCTGAGGTTGGCTGTGTCCGGATCATCACGAAGGAGTCTGCTGTGAGCACCCCATCAAGACGTAGCGCTGAGCCGGGACCGGCGTCGCCCGGCGCTATCCAGCCGAATTCCGCTGCCGGTCAGCCGCTTCCCGTCGGCGACGGCACCCCTTCGGCGGACGCTGGCCCTGGTGCGAGTTCCGGCACCGGCACACCCGGCACCGGCACGACCGGCACCATCACGACCGACACGGTCAAGACCGGCACCGTCACGCCCGACACCATCACGACCGACACCGTCAAGACCGACACGGTCACGACCGACACCGTGACTCCGGGGATGCGGATCGCCGCGGACTGGTCGTGGCGGCTGCTGGTGGTAGTGGCAGCAGCGGCGGTCGTTTACTACGGGGTCAGCTACCTGTCCGAGATCACGATCCCCATCGTCATCGCCCTGCTGCTGTCGGCACTTCTGAGCCCGGTGCGCCGGCTACTGGTCAGACACGGCTGGAAGCCCAATCTGGCTGCGATCGGCGTCTTCGTCGGTGGCCTGCTGGTGGTTGCCGGGATCTTCACACTGGTCATCCGGCAGTTCGTCTCGGGTGCCGCCGATCTCGCCGATCGGGTCAGCACGGGTCTGGACAAGGTCCAGCAGTGGCTGGTCACCGGGCCGCTCAAGCTTTCCCACACCCAGATCACCTCGGCGACCGACACGATCAAGAAGACCGTGATCGCGAACAAGGACTCGTTCACGTCCGGCGCACTGAGCACGGCCTCGTCGGTCGGGCGCATTCTGACCGGTTTGGTGTTGGTGTTATTCATCCTGTTCTTCTTCCTGCGGGACGGTGAGAAGATCTGGCGTTGGATCGTGCGTCTCGCGCCGACGCGAGCACGTTCGAAGATCGCCGGTGCGGCCGATCGGGCCTGGGCGACCCTCACCGGCTATGTCAGGGCGACGGTGGCAGTAGCGTTCGTCGACGCCGTCGGCATCGGCCTTGGCCTGGTTGTCCTCGGGGTTCCACTGTTCGTTCCACTGACGGCCTTCGTCTTCCTCTCGTCGTTCATTCCGATCGTCGGGGCCCTTGCCAGTGGCATCGTTGCGGTACTGGTCGCTCTCGTCACCGTGGGGCTGGTGAAGGCCATCATCGTGCTCGCCGTCGTGATCGCCGTCCAGCAACTGGAAGCTCATGTGCTGCAGCCGGTTCTGCTGGGCCGCGCGGTCAATCTCCATCCGCTGGCTGTCGCGGTCTCCATCGCCACGGGTGTGATCGTCGGGGGGATCGTGGGAGCGCTGCTGGCAGTGCCGACGGCAGCCTGCGTCAACGCCGCAGGCAGATATCTGGCCGGCCGCGGTGATTCGATAGCCGACTCGGAGGCGTCGGGCGAGGCCACTGGTCGCGAGTAGGGCCCGGAGGACCCGGACAAGCAACGACGCGCGGGAGTGCGGTATGACGGCCGATGGTTCGGCACACACCGAACCATCGGCTGCCTATGGTTCCTGGTATGACTTCCCGACCCGCCGCGCCCCCTACGCTCGAATCGATCGCCGGCGGCGGTCCCGCGCGGCGATTCCTGACGCCAGTGGTGGGAGCGATCGCGGTCACCGTCATCGCTTGGGCCTCCGCGTTCGTTGCGATCCGCAGTGTCCGCGCTTCGTTCGACCCGGGCGCGCTCGCGCTCGGTCGGCTGCTGATCGGCAGCGCGGCACTGACTGTGTGGGTGGTGGTACGGCGCAGCTGGGTTCGGCCGAACGCCCGGGAATGGGGCCTGGTCGTCGTTGTCGGAGTGGCGTGGTTCGGCCTCTACAACGTGGCGCTGAACGCGGCAGAGCAGCGACTGGATGCCGGAACAGCCGCGATGCTGGTGAACATCGGCCCCATCCTGATTGCCCTGCTCGCCGGCTGGCTGTTGCGCGAAGGGTTCCCGCGGTGGTTGCTGATCGGCGCGGTGATCGCCTTCGGGGGAGCCGTTCTGATCGGAGTGGCGAGCACCAGCCGCGGCACGGCCGATCTGCAAGGAGTCCTGCTGTGCCTGGCCGCGGCCGCTGCCTGGGCGGTCGGGGTGACCGCCCAGAAGTCGGTATTGGGCCGGCTACCTGGCCTGCAGGTCACCCAGATGGCCTGCGTGATAGGAGCTGTGGCGTGTTCGCCGTTCGCCGGCCGGTTGTTCGCGAATCTGGACGGAGCGACCGTGGGCGGCATCGCCGGAATGCTCTACCTGGGCCTGATTCCCACCACGCTCGCATTTGCCACCTGGGCATATGCCTTGTCGCGCATGCCTGCTGGTCGGCTCGGCATCACCACCTACCTCGTTCCTCCGCTGACGATTGCGGCCTCGTGGCCGTTGCTGGGTGAGCGTCCGCCGCTGCTGGCGGTCGTCGGCGGGATGGTAGCGCTGGCAGGCATAGCCCTGTCGCGCCGCCGGGCGGATCGACCGAGCCGATGAGAAATGCTGAACTCGACCCGATGATGATCGACGCTGATTCGCTGGCCCGTTTCGCCGGGCTGTTGGCCGATCGCAGCCGCGTCGTGATGTGCCTGGCGATGATCGACGGGCGAGCCTGGACCGCAGGAGAGTTGGCGACCCTGGCGGGCATCAACCCGTCCACCGCGAGCGAGCATCTGACCCTGCTGGTCGGCGAAGGAGTGTTGGCGCAGGAGCGTCAGGGGCGGCACCGGTATGTCCGGATCGCCGGACCCGAAATAGCTCAGTTCATCGAGGATCTGGGGGCTCTGGTTGGAGAGCGTGCCCGTCCCAATTCGCTGCGCACAGTCCGCGCGGCCGGTCAGTTGGCATATGCCCGAACGTGTTACAACCACCTGGCCGGAAATCTGGGCGTGTGCTTGTACGACGCGTTGATCGCTGACGGCTCACTGTCTTCGCGCGACGGACTGCGACTGACGCCTGCCGGCCGGGGCAGGTTGGTGGAATTCGCGGGATCCGCTGCCGTTGCGGCCACGCCGTCCCGTCCGCTGCTGAGGACCTGCCTGGACTGGACCGAACGACGCAGCCACCTGGGCGGATCGCTCGGAGCGGCAATGCTGACAGAACTGCTGCGCAGGCGGTGGCTGGTCAGGCCACCGCAGCGCCGCGCCATCGCGGTCACCCACGCAGGGAGCGTCGGACTGCGAGATCTGTTCAACCTCGATATCCCGGTCCTTGAGACGGCCGAGAAGGGCGCCTGACCGTTTGATTCATTATACGGTCGACCGCAACCTTCGGCACCGCTACCGGCACCTGTTCACCGTGGCGGCCACGACGGTAACCGTCCACAACGGAGCGGAGAACAAGCCGACCCAGGGCCGTCGCGGTCGGGCTCGATCAGTTGCGCTCCCCGTCGGGTTCGAGCACCAGTTTGGCTGCGGCCGACCTCTGGCTGCAACTGACCCAGGACGTTGTGCCTGGCTATTGTGCGTTGGTGCGCGCATTCATCATCGGTGGTTCAGGGCTGGTAGGTAGGGCCGTCAGCCGACGGCTCCTGTCTGCCGGCTGGGATGTCGATGTTGTCGCGCGCAACCCAGCCAATTTGCCACCGGACCTTGCAGATGCGGGGGTTCATTTCATCGAGGCGGACCGTGCGGATGGGGCTGCCCTGGCCTCAGCGTTCGGAGCGGGCGCCGACCTCCTCCTCGACTGCGTGTGCTTCACCGGCGCTCACGCTCGTGCGTTGTTGCCGCTGGCCGGCCACGCTGCATCGACGGTGATGATCTCGAGCAAGGCGGTATACGTCGACGCTGCGGGTCGGCATTCAAACTCTGATGATCCACCGCGGTTCGACGGCCCGATCTTGGAAAGCCAGAAAACCCTGGCGCCGGGGAGCATGGATTTTGACAGTCGCGAAGGTTATGGCCGCAACAAGGCCGCCGCCGAACAGACGCTGTTGGACAGCGGGTTCCCGGTGACAGTGCTGCGTCCGTCGAAGATCCACGGCGAGGCAGCACGCCCTCCTCGCGAGTGGATATTCGTCAAACGAGTGCTGGATCACCGGGAGGTGGTGATGCTGGCGCATCGCGGTGCTGGAATTGATCATCCGAGCGCTGCCAGCAACATTGCGGCATTGGTCGAAGCAGCTGCGCTCGAACCTGGCCGAAGAATTCTCAATAGCGCGGACCCCGACGCGCCCACCGGGATCAAAATCGCCCGCACTGTTGCAAGCTATCTTGGACACAAATGGGTGGAGATTCTGCTCGACGATGATGCCGACCCGTCTCTGGGCTGGCATCCGTGGGATCGAAAGTACCCGGTCGTTCTGGACACAACTGCCGCAATGGAACTTGGCTACAGACCTGTCGGTGATTACGCGGCGACCGTCCCCGACATGATCGATTGGCTGATCTCGACCTCGACCACGCACCGCGCCGGAGCAGCACAGTTGCCCGTTGACGTCGGCGATGACTATTTCGCGAACAGCTTTGATTACGACCGGGAAGACGCATCACTCGCCGGCCGGTGATTCGCTTGTTGTGGCGCCCAAGATTCTCGAGGAGCTGTTCGAGTCGCGCATTTGGCGCTGCCCCGGTGTTCGATCTCGCGTAGGCCCTAGTGGCGGGAACTCGAGCAGGTGACCAGGAAATCGTCTTCGCAGGCCCAGGAATGGCAGGAACGACGACCTCCTGATTTCAGTTCAGCATATGCAATAAAAATGGTGGCAACACCTTGTGATGATGGCTATCCGCAGACCACCTTGAATCTGGGCTCGTAGCGAAGCACGCTCACTCTGCGTAGCAAAAAGTCGAATGCGCGCTGCGGAGCAACGCCACGCGTCAAGACGTTCCATCAGCTCGCCCGCCGCGGGTCCGCGAAGCAATGGTGACCTTCATCGGCGCGGGCCTGCCACCCGGGACAGGTGGAGTCAGCGGCGGGCTTGGCTGAATCAGCCGGTGGAGGTTACTGAGTCGAGCAGGCTCTTGGTCAGTACTGACCTGATGGCGATGTCGTGCGGGGGGAGTTGGTTCCCCGCGGGAGTGGAACGGTCGATCGCACAGGCGACGGCTATCACCCTGGCGCCGAGGTGACGAAGAGCCAGAGCTGCGGCAAGCACCGCACCCCCCGTGGTGATGACGTCCTCCACCAGCAGGATCGTTTTTCCTTGGGCTTCGCCGCCCTCGGCGAGGCGTCGGGTGCCGTAGTCCTTGGCGTGCTTGCGGATGTACAACGCGGGTAGACCGGTGGCGGAGCTGAGCATGGTGACGATCGGTATTCCGCCCAGTTCGAGGCCGCCGAGCATGTCGGTGTTCGCTGGGACCAGCGCGACCATGCGTTCGACGACGCGTCGCAGAAGCGCGGGATCGGACTCGAACAGGTATTTGTCGAAGTACTCGCCCGCCACAGTTCCGGATCGGAGCAGGAATTCGCCGTGCAGTCGGCATCGGGCGTCCACATCGCGGGCAAGCTGTTGGAGTTCCCTGTCGGTCATGGTGAGAAGCTTGACAGACTGAGGTTCTCGCTGGCGCTGACGGGCGCTTCGCCGTTGCCCACCGTGCGTAGCGACACCGACAAATCTTCAAGCTCAGCCACTCTCAGGCAGGATCGACGAATCTCCATTTCCCATTGGGATCGAGAACCTCGCATTCGACCGGCATTTAAATACCCTCGTCCAGCTCACCGGTAGGTGGTTACTGATAGCAGAGCGGCCTTAAACGTTGCTGCCGCGAGGACAGGGGCGGCCCTCCCGCAAGACCTACGACTCCGCCGACTGGTCTTCGGCGCCCCGGGAATCGCTCAACTCCTCTTGGCGGACAGTAGGTCGGATAGCTTCCGCGTCTGGCGGTGGATCTGTTGGACTGTTCAACGGTCAACCCAAGTTCCGGTGGTGCGCAGGCGGTTCGTAACCGTGTGGTTGATTCGGTGGGTGGTCCATCTGCGGCCGCTGCAGGGGATGATCAGGCCCGACGTCTCACCCCGATGCCAGCGCCGTCCGCCGCTGGTCCGTCGAAAACTATCCCCATACCGCCCCGCGATCCACATCTCCGATTTCTCCACGGCTACGGCCCGCCGATTCCGCCAGTGTGGTGCGCATCGGCACATCGCCGGTGAGAGGAAGAAAGGAGTGGCTGTGGTGCAACAACTTCGGCGCTGGTTCGTCGACCAAGGGGGTGAGCCGGTGGAATCGGGCGACCGGTTGGCCGCGGCGAGGGACGATGACGTCGAGATGTCAGTCGACGAGATGCCGTCCGACGCAGGAATGTCGACCGTGGAGTACGCGGTCGGCACCGTGGTCGCTGCCGCCTTAGCAGCAGTCACAAAAACTACAAGCTAGTTACGGGAGTCGCCCGACGTGCCGTTGCTAGCGTGGCCGGCTGGATGCCCGGTTGCGGCCGCAAGCTTCCTACCTTCCGAGGTCGGCGCCGAAACCGGCGAGGAGTCGCGCACGGTAGCAAGCTCGGCCACGCACGCATAGCATTGCCGACAGACAGATGTGTCCACGGTGGTCACCGGTTGGTTGCAAACGTCGAACGTCTGCGGCACCGAGTGGCATCGTCAATTGGCCCACGAAAGAGGGACGGCGCAGGTGGCCCACACGAAGCGGACCGTGCTGCTCGGTCTGGAGCAGCGGTATCGAGGTGAGTTTAAAAAGGGCGGATCGGGTCGCGGCTGGAAGTGGACCCAGGCGCAACTTGTCCTGCTATCCGGGACTGACACGGCGCTAAGCGATGACGAAGTGGCTGCGCTGTTAGCCCAGGCCGCCACGGCGCATGGCGTCCCGCTGTCGTCAGCAAGTAAGTTGAGACGTTCTCCTGCTGGCGCCTTGAGTAAGAGGAAGCCGCGAAAGGCGAAGACGTACCAGTGTGCGAGTTGCGGAACGCGTTCACCAGATATGACCGTCGACGGTATGTGTACGTCGTGCCGAAGCAAAGCGCCTTGGATAGGCATGGTGCATGGGGGACTCCCGGGTCTAGGCAGGCGCCCATAAGTTGACAATTTGGCAGACTTAAGCGTACTCGTTGCCTTTGGCTCGACCGCCCGGGGTTGTTCAATGGTGCTTCCGATCGTTATCTGGGTAACCAATGCAGTTGTCTCACAGATGGGCTCTGCGTGGCGGTGGCCGCCGGCGCTTTCCTGGAGGCTTTCGTCAAGAGCATGCCGGCCGCCACCTTTGATGCTGTCGGCACCGGAATGGGAGTCAAGGCGCTCGCCGCCGCGACCGGAGCGCCGCTGACCGCCGCCGGCAAGCCGCGGGTGCTGTACGTGGGCGCGTAGTTCTGCCCCCATTGCGCCGCGGAGAGATGGTCAATGGTCGCCGCGCTGTCACGGTTCGGCTCCTTCGACCATCTGGGAACCACCCGGTCGTCGGCCACCGACGTGCACTCCAACACCGCGACGCTGTCCTTCCATGGCGCGACCTACACGAGCGACCTGCTCGCCTTCACCGGAGTAGAACTCAGCACCAACCAGGCCAAGGCTGGCGGGGGCGGGTACACCCCGCTGGACACCCTGACGCCCGCCGACAAGCAGACCAACGCGACGCTGAACAAAGAGGGGTACATCCCCTTCGTCGACTTCGGCAACCAGCACGTGATCACCGGGGTCAGCTACGACGTCTCGGTGCTCGAGGGCCTCAACCAGACCCAGATCGTCGCCGCCATGTACGACCCGAAGTCGGAGATCTCCCAGCGGGTGCTGGGCACCGCGAACATGATGACCGCCTCGCTGTGCCAGCTCACCCACGGCCAGCCGGCCGATGTCTGCGCTTCCTCGGCCGTGACCAAGCCAGAAGCTGCCGGCGTGACCCAGCAGGACATCTCAGCACCAACACCAGCCGCCCCAGGTCGGCGCACCCGCACGCACCCTGCCGGTTGGGCCGCCTTCGCGCTCAGCGTCGCCGGCGTGCTCGTCTCGGCATACCTGACCTTCGAGCACTTCACCGCCTCGGCCACCCTGGCCTGCTCGGACAACGGCGTCGTCAACTGTCTGAAGGTCACCAGCAGCACCTGGTCGCAGATTGCCGGGGTCCCGGTGGCCCTCGCCGGCCTTGCGTTCTTCCTGGCCATGATGCTGCTCTGCGCGCCGACCAGATGGGCCGCGCGCACCCGGGCCATCCGACTGATCGGGGTGCTCGCCGGGACCGCGATGGTGCTGTGGCTCATCTACGTCGAACTGTTCTTGGTGGAAGCGATCTGCCTATGGTGCACCGCCGTCCATGCGATCACCGTGCTACTGCTGGGCACCGTGCTGTGGTGGCAGGAGAGCACCAGAGCGCTGCCACGGACGTCACGGGCGCATTCGAGGAGCGAGCTGCTCTGCGGGGGACCCGGCTGAGAACGTTCAGGCACCGGGCGTAGATGAACCGTTAAACACGCTTTTATTCCGAAGGTGGTAGCTTAAACACAGATAACTTCGCCTCTGATGAAGGAAACCGTGAATAGCGACTTGGTGTTCGCTGGCGATGCGCCCGCAGCCACGCTCACCGGGCGCGTCCGCGCGGGCACCCTCGTCCGGTTGGCCCGTGGGATCTACAGCCGCGATCTTGCCGCGTCGCCGGAACGTCAAATCAGGGACAACTGGCCGCAGGTAGCCGGCCGCCTGTTCCCCGGCGCGGTGATCACCGACAGGTCTGGGCGCACCAGCGGACCCGTCAGAGGCGTGCTGTACCTCGCGCATGAAGGACGCGACCGGAACGCTGAACTGCCGGGCCTGACCATCTCGGCACGGCCCGGTATCGGGCCCATCGACGGCGACATCGCGCTGCCGGGAGGCCTGCACCAGGCTTCCCGCGGCCGCGCCCTGGCGGAGAACTCCCGACCCTCCCGCTCACGCGGTGGCGCCGCGCCGCGGACGTTGACCGAGCCCGAACTTGCCGACTGGGTCGATGACCTGTGCCGGACCGACGGCGAGGAACGCCTTCTCCGGTACCGGACGCAGGCCGAGCAGCTGGCTCCCGAACTCGCCGTCAGCGCCGGCGAGCTCGAAGCGACTTCCAGCCTCATCGGCGCTGCCCTAGGGACCCGGTCCGTGGTCACCAAGTCCAAGTCGCTGGCTGCCCGGCAGAAGGGCCAACCCTACGACCGGACAAGGACGCAGCGGTTCGACCTGCTCGTCGACGCGCTGCGCTCAGCTGCGCCGCAGAGCCGGCCGGTGCAGGAAGGATCCGAACGCCGTACCCACCTGCCGTTCTACGAGGCGTACTTCTCCAACTACATCGAAGGCACCGAGTTCACGATTGATGAGGCCGCAGCGGCCGTGTACGACGGCGACGTCCCCTACGGAAGGTCGGCCGACGGGCACGATCTGATCGGGACCTTCGAGGTAGTGAACGACGAAGCCGAAATGTCCCGTCTCGCGACCAGTGCGCCGGAGTTCCTGGAGATCCTGCGAAGCCGGAACGCGGCGGTGATGATCGGGCGTCCGGAGAAACGGCCGGGAATGTTCAAGGAGGCCGCCAACCAGGCCGGCCAGACACTGTTCGTCAACCCAGAACTGGTCCCGGGGACGCTGTCCGAGGGCATCCGGCGCCTCGGTGAACTGGATACTGCCTGGGAGCGAGCCGTCTACACGGCGTTCGTGGTGGCCGAGGTACATCCATTCGACGACGGCAACGGACGTGTCTGCCGGATCATGATGAATAGCGAGCTGCACGTCGGCCGGCAGAGCCGGATCATCGTGCCGACGTCCTTCCGCAACGACTATCTCGACGGCCTGCGCCTGCTGTCCCGTCAGGACGACCCGTCCGTCCTGATCAAGTCGATGAGGTTGCTGCACAACTACACGGCGGCCATCGACTTCACCGACTTCAATGACGCCCTTGCTCAGCTGCATGAGACCAACGCTTTCGAGGACCCGGTGCGGGGCGCCCAGCTACGCGTGCCGCAGCGGGAACTGCCGCCGATCGACTATGGAAGCGAACTGGACGTCTCCAGTGCGGAGGCCAGGGCCTCCGGGTACGTCATCCCGTATCGGAGGGCCGACGGAACCCCGGTCAGCGGCTACCGCAAGCCTCACTGACCGGGATCCGCGAGCGAATCAGCTGTGCTGACCGCTCCGACGTCCGCGCAGCCGATCCAGCACGAGCATCCCGCCGCCGAGCAGCACCGCGGCCAGGCCGCCGAGAGTCATCGGCAGGGTGTGCGACACGCCGGTCTGCGCCAGGCTGGGCGTACCACCGGCAGGTGATCCGGGGCTGCCGATCCCGACGCTCATACTCGGCGAAGTCTCGTACGGAGGGTAGGTCTCCGACGGGTAGGTGTCGCTCGCGGCCGGCGGGCCGTTAAGTTCCGGCTGGGAGACCGGCGGCTGGTCGAAGGTCGATTCGGGCCGCGACGGTGTGGTCGGCGTCGTTTTCTTGGTCGCGGTGCTCGTTCTCCTCATACGGCGGGAGCACCGTCACGGCTTGGCGACCAGCGGTTAGTCGCCCCAACGGATCACCGTCAGCTCCGTCAATCCGATGAGCGGCGCGACCATGCGGTTGGCGGCGTCCTCCCAGGCGGTGGCCCAGTGCAGTTCGAAGACATCAGCCAGGGACAGCAGCATCGCGACGTGGGCCGGGTTGAGCCAGACCCGCAGCTTGCGACGTCGGGCGGCGGCCATCATCAGGTCGTCCGGGGCAACCGCCGGCCGGGTCGCCCTCCATCGGTGTCCGGTGCGTCTCGTAGCCGGCGGGTCGCCGGGTCGCTCTGGCCGCGAACGGGTTCAAGGGTCCGTCGACGTCAATAAGCAGGAGCGGTTTGACTATGTCGGACCGCCTCGGAAGTGGCGCGGGCGTGCCATGGCAGATATGCACCGGTCATCCGACGTCGTCCACCGGGTCTTATCTCAGCGTCGCCCATAATGTGCCCAAATATCCTGTGGCGGCCATGCAATTGAACTGTCGCCAGCGACCGCATGCTCCTAAATCCTGGGCCTTGCCATGAGCGTCCCGGGCTGGCTTACTTGAAGAGCGTTGCGCAGCGAAGAGTACGGTGTCAAGAACGCGAAAACGTCATAAATCGGAGAACTTGAGGCGTTGTAGATCGTGAGTTCGCAGCGGGAGTCGACCCGCTCCCGACTTCCCTGCTTAACGAAGTTGACCAAACCGGTGATCTGACGAGCCTGCCCCTCTTCGGCCTTACGTCGATCCCGTTTGAGAATCGAGAAGCCCAACACGAACGATCCGCCGGTGAGGACACTGCCCACCCAAGCCGGCACAGTGCCCCAGTCGACGCTCATGTGCCCAAGCTGTCAGAGCACCGTACGATGCCTACATGCCAGCGAGCATTTGGACAAGGTCGTCTGACGGAGCAAGGCTTCACCGGCTGGGTGCCTTGGAGTGACCATCGAACTGCGTTCAATGCCGTCCCGTTAGAGGCCGGCGGCGTCTATGTGGTCGTTCGCGCTGATGCTGAACCACCTACCTTTCTAGAGCAGTCTGCAGGCGGTCACTTCAAGGGCGAAGACCCAACCGTCCCTTTGACTGCTCTGACCGCCAACTGGGTCGACCAAGCATCGGTTGTCTACATTGGAAAAGCCGACCACGGAAGGTTACGGGAGCGCTTGAAGGAGTACGCCAGCTTCGGTAGAGGTAACCGCATCGGTCACCAGGGCGGCAGATTGATCTGGCAGCTCGCCGACAGCCAGGACCTGCTTGTAGCTTGGAAGGTATTACCGCTTGATATAGTGCCACTCGATGAGGAGAGGCGACTTATCGGCGAGTTTAGGGCCGCTTACGAACGTAAACCCCCGTTCGCGAATGACCCAGATGAGCTCGGACGTTAGCTTGCCACCTGGAAGCGCTTCATAGTGGCTCACGACGAATCTTAAGGAGTTTCGATGCCGACGCAGGATGAGCTAGATGCTGACGATGCGCTACGAGCGGTGTTCCTGAGCGCCCTCTACGAAGTTGCCGAGGAGCGCGGGCGACAGGAGCAAGATGTCGTGAATGATATCTTGCCCAGAATGAAGCTGGGGGATCTACCGGTATCTAGTTTGGCTGCTCTAGTAACAGGTTTAATACGCGATGACCTCATCGAGGCGCCTCCGGGCTACTTAGGCGCCGCAGATGAGTATGAACCAACAGTTCGGTTGACTGCTTTCGGCGCTGAGAGAATAAAGAACTGGGTAAGAGGCCGCACGTCGCGCGAATTGCCATTACCACCTTCGAAGGTTTTCAACATCACGGCCAACTTTCACGGTGGCGTGTCGGGCTCTTCTGTTACTGTTGGCTATGGGAATACTGTAACCAACACTATCACCAATAACTTTGGGTCGCGGCTAACAGATGTGGTCGCAGTAGGCAGGGCACTACTCGCTGAATACCAAACGCAGCTGCCTCAAGACGACTACGACGAGTATGAAGACGACCTAGTCGTTGTAGAGGAGCAAGCCAAGTCGCCGACCCCGAACGTAACCCGTTTGAGGAAGGCGCTCAGCAGCATCAATAAATGGGCGTACGTACCAATTCTCGCGGCCGCCTCGGATCAACTCAAGAACGCGGTTGGACATGCCCTGGCGGCGATCACCGGTTAGTCAGCTACCCTGTCACCTAAGCGAGGCCGCTCTCTTCGCGAGGCGTTACCTCGCCTAGTTGTGTGCCTGTAAATTAACATGGTTGTTTGGTAGAATGCGGTCATGGTGGCTGCGCCCTTTGTCGATGACCGATGAGCAACGATTCGAGTTGGAGCGGATGGCGGTGTCGACGTCGTTGCTGCACCGGCACGTGGTGCAGGCGCGGGCGTTGTTGTGGGCGGCCGATGGGGTCGCCAACGACGAGATCGGCCGGCGATGTGGGGTGGACTCGGATGCGGTGCGGCGGTGGCGTTCCCGGTTCGCTGAGCAGGGCGTGAGCGGCGTCGGGA
>JAABUL010006561.1_pt1 | contig 13301 bp, 16 predicted proteins | sample 5559151 | NCBI WGS metagenome assembly JAABUL01 (sample SAMN10711876, study PRJNA513368) | rock metagenome | isolation source: Antarctica rocks | place: Antarctica: Victoria Land, Pudding Butte sud | reverse complement strand
GGAATTAACGGCTGGCATAGTCCCATTCGTGATTCTTTGCGGCCGGCACTGTCCTAGATCACCCTCATGCCGTCCCATATCTTCCGATACAGCTTGACCAGTCTGCGTCGTTCCAGTGTGTTCGAGTGTTTCTCTTTCGTTCTTCTCAAAGTCCTCTTTCTCGTTCGTAGCCTCGATGGTATCTACAGGCTGTTGCTCCTTTGTCTTCCGCCCGCTCATGATTTCTTCTCTCCACCCTCGCAGTTGCCGTTCACTATCCAATTCGATCTGGGTCTTGGGCTTTGAAGTCGTACGTTCAATCTGACCCTTTCTTCTTCGCTTCCGCAGTTGAGAGTGTGTTAAACCGGGTACGTATGCTGATGGCTTGTGCCCATCAGGTGGTATCGCTGCTTCAGAAGCCTCAACAAGCGTATCTGTGGGATCGACATCGTTTGGTGAAATCGTAGTCGCAATTTCCTCGAATGGGGGCTGTTCGATCGAGCCTTGTGTTGCTCCAGGCACAGGCACAGATGACTCGGCTGCTTCGATATTTGGCTTCCGTCTCTTGCCTGGACGATCTGGATTCAACCAATTGAGGTGGGCAGTGTACGCTGCGGAGATTGGCTGCGATTCTGGACACATGCCCAATGCCTTGGTCCCATCTGGCTGGACCCATTCTACGGTCCATCTTAGGGTTCGTGTCCTGCTCGAGGGGGCGCTTAGTCTGGAACTTCTCTGTATTTAGGGGCAGCATTCTGACTTACTTGGCTGTAACCCTAGTAGCATTCAGCTTACTTCTACTCATCCCCTTGGGTGCCCTCACTACAGTCACCCCACACCTCTCAAACGCAGCCTCCAACGCCATCTCTCCTTTCCCATATCGCTGGCCTCTCGGCCGTACATCCTCTTCTAGAACGACTCCTCTCGACGTCGCATTCTTCTCCGCATGGTCAAGTTCGCGCTCAATGCTCGTGAGATAGTTGTAATCGTGGTCGATACCCTTCGGCGTAGCAAGATCCTTATGTTTGATATATGCGGAGGGATCGCGGACGCCGTTGCATTCGGCCCATTGCTTATGACGCTTGATGCAGGGGAGAGAGCAGGTCAGGGTGGAGCAGCGGGGACAGCGGTAGTTGTGTGGTTTGACATGACTATTGAGAACTGTTGTTAGGCGGCTCAATTATTGACTGGATCATTCACTCGGGTTTTGCTTACCAGATGCTGCATAGAGAGCTTAAAAGAGGATCAGACATGGCAATAATTAGTTGGCTTATTTGGTGCACCCGAGGGACCCTCGGCCGGAATTTGTAGATTATTTTTCTTGCGGATAGATATCGATAAGAATACTAAAGTCCGTAAGCTTAAGACCGACGGAGGTCCTCAAGTCCAATTCCCTACAGCATAAAGTATCGGAAATCTCTTCGCTCTTCTCTATGATACGGGTCGCAGGAGCTTGGGAGGCCAGGACGACACATCATTGAATAAATCACCCTCAGTCTACGGAGTACGCGGACTCGAGACACAAATTCCAAGGGCCGTCTTATATGTTGTAATCCCCACCTACCGACCACTTTCTGAACAGCAGATTAGGATAGGTTCAACTTAACTACAAGAGATACGGACGCGAAGCTGCAGCCCCATTCAGCTCCCAGCGATGTCCCTGATGGGTCGAGTAAGGACTCAAAAGAAAGTCCGCTATCAGCTATTAGATCCCCGAAGCGAAGAATTCTCCGGGCCATGTTCCACAACATGGAGAGTCAGCTGGTAAAGGCACACTATCATAGCAAGTCCGATCATAGAAATATAGACATCCGCCATTGTTCTCATGCAAGGATGCTCCACTCTCAAGGTTTTGGCTGTAGAGCGTACAGTGTTGATTAATACGACACGTCTGATGTCTTATTGGTGGATGCAGTAGTATGTATTGCTACTAATAATATTACTCTCATCTTTAGAAGTATACGTATGACTGAAAACTCTGCATGTGCATGCCAAGACTCTGCTTAGTCATAAACCGAGGTTGACCCGGACTGAATTCCAACATACAGTGGCTGAGAAAATCATGAGGGAAGGAGAGACAGGTCGCATCTGCTAGATACGCATGCGCACATACTTGAACAGTTATTTATTCGTTGGCAGGGATGGTGGCCAGAAGACTCGGAAAGCCTTGTACGTCGCAGAAGTTATTTGCTGGGGGTTAGCCGCCGTTGTCGCGGCACAGGCCAAGGCTGTCGTCTTTGGTGATCAGGTTGTTGCTGCTGGGGGTGCACAAAGGTAGTAGCTTGGGTCGTGATGGTACTCAGTGACACCGGCGCATTTAGAACCAGAGTTGGCGACGCTCTGGTCATAGAAATTGCACTGACCTCCATTAGGAAAGGCAAGAGGCACTGCATTCCTGAGCATCGAATGCCAAGGAGGTGGTGTACGGGGATATTCCATGATCACAAGCGGAGAATGGAGGTTGGTCATCAGAAGCTCAATATGATTGTAGAGACAGGTAAAAATGGTCATCCAACATGTTTTTACACGTCAGGGAGGGAAACGTGTGCAACAGTGTAGGTAGAGAAATGGACGAAGCAAGAGAGTACACAATTGTGAAGAGCAATTGTAATGCATATACCAGCAGTCGAAATCTGGCATGGTCAATACCCGTAATCTGTACATCTAGCATGTATCTCGAGAGTCCAAATGTAGATCTTGATTGGCATGGGATACCGCACCCCCTGGGATAGGTCTGAAGACGTATGAAGACTAGCCATCTTGGTGGCATACCGAGGATGTGGAGATTAGGGTCATGAACACATCTGAGTTTACACGGTAGCGTTAACTTTGTTGGATCTCGATCAATTAACGGGTCTTGGCAAGATGGAGCTCTTAGCACTCGAAGATCCTGTACGCTGCAATCTTCAGTGCCCAAGACACATTATTGTGGTTGAGGCGTCATTTTTGTGAATCTGTCGCAAACACCGTTTTCCTGCAGCAAGGTCGGCGGGCGAGACACAGGAACTTTGATGATACGGCATCTGTTGTGTCGAAGCCGTGGAGGGTGGATGCACCTTCACATGGTGCTCACGTGTACCCTGACTTGCACAACCATTGATGCTGTTGTTCAGTGATTGGTGAGAAAATTGGTTCCTCATTTCCCCACGGAATCGGTAATCCTCTAGCCTTTAACAGTATCTGATCGGGATCGTTTGGAGTCTTCGAAACGCACGCAGGTCTACAGAGAAGAAGGTGGCATATCACTATGTCTCTGCCGGGTCACATCGGAGGCCATTTTGTTGGTTCTGTCTCTGTTCGTTCTTGTGCTGGGGGCTCCTCTTCAACACATCCTTCCTGCTCTGTGTATGACTGCCAAGAGTGTAGAGTCAGGAAACGATGATCTGATACCCCTTCTTGGCTACAATGGCACCTTAAGTGACGTCGTCTTGCTCGTCCTTTGCCTGTTTAGCCAACCCCTCCAAAGCCGCGATTGCCTCGTTCTCTCTCCCCACCGGTACGAACAGGTGGTCATGAAAGAACCCACTGACAGGGTTCACGCCGATGCCCAATTTAGTCAGCTTCTCAGTAATGGCAGCCATGAACCCTACGGCTTCCAGCGAGCTGTGAACGTTGCAGGTGATCATCTTGCATGGAAAAGCGTATTCGAATACATGGTTTTCTTCGGCCAAAGTGAGCGTTGTGATGATCGTAGTGCCCTCCGTCTCATGGAAAACCATCTGCGCGCTTTCTTGAAGTGGTGTTGGAGGTGGAGACGAGGCAGGGAATGTGAGGAAGACAAAGGTCGAGGGGTGGAGGATTAGGGTGAGTGTGGAAAGGAGGGCGGGGAGCGATGCTTCACCTGGTGCTGGATGTTTGGAAGTCATGATCGTAGGGCGTCGAGCAGCAAGGACGGTAAATGTAGAAGACTCAAACACCAAGCATTGTGAGGATAGGAAAGAGAGACAGAGCGCTAACCAGGCGTGGACTCAATGTGGAATAAGATTCGTGCCATGCAGCTAAAGGGACGCGGGGCAGAAGCATGAGCCAAGCGGAGCGGGGACTTGGAGAGCGGAAGGGGCGGCGAGGTAGCACCGGCGACGGCACGCACGGTGCTCCTGGAAAAGAATCAGCCTCCATCATTCCATGTAAAACGAGTGCCGTACGGAGATACCTCAGGTAGCGTGTAAACACTTCAAGGATCATCCAGATCTGTGAATTTACACTCAACAGTCGGGTATCGTAGTAGCTGCGCCAAGCAGCGCGCAACCAGATTGACTCCAAAGCTCCCCTCCCTTTGAGCGACGCTCGGAATCATTCACGAGAGGATTGTGGAAGATATAAAGTTCTCTTTTTCAGCAGAAAACACGAGTGAAGTTCAGCCTCCCGCGTGGCTGTCGGTTTCAACTCGCTCGCACCAGAACTATGTTTGTTTGTATTGGTCCACGTGGATATGCACGCTCTTCTTGACGTAATTCCAGATGGGTAGCAAGGCGACATACGCACTTTACTCGCACGACATGAGGTCTGGTCTGAAAATCAAACCCATCGTACCAGATGTTTGGCTTCTTTTGAGTTCCCTCGGCACTGCATTAACTTTGCATTAAGCTTGCATTAACTTTGGAGGCAACGATAGTCGAATGGATGCATCGGGAAGATCCTCCCACGGCCCCTGAGCCGGCCCTCCTCTCATCCTTGCAAGTGCATTATCACATCCAAACAGTCAGCCTCATACGGTTAGAACATCAGTGGGAACGTGCATCCCTGTGAAACCGCGTGCAGACTAGCATCTTATTGGATTTCCCCCCAAAATTGAAGCTTCATGGGCCCTTGCTGATAGGCGCTCTCGCCCTTCGTTGTCAATCAGAGGGCAATGGCCAAACCTTGCGAACATGCTCCTCCCTTGACAAAGTTTTCTTGTGTGCGGAATGCCATTGAATACCACCTTGCACCCCTCCTCTTTTCCCTTCCTTCCTCAAAGCACCCATACGCCGCAGACACGTCGTTGATCAGATATCATTCTCGCCAGGCTTTCCTGTAACTAAGATTTAGTAGGCCTCTAAGCAGTCTGTGCCTCCTGTACCTGCATTTCCCGCCTCTCTGCAAGCTATAAGCGACAGCTACTTCCCGTGCTAAGCAACCACCACGGGCGCACTGACACTCTCGGGGCCTTGCTCTGCGTACAGCTAGCAGAAAACGCTCATCGCATTACCAACTGACAGCGTGGGACAAGCCACCATCCAACGGTCGGCCTGCATTGACGCGCTCCAATTCTTCCGGCCTACGACTCACGACTGCGATGGGACCTTCACTGGCTCGACCACGAACTCGAGATAAGCAGTCGGAAAGACCTGCCACCAGAGATCATGGCGAACATTCTCTCATGATCCCAAGCCGAACCTCCTCCCTACATTCACGCATCACACAACCCATACCATCGACCCTCAATATCAAGCCAAGTCAACGAACGCCCAAGACTCTCACTCATGCCTACATGGTATGCGGTGTCGGAAGGGAACCATCACAATGGGTCAAGGCACCCTCGCTGGCTCAGGGCAAAATTGGGCACATGAAGGGGGCGATTGGTCAATTCTGGCTTCCGGAGATACTGGGTAGCAGCCCACGCTTGGAGCAGGACAATGAGATCGCAAGAGCGTTGTACGCTGCCATGAGGGTAGGACACCTTTTGAGAGCACCCAATGGTGATGATGGCTGACATGACTAGGCGTGCTTTCCACACGATGTCGAGGTCTGCACCGGCCGAAGCCAACCACACTGCGTACACCACTCATTCGTCCTTCAACAAGACTCTTCACATACATTGTACGGTATTGCTTTGCGGGTATGGTCACGAGCAGACGAGAAGCGTGCAGAGACAATTCGTGATCTGAGGAAGCGGACAGAGGCAGACTACTATGAGAATTCGGACGAGACCTATTGGATCCCGTACTGCCTGAGCTTTCTGTCGAGATATCCTCTCTATGATCTACTGGGGGACTATCTGCGAGGAATGTGGATCCACTGGAACAAAGCTACCAACCTCTTCCACGCCGAGGAAGTCTCACGAATACTGAGCTTCCCAGCACCCAGGCTCAATGACCTTGTACGAATAGATATGAAGGACTACGCTCTTTGTTACCAATTCCCATCCTCACCGACTGGCTTCCAGAATTTCAGCATGTGGCCACTGTTCACTTGTTTGTCGATTCCCAACATCGTGGGTGTGATCGAAGCTGCAGTATCAGCAACGCGACGAATTATATTCGTCAGCCACTATCCGGCCATGCTCACAGTCGCGACGGAGACCATCCGTCACTGCATCCGTGTCTACGAATGGAGTGGTCTATATGTGCCAGTTGTGCATGCTCGCCACGCCAAGGAGCTTGTCTTGGAGCCCGGACCATACATGCTGGGTATAACAGCGGAATGCCGGACTTTGTTCACAGCACCCTCTGATGCTCTTGTCATCGACCTGGATCGAAACTACGTGATGACATCGGCGCCTCCTACGGTATTGTCCTCCGGACAGAGAGCCAAGATGATATCAAGATTGACGAACGCCCTGAGTGGGGATGTTGCACCTGCTGGTGTGCCTGCGCACCTACGGTCAGCATATGGTGGTGGCAAGCTTATTCCTGCTGGTCAGATCATTGTTATGAGGGGAGAAGTGGAAAGCGTGGAGAATCCACCTTGGTGGAACCAGGACAGCGTCATGAGCGTCATGGATCATGTCTGTGAGAAGCTGGGGCGCAATACTGGCGTGAAGGCGATTTTCGGCAGCACGGTCAAGAAGCCGCTGATGACCAAAGTCTCAATGCGTCACCTCAATGAGATTGTTCGCGAACGTAATCAATACTCCAGAGATGCCATGGAGGCGTGGCAGGACTTTATCAATCTCAAGGGTAGAATGGACGGCGAGCTTACCAAAGTCACGAAGCGCAACAATTTTCTCGTGGACGAGCTCGAAAGTTGGAAACAACAGGTATTGGTTTATCCTAAGTTAAATCCACATTTCGTGCTGATGATGTCTCTAGTTCCTCAAATTCCAGGCTTTTGCAGAACAACTCACCAAAGAAACTCAAGAGCTCAAGGTCAAAATCGAAACCCACAAGCGCGAAAATCGCCGTCTCACATCGCTTATCGAGCAACAGAAAGATGACGCCGCCCGCCTTACTGTCCGTCTGTCTGGCACCGAAAAGCAACGAGACGACGCTCTGGAAGCGCTCGTCCTCCAGCAAGAAATTGCCGAAGAGCTCGAGCGCGAACGCAAGCGCAATAAGAAAGAGCTCTCTGCTCTCCAGCATACAAACGTCACTATTCTCCGCCAACGCGACGAGTCTCAACGTGTGGTTCTCCATCTGCGTAGTCTCATCGATGGCCAAACCCATCACATGGAGCACATCGTTCGTTCTTTGAACAAAGCTCCGGAGCTCAGCGACTACATTGAAGAAGGCTACGAGGATGAGCCCGAAGAGGGCGAGGATCATGAGTCGGCTAGCAGTGAAGCAGGTCACGGTGTGCCCAGCCTTCGCGAGGAGCCCGAGTCCCGCCATTCGTTTTCGACAGCAAGCACTCACGATGGCGAGAAGCTTGTCAACGAGAAGGTCACCCCAGAAATGGAGTCTCGCTTCTTCTCGCCTCTTGTCGGTAGAAAAGCAGGCTCCCGCCTCAGCATTGCCGATGTTGCTGATCGTCATATTCGGGACAAGACTGACGCCATTGCATACATCATCCGAAATATCAGCGATCAGTGCGCTGCCGCTGTGGAAGGACTTCATCTCGCCCGCAACGCCGAAAACGAAGATCCCGAACATCTCGACCCAGAGCACCACGCTCCAATAGAGAGTTCACATAAACACAATACTTCCGACGGCGATGCTTCGATGCACACAGATGTCAGCCAGCTGGGCGCCATCGAAGACACCGAGGAACACGACAGCGGCCACGGCGGCTCCACTGGCCACCTGACACCGCACGATGAGCATGGCGGTCGGCAGAGCAGGACTTCGAGTATTCCGCCAACACCAGACTTGATCGGCGGTAGATCGAGTACCAGTATGAGCGGTTATAGTAACAGCACCGCGCCCACTCAGAACAGAGATAGCCATCAATGGCAGATGCATCACGATACCGCCAAAGATGTAAAAGTCATGGACGGCGATGAGCCCGCACACGATGAAGGGTCGGAGGCTGGACAGCAGGAGGGCGAGGAGGTTGTTGGTAAGAGGACAAGTGAAGCAAGGCCACTGACGGCGAGGTTGGTTGCTGGTTGATCATTTCCTTGTTCTCTCGTCGCTGGATTGAGTGGTGTTTGGGAAGGTGTTTTGGGATAGTCCGAGGGCAATATCCTTGATTTTCTGGATCTCCGATTGATATCGTGATAATTTTCTTGCTGTCGATATCTATATCATCTTGTATTGTATCTATATCGACAATTACAAAAGCCATTCTATCTTGTATCTCTTATGGAGATTCTCAGTCTCGCCACGAGGATTCCGTTGTACATGATGTCAGACATTGAACGATACGGTAAGTTTGCGTGACCTGAAACGAAGTTTCGGCTTGGCGCTGAGATTGGCAGGATTTGTAGAGCACGAGTTATCGTGACCTTGTCTCTCCGTTGGAAGAATTTGTGTGAGGATTGTTCCCCAGTATGGCTGTGATCATATCATCGTCGATAGGCTTCCAGGAATCTCAAGAGTTTGTAGCGGACGGATGTCAATACTTCTACAATACATCAAACAGAAACATAAATCTCACATCACGCCATGGATTATTTCGTCTTCCGAACCCTAATCGACTGAGGTGAATAACGAGATTTGACTACGTCATTCTATAGGTGTCAGCTTCCTTCATGATCCCTATTCCAGTTCTTCCTTCGATGGTATTTCACATCTACTATACGGCTGACTAGTAGCCTGATGCTGCCAAAGGACTAGAATTGCTGAACTTCGGATCTATGACTATCTAGCTATAACATCACGGGTATTGTCTACAAGAATTGCAATATCAAAACCTGCGTTGGTATGTATTATCTCTATCTAGTGCTTTCGACTTCACCATCGCAAATTACTTTCAGCGCAAATGAGCGACATGGTTAGTAAGTTTGGAAGGTTGAAGCTAGGTACTGTATCTTAGATGGAAGATGTTTGGATGATTTGAGGGTAGGAGATTTTGGGGTTTGAGCCTTGGTTGTAAGACCATGTGATTGGGCTGGACCTTGATGTCTTTGTCGTTGGATGTGTGGAGGCCGGGTTAGGAGTTGGAGCCTTGATAGGGTATGCTGTATCTTTTTACGATTGTCTCGTGGAGATGGGAGATGGATGGGTGTGGAACAGGTATTGAGTTGTGGGTTGGTACTAGGGATTTGAATTTTCGCTGAAGGGTAGAGAGGGTTCATTCAGACCCATCTGTGGCTGTCTGGCATGCTTTCTAGATTGCCCCATGAGATAGCGTCAACGAAGGTATGCATCTACTCTCAAGATCGCGCGACATTTCGGGCTTTCAAGGCGGATTGCGACATCAGAAAGGTCAGTGTTGGCCGGGTCCGCCAGCCAAGTACTCCTAGGAGCTCGAAGAGGATTCACTTGTGAGTAGAAAATGACTTACACCGGATATGTCTGTCTATATTAAGTCTTGTCTACCGCATCACTCGTTCACTCTCAAGACCACCGTTTAATCAGCTATCTCGATGATATGTAATGTGCAGGCACTCGGGAGGGTAAAAGTACGTCCTTGTAAATTATATTGTTGTATAGGAGACGAAGAATTTGAGGGATTTTTGCTAACGATGGGACTTGGCCCCTGCAAGGCTTGTGTCGATGCTTCAAATCTTTTTCGATCACGAATAGCGGTTTCTTAAGCACGATGGTTACGGTCACTTTGTCCTGCCCACTCAATCGATCGCTGACCGCGGCTGCTCTCTGTTTGAGTTGATGATGGAATTCTCTGTCCTTCTGATCATCTTTCCACGTATCGAAAGTCCCTCCTTCCCTCTTTCCATTCCTAAATGTGATGGACCACATACAAGGAGTATGTCAACGATGAGCGATGTGACACGGCGTAGGCCTAACTAGTCGATATAGTCATAGAAAGGAAGGTGTATGAAGTCCACTTACATGTGCCGACCCCTCGGACAGGCAATATCCTTCACGGATGCCAAGAAATGAGGAATCTGATAAGATAAGTCGTCACGTGATCCCTTCACTTTGTAGCACAATGTCTTTGGTCTCATGTTGGTATCTTACGACTGAAAACGCATTCCATTGAAACCCAGCGGCTGGCTAGTCTACTATCATTTTCACTTTTCTCCCCAAGTTTTCCGATCCAATGTTTAGTGTTTCGACGCAGCAAGCAATTTCGTGCTGCTCTTACGGAGTAATATGAAACCATTTCAATCGATAGAACCGGGTCTGAATAGCGAAGCAGCTGGGCGCCTTGTATTTCCTCTTTTGGACTATGATACGCTTATATCGCAGTCCTTACCTGCCTTTGTCGGCCTAGCTCTATCGTGACTCATCACTTTCAATGCCGTACAAAGCTAGAAGCGGCCGCGCTATCGCCAAGCTGCCTCGATCGGTGAATGCACCCGTTGGATAGCATTTTACTGACGCAGTTCTCCCAATGTCTGTAAAAATCATGAGTCACGGTACTTCCTTACCAGCGGCTATAAGTCACTGCACCCGCCTCTTTCGGGGTCATGCAAGGCTTCATCAACATTATTATTCTTTGATCCCTCGTTTACATTATCTTCACGAAAACAGTTAGAAGCACTTGGTTTGATTCCATATAAAACTACCTCAATAACACCTCCTCATACCACACGATGGACACCGAAAATTACCCAATCCCACCAGGTCTCCACCCCATCCCCCCCCACCTCCTCGACCTCCGCCCAGACGCCCAAATCGACCATACCCTCCTCCACCCCGCCCCCATCACCTCCTCAAAAAACATCTGGTTCTTCTGGCACACCGGCTACAAAAACATGCACCCCTACACCCGCCGCACCATCCGCGCCTACCACCGCCGCTTCTCCCCCCACAACTGGACCATCCGCGTCCTCGACCGCCTCCCCTGCTCCCCGCTAAACGTCGCCGCCTACCTCGACACCACCGACCCCGCAAACTTTCCGCGCGCGTTTATCGATGGCACTGTTGGTGGCGATTATGCGCCCCAGCATACGTCAGATCTGGTGCGGTGGCCGCTGCTGCTCAGGTATGGCGGCGTGTATGCGGATGTAGGGATGCTTCAGATCGGGGATCTGGAGCGTATGTGGTGCGAGACGGTTGGCTATGCGGGGTCGAGGTTTGAAGTTTTTTCGTATAATTATGGGGGCGTTGAGGCAAGGGGTTTGATGAATTATTTTTTGATGGCGGGGAGGGGGAATGCGCTTTTTGAGCGGTGTCATCGGCTTTTGCTGGCGTTGTGGGCGGAGGAGGGGGGGAAGGTGAGTACGGAGGGGATGCATGATAGTCCGTTGTTGAGGGGGGTTCCGCTGATGGTGGGTGGTGCTGCGATTGAGGAGGAGGGGAGGAAGATTGGGGAGGAGGAGGTTAGTAGGATGTTGACGGATTATATCATTCAGGGACAGGTTATGACGATGGTTATGGGACTTGTGGACGAAGAGGATGGCTGGGATGGACCGAGATATGTCGCGGAGCATGTTTACGCTATCGAGTTTATGGTGGGTTCGCAGCTTATCAATCAGAAAACTGAGTGGGACGGTAAGAAGGCTTTTGAACTGATGTCGCTTTCGCTGCCTAAAGAAGGGGAGGTGGAGAGCGCGGAGCAGATGCAGGCGAGGGAGATTGTCGAGGCGTGTTTGCAGAGGAGTTTTGGGTTTAAGCTTGCGCATGGGTTGATTTTGAGGGTTTTTGGGGATACGTTGGGGACTTTGTGGAGGAAGCATGAGGGCTCGGATGATGTTGTGGGGACGTATGCGCGGTGGTTGAGGTGGGGGACTATGTATTGCAATCAGGATGGCGTTCCGCCTCCGTTGGCTTTCGAGGTGATTGAGCCGTTCAAGAGGGGACCTTTGTTGAGGGATAAGTAGAGCGAAGGGGGATGTGTGTCTATGGCGTAGGAGGACAGAGCGGACTATGGGAAGGCTTGGACTGATGGTCTAGGTTCTCAGCATTCTTCCTCACGTTGCAGGCTGTCCATGTGAGACGTAAGATGTGTCTAAATTAGATGAGGTGGTGGCAACAATGAGTGCGTAGGTATCGCCAAGATCGAGAATTGTAATGAAAGGAAACGGCTTTTTGGGTACTACTCGAACGCTATGAGAACTTTGACGAAAGGTGTTACTAGATAGGATATGTATTTCGACATCAGAACACGAGAGCAAGCTGGTCGACATAAGTTCTACGACAAGACGCTGCCGATGACGACTTAGTAAGGCGTTTCGGTGTGCAGGTCGGGGACAGCATGCATGGGTGAATGATGAGGAGTAGATATGCCGCCATGAAAGCTATGGAGGATGGCGGTCTTGTTTGGTGATGCTGTTGGCTTGTTCTAGGTCATCTTCACCAAGATTGACATTGGCTAAGGTTATCTGTTACTCGAGCTTTGAATGATGAGTAGGAGATATTGAAAGGTAGCAAGGTGGTCTTTGGTTCTGGCAAGGATCTCCTACAAAGTGTCGACTGGCTTGATGAAAAGATGATTATTGTGAAGAGCTCCAAGGGAAAGTAGGGAGGAAAGCAACGGAGAGAATGTCGGCTGTTTTTCTCGAAGTTTGATATGGAATATACAGGATCTAAGATAGATGTCTGCTCATGCGTAAGATATGTTTCAATAGTCCGGTATTTTATCTTAGTACTAGACATAACCTTGTTTTAACGCCGGCTCATGGAAATCCACACGGCGCTATGTACTTTCTCACTTTCTATTCGAGCATCTAGCTGGCGGGTGTTTTGCATTCGAACTGGTCACCGCAGAATGTCCCTTGATACTTTAGGATTAGTATATGGGGGTGCCGATGATGGCCTAGGAGATGAACGGAGTGGAAGACAACGTTGCGTCTAGTCCGATCTCATGGATCTTGTATCCTCATGGATCACTGTCGTCTATGATTGAAGACGAAGACTTTGAAGGTTAACAACAAAATTCTGCTAATAGCCTTCATCGAAATCTAACAATTGTTCAACATGCTTCAATACCATCCTCAAGACGTTACCTAGCTATCAAATTCAAGAGAAACATTTGTGGATGACGACCTCATGGCTAGATGATCGCTACACATCTGAAACTAGACTAGAGTCGTCTACGAATGACCTGGGATTCCTCGTTCGCTGCATTCGACCAATGCCCAAGCATGTGGCCGCTACATTGATCGAGGG
>JAABUL010006559.1_pt1 | contig 13303 bp, 10 predicted proteins | sample 5559151 | NCBI WGS metagenome assembly JAABUL01 (sample SAMN10711876, study PRJNA513368) | rock metagenome | isolation source: Antarctica rocks | place: Antarctica: Victoria Land, Pudding Butte sud | reverse complement strand
TCTGGATTGGACCCTGCGCCTGGCCTTCGAGCGACGGGGCCCGGCCGTCCCAGAACATCGTCCGGCCATAGACCGTATTGAGCACGGTGGGGGCGTTCCGACCGCCCGTCTGGCCATCGATCCCGATCGACGTCTTGCGGTGGTCGGTCCATCCCTTGAGCGGGTCGTGGCACGAGGCGCAGCTCACCGTGGCGTCCTTGGAGACGCGCTGGTCGAAGTAGAGCTGCTTGCCCAGCTCAACTTTACCCTTGGTCATCGGGTTGAAGGCGGGGATGACCGAGGCGATGTCGGGGAGCCCGTCGGGGACCGTGACGATGAAGGGCTCGTCGTGGATCTCTTTCTCGTCGGGGGCCTGGTAGAGGACGTCCATCGGCGAGGGGGATCTCGACTCGCCGCCCTTCACCTCGCCCTTGACGACGTCGACCTCCTTCTTCAGGTCAATCCGGGAGTCCGGCGTGATCAGCTCGGCGGGTTTCTGGTCGCCCTTGGCCTGGTAGCCCGCGGGGGCCAGGATCGAAGCCGGGGGATTCGAGGCGGGGTCGGTCCCGGCGCCGCCGCAGCCGACCAGCGCGAGCGGGGCGGCGGCGATCATCGATCCCAGGACGTGAAGCAGTCGCGGCATGTCGGTTCTTCTCCATCGGGGCCCATCGACCCTTCGAGGTCGGGAGCCCAGGGTTCGCCGGGAGGGGCGGGACCGGCGGGACCCGGCGATCGGCCCGGCGGTTCGGCCGTGCCGGGGAGGCTGAAAAGGGGGCGAGACGATCCTCGATCAAGGGTCGCAACGCGGGCGGCGGGGCTCGGCCCTCGTCATCGGTGCCAAACCAACCGATAATGATTATTGTTAACTGCGCGTCCAGGGTCAAGGAACTGTCCGAGCGGGCGGTCGGCCCCGATGCAAGTCTGGAGAGAGGCCGGGCGCCTCCGGCCCCGGATCCCGCGATGAAGACCCCGATCCGCGCCGGGCTGTCGGCGGAGGAACGCTTGGTCGTCGGCCCGTCGAACCAGATCGTCTTCGCCGACGACCGGATGCCCGCCGTCCTGTCGACCCCCTGGCTGGTCGCCCACCTGGAGTATGCCGCACGGAACGCGATCGCCCCGTGCCTGACCGTCGACGAGCGGAGCGTGGGGACGTTCCTGGAGGTCGAGCATCTGGCGCCCGTCCCCGAGGGGTTGACGGTCACCTGCCGGGCCCGCGTGATCTCCTCCGATGGCCCGGTCGTCACCTTCCAGCTCGAAGCCCGCGACGGCTTCGAAGTCGTCGCCCGAGGGCTGCACCGCCGCCGGGTCATCGACGTCGACCGCTTCGCCCGCCGGGTCGCCCGGAAACGAGCGGCTTCGGGTTGATCGCACCGCGGAGCCTCGATACCAATGCTCGGCGTCGGGGTTGAATCTTCGGAAAGATCGATTGCGTGCAAGCATGGATCATGCTAGGCTTGACACGATCGTCTCCGCAGTCATTACCGCCAAATTCGTGCCGGCCGGTTGAAACTCGCCGAGTCGCCCTTGGAGTCTCTTGGTCGATCGATACAGCCGGCCCAGTTTCACAGCCTCGATCAGGATCGGGGGCCTAAGAAATTACCGAGAAGGCCGTCTGATTGACGTGAAAACCGCTACCCCGGGGCGTTCCCGTTCGGTAGAATCCTAGACTTGCCGGATCGAATTCCTGGAGAAGGAGCCCCCGATGGTGAGGGTCCCTGGCTATCCGACCCCGGCCTCCCTGGGCCACAAGACCATGCCCCGCACGATCCAGTGTCCCCATTGCTCTGTCGTGCTCAATGTGCCGGAGGCGGCCGTGGGCCGCCGTTTGAAGTGCCCTCATTGCCAATCGAAATTCGCCGTCCCGGCCGTTGCGCCGGAAGACTCCGCCGTGGCTTGGCCTGCCAGCAGCGGGAGCATCGAGCTGCCGACCTCGCCGGCCCCGATCGGCGGGACCTACGAATTGCCAATGTTCCTGGACGAGACGCCGAAGTCGCCCCCAGGCAAGGCCGCGCCTCCGCCGAAGCCGGCTCCGGCGCCCGTGGGCGACGCCCTGGCTCTGTTCCAGGACGAGCCGAAGTCCGCCCGGAAGCCCAAGGGAGCCGAGGCCCGGGCCAACGCCCGGCGCTGCCCGACCTGTGGTGGCGTCGTGGCGGTCGGGATGTCACTCTGCAACAATTGCGGGCTCGACCTCGACACCGGACAGCGGATCGCACCGATGGAGGTCTTCGAGGACGAGACCCCGGCGTCCTATCGCCCGCCGATGCCGCCGCTGGGCGTCCTCTTCGTCGGGTCCCTCTGCGCCGCGGGCAACCTGCTGCTGGCGGTCGCCTCGATGGTGGCCTGGAGCAAGGGGAAGGATGGGGCCCAGTTTCTCCTGATCGTCTGGCTCTTCGGGATCTTTGCGTCGGTCCAGTTCCTCCGCCGCAAGGCGATCCGGCCGCTATTCTTGTCGCTCAGCCTGGCCGTCGGGACCGGCGTGGTCTACCTGATCGCCCTGCCGATCTACGACGCCAACGTCACGACCGGGGCCGCGCCGATTATTGACACTCCCCCCACCGCGTTCGAAGACCCGGACGAGCCGCACATCAGGCCGATCACCGAGCAACTCGATATGCAGAAGATTTCCTGGGGGATTTTCTCGCTCCTGGCCTACGCGGGCCTGGCGGTCTATCTGAATAGCCCGGCGATCCGGCGCGAATTCAAGCGATAATCGAAGGTTGGCGGATCGTGCCCCCCGCTCACGCCGTCGCGGCGTCGAGCGGGCTCCGCCAGATCGATCGCCTCGGAAAGAGGATCCGGGCGGCGTCCAGGGCCGTCCCGGTTGAGGATTCGACGCCGTCTTCCTCGACGGCGCGGTCGATGTCGGTGTGCCCCATCAAGAGGCGGACGAGAGCGGGGGCCGTGAGGGTCAGGTGCCTCCGGCTCAGCTTGTCGGGCTCGAACCGGGATCGATCCCCCTCGATGTGAAGCAGCCACCGGCGATCGCCCACGGTCAGGCCCAGCTCCAGGGGCAGGGGGGTCCCGGCGTTCGAGGCCCGATCGGCGAGCTCCGGCAGGACCGCCGTCAGGAATCGTTCGAGGTTGGGGATGTGGTACATCGAGGTGGAGCCCTCCCACTCCTCCTGGTCGATGATCCGCCCCGACGCCTGGCGGAAGGCTTCGATGACCGGGTGATCGCCAGGCGCGTGGACGATCACCTGGGGATAGGCCCGCTCCAGGGCCTCGGACCGGACCCGACCCAGCAGGGCCCGGAGCGCGTGCGGGTGCGCGGTGTCGCTGGCGATCTCCAGGATCCGGTGATCCTTGACGAAGGCGTATCCCCGGACGATCTCCCCCTGGCAGGCGACCCAGATCACATGGGCGTAGCGTCGGCCGATCATCCACCGCCAGTAGTCCTCGGATCGGGCCACGGTCCCGGTGTTCCGGGCGTACTGGCGATCGTAAAGCTTCATCAGATCGTTCAATTCGACCTGCCGCCAGGGCCGGACATGCCAGGCGCCCCCCTTGCCCTCGATCACGCCGTCGCTGACCTGAGGCAGGTTCCGGCTCAGCGACTGGCCCAGGCACTGCCGGCCGCAGATGCCCCAGCCCAGCGGCCGGTAGAATTGCGGCATCCCGGTGCTCAGGGCCTGGAGCGCCACGCCGGTCTCGCGGGCCCGGCCGTCGGCGAGCCGCATCAGATTCTGGGCGAAGCCGAGCCCGCGATACTCGGGCAAAGTCCCGACCCAGGTGATCCCGTTCATCGCCAGGGTGGCGGCACCATAGCGAATGGTTCGCTCGGTGAGGTGGGCGTGGCTGACGACTCGACCGTCGACCTTGACCAGGAGCCTTTGCTCGGGCTTGTACGAGGGGTCGCTCAAGGCGCCGAGGAAGGCGTCGCGGTCGGGCCCCTGGAAGACGTGCAGGAGGGTCTGATAGACCGCCTCCTGATCGGCCTCGGTCCCGAGGCAGAACTCGACGGAGCCGCGACGATAGGGAAGCCGCACGACCGGCTCGGGCACTTTCATCGATTGGACCACCTTCGGGGCGAACCGCGGACGGTTCGGTGCCGGCGCCGCGCCGGAGCGTCTTGCCCCGGCTTCAGATCCACTCAATTGTAGGGGACAAGACGGCGCTCCGCCTCCATCTAGCGTGGCGAAATCTCGCGTTTTTTCCGAGGCCAATCAGCGGGACGCCGCCCGGTCGCGGACCCCGACCAGCGCCCGACGGAGCAGACCCTCGCCGTGGAGTGGAAAGGCGTACTCCCGCGACCGAGCCACCGCGTTGAGTTTCAGGCCGGCGCGGAGCCGATCCCGCTCCTCCAGCAGTGCCGATCGGGCCGCTCCGGTCCACGCGGCCAGAGATTCATTGGCCCGGCGGATCGAGCGGAGGCGGTCAAGCCGCTGGCGGCGGGTCGCGACCTCCGCTTCGATCGCGACCCACTTGGCTTCGACCGCGGCGCGGGCCTCGGCGGGGCGGGGCTCGGGCAGGTGCCGGTCGGGATTGAAATCCAGGTCGCGGAGCGACCGCTCGACGGCTCGGAGCTTCTCGGGCGAGGCGGGGTCGGACTCCAGGCCGATCCATCTTGTCAGCGAGAGTGTCAGGAAACTCGGCGGCTCGATCCCGAAGAAGCCCCGGGCCAGCTCGTCCCCCAGCTCATCATATTTCGCCCCGCCGATCCCGTGGACGAACAGGTCGCCCAGCAGGTAGCGGCTGAAAAGCGTGGTCGTCAGGGCCCGAGTCCGGAGCCGGATCCCGCGCTCGGGGAGTTCCTGGAGGGCCTCGACGGCACAGCAGGCATCCCGACCGGCGGCCAGCGGGAGTTCCAGGAATGGGGCATCCTCCCCGCCGATCCGGAGCTCGATCGTCCGGGGGAGGAGCCGGGCCATCAACGGTCGGCGGCGGGGCGTTTTGGCCCGCCAGGTCCAGAACGGCGCCTCCAGCCATTCCCCCTGGCGGCCCAGGGCCGGGACCGGATGGTGCTTGCTCCGGATCCCGTAAGCCGCCCGATAGCGGGCCAGCGCCGCGTTGTGCGTGGCCTGGAACCTCGGGAGATGGGCCAGGAGGTGCGATGCGAACCAGCCAAACGCCTCGGTCTCGCAGGCCGCCCCGATCGGGACCTCGACGTTCCGGACGCCCCAATCGGCTTCTAGCTCACGCCGGGCCAAAGCGAACCGGAGACCCACCCGGTCGGTGTCCTGAGAGCGGCGGAGGACCCGAGGCCAGAAGCCATCGAGCACCGGGTCGGCGACCAGCCCGCCCAGGGTGGAACGGGCCCGATCGGCAAACGAGGCGAAGAGGGCCTCATCCTGCACGGCCTGGTCCTCATACGGGACCTCGCCCGCCCAGACGTCGAAGGCGACCGGCGAAACGCGAAGGGCGGCGCCTTCACGGTGCGGGACCCGGATCGCCGGCCCCTTGGGGATGTCATTATCGACGATCAGGTTCAGGCCGACGCCCCCCTCGGCCTCGGCCAGACCGGCGACGGCGAAGTTTTTGACCCAGACGCCGGGGTGGAACAGCTCGGGCTGGTGCCCGGTAACGACCAGACGGCCAGGCTGGGCCGGGGCGTCGGGCCAGTCGAGACCGAAGGATTCGTGATAACGCTTCGCCGCCGCCATCACCTGGGCCCGGGCCATCGGACGGAGCCGGTCGGCCCTCCGGCCCTGAAAGTCGTGGTCCCACCGATTGAGCCGCTCGGCGTTCGCCCGGAGCGCGGGGCCGGCCTCGTCGAGCGTGGGGTCCGCCAGCAAGGCGCCGTCGGCGGAGGGGGCCCGGAGGCGGTGGGGTTGCATCAACGACAACCCCCCGCCACTTCCAATCCGGCCCGGTCCAGGGCGTCGCGGAACACCGCCTTGTAGTGGTTCAGCCGGTACGTCGCGTCGTCCAGGGCCCCGCCAAAGGCCCGCTTCTCATCCAGGTAGATCAGCGGGACGGGGACCTCGACCACCTTCATCTCGTGCCGGACGGCCTGGACCCAGATCTGGAGGGGCATCGCGTAGCCGAAGTCGGTGACCTCGAACTTTTCCAGCGCCGAGGCTCGGTAAGCTTTGAACCCGCAAAAGGCGTCGGTCAGGTTCAGGCCGAGGCACTCGTTGAGCCAGCGGGTCACCTCGATGTTGATCCGCCTCCGCTCGATCGGGGGGATCTGATCGGGGTCGAACACCTGGAGGTAGCGGCTCCCGGAGACGATGTCGGTCCCTTCGAGCCCGGCGGCGACCTCGGGGATCCGCTTCGGCTCGTGCTGGCCGTCGCAGTCGATCGTCACCAGGCCGTCGAATCCGTTCTCGACCGTATAGCGGAAGGCGCTTTCAAGCCCCGCGCCATAGCCGCGATTCCGCTCGTGGCGGATCACCCGAACCCCCGGGAATACCCGGAGCAGATCCGGCGTCCGGTCCGTCGAACCGTCGTCGACGGCCAGGACGTCCTTGGTATAGCGGAGAACCTCCGCCAGGACCGGTTCGAGGTGGGCTTCTTCGTTATAAACCGGGATCGCGGTCAGGATGCGCATGAACGGCCCCGAGGCGGTGGATCGACCCCAATTCTTCCGTGAAAAACCTTCGAGCCTTCTCGGCCTGCAAAAACGGGACCTCCGCATTCTAGGTCAGGGGGAAGGGAAGTCAACGCGGTCCGGTCGTGGGGCGACGCGACCTCCCACCCCCTTGACCGGGTCACCGCCCGGCCCCTAGCATGGCATCCATCAATCGGCGGCGTGTGCCCGCGCCTTCATTATCTTTTCTCGATAGTCACGAATCCTTTATGACCGAACCCCTGAAGAAAAAGCCGCCCGCCGAGGGCGAAGTGGCGGAGCCGACCGCGACCGAGCCGGAGGTCGCCGAGGCCCCCGCGCCGGAGCCCTGGACGCCCGCCCGCGTCTCCGAGTGGAACGCCTATTACGACATCTACGTCGCTGGATTCGTCGTCCTGCTGGCCTTCCTCGGTTCGGCCAACAAGATCCAACCGATCAATTCGGGAATCTGGTCGCTACTCCAGGCCGGTCGGCAGCTCAGCTCGGCGGGCGCCCCGGTCGTCTCCGACTCGACCTCGATCGCCGGCCAGGGGCTCCGCTGGGTGAACATCCCCTGGCTTTTCGAGCTGATCCATTACCAGCTCCATGCCGCGGTCACCTCACTGGTCCCGCCGCCCGAGCCCGGGTCGCCGACGCCGGTGGCCTCGGGCTCGGGCGAGCAGTACGCCGCCGGCGCGATGATCGCTCTGGACGCGCTGATCCGAGGGCTGACGGCCTGGCTGCTCCTGGGCCTCCGGCGCAAGGGGCCGGGGCTCTGGTGGACCGCGATTTGCACGACCCTGGCAGTCGGCGTCTCGCTCGGGCCATCGGCCTTCGAATCGATCACCGCGGGCGCGGGTGGCGAGGTGGTCCGGACCGTCCGGCCGTGGGTCGACGTGATCCCGGGCGGGATCGCCGGTCCAGCCTCGGTCGCGCCCGAGACCTGGGGGCTCCTGTTCTTCGCGATCGAGTTGATCCTGCTTCACCACGCAATGAATTTGGGCAAGCCGGGCCGGCTCTTTGGGCTGATCCCGCTGTTCCTGCTCTGGGCGAATGTGGACGAGTCCTACTCTTTCGGCCTGGTCGCGCTGGCCGCCTCGGTGGTCGGGCTCGGGCTGGGCGGACCCCGGGGGGTGGCGAGGCCCACCCTGGGCACCGGGTTGACCGTCCTGGCGACCTGCTTCGCGGTCACGATCGCCAGCCCGTCGCACGTCTTTGGTTTGCTGGCGGCCTTCGCGACGATGTACCGGGCGGTCGGGCTGGACTTCGGGCCGCCGACCCCGATGCCGGTCTCGGTCTTCGGGGCGAGCTTCCGCGAGTCCTTGGGAGTGGCCTTCGCTCAGTCTTACCAATTCTATTATGCGACCCTGGTCGCCCTGGGACTGCTCTCGTTCGCCCTGAACCGGCGGAACTTCTCGCCCGGGAGGTTCCTCCTGTTCGCGGCGGCGGCCGTCCTCTGGGGGCTGGCCCTGACCTACACCGCGCTCTTCGCCGCCGCCTTCGCCGCCACGCTCGCGCTGAACGGCCAGGAGTGGTATCAAGATGCGATCGGGACCGAGGGGCGACTCGGCGCCAGTTGGACGGGCTGGTCGACCGGCGGTCGACTGGTGACGATCGCCCTGATCTTCCTGGCGATCGCCTCGGGCGTGACCGGGTGGGGTCGCCAGGTCGGGGAGTCGCAGTTCGGCTTCGGCTTCAACCCCGACGACTTCCCGTTCGAGGCGGCCGAGGCCCTGAGGAATTCGCCGATCGAGGGGAATATCCTGAACACCACGTTGGCCCAGGGGGACGCCATCGCCTGGCGCGACGCGGGCAAGCGGAAGGCGTTCGTCGACAGCCGGATCCACCTCTATCCTCGGCAGACGTTCGTCGAGTTCGACGAGCTCCGCAAGTTCATCCGCGACGACCAGGTCGACCGCTGGCAGCCGATCCTGGACGGGTACAAGGTCAGCGCGGTGATGGTCCAGCCCGCCGGCGCCCCCCGGACCTACGTCCGGCTGATGAACAGCCCGAACTGGATCCCAATCTACGACGACGGGGCCGTCGTGATCTTCGGCCGGGCTGACTCGAAGGCCCTCGCCGCCGACCTGTCGTATTTCCAGGCGAACCGGCTCGACGCCGACGCGCTGACCTACCGGAGGCCCAGGCCAGTCCCACCCTGGGAGCGACCGCCGACGCCAACGTATGAGCCGCTCGATAGCATCTTCCAGAACCGGCTGCTGAACCGGCCGCAGCCCCACACCGAGGCCGCCCGGCGGTGGCTCCGCCCGGCCGACGTCGCCCCCGGGACCGCCTACCTGCCCGACCCCGCGCACTGCCTGATGGCGATCCGCGAGGCCCGGGCCGCGCTGTCGATCAAGCCCGACGACACGATCGCCTTCCGGATCCTCTTCGATGCGTACCGCCTCCTGCTGGCCCAGGAATCGGCCTTGATCGCCGGGATCCCCCTGAAGCCGGAGAACATCACGCGGATCGTCCAATCACCCCCGCAGCCAAGGCTCCTGATCAATCGGTTCCGCCAGCTCCTGACGTCGATGAACTTCGCCATCCAGACGCTCCCGCCGGCCAAGACCGCCGCCGAGCGGGTCGACAAGGTCAACTTGAATTACACCCTGGCCCAGCTCTACCTCCAGGCCGGCGCTTTCGATCTGGCCCGCGAGCGGCTCTCGGACATCCAGGTCCGCGAGGGGGAGATGGACGAGGAATTCTTCAAGAATCTGACCCGCCAGCTCGGCGAGCTGAACCAGCGGATCGAGTCGATCCAGGACCAGGTCAGCGACCTGGTCATCAACCGCCGGGCGACACCGGCGGATAAGGCCACTTTCGCCCGCTCACAGGGGGCCCCCGGGCTGGCGATTCACGAGCTGGAAGAGGTCAACGACGCCGGGGGCAACCCCGCCCCGGTCCGCCCGGTTCTGGTCGACCTCTACTGCGACGCCGGCCAGCCCGAGAAGGCGCTCGACGTGATCGCCAACCTCAACGTCGACGACCCCTCGCTCAGCTCCGGGATCGGTACCGCGTCCTATCGCCAGGGGCTGGTCTATCTCCTGCTGGGGAATTACGAGAATGCCGTCACCCTCTGGCGCGACAAGTCGATCGCCCAGATCCGGACCCAGCGGAATTTGTTGGCCCCCTCGGCGACCCAGATGCTCCTGAACGGCGAGCCGGTCGCCTCGACCCGGATGTTCCTCGAATTGCCCGAGAAGGTCGACCAGCAGGCCCAGTGGGAATTCGAGATGGCGATGGCCGCCCTGGAAGGGGGGCTGCCGCCCGACCTTGCGGGCGACCACTTTCAGTCCGCCCTGAAGCTCGAACCCGCCCTGACCGTCCGACCCCTGATCGCCTACTACCTCGAGAAGCTGGGCAAGTCGGTCCCGCCCCCGAGGTCCGCGGCGACCAGGCCGACCCCGGCTCCGGCCGCGACCCCATCGGCCGAGACGCCCGGGCCGGAGCTGCCGGCAAACCCCTTCGCGCCCGAGGCGGCGAAGCCCTGACGTCCCGGGCCGGTCCGCCCCTCGGCTTGACAGGGGCGGAATTCGGCGTAGTCTACCCCCTGGGTCCTCTCGCCCGGCCGGAGCGCCGGGGCGGTCGAGGCAATGCCGATCGCGTCCCCGGCGGGGGCCGGAGGGGCCCGGGCACTCCGATGCACAACCAGGGATGGAACGCCATGGATCGACGCATCCTCGTGGTGGACGACAGCGAGCTGATCTGCGAGCAGCTCTCGCAGCTCCTCGCCCGGCCCGATCGGCGGATCAAGGTGGCCCACGACGGGACCACGGCGCTGGAGTGGCTCACGGAGCGGAATTTCTCGGTGGTCCTGACCGACCTCCGGCTCCCCGGGATTGACGGCCTCGACTTGATCCGGGAGATCCGGAGCCGCGACCTCCCGGCGACCGTGATCGTGATGACCGGCCACGCCTCGATCGACTCGGCCGTCGAGGCGATGAAGCTGGGGGCTTACGACTACCTGGTCAAGCCGATCGACAACGTCCGGCTCGAATTCCTCGTCCAGAAGGCGCTGGAGGATCGGAAGCTCCAGGACGAGGTCCGCGCCCTCCGCCAAGGGCTCCACCAGCGGTACTCGTACCATAACCTGTTCGGCAAAAGCACGAAGATGCGCGAGGTCTTCGCGCGGGTGGCCCGGGTTTCGGCATCGAATTGCACGGTCCTGGTGACCGGCGAGACCGGGACCGGCAAGGAGCTGGTCGCGCAAGCGGTCCACTATAACGACAAGACCCGGCGCGGCCCGCTGGTCGCCGTCAACTGTGCGGCGCTCCCCGAGCCGCTCCTGGAGAGCGAGTTCTTCGGCCACGAGAAGGGCGCCTTCACCGGGGCCGACCGCCAGAAGAAGGGGCGGTTCGAGCAGGCCGGCGGCGGGACGCTCTTGCTCGACGAGATCGGGGCGCTGCCGCTGGGGATGCAGGCCAAGTTGCTCCGGGTCCTCCAGGACGGGACGTTCGAGCGCGTCGGCGGCGGCGAGGTGATCCACACCGACACCCGGATCCTGGCGGCCACCAACCTCGACCTCGCCCAGGCCGTGGCCGCCGGGCGGTTCCGCGAGGACCTGTATTACCGGCTCAACGTCGTCTCGATCGAGCTGCCGCCGCTCCGCGAGCGGATCGAGGACCTCCCGCTGCTGGTCGAGCACTTCCTGACCCGGCTCGCCGAGCGGGGATTCCCCTCGAAGTCGATGAACCGCGAGACGCTCTCGCGGCTGGCCCGCTACGAGTGGCCCGGCAACGTCCGCGAGCTGGAGCACGTCGTCGAGCAGATGGTGGTGACCACCCCCGGCCCGGTGATCGAGCCCGAGAACCTCCCGCCGCAAATTGTCTCCACCCGGGAGGAGCCCTTCTGCCTGGAATTCGACATCCGCCGGCCGCTCCAGTCGATCACCGACGAACTGACCGAGCGGATCGAGCGGGCCTACCTCCAGCGCGTCCTGGAGCGGCATCGGGGCCGGATCGACCGCTGCGCCGAGCACTGCGGGCTCTCCCGTCGGAGCATCTCCGAGAAGCTCCGCCGTTACCGGATCGACAAGGCCGAGTTCAAGCCCCACCTGGCTGCCCGCCGCGAGGGCCTCGTCGTGGCTGACTCGGTTTGAGAGTGAGCCCGCGCCGCCCGCCCGGGCGGCCCGGGCTGGTCCGGTTCAGTACGAGTCGGAGCTGATGAGTTCGCCGGACGCCCGGGTGGCCAGGGCCCTCCAGGCCGACGGGTTGATCCCATCCTTGAGGAAGTGGACCGAGCCGTCGGCGAAGAGGAAATTGGCCCCGCCGGGGTGGCGGCTCCAGTAGTCCTCGACGTGGGCCTGGGCCTGGTTGATCGTCCGGTTGCCGTCCTCCAGTCCTGCCGGCCCGAGAACCTGGACCCAGCACTCCTCGGGCGAGGGGTTGAATTTGTCGGTCCCCCCCTCGATCGGCGACGTTTTGCCGAGCCAGCCGTCGATCGATCGGGCCACCCAGGTGACGTAGCTCAGGTTGTGGCTCCGCTCGCCCACGGCGACAGTATTGCTGGTCCCGTCGGTGATCTCGGCGAAGCCGACCCGGCTATTCCGGTAGAAGATCCCCGCGTGCTGACCCGCGGGGCCGGCGCCGTTGTTGTTCGGGGCATCATTGGCCCCGGACTGTCCGCAGACCTCGCCAATGCCGTACATCCCGACATAGTTGCCCCGCGAGAGGGTGTCAACGATGTTCGAGGCGTTATAACTACCCGAGTTCGCCGGATCGGGCGGGTCGGCGAAGACCGGGATCGTCGAGGGGCCGGGGTCGGACGGGCAGAGGAACACGCTCAGCGCGGCGTGGCTGCACGTGTCGTTGTCGTGGAAGGCGACCGACAGGTTGAAATTGATCGAGTTGGAGATGGTCGTCTGCTCCAGTTGCGGCAGGATCATGCTGCCCCAGGCCCAGCCGGTGCCAGTGTCGACGCCCTGGCCGGGGGTGTTCTCTCGATCCTGGTTGCAGGCGTCGAGCACGTTCCGATTGATCGACGTGACATAGCCGGGCGGGAAGACACCGATGGAGGCGACGTAATTGTGCAGGGCCACGCCGATCTGCTTGAGGTTGTTGACGCATTGGCTCCGTCGGGCGGCCTCGCGGGCGGCCTGGACGGCGGGCAGGAGCAGGGCGATCAACACGGCGATGATCGCGATCACGACCAACAGTTCGATCAAGGTGAAGCCGTCGGATCGATGGCGAGTGCATTTGGTGCGCATGGGGATTCCGGGCAAGCTGCCACGACGCCACGAAGGCCCGGACACGCGATCGTACCGGATCGACGAGTGCCGATGAATTGGGGTGAGGGACGCGCGTTGACGGAGCGTCGGCCGAGGCGCGAGGGGAGCGCGGCGATCGGCCGTCGGGGGTTCGGGCGGGGGGCCCGGTCAAACGCGCGGCGGGGCCCGGCAGCGGGTCCGGAGGGGCGATCCGGGGAGGTCCGATGTCCGATCGAACGCGATCGGGAGGGAGACGACCAGGCCCGGCCCGGGCCGAGAGGCGGGATTCCAGAACGAGACCTGGGCCCGGAACTGGCAGGAAGGGCAGGAGGCCGGGGCCTTGGACGGATCAACGACGTGGTGGGCGGTGGCGTGGGGCCGGGCCTCGTCGCAGTCGACGTGCGACTCGGGGACGGCTTCATCCGTGCCCTGGTCGTGGTCGTGGACAGCCTGCGCCAACAGAGTGGCGAGGGTGTACGTCAGGGCCAGCCACCATCGCCCCCACTTCACGACCGATCCGCCTCCGCGATAGCAACTCCGCCCGATCTGACGCCTTTATGATGAAGGCAAAGTTCTGCGGAAGTCAAGTCGAACCTCGCGGGACGATTCGCTTATGCCGATCGATCGGC
>JAABUL010006557.1_pt1:2500-13306 | contig 13306 bp, 5 predicted proteins | sample 5559151 | NCBI WGS metagenome assembly JAABUL01 (sample SAMN10711876, study PRJNA513368) | rock metagenome | isolation source: Antarctica rocks | place: Antarctica: Victoria Land, Pudding Butte sud | reverse complement strand
AGATCAAGGGCATGGACAAGCTGATCCATGGCATCGAACTCGCCGCGACCCGCCTCGCCATCGCGCTCATCGTGGCGGCTTTCTCGTTCACCCTGGCGCCGCGCCTGATGGACATGGGCCAGCCGGTGTTCATCACCATCACGGGCTTCGTGTTCCTGCTGGGGCTGGGATGGCTGCTGCTGCTGCGACGCAAGCGGCAGCACTGAGAGCGGATCCGGGGCCGGCCAAAACGGCGCGGCCTCCGGCGCCCTTATTTTTAGCCGCCCGCATCTCGTTTCTGAGCTTGCCCACGAGGCCGTCCTGCCGCTCGATTGGCGCCCGTGGCCCGGCCACCCGTGGCCCGGCCAGGATCGATCAGCATGACGGTTCATCACCTCGCGCGCGTGCCCCGTATGACGATCGGGGCCGGCGCCCGGAGCGGACTCGCGGGACTGGCCGGCGGTCTCGTGCCGGCGGGCGCGCCCGTGCTGCTCGTCGCCGATCCGGGGCTCGCGCCGACCGGGGTGGTCGACGAGGTGGCGAGTCGCCTGCGCCGGGGCGGTTTTCCCGTCGTGGCCTTCACCGACATCAAGAGCGACCCCTCCGAGACCCAGGCCGACGCCGCGGCGGAACTCGCCCGAAGCATGGGGGCGGAACTGCTGGTCGCGCTCGGCGGCGGCTCGGCGCTCGATCTCGGCAAGGCGGTGGCCTGCATGGCCCGAGCCAACGAGCCCGCCAGCCACTACGCGCTCGGCGCCCATCCACTCCCCGCGGCGCCGTTGAGGACGATCGTGCTGCCCACCACGTCGGGCACCGGTTCGGAGACGACCCGCACCGCCATTCTGTCGAGGTCGGACGGCGCCAAGCGCTGGCTGTGGGGCGATGAGCTCAAACCCGACGAGGTGGTGCTCGATCCGGAACTGACCGTGACGCTGCCGGCCGTCCTCACGGCCGCGACCGCCATCGATGCCTTGGTCCATGCGGTCGAGGCCGCCACCAACCGGAACGCCTTTCCGGCCAACGATCTCTACGCCCACGAGGCGATCCGGCTCGTGGCGCGCCACCTCGAGACCGCCCTGGCCGAGCCCGGCGACATCCCGGCCCGCGAGGGCCTGCAGCGCGCCGCGGCCCTCGCCGGGATCGCCATCGACAATTGTGGTACCGCGATCGCCCACAACATCGGCCATGCCCTGGCGTCGTTGCGTCCGATCCATCACGGCCGTGCCGTGGGCATCGCCATGCTGGCCTCCCTGCCGTGGAACATAGAAGGGTCCGAGGGCGCTTTCGCGGCCTGCGCGGCCGCCATGAGCGCGGAGCCTACGGCGCGCGGCTTCATGGCGGCCTATGAAGCCCTCTGTCGCCGTGCCCGCCTCGACCTGTCGCTGCGGACGGAGTTCGCCGGCGTCACACCCGACGCGCTGGCGGCCCAGATGGCCAGGACCGAGAATCTCGCGATGTTGCGCTCGAACCGCCGCGAGGCGCGCGATGCCGACCTCCTTCACCTCGCCCGGGCCGTGCTGGCCGCGGCCTGAAGCCGAGGTCCGCGGGACCCGAGGGCGCGGGCTCCCGACGACAATCTTTCGGCCGGCTCACTCACGATCCGGCCTGGACTTGGGAGAATGAAGCAGCGATCCGCGTCCGCCCCGCAACGCCGCTCCTCGATCGCGTCGGTCCCGCCGTGCGAGGGCACGGCACGCGATCGCGCCCCGGTCGGTCGACAATGGGACCGATTCCAGCAAAGTTCGGACGGCGTGCAGATGCTAATGTCGACGGACAGGACAGACGGAAGGGCAGGCCATGGCGGCGCAGGTCAAGATCACCGGCATCGAGATCACCCACCACCGGCTGCCGCTCGACCCGCCATTCAATGCGAGTTGGGATACCCAGCTGCGCCGCAGCTTCGACGCCACGATCGTGCGGGTCCACACCGACGCCGGGGTGACGGGTGTCGCCTCGGGCGACGCCATGCTGGGCTTCACGGGCCATGAGCCTCTGTTCGTGGGGCAGGACGCACTGGCGGTCGAGCGCCACTGGCGTCTGCTGAACAACATCCAGTTCCACTGGGGGCGGCCCTGGCCGCTCGACCTCGCCCTGTGGGACCTCGCCGGCAAGATCACCGGCCAGCCGGTCTGGCGGCTCCTCGGCGGATTGCAGGGCACAGTCAGGACCTATGCTTCGTCGGGCACGCTGCGCGGGCCGGACGAGCTCGCCGACGCCGCGGAACGTTACGTCGCGCTCGGCTTTCCGGCCCTGAAGGTTCGCTTCCACCGTGGGGATTGGCGCCGCGATATCGCGGCGCTTGCGGCCGTGCGGGTCCGGGTCGGCACGACACTGGAGCTGATGGTAGACTGCAACCAGGGATGGCGCATGAGCTGGGATGCCTATCCTGCCTGGAGCCTGAAGGACGCGCTGCAGGTGGCGCGCGAGCTGGAAAGGTTGGGCGTCTACTGGATGGAGGAGCCGCTGCACCGCGGCGATCGCGAGGGCATGCGCCGCCTGCGCGACGCGGTCGACCTCCGTATCGCGGGCGGCGAGATGACCCGCGAACTCTACGAGTTCCGCGACCTGATCGCGGAAGGCTGCCTCGACGTGCTGCAGCCCGACGCGGCGCTGGTCGGCGGCATCACGGGCCTGCGCCGCGTCGCCGCCATGGCCGAGGCTCACAACCTCGTCTTCACGCCCCATACCTGGACCAACGGCATCGGGGTGCTGGCCAACGCCCATCTCGTGGCGGGCATCGCCGACGCGCCGTTCCTCGAATATCCGTTCGACCCGCCCGAATGGAACCTCGAGCGGCGCGACTTCATGCTGGCGGAGCCGTTGCGGGTCGACGCGCACGGCACCATCGTGCTCGGCGAAGCGTCCGGCCTCGGCTTCGACCTCGCCGAGGACGTGCTGGCCCGGACCCGGATCGGCTGACCCCGCATGAAGTCCAGGCCAGGCTCCCCCCACACGATGGACCGGCAATGGCTGCCGCTGAATGCGCTACGGGCTTTCGAGGCCGCGGGCCAGCACGGCAGCTTCACGGCGGCGGCCGGCAGCCTCACGGTGGCGCAGAGCGCGGTCAGCCGGCACGTCATCGTGCTGGAGAAGTTCCTGGGCGTGCAGCTCTTCGAGCGCCGGCCGCAGCAACTCGTGTTGACCGAGGCGGGCCGCCACCTCCTGCCGGTCGTGACGCGGAGCTTCGACCGCATCGACCAGGCGCTCGGCGACATCATCAAGGAGCGGGGCACCCCGAGGCGCCTGTTGCGGGTGGCGCTGCCGCCGACCTTCGCGTTCCAGCTCGCCATACCGATTCTGCGCGATTTCCGCTCCGAACATGCCGATCTCACCATCGAGATCTCGTCGCGGCCCTCGGGCGAGCCCGAGGGCGAGTCCGCCATCGCCGTCACCTATTCCGAGCCGAGGGTCACGGACGCCATCAACGACCTCCTCTGGATGGAGCGCCTGGCCGTGCTGTGCGCGCCCGGCGCGCTCAAGGGTGGCCCGGCGGACCTTCCGGCCATGGTGGCCCGGCACGACGTGCTCCACGTGCGGCTCGGCGGACGGCCGCACCACCACATGTGGCAGCTCATGGCCCGCGCCATGGGACGGCCCGACCTCGCGGTCGACCGCGGTATCGTGTTCGACACGGCGCAGCTGGCCGTCCAATACGCGCTGTCGGGCGACGGCCTCGCTTTGGCCGACCCGATGCTGTTCCGCGAGGACCTCGCGGCCGGCCGCCTCGTCAGCCCCTTCGAGACCCGGCTCGCTTCGGGCTACGGCTATTACCTCGTCACGGCGCCGGAAGACCTCGACGAGGCCGTGGCGCTGTTCCGCTCCTGGCTGATCCGGCGCTTCGCGGAGGCCGTGGCGGAGCCGGAGGGCGAGGAAGCGCCGTGATGATGAAACTCCCTGCGCTCCATTGGGCCGTTCTTTCCGCCGGGCGTCGTTCCGGCGTCACCCCGGACGGGGTCGCGAGCCCTGACCCGGGCGACTGCTTGAGCCTTCACCAGCGGTTCCCGCCCGGCGCTTCCCAGACGAAAGGCCGTCCCTCATGAAAACCCACGCCAAGGTCGTCGTGATCGGTGGCGGCGTCGTCGGCGCCAGCGTGCTCTACCACCTCGCCAAGGCGGGCTGGACCGACGCCCTGCTGATCGAGCGCGCCGAACTCACGGCCGGCTCCACCTGGCACGCCGCAGGCGGCATGCACACGGTCAATGGCGACCCCAACGTCGCCAAGCTCCAGCAATATACGATCGAACTCTACAAGGAGATCGAGGCGCTCTCGGGCCAGAGCTGCGGCGTCCACCTCACGGGCGGCATCATGCTGGCCGGCACGCCCGAGCGGCTCGACTGGCTCAAGATGGCCCGGGCCCGCGGCCGTTATCTCGGCATGGACCTCGAACTGATCTCGACCGCCGAGGCCAAGACGCTGTTTCCGCTGATGGATGAGCGCTACTTCGTCGGCGCGCTCTACGATCCCATCGAGGGTCACGTCGACCCTTATGGCGTCACCCAGGCCTATGCGAAATCGGCCCAGATCAAGGGTGCCTCGATCGCACGGCACTGCCGGGTCACGGGTCTCCGGCCCCGCCCCGACGGCAGTTGGGACGTCGTCACCGAGCTCGGCACCGTCCATGCCGAGCATGTCGTCAATGCCGGGGGCCTCTGGGCCCGCGAAGTCGGCAGGATGGTGGGGCTCGAGCTCCCGGTGCTGGCCATGGAGCACCATTACCTCATCACCGAGGACATGCCCGAACTGGTCGGCCTGAAGGAGCAGATCCACTGCATCGACTTCGAGGGCGAAATCTACATGCGCCAGGAACGCGGCGGCATGCTGATGGGTACCTATGAGCGCAACGGCAAGCCCTGGTCGGAGCGCGAAACCCCGTGGGATTTCGGCCAGAACCTGCTGCCCGACGACCTCGACCGTATCTCCGACAGCCTCGAGGTCGGCTTCGCGCATTTCCCGGCCATCGGCAGAGCCGGGCTCAAGAAAGTGGTCAACGGGCCTTTCACCTTCTCGCCCGACGGCAACCCGCTGATCGGGCCGGTCCGGGGTCTCAAGAACTTCTGGGTCGCCTGCGCCGTCATGGCGGGCTTCAGCCAGGGCGGCGGCGTTGGTCTCGCCCTGGCGAACTGGATCGTCCAGGGCGACCCCGGTTTCGACGTCTGGGGCATGGATGTGTCGCGCTACGGCGACTGGACCACCATGGCCTATACCAATGCGAAAGTGAGGGAGAACTATTCCCGCCGCTTCCGCATCCGTTTCCCCAACGAGGAACTGCCCGCGGCCCGGCCGTTGCGCACCACGGCGGTCTACGATGCGCTGAAGGCCGAGGGCGCCGTATTCGGTGAATTGCGGCCTCGAATATCCGCTCTGGTTCGCTCCGAAAGGCATCGCACCCGCGGAATCGGTGACGTTCCGCCGATCCGAAGCCCACGACCATGTCGGGGCCGAGTGCCGCGCGGTCCGTGAGGCCGCGGGGCTGATCGAGATCTCGAATTATGGAAAGTTCGAGGTCGCGGGACCGAACGCCGCGGGCTTCCTGTCCCACGTCATGGCCAACCGTGTGCCGGCCGTCGGTCGCATGGTCCTGTCGCCCATGCTGAACCATGGCGGCAAGCTGATCGGAGATTTCACGATCGCGTGCCTCGCCGAGGACCGCTTCTTCGTGGTCGGTACCCTGGCGGCCGAGAGCTACTACATGCGCTGGTTCGACCGGCATATGCCGGTCGCGGGCGGGACGGCCGGAGGCGGCGTGACGGTCCGCCCCTGCGCGTCCGAGTATGTCGGTTTCTCGGTCGCGGGCCCGTCGAGCCGTGCCTTGTTGCAGAGCCTCGTGACCGACGATCTGTCGACCCCGGCATTCCCGTTCATGAGCTTCAGGCCCATGGCGGTCGGCATGGTCCAGGCGCTGGTCGGCCGGGTCAGCTTCACGGGCGATCTCGGCTACGAGATCTGGTGCCGGGCCGACGACCAGCGCGCCCTCTACGCGGCCCTGGTCGGGGCGGGGGAGCCGCTCGGCCTGCGACATGTGGGCGGCAGGGCGCTCAATGCCTTGCGGCTCGAGAAGGGCTTTGGAACCTGGGCCCGCGAGTACCGCCCCATCTACGGGCCCGAGGAGGCGGGCCTCGAGCGGTTTGTCGATTGGCGCAAGACCGATTTCGTCGGGCGCGATGCCGCAGATACGGCGCGTCGCAATGGCGCGTCGCCCTTGCGGCTCATGAGCTTCGCGGTCGAGGCGGACGGCGCGGACGCGACCGGCGACGAGCCGGTCTGCCATGATGGCAAGGTGGTCGGCTGGGTGACGTCGGGCGGTTACGGACATAGCGTCGGCCGCTCTCTGGCGCTCGGCTACGTGCCGAAGGACCTCGCGTCGGCCGGGAGCGGCTTCGAGATCGAGATCATCGGCGAGCGACGACCCGCGACGCGGCTCGACGTCCCGGCCTTCGATCCGGACGGCACCCGTATGCGGGCCTGACGGATGCGGGGGAGCATCGCAGGGCGGATGATTCCGGTTTCGTTATGGTTTCGCTGCCATTGACGGGAAGGGACGCCTTTGACCGAACCTGCCTGCGAGGCCGATATGAGACTCTGTGTTGCCGTGATCGCCCTGACCCTGACCTGCGTGTCGATCGGCGGATGTGCCGGCCCTCGCCTGTGCCCGCCCGGCTCCCACCCCGGCCCGTATGGTCATCGTTGCTTCCTGAACTGAGGGCGCGACGGCCGTACCACCGCGGCAGGATTGCCGTGGTGCATCGCAGAGCGGCGCGGTTTGATGTCGGCGCGGCCCGGATGGCGTCGGGGAACCCATGGACCTGCCGGACCGGGTAGGGCGAGCCCCCGCGCGACGGCATCGTCGATCGCCAGGGCTGGCCGGGCGCGTGATGGCCGGCGAGCGACGTGCCGGCGGATTTGCCGGTCATCGACGATTGGGATTGACGGTTGGGGTCGTGATCTCCTATATGGTGTTCATCGACGTGCGGGGCTGCTGAGCGGTTCTGCGAGGGATCGACGGTTTTCCGAGTTTAGTCTTGGATATCATGACCTGGCGAGGTTTGCCGGGGTCGTCGTCGTCTTATCCGGTCTCTGCTTTGGCAGGGGCGGGACGTCCAGGTACTTTCGAGTGCCGCGCTGTTTGACAATTTCATCGGAAGGAAGAGAAACGTGGACGGCGGGGTCCTTGCGGCTGGCCTTTGATGGCCGGCACGGCGTCGAGAGGCGCTGCGAGAGAACTGCACCGACGGTCACGTTTTCAGATTCATCGCGTCGTTTCCGGCTTTGGCTGGGGGGGGACGGATGTGTTTGGGACTCGTCGAGACGGTCGGGCTAAGGTCCGGCCTGGATTGTGACTAGTCGGGACCAAGTCTTGAGCTACAACTTGAGAGTTTGATCCTGGCTCAGAACGAACGCTGGCGGCAGGCTTAACACATGCAAGTCGAACGCCCTCGCAAGGGGGAGTGGCAGACGGGTGAGTAACACGTGGGAACATACCCTTCGGTACGGAATAGCTCAGGGAAACTTGGATTAATACCGTATACGCCTTGGCGGGGAAAGATTTCATCGCCGAAGGATTGGCCCGCGTTCGATTAGCTAGTTGGTGGGGTAACGGCTCACCAAGGCGACGATCGATAGCTGGTCTGAGAGGATGGCCAGCCACATTGGGACTGAGACACGGCCCAAACTCCTACGGGAGGCAGCAGTGGGGAATATTGGACAATGGGCGCAAGCCTGATCCAGCCATGCCGCGTGAGTGATGACGGCCTTAGGGTTGTAAAGCTCTTTCGCACGCGACGATAATGACGGTAGCGTGAGAAGAAGCCCCGGCTAACTTCGTGCCAGCAGCCGCGGTAATACGAAGGGGGCTAGCGTTGTTCGGATTTACTGGGCGTAAAGGGTGCGTAGGCGGATTGTTAAGTCAGGGGTGAAATGCCGGGGCTCAACCTCGGAACTGCCTTTGATACTGGCGATCTTGAGTCCGGGAGAGGTGAGTGGAACTGCGAGTGTAGAGGTGAAATTCGTAGATATTCGCAAGAACACCGGTGGCGAAGGCGGCTCACTGGCCCGGAACTGACGCTGAGGCACGAAAGCGTGGGGAGCAAACAGGATTAGATACCCTGGTAGTCCACGCCTTAAACGATGAATGCCAGCCGTTAGGTGATTTATCACTGAGTGGCGCAGCTAACGCTTTAAGCATTCCGCCTGGGGAGTACGGTCGCAAGATTAAAACTCAAAGGAATTGACGGGGGCCCGCACAAGCGGTGGAGCATGTGGTTTAATTCGAAGCAACGCGCAGAACCTTACCAGCCCTTGACATGGCAGGACGGCACCGGGAGACTGGTGTTTTCCCTTCGGGGACCTGCGCACAGGTGCTGCATGGCTGTCGTCAGCTCGTGTCGTGAGATGTTGGGTTAAGTCCCGCAACGAGCGCAACCCACGTCCTCAGTTGCCATCATTAGGTTGGGCACTCTGGGGAGACTGCCGGTGATAAGCCGCGAGGAAGGTGTGGATGACGTCAAGTCCTCATGGCCCTTACGGGCTGGGCTACACACGTGCTACAATGGCGGTGACAGAGGGATGCCAACCCGCAAGGGTGCGCCAATCTCGAAAAGCCGTCTCAGTTCGGATTGCACTCTGCAACTCGAGTGCATGAAGTTGGAATCGCTAGTAATCGTGGATCAGCACGCCACGGTGAATACGTTCCCGGGCCTTGTACACACCGCCCGTCACACCATGGGAGTTGGTTCTACCCGAAGGCGTTTCGCCAACCTCGCGAGAGGGGGCAGGCGACCACGGTAGGGTCAGCGACTGGGGTGAAGTCGTAACAAGGTAGCCGTAGGGGAACCTGCGGCTGGATCACCTCCTTTCTAAGGATCGGATGACAGAGGACGGATGCCGGAGGACAGATGATGTTCGTCGGCCCCGTTCCTAGACTCCCACTTAGATCACGGGTCCTTGATCAGGGACCCATTTGGCGGGACGCCGCCGTCTTCGTTTCTCTTTCTTCATTGCGGACGACGGAGGTCGGACGACGGACGACGGATGATTTCATCCGATGTCTGTGGTCCGACCTCTGGTTCCGGGCTTGTAGCTCAGTTGGTTAGAGCGCGCGCTTGATAAGCGTGAGGTCGGAAGTTCGAGTCTTCCCAGGCCCACCAGGGTCGGATGTCGGACGACGGAGGACAGACGAGGTTCCTTCTGTCCTCCGTGGTCTGTCATCCGTCCTCCGACCGGGGCCATAGCTCAGTTGGGAGAGCGCGTGCTTTGCAAGCATGAGGTCGTCGGTTCGATCCCGTCTGGCTCCACCGGCTCGCCCGAGGCGAGCGAGGGCGCCGGAGCGGTGCCGATCACCGATCACCGATCCCTGGGTTTTCCGGATCGTCCGCCCATAGGAATTCGCCGCCGAACGAGGTTCGGCCGGCGCTTTGGCTTGCTCAGCAAGCCAGTTCTTCGACATCGTGAAGAGTGAATGTGTCCGATCATCGGGCTCCGTGCCGCAAGGCGCCGGGGTCCGCTCGAGCCGGACGATGTTTCGCGTTTTTCCGCTTCGGTCCACCAGGTCCGGGGCGGGGGAGTGGTGCATCGGTGACGGGTGGCTTGACCGCAATCCGTCTCGGACATGTGAAGCAAAGGTCTTTTGGTTCCGCCGCGAGGCGGAGCTATTGGCCGGGGCTGGACTTGGGTGACGCCTGACGGCGCATGGATCGGTTGATCAGTGCTCTGTCGTCCGTCTTCTGTCGTCTGCCCTGGCCATCGATAATGAGAGCGATGAAGTGTCATAAGGGTATCTGGTGGATGCCTTGGCGCTGAGAGGCGATGAAGGACGTGGTACGCTGCGATAAGCCATGGGGAGCCGCGAACGGGCTTTGATCCGTGGATTTCCGAATGGGGAAACCCACTCTCAGAGTTCGGTATTCAGAGATCGGAGGTCAAGATCATTCTTGATATCTGGTTTCTGATTACTGATCTCTGTTATGAGTATTCATGACTGAACACATAGGTCATGAAGGCGAACCCGGGGAACTGAAACATCTAAGTACCCGGAGGAAAGGACATCAACGAGACTCCGTGAGTAGTGGCGAGCGAAAGCGGACGAGGCCAGTGGCCGTGTGTCATGATAGCGGAACCGGTTGGAAAGCCGGGCATGAAGGGTGAGAGCCCCGTACGCGACATTTGACATTCGGTCCTCGAGTAGGGCGGGACACGAGACATCCTGTCTGAACATGGGGGGACCATCCTCCAAGCCTAAGTACTCCTCAGCGACCGATAGCGAACAAGTACCGTGAGGGAAAGGTGAAAAGCACCCCGACGAGGGGAGTGAAACAGTTCCTGAAACCGGATACCTACAAACAGTTGGAGGGCAAGTTTCGTACTGCCTGACAGCGTACCTTTTGTATAATGGGTCAGCGACTTAATGTGCCGAGCGAGCTTAAGCCGATAGGTGGAGGCGTAGCGAAAGCGAGTCTGAACAGGGCGCTTTGTTCCGGGCAACCGGAACCAGTTCGGCGTATTAGACCCGAAACCGAGTGATCTAGCCATGAGCAGGTTGAAGGTGCGGTAACACGCACTGGAGGACCGAACCGGTGTCTGTTGAAAAAGCCTCGGATGACTTGTGGTTAGGGGTGAAAGGCCAATCAAACTCGGAAATAGCTGGTTCTCCGCGAAATCTATTTAGGTAGAGCCTCGCTTGTATGTCTCACGGGGTAGAGCACTGGATGGGCTAGGGGGGCTTACCGCCTTACCAAACCTAACCAAACTCCGAATACGTGAGAACTTGAGCGGGAGGCACACGGTGGGTGCTAACGTCCATCGTGAAGAGGGAAACAACCCAGACCAACAGC
>JAABUL010006556.1_pt1 | contig 13308 bp, 20 predicted proteins | sample 5559151 | NCBI WGS metagenome assembly JAABUL01 (sample SAMN10711876, study PRJNA513368) | rock metagenome | isolation source: Antarctica rocks | place: Antarctica: Victoria Land, Pudding Butte sud | reverse complement strand
GGAGTAGGCGCCTGTTTTGTTTTGACGCTGATGTGTAAAAGCAGAGCAACAGCGTGGCTACGCCGTTCGTTGTTCAACGTACCAGCAAGGAGTCCTTGACACTGCACTGCTATTATCCACACCCTGAGTGACCGACCGGATCAGCCCCCAACAGTCTGAGCTTCCGCTTCACAGCCACCCGGCGCCGTCGTCCCGCTCTCAGCTGCTGCGCCGCCGACGTGCGGCGCAGTCGTCCCGGCTTCAGCCGCTGCTCCGCCGGATAAAAGGGTCGCGCACCACCCCACTCGACTTCCAGTAGGGTGCCGCAGCCTTCCTGGGCGCGACCTTCGAAGGAAGAAAGCAGATATATGCGAAAGGCGATTGTGGCGCGACTTCTATTCCTTTTTCGCATCTATGTCAAATTCCATTTCAGTAGATATCGGAAAACGAGTCGATGTGTGGGATCGAACGCGAGACTGCCTTGTCGCCACCGCACCCACTCGCCGTCCCGGCCTCAGGCATTTGCCCGCCGCCGTCGGGCGCCGCCGTCCCGGCCTCAGGCACTTGCTCGCCGCTGTCGGGCGCTGCCGTCCCGGCCTCAGCAGCTGCCCCGCCGCTGTCGGGCGCCGCCGTCCCGGCCTCAGCCTGTGCCCCTGCCGCTGTCGGGTGGTTTAGTCTCTGCGACGTTGACATTGTAACTATAGGGGAGAGAACACCCCCTGCATACACTGTGACTCCTGGATCTCCTGTGACTCCTGGATCTTGGTTTGAGTGTGATGTGGCAACACATAATCCGGGCTCCTGAGAGCCGTATGCGGTGGTCATGAATACAGGCAATCACCACTAACGATGCCGACACTCCCATTCAATTTACACTTGGGGCCGCTGCGCCGCAGCCAACCTAAGAAGGCGAGTCTTGCAGGATCTCCGAGCGTAATCCGACCACATGTTCCGTGGCACGAAGGCCTTTTTTACATGGAGCGGCGGACCCGCTGACATTTGAAAACCCGAACCAACAAGGGCAATGACCCAACTCGACAATATAGCCACGGCGTCGGACCGGTCGCGACCCCGCGAAAGATTCCATTCTGTATTGCGCTGCACTGCAATCCTATTTGCGGCGCGCGGTTGTCGTCTTCAGGGGGCGAAGACCACCACGCCCCCTTGCCTCAAAAGGTGGGGTGCTTGCGCAGGCATGCCTCGCCATTGTCGCGCTTGTAGCAGCTGAATGGCAGCCCCGCCTCCAGCTGGCCGCCGTCAACCAATGCCGCCATCGCCCGGCAGCTCCGCTCGACGTCGGCAAACGCCGGCCGCGCCGCCGGCGAGTTCGCCATGCACACCTGGGCAGAAAGATACGGACTGTGAGTGACACATTGCGCGACCGGGCCGATCCACATCTGCAGGAGAGCTCGATCTCTCAGAACGCCAGGAGGTGGCACGCGGGGAAGTGGAGGTGACACATCAGTGCGCTTTCAAGTCCGACATGAAAAACGCGCCCTGATTTCGCAGCATTCCCACGGGGGAAGCTTCTCACCTCGGCCAGCTGGCGGTATGTCTGGGGCGTGCCCTCAGGCCAGGCCAGGCCGGAGGAGCCTCGGCTCTTGCGCATGATGACCTGGATGGGACGCAGCCCCGCCTACGGCCGCTCGCCACAGTACCTGCATGGGCAGTGACTGTGTCAGCATCGATGCGTTGATTTAGTGGAAGCGATCGTTCAGCTCACCACAAGGAGGGCGTCGGATGCTGCAGCATGGAAGGCAGAGGGAGTGCGCAGCTTTCAGAAATGCAAGATGTGACAGAACGGTGCTGTAACTCACATCTCCCACAGCATGACGCCAAAGGCGTACACGTCGACCGCCTGGGACAGCGTGCCCTCTGTGAGCAGCTCCGGCGGCATGTGCGTCACCTACACGCACATGTGGTCTGGTTCTCATGCTGTTGACACACTGGACGTGGCTGCGCCAACCCGGAAGCTTCAGCTGCCGCTTTGCTGCATGATGCACTGGTGCCGAGGCGGTCAGCTTGCCATCCAGGCCGCATGCTGTCCTTGTCATCCGGGAAGCTAAAAGTACTTACCGTGCCAAAGGTGTTTGTGCTCATGGAGGTTTCGGTGCCCATCACCCGGCTGAGCCCAAAGTCCGACACCTGCGTCCGCCACAGACGTAGCAGGTCAGGCGTCGGGATTAGGGTTTAGGGTTCAGGGGCACTGGCTCGCACCCGACGGCGTCACTTCGCACCTCCCACCCCTCCCGCTGACCGACCTGGCAGAGAGGCACCCCGTCGCCGGCAGTTCTGGCGTTGAGGATGGTTGAAAAGTTAGGATTTATGAAATAAAAAAAACTAAAAAAAGAAATTTCGGCACATCAGTGCCGCGTGGTGCACATGTTGGCTCTCACTGCAATCAGCACGGCCCTGGATAATGCCGCACCTTCGTGGTGAAGCCGCGGGAGTCGTCCACATCCTCCAGCAGCAGCACATTGTTGCAGGTTAGGTCGCCGTGCAGAATGCCGCGGGCGTGCAGGTAGGCCAGCGCTGAGGCCACCTCCACCGCGCACGCCAGCAGCTTGCCCATGTCGGGCAGCGCCGCCGCCATCACGGAGCCCGACCGCAGGTTGCCAGCGTCCACGGCGCTCTGCGGCAGAGATACGTTTGTGTCATCCGGCAGCTCAGCAACAGACCTTGTAGAAAGGAATTCTAGAGTGGATCCTTGGGTGCAGTCTTCAGTTCTGGATTCTGGAAGGAGTGGACTTTGAGAAGGCAAGCGAGCAGGGAGCAGGGGCCTCGATGATTAAATGCCCACGAGTGTGTTTCGCACAAGGCAGAGTCAAGGGGCGCGCGGACGGTCCAGGGTTCACAATATGCAGGAGCGTGCCCGCACCTGCAGCGAGCCGTAGTTGCACAGCTCCAGCAGGATCCACGTTTCCAGGTGCATCTGCAGCGGCGCCTCGAGTGCGACGGTGCCTGAGCCGCAGTGCACGCTGCCGCTGCCATTCGCAAAGCGGGAGGATGACCGCTTGAAAATCATCGCCTGCAACAAGGGCAATAGTCATGGAGCGTCAAAGAGGGCTACGAAGCAGCGCGTTTGACAGGTGCTGCGCGAGGGAGACTCACAGGACAGAAGGTTGCTCAAGAAAAAGTCCCTGTTCGGAAGTCGATGCAACGATTCTCTCAATGTGCAGGCACCTCTGTCAACATCGCCCCCACATGTGCGCGCAGCCCAGCTGCCCTGAAGGTGCACGGTCAACAACAGCCTCACAGCGGCCGCAGGGCACGCAGTCCGAGCCGACAGCATTGTCCTGCAGCAGAAGATGGGGCCGGCACAGTGCAGAGCAAATCCAGAATAGACTGGACACTCGAGGAAGTGCAGCAATCAACGCACCGGGCCGGTGGGGCGGGTGGCGTAGTCGTAGGTGCGCACGATGTTGGGGTGCTCCAGCCCCAGGCCCAGCACCGCCTCCAGTTCCTGCGCGCCGCTGGCGGCGCCGTCCGGCGCGGTGGTGTGGTGGATTACCTGTGTTTCAGAAACTGGCTCAACTGAGGCTCAACTGAGGCTCAACTGGCTCAACTGGGGCTCAACTGAGGCTCAACTGGGGCTCAACTGAGGCTCAATTGAGGCTCAACTGGCTCAACTGAGGCTCAACTGACGCTCAACTGAGCCAGTTCCAGAAGGACCGAGCCCCCAGCTCACGAGCAGCGTCGCTGGTCACGGGCGGGTTTGTCCAGCGGCCAGTCCGCTGTGCGCGGTCTGTCAAGTGAACAGCTGCCACCGCAGACAGAGCGCAGCAGCCAGCTTGACCAGAAAACGCATCGGTTGCCACCAGTTCGGCTTCTACCAGTTTGAATTGAGACGAGGAGAAGGAAAGAGAGAGAAAGGACAGCGCACCTTGACGGCGACCATCTGCTCGCCGCGCAGCCCGCAGTAGACGTTGCCGAAGGAGCCCTTGCCCAGAAGCCCCCCCAGGCGGACCTCGGCGAAGGGCGTCAGCGCCGCGGAGCCCTCTGAGCGCATCGATGCTGTGCGGTAGCAGGAGTTGGGGTAGCCGCTGGCCTTCGAGTCGAGGCTGCCGCGGCGGTCGGGGCCATCCCGCCTCGCCTGCGCGGCAGCAGAACTTGGGATTATTCGGCTGAGCACGAGTTCATGGCTTTACGCGCCTGAAACAGTTGAGTCGAAGGATATTGGTAGGAGTGTGAGACGGACTGGAGGGGCAGATCGAGGGCTGCCCCGTTTGTACCCACCTGCACGGTTGCGAAGTAGAAGCCGGCAGAGGCGGCGTCCACCGAGCTGGCTGACGCCTCGATGCTGCTGGTGGTGGCGGCGGGCGGCGACACAATCGCAGCGTCATCGTCCAGAGCGTGCTTGCACGCCGGCCTGCAATCATGTCAAGAGGTGTCAAGGTTTGTAACCCCTACCAAGGTAGATGCAATCAAGGTAGATGCAATTGGGCATGTCAACCGGGCAGCGACATTCGTGCAGCAGCTTTCTGCTGCTTCAGAGAAGCTGCTGGAAAGCAGGCCGTAGTCCACTGCGCAAGAGGATCAGAGGGGTGTTACAGGCACCTGAAGCACAGCTTGAAGCTGTTGCCGCTGTAGGCGCCGGCGACGGGTGTCACCCACTGGCTCCAGCTAGCGCCGCGTGCCACATGCGAGGCAAAGCGCCGCCAGGGCTCCGCAGCCTGATCACCCTACAGCATGTCGCGGGCCTTGGCATGGCTGTGGTTTGTACTTCGCCTGTGGCCGAGACGGACGAGGAATGCAAGCCCTGCAAGACAGCCCTGCAGTGGCTGCGGCCCCTGCTGTGGCTTGTCGAGTGACCCACAGCTGTGTGCCGGATGTGGCAGAGCAGCCTGGAGCAGATCATGTCAGCATGGCACAAACCCTTGTCCAGTCCGCAGCGCAGCAGGAGAGATATCAGGCCCACCTCCAGGTCGCCGGCATCAAAATGCTGCCAGAAGGCGGCGCCGCCGCCGGCATTTCTGTCCTGCGACACGCCCGTCGCGCCGGAGAAGGCCTCGTTGACGTACAGCAGGCGCCAGGCGGGCGCGCCGGTGTCCACGAGCACCGCGCCGCGGCCGCAGGCCTCGGCGGCGCGGCAGAAGCGCTCGCTGGCAACGCCGGCGGCACGGGCCGACGCTGCGCTGCGCCGGCTGAGCTGGAGCGCCAGCAGCTCCGCCGGCAGGTGCGACTCCGCCTCGGCGTCGATGTCGGACTCTGTGCGACTGGCGGAGGCAATGAGCGGCAGCGCGTCCGCCGCCGCCGCCGCGGCTGCGGCCGCTGGCGGCAGGCGGGAGTCGACGAGCGAGTAGGGCTCGGAGGACAGTCGCGAGGCGCGGCGGATGCTGCCGACGGCTGCGCCGAAGCTCGGCCGCGCCGCTGTGCTGGCGTTGCGGCGCGGCACGAGCACAGCCGGCTGCGAGCAGGACACAAAGCTGTGCTGCGAGGTGGAGGCCAGGCTCGGCTGCGAGGCGCTCGCAAAGCCCTGTTCCGAGGAGGAGGCGTTGTCCATGCCCAGGCTGCCGGCACGGGATGCCGTCGGCGTTGGTGGACCGCGCCAGGCGATAGACGTCCGCGTGGAGCTTGCGGAGCCCGCGCGTGCCAGGAGCCGCGCCGCGGCGATGGCCGCCGCAGCCACCTTGGCCGCCGGCTGGCTGTGCTGGGACTGCACCGCCTCGGTGGCGAACGCTGACGGCAGCGCCTGCGTCCTCGGCTGCAGGTCTGCGTCATCGGCTGCGCGCCCGGTGGCCGCAGCGGCGGACGCCGAGGCGGCAGCTGCTGCTGCAGCCGGGGCAGACGCCGGCAGCAGCTGCCGCTCTCGGATCCAGCTGCCAATCTCGGCCTCTGCAACCGCCGCCGACGCGGCGTCATCGAGCACAGTGCTGTACAGCGCCGCCGCGCGCTCCGCGGCGGTGTCCGACCGCAGCGCCACGCCGCCGTCGAAGCTGTGCTGGCGCCGTGCCGCCATCGCCGCCGTGCTGGACATCGTGTTGTAGCGGTCCATGCCGGCCAGTCCATTACTGCTGCCGCTGCTGCTGTCGGCGCTGCGGCGGCGGTCCATCGACCAGCGCTTAATGGCGGTGCCGTCGGCGGTGACGCTGTCCGGGAGCGGCGCCGGCAGTGACGCCTCGCGGCGCGGCGCCACGAACAGCGGCGCCGCCGCCGCCAACGGCCCAGAGGCCGACGGGCTGGCCGCAAGGCTGCCGCTGGGGCTGTCGCCGCTCCAGGCGATGCCGTAGCTGCCGCTGCGCTCGATGCCGGCGAGCACCGCCTCCAGCGCCGCCGAGGTGGTGCGGGCCTGGTCCGGCGTCTCCGGCTGCTGCACGTCTGAGGCTGCAGCCTCGCCGGCTGGTGCAGAACTGCTCGCCGCCGCCGCCTCGGCGGCCGCATGCAGCTCCACCTCCCGCGCCACGATCTCGGCGCAGTTGGCGAGCAACGTGCACGCCTCGGCGCCAAACGCGCGCGGCTTGAAGTCGCTCAAGCACCTGAATGTGGAGCATAAACACCAGTGATGTGTTGCCCGGTGCAGAGACTCAAAACATGCATGTGGAGGGATGTGGAGGGGAAATGGTGTCAAGTTCTGGCACAGAGTGCTGTGCAGTGGAGGTCCCGGTCAAGAAGCCAGCTCTGTGACAGTCGTCAAAAGCAAAGAAATGGAAGACTCACAGTGTGCCGAAGCGGTGTCCGTCAGAGCTGATGAGGGGGGCGCCCGCGTAGAAGCGGTATGCCGCTAATTCGCCGTTGCAGAAAGGGTTGTCCTTAGTCCTGCAGCACGGCACAAGAGTTGCCTGGGATGATGGCTACGAAAACGATGCGATATCGATTTACAGTGTCAAGCTCCTGGACTCAACACCAATGTAGCGACGTAAATTTAGGATACATGATAATTGAAATTTACAATATATGACACTGTACTCTGGCAATCAAATGGCAGACGGAGCCCACCTGCCGTCCTGCAGCGTGTCTGGCACGACAATAACCTCATGCCGCATTGGCACCAATGTCCACTGGCAAATGGACAGGCTGCGGGCAAGGCCGGCGCCCGCCGCACGCCCTGTCTTTGCGTACACGTGGTCCCGCCCCACGAACGCGACGATTGCCACGGGCTGCAAGGTGGAAACCAGCAATGTAATGTGGGTGTCCGAGGACTTTCAAGGCCACACTGCCAACTGCATGTGTACCAGCGGGCGCAGCTCCCGGCTGCTGCAAGCCATGTGCAGAGCTGAAGATTGGAACTAGAGTGACATGATGAAATGGCTCAAATTTGCGGAGCAAGGCGGAACGCGAGAGCGGCGCACCACGTCGAAAACGTTCATGAGCATGTGCGTCATGGCCTCGAACCGGCTGTCGGGGGCCACAATGCCGCCGCACGAGTTGTGCAACCTGCACGGGAGCCGCCAGATGTAATGGACCTGATCTTGTTGCTTGTTGCCACTGCTGCTGTTGCACCACATCGCTGCACTCGGTTGCGGAACGCCGCACGCCGGTCGCTGGCAAAGCGGAGCCCGGCCAGCCCGGGCAGACACACCAGGTGCTGTTTGCGTACATGAGGACCCAGCGACATGGGTGGGGCAGCTGCATGCCCTAATCCAGGGGCATGATTAGCGCGCACCGCTCGATGGCTATCAGCCGCTCCTCTTCGCCGCTGAGCACGATGCCGTGAGCAGGGTCCACCCGACCCACGGCCATCGGATCCGTGACCGGCGTACCGGCGTACGGGCTGTAGTGCTGCAGGCGCTCCGTCGCCGGGATGGCGTCTAGCGGCGGCAGCTCACGTGCGCTGGCTGCGGCTGCAGGGTCGGCCAGCGGAGACGGCTGCGGCGGCGTCGGCACCGCGGCAGTGAGCGCCGCATCACGCGAGCTGCCGTTGCGGCTGCTGGTGAGGCTGCCGGTTAGGCTGCTGGTCAGGTGGCCGCTGTTGTAGCGCGCGGAGTCGACGCTGGGCGACTTGCAGGAGGTTGCAAGGTCCCGCAGCGCCGCCTCCACGCTGCCGGCGGAGGCGGAGGCGAACCAGTTGCGGCGGCCGTCGGCGTCGCTGCCGCCAGAGCTGACGCGCCGCGTCGTGCGCGTCGAGCGCTTGCCCTGCAGGTGAGTCGCTGGTGTCGGTTGGGACAGCTGGTACTGCGTCGGGAGGAGCTGGACGAGCCCAACCATAAGTTTGACCTGCTCATGGCTGAAAATGTGATGCCCAGGCTAGCAATCGAACATAACACCGCATTTGTGAGCACAATGCAAAGGGCCGCTGCCCGTCAGCACTGCTGGGCTGACGAGATCGGCTTTACAAGTCACAGATGATCAAGAACGTTCCATTGGGCTGAGAGGCAAGACGCAGGGCGCGCACCTCGCGTAGGGCCTGGTCGTGATCAAGCGCGCCGGCTTTGGACGCGGCGCAGCCCATGGTGACGGTATGTTCACGCCGCGCCCAGTCGGAGGTTTTCTGAGGTGGGCGGCGACTAGAACGTAAGTGCACCAGCCGTTGTTCGCGGCGGTTGCCAGGTCAAAGACGGCGCCCGGCGATCCCGCCGGCCATCAGCAAACTGTCCAGATGCCGCATGCCAGCCTGTGAAGAGGGGTACTACCCGTGTAATCCTGCGGAATGCGTCGCAAGAGCTGTCAGCGCCTGGACAGCAGCCGCTGACTGCAGCTGCTCGTCCCGGAGCCAGCTCAGGCGGTCAATTCGACAGCATGCTCGAATGTCGTAATCGGGCTGGGGGTCACGACGTGGCAAGTTGACGATGTTTCGTACCACCAAAATGTTACAGGCAGTGAAGCGCAGTACACCGATAGACGGGCAAAACGCAGCACCGCAGCGCTATCACCATCTCACCTTGACACTTCATCACCTTCTACAGCAGCTCCAAGCCGAATGGTGTGGCCGATGAAGCTGAAGGCAACTTCGTTGGGCGGGAGCTTTGCTTCAGGGGGACCGGCCGCAGGGCTGTGTTGCGAGCACTCAAGCCAGGCGCAATAGAGCCAGTTTTGAGTATGGTGGGTCGACACTTTACCAGTGCAAAGTTGGCTGGCATGCGCTGTGCGCCTGTTTCAATAAAGCGGAAGTGAAGCTTCGTTTGCTCACATAAAGGGAATATCATAGTGCGGTGTAATCTTGCACAATCTCCACGGACCACACGGCCGCTTCTAAAGTACGAGCAAACCCTGACCTGCAAATCCTGCAAAATTTACCGTGCGCAACAGCCAGGCTGGAGAAAGCTGGCGAGCGCCAATCTTATGCAGATGAAACGAAGTCATTGCCGTTCGGCAACAGCGCATGCGCTGTACGTGAGCGCAATATCTTTGGTCGGCACTCAACACATGATTAGGTTTTCACAACCACAAGTGCATCAATCAGCTGCGCCCGTGTTCAGGTGTGAGTCACCATAATCCGTGTGCCGTCACACCGCAGCTGATTGTGACAGCGCACTGGCGTCGCCTGGCGTCGATGGCCTAACAGCCAACAGTGCACTGCCAGTGGCGCAAGCAGAACTGGGCGCCGGTGGCCCGGCACCCGAGGTGTTGCAAAATGATGACGTCGCAAAGTTTCGCTGGACGCCCGCCAAGATCTGCCTGTCACTGGCGCTGTTCGTCCTTGCCGGCCTGGCAGAGATCGGCGGCGGCTGGCTGGTGTGGCAGACCATCAGGTGCCCCCCCATGCTGTGCGGCACTTCATGCAGCTGCGGCAGCGCCTGACATTTACGCTTCTCCATGCTGCGTCTTGAGCCGAACATTCTTTGATGTACTGTTTGTCACATGCACCTAGATGCACCTACATGGTACCTGCCTGTCCAGCATCAACACGGCCGCAGCTGAGCCCCTCCACGGCGCCCCTTCCGCAGGGAGAACAAGGCCTGGTGGATGGCGCTCCTCGGCGGCCTGGTCCTGATCTGCTACGGCTTCGTGCCAACGCTGCAGCCGCCGGATACCTTCGGCCGCATCTACGCCGTGTATGGCGGCTTCTTCATCATCCTGTCCTACCTTTGGGGCTGGGCGGCAGACGGCGACCGTCCCGATACGGGTGCGGCCCGAGCATGATTACAAACGTAGTACGAACGCAACATTCCTTGCTGGAGATCGCATATGCATCACTCGGTATTAGAGCATTGCATACGGAAGTGCACTCTGGCGGGTTCCCGAGTTTCCCATCCTCTGCCCGCAGGCGACTGGATCGGCACAGGCATTGCGTCGGCGGGCGTCGCCATCGCCTGGTTCTGGAGGCGATAAATCAGCAGATCGGAAGGCTCGGACGATGCGCCCTGAGGCTTGGAAAGGCACTGCATAGCGATCCGTTTCGGGGCGCGTTCCCCACTGCCGTCCGTCTATGCCTAATACAGACTCCCACATTCATGCAGTCAACCATTATGTAAGCTTGGAGATTGCTACCCCCACAGCTGGTGTCCTTGTTTTTGACGTGCACACTATGCACCAAGCGTCGGCTTGTGTTTGAAATGCCTGAGGCTTCGTCTTTGGTTGGTTGAAACAGTCGGTGATGAGAAACGCACCCTGTAATGTATTGGAGCGTCGTTCATCAGGTCGTTGTTGGTGTACGGGTGATCACCCCCGTACATTAGGGTCTAGTGTCCACTGACAGCTGCAGCCTGCCGCAGCTAGAGCTTGAGTTTGATCAACGTCGCTGATGCACCGTTTTGCAGGTGCCCACTGCCTACTTCGTCTTACGTGCGCGCCCTCCGTTGTTGCTTAAGACGCGAGTTTCGGTTGTCGAAGCAGACTGTCACATCGTAGAGAGGCCTGGGACCCAAAGTGAACGCAACTGGAGCGACTGCTACATATTCAGAAGCTTGCTGCTGCGTTGCGTGTGCCATCCGGCACACCGTCAATGTCAGCAGAGCTTGCACCCGGCCCCGCACCAGAGGCCCTGCATGATGCTATGAAGTTCAATTGGACGCCCGGCAAGATATGCATCTCCTTAGCGCTGTTCATATTTGCTGGTCTGCTGGAGATCGGCGGCGGCTGGCTGGTGTGGCAGACCATCAGGTGCTTGCCTGCAGCCTCCTTGCCTGCCACCACCACAGCGTGCGCAGGCGAAATTGCATGCCCTGCACGAACTCGCTTCACATGTGCCTGACGCGGACCTTTGCAGCACACCTATGTGGTCATCCTGAGTCCGTTCGTCTGTGTGAACAGACTGCCTCAGCGAGCAAGCTGTGTTGCGTTGCCCACCGCAGGGAGCGCAAGCCCTGGTGGCTGGCCGTCCTCGGCAGCCTGGTGCTGGTCGGCTACGGCTTCGCGCCGACGCTTCAGCCGCCAGACAGCTTTGGCCGCATCTACGCCGTTTATGGTGGCTTCTTCATCGTGCTGTCCTACCTGTGGGGCTGGGCGGTGGACAAGGACCGGCCTGATGTGGGTGGGTCGCTCACTTTGCTGCCGTTTGGATCACTGGGGAGGTGGACGCAGCCAGCTTGGGCAGATCCTGGAGACGCCTGATCTGGCACCAGGTTCAGCAAGAGGGCAAGCCGCCGAAATAGCGGCAGCGCACATATGGGCGTATGCCGCCCTTGGTGTTGCAATCTGCACATCACAAGCTTCGATTCAATGAAACCATCTTCTGCCACACAGACTCCTCCTCGCATGACCACAGGTGACTGGATAGGTACTGGCATCGCGCTGGCGGGCGTAACTCTGGCTTGGTTCTATCCGCGGTGAGGGCTGGTTGAGATGGCAGCTCCGTAGAATGCCCTCGGCCTGGACGCGCTGCGCACTTAGTGCAGCCAAGGCAGCTGCGGGGCTCTCTTGCGCGTCGTTTGTTGGCGTGGCGTGCAATAGATCAGCAGACGCCGGGAGACGCCCACAACGTGTTAAGATATGCAGCTTTTGTTTGTACACCTAGCTGTGGTCTGATATATTTTGTATTCTGATGTCTATCGCTTGTGGTTTGGCCGCTCTGGTCAACTATATCGTGTAGAGCGGCGCGGGCGTCCTTGCCGCCACGATATGTTCGTGCTTTTCTTGTTGGCAGGTTGATGTCGCATTGTTGCTGTAAGGTATCTTGAGTTCGGAAACAAGAGAAGTGGCCGTGCTGCGTGCCTGTTCAGTGCAGTCGTACTGATGAGCAGAGCCAGTCAGCATCCTGATCATCGGCACGTGCGATTGCACGCAAGGCTGCCAAGCTTGATCCCACTTGCGTAGCTCCGAGATCCATCACGCACGTACAATTGGCTACCATATCAGTCGGCTGGCTGAGCAACAACGCCGCAGTACAGCATCTGACTGTTCATCGGTACATTTCTGTCCACTGACAGAAGCGTCGTGCAAACCGGATCGGTATCAGCGGCATTAAGATTTCTCTCACAACCGTGACTGGCAGCCGTCACTTGGGCGCAGCGTCCGTCAGCGGTCGCAGCAACAGCAGCTGCAAGATTGGTCAGGCAGGGGACTTTGCCCCAGCGACGACCAGCAGCTGGGCCATGGACTGGTAGAGACGCTTCCAACAGCTCTCGAGGTCCTAGGAATGCTCTGAGCTTCGGGTTTGCGGAGGCGACTGCACCATGGGCTGCGCATCTTCAAAGTCAGCTACGCTTGATGAACAGCAGGTGCGTCTCCAAGCCCCTGCAGACGCATGTCTATCAAGCTTGCTCAATTGAGGATAAGGCTCTCCTGGGTCGCCCGTGGCGTCGAAACGACCCCACAGAAAGTGTCGTCATCCAGCCATGTCGACGGCGCCGTGTGCGCGTGGTCAGCATTGCTGATCATCAGACCATTGCACTTGGCCTGGCCACGTGTCGAACACACCAAATCGGCTTTGGACACCTCAATTGTATGTTTCGCACCGCCTGCAGGCGCCCTCCACCGCCGCAAAGTCGCATGCTACGCAGTCCATTGCCGACGGCGGCACCGCCAGCGCCGTTGCTGGCACAGCACCAGATCGGCAGATGCCTGCGGCCGCACGCACGCAAGCCACTGACAAGCCAGCAGCGGCATCGGTGGATGCACAGGAGAAGGCCTTTGCCGGACCGGTCGATGCGCCAAAGGCTGCCGAAGACGATGGCAACATTGTGAACCTCGCCATCATGACCAACGGTGAGTTCTTAGAGGGTGTGTCAACAGGCTTTAGGCACCAAATGCCGCCGCTGAGACTCTGGGAAATGGCAGGCCTCACTGTTATTACTCGCGCTGTGGCCGTCTTGCATCCACATCCGTGCGCCGTTGTGCCTGTGCGGGCGCTCATTCCGCCGGTGGCTGGAGCTCCTGTGAATGCGAGTCGAGCTCTGCCAGTTCTCAATGCAGAAGTGCAACTGTTTTGCAGGGCACTGCGAGCTACAGTCGTCGGTGGGGCGGACCGCCTTCAAGGGCCTTGCCGATTTTGAGGACTCTGAGCGGCAGGTG
>JAABUL010006555.1_pt1 | contig 13319 bp, 2 predicted proteins | sample 5559151 | NCBI WGS metagenome assembly JAABUL01 (sample SAMN10711876, study PRJNA513368) | rock metagenome | isolation source: Antarctica rocks | place: Antarctica: Victoria Land, Pudding Butte sud | reverse complement strand
GTTACTATATCGTCCCCCTTGAGCATTGACGTTTACCCCTCTGTCCAATAGAAGTCGTACTGCTCTGTCGTGGCCTACATACGCTGCGGCTTGTAGTGCATTGCCAAAATATCCACGTTGAGCATTGGCGTCCGCCCCTCTGTCCAACAAGAGCTGTACGCTCACGTAGTCTCCAGATAGTGCTGACTGTAATGCATTGCCAAACCGTCCACCTTGAGCGTTGACGTCCGCCCCTCTCTCCGACAGGAGCTGTACTATTTTCTTGTGGCCTTGTAATGATGCCACTTGTAACGCATTGCTATAATATCTAACCTGAGCGTTAATATCCGCCCCTTTGCTAAGCAGGAGCTGTACAGTATTCTCGTGACCTTGCCATGATGCCTAATATAATTTGAGCTAGTTTAGCTAGGGGTTAGTATAAGGGGTTAGCTGTTAATCAGGGGAACTTAAGTAGTATTAGTACTATCCGCCCGCTAGATTCTACTTATATTCTCTATCCTTTTAGACTCTAAACTATATATATCTATTTACTTATTTTTAAAGCCTAATATTATTAATATTATTAAATATTTATTATTTTTATTACTATTTAATATTATACCTACCTTCTAATTAATTAGATCTATCTAAATAGCTTATAAAGAGACTATTAATACTAAGAAGGCTACTACTACTAAAAAGGTAGTAATTAAATACTCTATATATATACCTCTACTAAGTAGTCTACTAGTAAATTTACTACTAACTAGGCTACTACTACTAAGAAAGGTATAGTAACTAGGACTACTTATAAGGTAATAAATAGATATATTATTAAAGAGGACCTTAACCTTACTAATAATCCTATTATTAATATTAATACCGGCGAAGATATTAAAGAAAGTAACTTCCTAGAGATCCTATAAGTAAAAGTAACTAAAAAGGAGATAGAGTAATAATTAAAATATAATAGAGAGATAAAGAACCTATAAGATAGTATAAATATAGTAGTAATTTATAATTAAAACCTAAGCCTATTTACGCTAGGAATATAGGTAAATACTAGCGTAACTATTATTATTACTACGCCTCTATACTTATATAGTCTTACTAGCGCCTTATAGCCTTCTTAATATAGTACCCTTATAGGATAGCTATTCTAATAGTAATATTAATATCTTTATCCGCCTTAAATAAATTAATACTAATACTTATTATTAAGTAATATACCCTAGATATAGATTAATAATCCTATATAAGAATAGTTTTAATCTAAGATCTTACTAATTAAGTTTTTTATATATTATAGTCTTACTTTAAGTAATAAACCCTTTATTATTCTTCTTATTACCTATTTTTTAGCCTTAAATTCTAAGTAGATTTATAAGATTTATTATAGAAGTTTTAATCTTAATAATATAAATAAGCTTATTAATAATACCTTCTAAAAGGTTATTAATCTAGATAACAGGGGCTATATAAAGAGTTTAAGGGACCTCTAATAGTCCTTCTTAATATATAGCTAGATTATAGCCTTTTTTACTTACCCTTATATATAGGCTAGCCTTTAAAGTACTTTTATTAATTATTAACTCCTTCTTATTAAAAAGTCTATTATTTATATATTTATATCTATTAAGGCCTTCTATCTAGCCTTTATTTAGACTTAAATTTATAAAGGCTAGGATCTACCTAATAGTTAAAGAAAGAAAGACTACGCCCTTATAAAGTTAATACTTATTAAGTATAATTAGATACCTATAATATTATTAACTCTAAGATAATAATATCCTAATATATTAATATCTACCTTATAGTATATCTATAAGATTTTTAATAAGAATAAGTATAGGAATATTACTATACTATAATAACCTTAGTAAATATAGTACCCCTTAATAGCTATATCTTAAAACCTAGATATTAATCTTACTAGTAGGTGTTATAACCCTGTCGTCCGAAGGTTAACGGGGGTCTGGGATTGATCTCTTAGAGAGGAGTATCAAGGACGGGATAAGCAGGCTTCGTACTAGGCTAGTCTAGTACAATTATATTATATTCAGTGTCTAGGAGATAGCTAGGTTAGTAATATAAGTTAAGCACGAAGCTCCTATCTACTAGAAAGCATCGCCACTTATATAAACATAGGAAATGCTAGATTAGTTAGATTAGTACTAATATTACTAACTTGTCTAGATTAGTTAGATTAGTGCTAATACTACTAACTTGTCTAGATCAGTTGGATTAGTACTAATACCACTGATCGTGACAAGAAGTACTTCGTCTAAGCGTAGTACAAGAACCGCGGGTTCAGGCTGTAATATTAGGTTCCCCCTTATTAGTTTTCGTCCCGAAAGCTTTACTACTCTACAATGCTACCTATTAGATCTAAACCCAAGTCTATATTCCTCCGTTATCAGCTAGTTAATATTATTCTTAAAACTAGTTCTATCGCTATAAGGGTCTATTCAAACTATAAGCGTACGGGTTAGGCCGATAAGTATAAGGTCGGGGTCTCCGCTAGTCGCTATATAAAGTACGCCCGGAAGGGTTCATTAGATTATAACCTCTCGCCTTTCTCTCTAGTAAAATGGATAAAGATATAGAATTAACGGAACTAGAAGGCCGCTAAGGCCAAAGAGGCTTTAGCTAAATTCACCTAGTTATAGAGAGAAGTAGAGGTATTAGAAAGAAAGGGAATCGCTATAATAGAAGGCGAAATTTAAAATATTAAGGAGACGGAGTAGGAGGAGTAATTAGATATAATTAATCCTAGTAACTTCCTTTTCAATATTTTTTTAGAATAGGTCGAAGTTCCTAAGGATTTTAACTAGTCTAGTCTTATTAATGTTAGTGGAATTACTATAGGAGGTCCTTATAATTCCTAAGGTTCCTAATAGGTTCCTAGGTACTTTCTAACTCCTCGTAGTTATTCCACTTAATAAGGTAATTCTAATCCTTCTACTCTAGGATCCTTTTAACCTTATATTCTTCGGTCTCAGCCTTATACTTCTAATCTTCCTGGATTAGTATTTTAGAGTCGGCTGGTTCTAGTAAAGAGACATAGAATACTAGGTATACTCTAGCGTTAGGTAGTAACTATAACTTATAGTTAATAGGTCCTCTAGCTTACTTAATTAAAAATGGTCTAACTTTAATATAGTCTAGTTTCTTACTTAGCCTCTTACTCTTTAGGTTTTTTATATAAAGGTAAACCTTATCTCCCTCCTTTAGCTAAGGATACATTTTTCTTTTCTTATTAACTCGTTGCTAAGTCTTAATATTAACCTTACTAATTATCTTCTATATATCGCTATGCAGTCTTTTTATATCGGATGTTAACACCGTTACTCTTTCTGCCCTAGAACCGCTCCTTAGTTCTAGGAATAAGTTGGCATGTCTCCTATAATTTATAAAGAATGGAGATAGTCCGGTTATATCCGATCTCTTATCGTTAAGTACTAATTATGCTATAGGAAGTAGAGAGACCTAGTTATCCTGTTTGTAACTGACGTAATATCTTAGGTATACTTCCATTATTTAATTTGTTCGTTCTGTCTATCCATCGGTTTCTAGATGGTAGGCGGTTGATATTCGTAGTTTTATTCCAATCGTAGCGATCAGAGTCTTCCAATAATGAGATGTGAAGAGTCTGTCTCTATCTAATGTAATAGATTCAGGTATACTATGATCCCTTATCAGCCTGTCCAATAGGACGAATCCTAGCTAATAGGCCTTGTACGTCTCTTTATAGGGGATTAGGATTATATACTTTATTAATTTATTGACTATTACTATTATCGAGTTAAAGGTACCCCCCGTGACTAGATCTTTTAACTTTAGTAGCTTGACGACAAAGTCTATTATTACATCCTTCCATGATGTATCTAGAACTGGAGTAAACTGTATTTACCCGTATTTGGCGTGGCGTGTAGATTTATTCTACTGGCATTAAATATATTCTCTAATATATTTCTTAACATGCGTACGCAATCATGGCGTCGTATATTCTCGTTGGAGGAGCTCTACTATCTTGGATACTCCCGGATGTCCTTATAAAGGATTATTGTAGTAATCCCGGATCACCTCTTTAATATATTTCTTAGGTAAGTATATCCTCCCTTTATACTAGAGGAGCTCTTGTCCTAGTTATTAAGCCTTTAGCTATATAGCTAAGTTATTATTAATATAGCCTTCCTTCAGGGTTAGTATAATATCTTAGACCGTGATTCGTGTAGTAGCTGCTAGACTTTATACTAGTATTAACGATCCGTCCCTTTCTTATTTAAGAATTGGCTTCTCTATAATATCCTTAGATTCTATATAATCGGTACGCCTACTTAGGGCGTCTACTCGACCATTATCTTTTCCTAGGATATATAGTATTTTAAACTTATACTATCTAAGTAATTTAGATTAATAGACTTATCTCCGATTCAACTCCTTTATTATTATGAAGTTGAGGAGATTCTTATAATCCGTGAAGATAGTAAGTTCTAAATAACTTTCCGCGTATACTCTCCAATTTTAAAGTGTATATACTACTACTAGCAGCTCTTTATCATGTATATCATAGTTCTATTCTACTACTAACATCTTTCGCGAGTAATAGGTAATTAGGTGCCATTTTCCATCTTTTTCCTGATATAGATAAGCGCCGACTATAAGATCCGAGGCATCTATTTCAATACGAGCTGGCTCGTTTACTTGAAAGGTACAGAGTACTAGTGGATTTTAATAGGCTTCCTTTAATGTTATAAATACTTTCTGCTAATTAGATCCCTATTAAAATCCCTTTTCCTTCTTAGTTATATCTATTAGTAGTAGGGCTATCTTTAAATACCCTTTAATAAACCTTCTATTAAAGTTCGTAAATCCTAAGAAGCTCTGAACTAATTTCACGTCGTATAGTATAGGCTATTCTACGATGGCCTTGATTTTTTCAGGGCTTATACGAATACCTATGGTACTTACCATAAATCCTAGGAATTCTACTAATTCCTTATAGAATTCGTACTTCTCTAGCTTAAGGAGTAATCTTGCTTGTAATAGGTAGGTTAAGATGTCCTATATATGCTGGATATACGCTTCCTTGGTCTTAGAGTAGATTAAAATGTTATTAAGGTAAATAATCGCGGTACGATCTAAATAAGCTTGAATAATATTATTAACTAATACTTAGCAGGTTACTAGTACGTTAGTAAGTCTGAATAGTATAACTAGGTACTCGTAATATCCGTATTAAGTCCTAAATATAGTTTTCTATTCTTCTCCGATTTTCATTCAGATCAAGTTATAAGCTCCTCGTAAGTCGAGCTTAGTAAATATCCTTACCTGAGAGAGTCTATCCTATAGCTCGCTAATGTTTAATAAGGGATATCGATTTTTAATAGTAATATCATTTAGCTTCTAATAGTTAATATATAGCCTAAGTTTCCTATCTTTCTTTAGGGTGAAGAGGATTAGATAACCTACTAGTAACTTGGATTCTTAAATAAATCCCTTTTTAAGGTTCTTATTAATATACCCGCGTAGTATAGTAAGTTCCTTTTCTAATAATATATAGATTAGTCTAAATATTAATTCCTTTCCTAGTTTAAGTTCGATCTCATGATCCTAAGATTAGTATATAGGTAAAGCTTTTATTATTATCTCTTTTATAAAGAGATACATCTATTTCTTATACTCTTATAGGATATTAGGAGGTTTATCATTTCCTTCAAGAACTCTAGCTTCCTTTTAGCCCTACTAACCTCTACTAGTACCTACTAAGCTCGATCCTCTTTTCTTAAGGTCATCCTTTTTTAAAGATGAAGTAATATATACTTCAACCGGCTTTTAATTTAACTTCTTATCTACCGTCGTCCGCTATTAGCGTATAGGGTGGATACTAGTAATAATACTAGTTTACTTAAATCTAAGTACTCCTATTTTCTAGTTAATTATTAGGTTATACTTCTTTAATTAAGGCATTCTTAAAATGATATAATAAGTGGCTATCCTAACTACATCTAAAGAAATTTCCTTACGGTGGCGTTAAATTACAAGGTATAGTAAGGTAGTCTCCGCGCCTATACTTCCTATTAATAGTTCTAACCCGTCGGCCATTTATAAGCTATATAGCTCCTTCTTCTTTCAAGTTAGCAAGCCCGCTAACTGTATTAAAGTTTAAGAAACGAAGTTACCCGTTACTCCTAAATCTATTATAGTAATAGTATTCGTCCTATTAATCTGTACTAGTACTTTCACGTGTGTCTCGTAATCTATTAAGCATAAATGTCGTATTTTTAAGGTTATAATATTGATCTCCTTATACTCCCCTATAGTACAAGGGATTACTCTTTTCCTAAATCAGGGAGAAACTTAGTAATCTGCTTTTAACGTATATACTTCTAGTACTAGTCGTGTAAGCATGCGTACCATTCCGTCAAGTGGCATTCCTTAGTATCCATCTCGTGCCTGAGGTGGGTATAAAGGTACTAATACCACTTGTCATTATATCCTGGAAAGAAACTCTGCCCTCTCTTTATTACTAGATGCCATGTGCAGTCTAACTTCTAACAGTTTCTCTAGTCACGGTGTCTATATGCGGGAGTTATTGGCGTCCGTCCTTCGTAAGTCTATACGGCCTAATAAGTCTTATAATAGTCATCTATATAAGCGCTCTAGTACATGACTCTATATCCTAGATAGTTCGAATTGTTACGATACTCCTATATTAGTAACTTATCTGAAACTTTCTCTTGATAAGATTCTAATTATTCCTTAGAGTTATCTTTCTATTAATCCGTTAACGCGGAGGTATAAGGTGCGGAGTCACTTAGTCTAAAGTATAATACTTCTTCTTCTTCTCCTAATGATTCGCTAGTACTTAAGTAGTCCTAGTCTAAGTCTCCTTTAATCCCTTATCCTTAATCAGGCTTTTCCTTCTGATCCTTACCGTCGTCGTTAGAGTCTAGTTCTCTTAGTCGATCTTAAATGGTTTTAAGTCGTGCTTCTATCTGCGTGATATTCTTTTCTTTCTTAACGACTTCCTTTTCCAATTCTTTATATCGCTGCTAGAGTTCTCTGATGTCTGCCTTAGGCGTGTCGAATGCTACGAGCAAGTTATATATAATTACGTCGAGTTCTTCATTATTATATTCTGCCTTAGGCGGATCTTCCGAAGGTCTATTCTTCTTAAGTGGTACTCTTCGTAGTACATTTAACTATAGTTATTACACCATGTTTTTTAACCTATAGTTCCTAGTAATATAGCCTAGCTTACTATAGCTATAGTAAAGTATTGCTCTCTTACCCCTATTATACTACTTCTTCCCCTTAGGTCTTCCTTTTTACTGCGTAAAGTCGAGCTCCATAGGCACATGCCTATAGGGATCACGGTGTGTCGTTTTCTTTGCGTGGAAACCTCCTCCGAAGTTTCTACTTAGCCGAAATCCTATTAAGCCGCTATTATATCATTTTTCTATAACTAGCTTATAGAGTCTATTATCAATTCTAGTTATAGTCTTTATAAGAGTTTCAAGGTCATTAATTATTACTCTTACTTCTACTCGCATGAGTTCTTCTTTAATATTAGCCTTAAGTCCTCTTCGATATATAGTTATAAGTGCTTTATCGTCCTAATCAGTTTAAGCCGAGTACTATTAAAACTGCGTGAAGTATTCTATTACTAACTTCCTTTAAATAAGGTGTTATATTACTTATACCGCGACGTTATTTTCATTAGAAGGTCTGAAATTTCGTTATATTTTAACGCGGAACCTTAAGAAGCTTTCTATCTATCTCTTAATATCTTTATTTTCATCGTCGTCAGGGTCTTCTAAGTATCTTTTTAATAGAGGGGCGGACTACTCTTAGGCTCGCCCTCTTAAATAGGAAATAGTAAAAAGGGGTTATTTAATCTATATTATAATATTAAACTTAAAGTATAGTTATACTTATAATAACTATTTCTCTAGTTTATTATATTCTTTATAGTATATATCTAGTTTAATAACCTAGATTTTATCATCTTTATTATAAGTAGGAGGTCGTTGTCCTTACTCGCTTAGGATAGGGTTTCATCTTAAGGTATTTATCTTAAGGGTACTTAAAGTATTATAACCCTATTATCTAAAGGTTAACGGGGGTCTAGGATTAATCTCTTAGAGAGGAGTATTAAGGACGGGATAGGTAGGCTTTATACTAGGCTAGTCTAGTATAATTATATTATGTTTAGTATCTAGGAGATAGCTAGGTTAGTAATATAAGTTGAGTACGAAGCTCCTATCTACTAGAAAGCATCGCCACTTATATAGATATAGGAAATACTAGATTAGTTAGATTAGTACTAATACTACTAACTTATCTAGATTAGTTAGATTAGTACTAATACTACTAACTTGTCTGGATTAGTTAGATTAGTACTGATATCACTAATCGTAACGAGAAGTACTTCGTTCAAGCGTAGTATAAGAACCGCGGGTTTAGGCTATAACACCTTATTACTTTATTCCTTCCTTATCTTCTTCTTTCTAACTTTCCTTATATCCTTATATTAGTTAATAAGCCGCTATTACCTTAGTTAGGACTATTATTAATAGATATTTAGAGGTTTTAGCTAAGGTCTTACCTTAATAAGATATTTATCTTAATCCTAATCCTAATTATTTTATAGGGGATTAAAGTTAGATATTAAGGCCCTAAGTAAATCCTTATAAATAAACCTTATAAATCTACTAAATAAGCTCTAGATATCCTTATAATAGATATTAGGAAATAGCTTACTTATTACTACCTAATAATACTTCCTAATAGCCTTAGCGCTAATATATCTCCTCTCTACTAGGCCTTATACCTAAATATAATAGTAGTTTTAGATAAATATATAACCTCTCCTACCTTAAAAGATACTTAATTAATAACTATATATTATATAATTATAGTAGCCTAGAATATATCTTATTTAATAACGCCGTTAACGCCTTAATTAAAATAGGCCTAGGGGTAATCCTTATTAAAAGAGATCTTTTAGATATATTTAAGTATATACCTATTACCCTATTAGACTAATAGCTACTAGGTTTCTTATTTATAAATATATTTAGGAATAGTTCTTATTATTTAGGCTATATATTACTACCTTTATCTTTAACCTATTTATTAAAGTATATAATTAGATCTTAACTATAGTCTTATACTAGAGTATAGTTATCTATTATCTAGATAACTTCCTTACTATCTTACCCCCTAATATAAATATAGAATTATATAAATAATAGTTTAATATACTTTATAAATAACTTAGACTTATAATTAATTATAAGAAAGATATAGAAGGGATAGTAATTAATTTCCTAAGCCTAGAAATTAATATTATTAAGATATAAGCTTAACTCTCTAATAATAAGCTAAAAAGAGGAGAAGACTTATTATAAACCTTACTAAATAAGCCCTTTATCCCTAGATCTAAGTTTAACTTATTAGTTAGTTTCCTATTATTTACTATTAAGGTTATTATTCTAGGTAGAGCCTTTCTAAGATATCTTTATAATACTTTAAGTAGATAAGGTTCCTATATCTATATTAATAGTAATATAAGGTAGGACCTATAATAGTAGAAGACCTTCCTACTTATATAGAATAGGATCTTATTAATTTATACTATTATTATTTATATACCTTAATACCTCTAGATTAATACCTTTAGGACTATTAATATAAGAGGCTTCTTATTAGATTTTCTAACTTAAGTCCTAAATATTAAACGGGTCTTTAATATTAAGATCCTAAATTATTACGCTAAGAAAGATATCTAGTTTAAAGAGATAAGAACTATTTATATTATCCTTAATTATTAGATATTTAATATTATTAGTAAAGTACTCTATATTTTTAATAATAACTAGGCTATATACTATAGTCTTATTAAGCTATTTATCCGCGGATTAGTTATAACTCCCTTATAGGATATTATTATACTACTAGCCTAATATAATATCCTTATTATTAAGGTTAAATAGATCTATTTATATAAAAACTACCTAATAGATATACTTTCCTAAATATAATATAATAAAATCGCTAATATATATCCCTAATTATAGAGTCTTACTAGCCCCCTCTAATATTAAGTTATAACCTATTAGAAGATTAGTATAAAGTTATATACCTTATAAAGGCTACTACTTAATACTTATAATAGGATCTAGCGCCTAAAATATATAATACCTATAAAATACTAAGAAACTTATATATTAAATATTATATACTAGCTAGTTACTAGCCCCTATTTCTTACCTCCTTATACTCCTTAACTAACTAGGTATAGGTATTAATAATTAAGTTATACCTTATTAGCCTAAGATTAGTATATATTAATATAGGATATAATAATAATAATATCTTTTATTACCCCCTACTAAAACGTGTTATTAATAGTATCTACTAAATAAGAGGTAAGAAAGACTCCCTTAAATATTAATTAATTATAAGGGATATACTATTATATATCTTATCTATATTTAACTAATTATTATTACTTAGAGCTATAATATATACCTCCTCTTACCTTACCTTTACTAGTTTCCTACGTATTAGTAAAGTTATATAGAATATTAGTAATCTAGATAAGGAGTTTATATATTATTTTATAATAAGATACTTAGTAGTTCTATATAAAGACTATATTAAGTTTATCCTCCTATCCTCTAAAATAGACCCCTTTTAAAAAGGGGTAATACTTACTATTACTATAGTAGATAACAAGGACTATCCTTTATACTTACTTTACTATCTATTTAATATATTTCCTATATATCCTTTAGATCCTCTATTCTACCTAGGCTACTTATTTATAAGATAGTTAATTACTAAGGTCCTTTAAGAGACTATTAAATTATTAGGATATAATAGCTACTACTTAGCCTACTCCTTTTATTAAGGGGCTACTATATAGGTAAGAGAGTCTAGCCTTAATAATAATAAGATCTAGCTACTTAGATAATAGAAGTTAGACTTATACTACCTATATATTATAGTAAATATTAATTATATATTAAATACCTCCTAAAGGTATTAATAAAAACGCTTAAATAGTTAATAAATTACCCCTTATATAACCTTATCCTCTACCTTCTTTTATAGCTCTATTTTAGCTAGGTCTTAAGGGGTTTTTAGGTACTAGAGTTACTCTAGAAGGCCTTATACTTATTATATATAGGCTAATAGTAGTAGACTAGTCACTTAGTAGCTAAATAATAAGATATTTATATATTAGTATTATTAGTAATATACCTTATTATATAATAGATATTTATAACTTATAATAATATATCTATAATAATATCTATAAAGGATAATATTATACTAATTAAGCTAGTTTAGCTAGGAGTTAGTATAAGGGGTTAGCTATTAATTAGGAGAACTTAAGTAATATTAATACTATTTACCTACTAGAATATATTTATATTCTCTATCCTTTTAGACTTTAAATTATATATATCTAGTTACTTCTATTATCCTACCTTAAGATTATTTTATATATATATAACTAGGCTTACTTATCCTAGGACTATATCACCTAGATATAGGGGGTTTTTAGGTATTAAAGCTACTCTAGAAGGCCTTATACTTATTATATATAGGCTAATAGTAGTAGACTAGTCGCTTAGCGGCTAATATAATAAGATATCTACATATTAGCATCGTTAGCAATGTGCCTTATCACGTGACGGATATTTATGACTTATGACGACATGTCTACAGTAATATCCATGAAAGGTAACACCGCACTAAGCATTATTGTACCGTCCATTCCGAGCATTAACGTCCGCCCCTCTATCCAACAGGAGCTGTACCGTTTTCTCGTGGCCTCGATCTGATGCCGCGATACATGCATTGCCAAAATATCCGCCTTGAGCGTTGATCATTTTGGATATCTCCAAGGCAGACGTAGATGATGTAGTGGGAATCTCGCTGCTTTCTAGTTGCCGAATATTAATGAAGTCATATAAAGCCTTGTCAAGTCCGAGCAAAGATATATAGTAGACTGGGTCTGCAATATCGTCCGATGTACGTTCAAGATGAACGGATTCTCTCCCATTCTGATCGATATCGTGTAGCTTGACCCAGGTCATAAATGACCCCTTCTGTTGGAACAGCCTTAAGATTAAGTGGTTCATTTCGGCTGCGAGATCTGCAGTGCGCTGATAATGATGATACCAATGACTGGCCGCGAAGTTGGCAAGTGGGTATTCCTTAAGAATGCTCTCGTCTAGCTCCGGTGTTGAGAGGTCATCCTCAAGTAAGTATACTAGGCAAATCTGTGCAATTTCCGCATGCGCCGTAACGCTAGTCAGGCTAAATGTTGCAGCATTCTGGTGTCGAATACGATCCGATTCCAAGTATTCTTGCACGGAGAAGTGAGCAATCTGTAGGGTTAGCGAAAATTCCTTTTCAGTGTAGGTCTCACTTGTCTGATCAGCAGCGAGATTGATGTCAATGAAACCTGGACAAATATCGTGGATATCGTTGTAATCTTCCAATCGACAGTCGTTGTCAAGTCCTATAGGGTCGTGGATTTCGACGGCAATTCCATCGATAAGCTCTCGTAAAGTCAACGGTCTGGAAGCAAAGCACAGCAAAGTCAATATTCGTCGAGCATCTTTGATCAAATTATGGTCAATATTGCACAGCATCCGCTCGTACGTCTCGTCCAACGATTGAGGCAACGAATCCAACAAGCGATCAAGATGAGATTGACTGCAAGGCCATGATTCTAAAGACTTCAGTTGACATTCAACCCATCGAAACCTGTAACAAATTTAGCCGATATTCTTTTGATGCTGCCGTCACCTCATAGTGGTTATATACATACACTCCATTAGCACGTCTGGCTAACGATGCTTGAATCTTGTCCCGGTATTTTCTCCATTTCTGGAGACGCCGGTCTGTATCAAGACGACCCGAAATAAACCCGGCAATATCTTTGTCTATCCCGGCGTTCTGCATTGTAACCTGAATGATAGAGGGATCAAAAGATTCGTAGATATCCCGCTCATTCCGGCTCGTAACAAAGAGGTGCAGACCCTGTAAGCCCCATTTTCGCATCACCTCTAACGCATCAAGGACGTGCCCTCGTGGTCCATCTCGAGGACTTTCGTCCAAAGCATCCAACATAATAAAGACATCCCGGAATCTCTCAATCAAGCGCCGAAGATACATGACCAACAATTGCGATGGAATTGTGCCAGTCTTATATGAATCGTACAGCCCGATGAGATCTACATGACCGTCCTGGAGCTGAGTCGATAATTGTAGCAGCAGCGCTCGTAACATAGCCGATTCATCTCGTTTCG
>JAABUL010006550.1_pt1 | contig 13330 bp, 13 predicted proteins | sample 5559151 | NCBI WGS metagenome assembly JAABUL01 (sample SAMN10711876, study PRJNA513368) | rock metagenome | isolation source: Antarctica rocks | place: Antarctica: Victoria Land, Pudding Butte sud | reverse complement strand
ACCTTTGTAGGTCGTGGCTAAGGTGGCTTTGTCGAACAGAAAGCGAGTGGTGCTGTTGGTGGTGTACACACGCTAGACAATTTCAGCTGCACTGCACTCCACCACGGCCTCCATTTCGCATCGAAGCGGTGTTCATACTTTTCACGAGGTGCATGGAAATAATCGCATCACGGAATTTATGCTGCAACCATGCCGAACACTCTTGAGGGTACGGACGAAGGAATGCCTCTGTTAGCTTGACACCGAGGTACCGCGTGGAATGAGACAGGTCGCAAAAGGCAGCACACGACCAATGTGAGATATATGTGTCAACCTGGAACAACATGTGCGATGCTGCAGGCGATGTGGCGTGGTGAGAGGCTGAAAACAACAGTACCATGGTAAGCAGCGGGTATTTGTTTGGGTCATCTGCGGGAGGGGCGGGGCTGCCGACGGGAGTTGGCCAACAGAAAGCAGGAAATACAACATACATAGTAAGCCAGGCGATGTTGCTGGCAATACTCCGATTATGTCCACCCACGATGATTCATGGTAGAGTCACACAGCGAGGTAGAGACGCTCACATCTTTGCAAGTCCTCAAATGCTCCCTAAAGTGAAGATATCGTGAAACAAGATCTTTCGCTAATTCAATATTCTCTCAGCAGCGTCCCAAGAAGTGCCCGAGGAGATGCAAATATCCTTGTCACATCGTTCTGACTCGCTCGAAGAGTGTGAAGGCTCGAGGGGGTAGTTGCACGATGTTTGAAACTTGGAATGGAAGCAAGGGGTTGCGATCTGCTTTGCGATTTGCGAACGATTTCGATATGTTACCGGGGTCTGAGCGGGTGGATGCGCAGCCACGCAGGCTAGCGGCCGAGGGGCGGGTCAGATGTCAGAACTCAGAAGTCCATACTGGTACTTCTACTCCGTACTTCTGGGTATGTACTACCTCGGTTAGGAGGCGAGTTTGATATGCATCACAATCACAAAACATGCCTTGCACCACTAGCATTGCACCGGGCATGGAGGTATCATCCGTTTGGCCGGATGTAGCGTACAAGCCAAGCATCGCATCGTTGCCTGGTGGTAACTGCAGCTTTCGCCGCCGTGGCAGACCTTACCCTGGCATGATCTGCCCCCTGCCGCGCGATCACCGCTGTCAACGCTGCATAGCCTAAAGCACATCCAAGGGTTGGCCATGGTTGGGAAGACGCACGGAGTGGGGATCGGCGACTGCAGCGATGTGCAGTCCCGCATTCGGTTCCTCCAAGGCAGCCCTCTGTTTGGTCCATCCTTTTGGGGATTCGAGCATCAAATTGAACGTCTGATACCACTAGCGAAGAATCCACTCTTTTGTTGCATCACGGGTCGTTCGAATTAGCCTGTTGCGTCCTGGTTGGATTCGCTCCTGGTTTCCCCGTCAGTTGTAGCTATTATAATGTAATATAATATAATGTAATGGATATGGTTGTGGTAGTAGTGGTAGTGACAGTGGCTATGTGCATCAGTACAATTCCACTAAATTTCGTTGCGCGAATAGATCAAGCAGACCACTGCCTTTGCAGTCTCATACATCGCAAGTGTGCGCTGGCGGGTACGAGAACGATAGCGTGGCGCAAGGTGATGACCTGGTCACAAGATTGCCATTGAAATGTCTCAGCGCCGAATCGGGCACGTAATATGCGGATGGGCTGGTGATCTCAGGTACAAATACGCTAGGGGAGTGGAGGCCTCATGAGGTTTCCATAGCGACCTGGTATGACTCGTGTTTTGGAGACGTACGTGCAGTCAAAGGTTCTGCTATACAGCCAATGGCACGGTCGGATTATCCCGTTGCTGCCCCGGACGCCATACAGAGATGAATGCATGACCGTCTCCCTTAGCTTAAAAGTGGAATTCTTGATGATCTGATTCGCCGATCACTCTTGGGCTGCATTAGCCATCTGCACCCTCAGACACACGATGGAGCCGTTTCGCATGCAACACGCCAGTATGCAGGCTGTCAGGGCGGGCAAGGCGAGCCGTCAGTGCTGGGCTCAAGAGGCAAACGTAAACGAGACATCGTTCCACATTGAGACATGGCTTTCCAGATTGCAACGCCACTTTCAAACCTTTTCGGTTATGCTTTCGATTTAAGCCTGTGCCTCGAAGACAATTTGGAGCTCCAACCGAGATTTAGCTTAGCACGTCAAGTACACGCGACTCCCTCGGTCGAAGCTAAGTCCTTTAGCTGCAGTAGCCAATTTGTAACAGCACTTCCAGCGCGTGCGGAGTGGTGCACTTCACCTTTGTTCAGGATGGCAGACGCCTTGCGCGTCACCGAATGAAACACAGCGTGTTGAAGAATCTTATGGCAGCCGAGTGGTGTGGAGCATCTCAGCGGAAAAGGACGGCTGCCAAATTTGACCATCCAATCACAGTTGAGGCGAAATGCGCGATCCTTTCCAGCAGTAGTGCCCGACATTTACCAGGTTTGTTTAGCGGACGCCAACAGCCATTCGGGCAAGGCTCTCCTAGACCACAGACCATCCTATGTTTGATACATCGGGGCTTGCATTCCCAGTCCCTCCTCATAGATAACGTCAATGTCAAAGCTTGATGCTCAAGTCAATCATCGCCCGGTTTATGCGGGCAGACGTGGTAGGCGAAGTACCTTGGAAAGATATGTAATATGACATAGAAGCGAGGTGTGCTCGAATGACATGGTCTCGTCAATACTCAATGGATCTCATATTCTGCGACTAAGACTTCTGCTTCTTCATTCTCTCAGGTACTGACCTCGAGCCGCACAATTCACGAATTCCTGCCAAGTCGATCGATCTGTCGTCACATCTTCTGCTTTCCCTTCGGATCCAGGATCGCCATTACCGAGGATTAGCAGTCCTCGCATTGTCGCCGTAACGGTATCAGACTTCCCACATCGAGATAGAGTTGGCCATAAACTGGACTTTGTTTTAGGTCAGAGTATTGTTCTCGCAACGGCCATTCCACTGCTTGGGCAATTCTAATTGAGGGTCGACCTTGGGGCCCTATCGTTTGGGGGGCGCCCAAGGAGCATCAAGCAGGAGGCTTGTAGGCAGGATAGCGTGGCCATCATCGCGCTGACAGGGCTCCGTGGTAGTCCCAACCTTGGCCAGGCCACGGTGGCACTGACGAACGGCGAAATTTCGCTGCTCTGGGGGACCAAGGAGCAACTGAATTGGGCAGAAACCAAGGTTGGGTGGAACGGAAGCTTGCCAACATCGTCCCCGCCAGGCGGACAGCATCGATCTGCTGCGGCCAAGCTGTGGGCAGGTTGAGAATTATCAAGAAACTTCAGTCTTGTGCGGATGTGTATGGAGTGGATTCGGGAGAAAGCTTACCACCACGATCCACGGGACTAGCCTCAACGCGTCCAAGGGTACCAAACATTGGACCTCAGCTTCAATTTTGCCGCTGCCACCGGAGCCTCGCCGAGGCGAATACATACTTGTTTGTATACTGCGACCCGGCGAACGCGTCTTTGTGAAATCTGTTCCCCTAACATTGTCCTCCATTTGGTTTCTCCTCTGGTTCATGGATTTTGGCTGCCTTCGCTTGCAAGTAGTTATTCCTTCCTTGAGAGTGGGCTATCCGAGGAAGCCAAAAGCCATTATCGTTGCCGCTACTCTTCCAACCCCACATTGATGGCCACAAGATCAAGCCCTTAGAGTAAGCGTCCGATATTGGACTCCACTGGGCGTCTGGCTGGGTACCAAGCTGTCGCCACTCAGGACCATTGGGCTGATCTCTTTCCCACCCAGTCAACCCAATCTTGGGCAACTCGCAAACCATAGAAACGTGAGGAATTCGCTCCCTTGATGCGCCAATTCACGAGTTTCTCTGGCATTGCAGCTGTCAAACCGGAGTCGTCGACCGTGGAAGCATAAGAGTCTGTTCGCTCCGCTTACAATCCAAGATTTATGAACGCCTCAATCGTTTCGGAGGAACAATCTGCTCAACTTTGGAGGCTTGGAAGGTACTACCACTGCAATCGACTCACTGGCCTAGCTTATCGCCACCCATCTTACTGACGATGCGGCCACGCAGCGATGCCTACAAATTGACTGTCCGCCAGGGTCCACAGCGGGCAAAGGCCTTTGCTGGACCGAAGGAAAAAGGTTAGACTCGACTTGATTTCGGCCGATGATCCTGGAGACGCTGATACACTATGTGACCTATATAGACCGCAAACCGGTCGATCCCCCACCTATCGTGCAATTACACATCATTGACCCCGAAGATCCCGCTCAGTATGTCGAGAACAAGCAATTGTACTAACGGATGTGACCACTGACACTTTCAGGAACTATCTTCAGAGCCCCTACTTTTTCATGGTAGTCAATCTTCAGGACGCAGATCTCAGTCGTCCGGGACAATTGGCTGCGGCTCACCAAGGAGAAGCCTTAGACACTGCCACCCAATCTGCTCTGGCAGGGACTTTGGTCTCCTCGCTACACCGACTAAAAGATGTTGACAATACTGGTGAGTAGAATGAACGCTCCCCAATATGTAGCCTTGCTCAATGACTGTCAGACGGCGGCTTCTTTGTGTTTCCAGATCTCTCCGTCAAGATCGAGGGTGATTTCCGGCTCCGTTTCAGTCTCTTTGAGATGCTCAAGTAAGCCTCCTCTGTTTCGCGCTCGAACCCTTCACATTGACGAGTGTTTTAGATCAAAAGTTGCCTATATAAAATCTGCTATCTCAGATCCCTTTACTGGTGAGCCCGTCTCTTCTATCTTGCTCTCGCGGATCATGCTAAAACAAAGACAAGTGTTTACACCCAGGGCGTTTCCTGGCATGTCCGAGTCAACCTTTCTCTCCCGCTCCTTTGGTGATCAAGGTGTAAAGCTCAGGATTAGAAAAGAGCCTCGAGTTCTAGGGTAAGACCACCCGCACCGTTGCTCTCCTCAGACTAAAAAGTCAGCAGCAAGCGAGCTGCACCTACGGAATTCATTACCTCTGCCAACGCCGCACATGGACATCCTCAACAATCCTCTGTCGACTATCAGGCCACGCCGTCACAAGGGCAGGACGAACGAGCTGGAGGCTTCGTTGCAGGCGCCTACGGAGACACATACGAAACGCCTCTCAAAAGGCAACGCCTATCTATCGGCTTGGACAGGAGGGTTGCCTCCGATGGTGATCATCAACGTCGAGATCCTTACACCCAACACTCTCAGCGAGACCTGACAGCAGCGACCCGTAGTTCTTATTACTCCCAAGGGCCTTTGTCTGCTTCTGGGACCGCGCCGTCTGACTTCTCATTCGGCCATCAACGAACGAACTCGTCTTCCACCTCTTCACCTTTCGTCTCGCCGCGCCATGAATACTCTGGATACTCGTTCTCAGCACCAAACAATTCGCTATATGATCAGCGAGTTAGAGATCAGTACCCGCAACCAACAAGAGATCAATCCTACCAATATCAGCAAGGCCAGTATTTGGGTGCTCAGTCCAGGCCGGTACCACAAATCGCGCAGCCTATACCACCACTACGTCCGTTACTGTCAACTCTTCCATCGCAAAACGAACAGCCAAGACCTTACCAGCGATACGATATCGAGGAACATCCACCCCCTGAGAGAGCCTACGGCTCCATTCTCCCCGCCTCGCGTCCAGATTATTACACCTCACAGGCTCCGGCGATATTATACGATAGACCAGCGCAGCCATTAGCCCGAACCCTACCGGACCCTTCGCAGCCTTCGACAAGTGTCCTTCCCCCACTACAATCCACCCTGCCTTCTAGCCAGCCTCGAAGAGATCCCCTACAATCTTATTCGAGCAGCGGTGGCCCGAGTATGGAAGGACACTCTCAATTGCAATCCTATTCAACCAGTGGGGGCCCGAGTATGGAAGGCCAAAGCTATTTGCCACAGTACTATCGTGGTCCGCAGAGCGGTTGATAAATGGTTGTCTTGAAAGCGCGCAAAGAACAACTTACTCTTACCCAAGTCTCCATCTTTTAGCGAACATTCCTGCATAGCCTTACGATATACGGAAGTTGCGCCTGAAACGGACTTTCCTCCTACGTTACCACTGCCAGGACGCTCTTGCTTTGCTAATTTTAGCAATCCCTTAGCATGACGGCGTCAACCAAGACCGGCTGATGCCCGCAATACTTCGTGTCTACATCAACACTGAAGCATCAGCATCAAGCCTCATAGGGTATAGAACCTTAATGTACAGTCTTAGAAAGGTCTATCAGATTTCAAAACAACCCGGTACGTGGGGATCTGACCTCCAAATGTCGCAAATCTCCAGCACTATGGGCCTAGGTATGTGGCACCGATCGATGGCTCATGTCCGCTCAATTGACGGTCTCGCAGCACTACATACTCGATCGACACGCTCAAATTTAGGGGAGACACCTTGTACAATACAAAGCCCAAGACGTCTTTTCCCCGAAAATCGCACCCCATGGGCCACTTCTAACGTTCCAAAGACCGCGAGCCTTTGTCGCTACTTGCCCGACGAAACACTCCAGAGGATAGAATGTGGCATCGACAATTACGAGCAAGACTGGGACGACGATGGTCGATCGACATCAAGTGGGACGGTGAAGATGGGTGCATGGTCCAATCCGGACCTACCAGACCCCAATACCTGGTTGCCACTGGAGGACTGTTACCCTATTGAACAGCCACGCACACCACACCTGCTGCTCCATCTAGATGAGAAAATGGGGGATGTGTCCCATCGAATGAATCCCAAGACATCGGAAACTACTCCTACTGGCCTGGATGATGCCTTTACTACGCCATCATACTACACAAAGCAGACTGCTCAGCGCAAGGTCCGAATCAGTTCAAAGCCAAAAATTTGTGGACCGGAGCCCGTTTTGGGGTTCAAGGCTACTCAATCGCTTCCGAATCTGCGGGAAGCGTTGAAATTGGAATTTGGGGATCCGACACCCTTGGAGGGTGCTATCTGCCGGATCAGTAGCTGGGATGCCTCGGTACAGCTCTATACTAATGCCACGATGTCTCAAAAGGGGGAGGTCAAGATTCAGTATCACGCTCATTTATCAGTCAGTATCCCCAAGCAGGAAATCGACACAGCACGGATCTGCCTGAACCTTATTGTCACACATGGGCTTCGAGGAAATCATACCCGTCACCTAGAAGCTGGCCACTCATCGCTATACCTTGATGACGAGCCCTCTGCGACACCCTCAACGGAGCCTGCCAAAGCAGAAATAGAAATCATCCGTAACGTCTGCGACATGGAGAGACCACTGGATCTATACTTTGCTTCAAGCTATCCAACTTCAGATCACATCAAAAATATGCAAGTGCTCCCTAGCTTTCGTCCAAGCAATGGCAGGGTGCTATCAGAGTCCGTCTTTCTTCGAGAACCCGACGCTCCGTTGACCATGAAAACAAAGGCAAGAAGTCTGTATAGTACGTGGAAAGCAACGCCAGGATCCCTCAATAAGGTGACTCAATTCGAGCGTATCGATACGCCTCCGCTATATCCCCTGGGTCTAAGGGATGACCTTCGAGTTGGGATCATGGAAAATGCCGCTGTCGAGTTCCAATCACTCAATGCGCTAGCTTCCACTGATGTGGTCTGGAACTTTGACATCGAGATTCAGCAGCTGCTGGGAATGGCGCTCGAGTGTCGCATGAGCCTGTACGTGGAAGTTCAACGGGCTAGTAACAGGCTTGTGACAATTGATTCCCATGGATGGATCCCTACGTTCTTCCTGGTTGACGGCAGCCTAGCCACTGAGCAAGTTGGAGAATGGCGACAGCTCGACGGGCAATTGACTCTTTTCAAGCAAGCCCATATGGTGCCAGGCCCTATCAAGCTCGAGCTGAATTGGCAAGGACCTCCAACTATGGCATATTCGGAGTGCAAGAGTCCTTACAAGCTACTCCTACCGAGCGTGCTAGACCACGAGGTGCTCGGCGGCAGCCTCAGATGCAAAACCATTGGCACCGTTTTCTTGACTAATTCCGGGGCGAGGGACGACTTTGAACTGGAGTCGGACACTAAACTACCGACCATGCACAAGGAGTACAGACTGTACTTGAATCGCAAGCCCACAGCACAAAACGCGCCGGTACAGCTACCCAGGCTTTCTCCAATCCCTGAACATGTCGAAGCAAACAATTATAGCACCAGCGCTGGCAGCCATGTCACTGCGAATACTGGCAGCGATCAATCCATTATCACATCGGCAGAAGATCAGGGTGCGATTTCCCAGCCAAGTCTGGGCCTTATTCCTGATCTTGAAGCAAACGATGATCCTGACGGGCGCGAAAACTTACACCAAGACAGGACTGAGTCCCGCGCAACTGATAGCGTTGGTTGGTTTCGGACTCTGCTATTACTTTTCGTGGCGGCAATGGTGGTTTGGCTTATCTGGCCGCTGCGCATGCTTTTCCCACCAGAGTTGCGAGATGGTGACAGAATTGGACACTTGCCCAATCCTCGGCTTTCTCACGAGGTAGAAACCCTGGCGTATGCACCGTTGGAGAACCTTCGCCTCTCGCACGGGGTAGAAGATCTGGGGCCGCGAGGAGTTGAGGATCTGGGGCTTGAGACCCTCACGGACTCCATGATTGCCGGTACCGAGTCTTACGGCACGGAAGAGGGTGAAGTTGCGGGTTGGAGATGGTGGAGGGATGTGTTTGATTATACTTTTGGGTGGCCGGGTCCCATCTCTGAGTGATTCCGTGGATTGTGATTAGCGTTACGTTTTGTAGACTTTTGAGGGCGCAAGCCCGTGTGTATGAGTTATTGGGAGTGGGTTTGTATGAGTACTTTAGCTGATTACTTATAGGGGACTGGTCCCGTACTCTACAGCATTCTTTACTGTCTTCTCCTTTCGCTTCATCTTGTTTCTCTCGTTTGTCTGGCCTCCTCTGGGCTGGGAACATGATGCCGTGGCAATTTCGTTAGCGCGAGCCGACTTATCCACCCTCCTTGACTGCCTCTATCATACTTGATGCCGCCTGCCCTTTGCTCGTCGACTGCGTGTCTAGGATTAATTTCCATCAGGGCTTTTCTTCGGAGAGTGGGATTGCACTTTAGCGTCATCATTATCATCATTGAAGGGGAGGTAAGCTGAGCTGGGTGGGGGATGCTGTAGCTTGGTGGAGGATGGTAGATGCGCAGGAACGGGTTGGTAGTGGTTTGTTTTGTTGAGAGCTCCTTTTGGGGGGTGTTTTGAGGAGAGGGTTTTGGGGTGAAGACGATGATTGGCGATGGATGTGTGGAGGCTTTGGGCAATTATGTTTGCCTGTCGTTGGACGTTTTTGTCAATACGGGTAGGAGGAGAGGAGCCCTCGAAAGGTTTCTTGGGGGGGTTGCTTGGAGCGTCTTCACGGAATGGCACTATCGTCGGCGTCGTTCAACTGGCTTCCCTGAGTTCGAAAGGAGTCCACCGCGTTCTTGATCTCGCCCACAAGCTCCGGATGAAGGCTCTTGATGACTTTAAACCACTCCGCGTCCTTTTCTTGCTCCCTCCTCTCCGCTTCCTTAGCGGCGCGTTTGGCCTCCTCCGCAGCAACTTTAATACGATCATTCCACCTCCCCTCCCACAAATCCTCAATCGCATTCCTCGCTTTCTCCACAGCAGCCCGATGCTCCTCATTCAGCAAGTCAAGCCTATCAGCATTCTCCTTCTGGATTCTAGCTACAGTGCCCTCATGAGTCGCAGCCAAGCTTTCAATTGACTCACGAAGCGCGGTAACATCTACCGCAGTTTGCTTTCGCACTTGCTCGATCTCATTAGCAGCTTCTTCGCGGACGCGCTCGATCTCGCGATTCTTGGCTTTCCATTCTTTGCGATAGGCTTGGTCGACGGCGTCGCGGGTGGCGGCGAGGTCCTGCTCGTGAGCGCTGTAGATGCGAGCCAGTTGGCGGGCGTGGTTGTCGTCGATTGTGCGCACGACGCGGCCGTAGTGCATGCTGAGGGCGTTTTCGGGATCGGATGGAGTGAGTGGTGGCTCCTGGTCGTTGATAATTGATGAGGCGATTTGCAATTCGGATGTTTGGAGGGAGTTGAATTGAGCGGGTTGAGTACCGGGTGGGAGCAATACATCCATTGGTTGGTGGCCGTCGTACGGCGGTAGGGATGGTGCCATTGATCGGACACTATACAGGGAGGCTGGCCTCGTGGTCATACTCCGCGGATTGCTCCCTTCCAAAATTCCATCGATGTGGAAATGACCTTGCGGCATAGTTTGAATACTGAATTTCGTCCCCGTTGAGATGACACTTGAGGCTCTTGATCGATATGAGATATTTTCAGGAACGGTGGCATTATCCCCCTGATCTGATTGGGACCTCTGTAGTTCTGCCATCTCAAACAATTGACGCGGACAATGTGTGATCAGGGTCATAGTCACTCAAGCTGAAGGCAACAAGAAATCTGGAGACGCGCTGTCTACGCCGATGGCACACTTCGTCGAATTAAGAGTATATACTTCTTGATGCTGCCTACCTGAGAACCCCCTCCGCTGGGCCTGTATCCTGGAGGAGAATGAGGCCAGAGTGGGAGCAACAACCTATATTAGAAGTCAATCACGCGCAGAGCCAACACACCAAATGAGCCTACCGCCAGACTGGTCGCGATTGTCGCGCTGGCTCGTAGAGAGAAGAGCGGCCTACATATCAGGCAAACGCTCACAGCCTCGAACCAATGGCTCCAATTCTCCGACCCCCACACTGCACGTTCGACATCTCGAGCCGACCCGCTTTGACCGCAGATCCTCCAACAAAGCATTGTTCTCGTCACCCATCTCAAAGCAAAAGCTTCCCTTCCCCGCAATCGTCGATTGCCCACAAAGCAGCTCCACCAGCGGTATCGGCGGCACTTTGCCCTGCATCATGCGAACAGCCAGAAACCCAAAATGCCACCAGCTCAACGCTTCCCTCCCACCTTGAAAGGAAAGGAGCGCGATCCACCCCCCTCTCGGCTTCCGCACGTCATGAACGAGCCACCGCCGCGCCGGACGGAGATGCAGGAGGAGGTGGAGAAGCGCGAGCGTGCGGCGATGATATTGGATAGTTGGGAGTTGTTGGCGATGTATAGTCGCAAGTATCGGGAGGTGGGTCCGACCATTTCTTCAATACCCACCACCGGCATTAACGCCTGAAAATGTTCGGTTGAGAAGACACTTTTCGAAGGATGACGGCTGATTCGCTTTTTTGGTTGGGGTTAAGAGCATTCCGCAGACGCGTCTGAGGTTTGAACAGCAGATGATGGGGATTGAGGATGAGAGCGAGCCGGAGTGGGAGGATGAGAAGGAGGAGGTGAAGGTCGGTGATGGCAAGGGGGGAGGGGTGGGGAGTGGGAGTGGGAAGCAGACGGAGAAAGATGGGGGGAGCGGAGTTAAGGGGAAGGGGAGTGGGAAGAGCTAGAGGGCTGGAATGAGGGCGCGGAAAGGGATGACCAGCATGCTTTGTGCCATACACGCATCATTATACCCCACTTTGTACTGTATCTTGTTCAAAGCAATATTGGTATTGGTATCGATTGAAGGAGAATATATACTTTATTCATACCATGAACATGCTAAATATTCTGCTTCGAGTCCTCCACTATCGAAGGCTCTTCATTGATCATGCTCGCGGTGTCTCCAACCTGCTGCCGCGTGCTCACTTCTCTACTCTTCAACTGGGATCGCATCGCCGCTAGCTTCATCGTCAATCCTTGAGCGTTACCTCTCATGACTGCTAGTTGTTATTGCAGGGGCTCCGAGCTGGAAGATAGCCTGTTCAGGTGTAGGTATACATCGGTGCCATATCTATTTGGAGGTGAATATTAGCCATATATACCAGGGATGAGGGCTTCGCTAAGATGGACGTACCCTTCCATACTTATGAGCTTTAGGTCACCCCCAAAGTACCTGGCGTATAATCTACTGATAGGCAGACCATACCCAAAGCCGGCCATGGGGGCTTTGAAGTCGCTCTTGTTGAAGTCTGGGTCCAGATCTGGCGTCGTATCGACAGTGGTATACATATAGGTCCAGACCAGCGGGATGACAGATCTCGGTATTCCACCTCCTTCGTCCGAAATTTTGATGGTTATGTCCTCCTTTCCCCTGGCAATAATCACCTTTGTCACCGGAAACTCGGACTTATCCGCCCCATGCGTTTCCACCACCGCTCGAAGAGAGTTTTTAAGAGTCTCAAACAGCATATGAGATAAGTGTCCCGGCACATACATGAAATGCAGATCGGGTTCGCACACCAATTGAACCTTCGGAGCGTCGAACAACCCATAATGATCTTCGCAGACAAATCGCGCATTCTCGATTGCTTCTTGCGCGAGTTCCTGCACATTGGTTTTTGTGCATATGATTCCCACGTAATTAGGTTCGTGTGCTTGCTTCTGGTCGGTGAGGGCTATATGTTGGCCGATGAGCATCCGGATGCCTATCCGCGACATGTAGAAACGATCGAGGAAGGCCTGAATATTATTGTCGATCTGCATCCGTTGACGCTTCCGCTTGTATTCATTGATTCCTTGCGCGACTGTTGTCACGACACTATCGTGCCGCCTCTTGATGCCTTCTAAGGTCTTGGAGAATCGCTGGTTATAGTCGTTTAGCTCAGGTGGCCAGTCATCCTTGCTGTCTGTAGAAGCGTAGTATCTCCTTGGGGAGCTCTTTAGACCGCCATTACCATTTCCCTTGGTTTGCTGTGATCGGTACTGGCCTTGCTTGACGCTAGGATTGTTTGTGGTCTGACTGAGAATCTTGGAATCTTGTCCGTTCTGCTTCATTGGTTTCAGGAGCCTTTCTCGTACTTCGGCATCGAGGGTTGGTCTGGGTAGATTGGTGATGTCCTGTGAGTGATCGAGTCATGATCCATTCCTTCAATAGACTAGCGTTCTGTGCTGCATACCTCGAACGATTGCGAATACCAGTCCTGAACTTTCTTGATGGACGGCATTTCGTTCAGTCCGTCGGGCAAGTCCCCAAGTTCTTGTACTCGATGTGCCAGGCGTATGGGGAGTTCCTCGGAGAGGAATTGGGAGGCGCGGAAGAGGGTACCTTGCAGCTCGTCAACATTTGTCGTCTCGCTGTTCTGATAATCAATCTTTGCTGTACCTGTTCCAGGTCTTTCCCCAAATTGCACCATCTGCCTCAAGCTGACTCCTGTAGCGGGGAAGCCAGAATAGTGTTTGATGGTGTCCATCAGCTTCTCTGATTTCTTCCACGACATCTTGCTTGCTCAGCCCTACGGGCCTGGACCATAGGATATGACCACTATGTGCAAGATTTCTGTGTTGCTCCAATGGGTGTGGTCGTATCCCAACTCCCGTAAGCTGTCCGGCGAGAGGAGAGCGAATTCTAGATTAGTGGT
>JAABUL010006549.1_pt1 | contig 13332 bp, 12 predicted proteins | sample 5559151 | NCBI WGS metagenome assembly JAABUL01 (sample SAMN10711876, study PRJNA513368) | rock metagenome | isolation source: Antarctica rocks | place: Antarctica: Victoria Land, Pudding Butte sud | reverse complement strand
TTGTATGTACATCAGTGGAAGATGTTGATGGAGTTGTAGAGAGCGTAAGAGGGGGGGAAGTGGAGGAGGGGAGGAGGGAGGTAGGAGGGGAAGGGGGAGGAGGAGGGGGAGTTGGGAAGGAGGAGGATGGGGGAGGGGAGGGAGAGGAGTGAAGAAGGAGGGTGAAGAAGGAGGGTGAAGAAGGAGGGTGAAGAAGGAGGGTGAAGAAGGAGGGTGAAGAAGGAGGGTGAAGAAGGCGGATTAGTGTATGCATACGCAGCTGTATATAAGCGCGAAATATATCATCGCGCCGAGAATGGAGATGCCTAATTTTTCTTAACTGAATGTGTGGACTTGAAAGAAAGGGGTTGGAAGCGGAGACTGGGGGATTGTGGTAGGAGGGGTTGGATGAGGGATAGGAAAAGATGAGGTACGGAGCTTTTCGAAACATGTAATGGAGTAATGAAACGGTATCAGCTTGGTGAGAGATAATAGAGGAATACTTGCGTTCCTATTCCCATTGCTAGGGTGTGTCGAAATGTGGACTCGAGGATAAGACTGGGAAATGATATTGTCAAAAGGTTCAAATCAACGGAATGCTTTTTAGTTAATGGGTCCGTCTCCGCCGATTGGACCTGCAGGCTGCCTGTGTAACTTACTGAGGGGCTTACACGCATAAATCGTCTTGGGGAAAGGCAATGTGTTGTGCGTTTGAGTAAGACGGTATCGAGGTTGTAAGTTCGTAATAGCGAAGCTAAGCGAGTGCTAGTGTTTCTATAGCGATAGAGTAGGCTATAGCATAGACTGATAATGGATTTGTGACGCCATAACCTCTTCGTTTGGTAAATTTGGACGACGGCGCAGACAGAGGATACCTTCCTCCTAGACATTGCCTGTGAAATCCCATATAAGCGATAGAGCGAGAGATACGCGCAGCATCAGAGCAGTAAAAAGCACCTTGAGACATGGGAAAGACGCTGCGTTGAAAAGTCCACACGCGCATCGCCCTGACACCTTATCAGTGCTCACGGCTTTCAATCCTTAGCAATCGAATCGTAGTGATTACTGTACTCATCAAGACCCTCCCACACCCCCCAGCTCATCCCAGCAAACCCCCCCAGCCGATCCACAGCCTCCTGTGCCTTGACGAGCTTTTCTGCCATGATGGCTCCAGAAGGTGACGTGCTCTCTCGATGCCTGGCTGGATGGCACTCGAATTCTCGCGTCCAGTATGCCGCGCGAATGCTGTAGGACAACTTGATGAGTAAAGCAAAGAATATGCCAGCTCTGAGAATGGTGACTTACTCGTATTCATCAGCAGTTATCGAAACCCCAAGGGTGTCCCTATCTCGATCGGCGTGAGAGCTTGACGGAATATTTTGTAAGCCTGGTACGAAAGATGTCTCGGTAGGGAGGAGCGACTTTGGTAGCAGCTCGATCTGCGGCGCAAGGGAAGGCCAGGTAGTCGAAGAAAGGTAACGTGGTGTTGGCGTCAAGTTTGCGGATTGCGGCTGAGACTGAGTTTGTTGCTGAGGCGTCGTTGCTTGAGGCTCGTTAGCAAGTAAAGTGCGCGCCGGGAACTGGGCTAGTGATCGAGCTGCTCGGTGTCCAGCAGTCTGCTCACTACGTTGCTCCATCATCGCTTGTGATTTATTGAGGGCGGCTCGTGCGACTTGTACGTTTTGCTCCAGTTGATTATGCGCCGCACGGCGGGAGATCTGTATGCTCTGTTCCGGCTGTATTTGAGATATAAATTCGGCATTTTGTGCAGCCTGAACGCGTTGATGGCTCTGCATTGGTGCTACACATGGTAAGCCTGGAGGAGGTTGCTGTGGTACATGCAGCTGTGGTGCCAGTGTGCGTAATTTCGGGTTTTTGGAGGGAAAATTCTGTTCAGTCTCCGATGAACGCTTTAAAGTGATGTTGGACGTCAACTGAATTTTGGGCCGAATGTCGAATGTTTGCTGGGGCTGAGAAATTGAAGCCATGGGTTGAGACGGCAGTGGACGCTTGAATAGATCACAAAGCCTTGACGGGTTTTCAGGCTGGGGTACGGGCGGATGGTGAATCTGGATCCCTGGTGCCGGTCTATAAAGAGAATCTGGTTGGTGGAAGTGGTAGCTTGGATATGGTGGATACGGCCACTGCGCTGTTAGCATTGGCTGCTGGGTCCACGTGCAAGATGTGTGCATTGGAGGATGCATAGACGGAGGCTGGTTGACAAGATATGGCTGATGTTGTGGCACAGGAGCGGTCTGATAGAATGGATGCTGAGGCTGATGGAAGATCGGAAGTTGCGGAAGGCCTGGAGGTTGATGGAAATTTGCACAAGGGTCGTGGGGAGGCCCTGTGGGATGGAGCAGCGCGCCGAATGACTGTGGCTGGACCTTGGAGGCTCGAGGAATTTGCTGTTGGTAAAGATGCTGAGGTTGCAAAGGCTTTATATCCAATTGGACCAGAGCAGTCGTAGCGTACGACGAACAGCTGTCCTTATTGTTTTCTTGGTCTAGGGAATCATTATAATCAATGCGCCTTTGCGCTTCTAGAGGCTCATCATGTTCAACATCATGATAGACGGTCTCTTGCTCAACTGCCTTTTGAGCCCGATACGAAGCTTTCCTGCCATAATCTCAGCTCCGTTAATCAGGCGTGTGCCAGCTTATTCCTCACTTAGCCTTCCTCCAGTGCGAGCATTTTCTGTTATGCTTCGCGCGGCAATCTGCAGGCTGGTTGTACCGGTTGGTTTGGTGACAATTGTCGCACTCTGTACAATGAGGGCAGACGTCACGCGTACATACCATGGTGTTGGTATTCGCTGGGGTCTTCGAAAATGGAAAGGGGTTATCGATGCATCGCCATGAGATTCATAAGTCTAACGCTGTGTATGGTTCCATTGAAATAAGTTTAAGGCTGCTGAGACGTAAGGTGGAGTGAGGATACGCGTAAGTACTTTACTCATTCACCAACGATGTTTACTCAAGAAGCGCCTGAAGCGCTAGCGCCATCAAGGTTCATGACATGGTGGACAGACGTCGAGCCAGAGAGTCCAAGAGTCGAGGAGACCTTTGCCTCCAACTTTGTCAATCACCGAGACACCGCTGGGCTATTTGGCAAAGGCTTTTGCTCCTCCTAGCTCCGTCATGGAAGTCCAAGTGCAGGTTAGAAGCTCACTGTACAATGACATTGATTGCATTCAATCTCTCTTACGCTCTCCATCTTCACCTCTCAACTGGCCATTGTACGGCGATTCTCGGGTGGATTTTGGTTCTTCGTCGCTACTCGCCTCGTAGTCATCATCACTGCTTCCATCAAAGCTACCGCGCCGCCGCAATGTCTTCATGGACATCCTGCTAGACGGGCTGCCATCATCATAGCTTCGGTCAAAATACTCATCAGTCCTTCCCAATATATGGTCGGCCTTACCAGGCGATCGGCTGCCCGACACAGGCACATCAATCACTCCGTTCGAGGTTGTCAGATAGTGTCGCTCCGAATCATCCCTGGTCGGCCACCTCTGTGAGCGCCCATTAGGCTCATACTGCCCACTTGAATAATCATGTCTCCCTCTGTCCTCATCTTCCTGCCACTGCCGCTCTCGCTCCCGTCTGATCGCTTCCCGTTGTTCTACCCACTTCGGATTCGGCTCCCAATGCCACCCGTCGCCCGACGTATTGCAGATTGGAAAGGCCCATAAAAGAGGCTTGGGTCCAAAAAGATGCTGCAAATTTCTCTTCCACCCCACATCGAAGGCATTTGGAAGCTTCTCCGAGTCCCGCTCGTCGAGATAGTCTTCGTACCTCTCCCGTTCCCTCAACTGTTCAACCTCATGATAATCCCTTCGCAAGGAACTTCGTGCCCGTGTACCTTGTTCGAGATCATCGTCTGCCAGCATAGCTTCCCCTTCTTCAGGCCTCGTGACGCCAGGCAGCGCATTCGCATGGATCTCAGCAAGTTGCTGTCCGTAGCTTTGCCCAGACTTTCCGTTCGCACCTCTATAATTACGTGCACGCATAGTCTTCCTTAGGGGACTAAGGTATCGCGTCTGCTCTAAACACTCGATAGTCGTCTGACCCCTGCACGCCAGGCTTAAGTGCCACCCTGTGAAGCCCGTCAACACCAAGCCAATGATCCCGGAGATCACACACAGCAAGACGTAATTGATTGGCATGAGACTCTCAGTATACTGATTGTCGCTGAAGACTTCACCCCAAAGCCAGGTCGACGTCGCAGCCAGGCAGAGCCAGCAGTAAAACGTCGTATACATGAGAAACAGTAGGAAAGCCTTGTAATTCTTCAATCCGACGCACGTAGCTAGCCAAGGACAGTGGTGATCCATTTTCAGGACGCACCGACCGCATGTTGAGCAATGATGTGCACGGTCCGGTTTGCGGGCCTTGCACTTTTTGCAGAACCTAGACTCGCCTGTGGATTTGACCGTGAAAGAGGGAGCGTCCCTATGCATTGGCTCGTGGGTAGGTAGGGAGCTATAGCCGGAGGTGCCTGTTAGGGTGAGGGGCGATCCCGGATCTGTGAAGACGGCCGTTGTGTAGCACCAGTTGAGGAAGAGGTAGAGAATGACTCCAAGGATAGAAGAAATAGCGCCTTTGCTCAGAAGGTTGTCAGCCATCATCCTAGCAAGACTCATATAGCAGGCCTACTTTTCCAACCCTTATAGTCTGCCAAAAACCCCATTCCAGCTTCCACCCATATGGCCCATGTCGTCAAGCCGTAGACAAAGGCTAAAGGGAAGTAGGTGGCCACCGAGCAACATGCACGCTCGCATTTCTTTGCCCAATTTCTTCGTCCGCGTTTCATTGGTGAAGGTGAGATTGAAGGTGACGATAGTGGGCTCGTCATCCTCACGAGATAATGTTAGGAAAGCCGGGTGTCCATGTTGCCTTCTCTCCCAATCTAAAATCGACGCAAATTTGTGTAACGATGGCCGCAACTGTGGCACAAGCAGCAAGTCGCACAAGCAGAAAGCAAACACAGGCAACAAGACAAAGCGCAAGAGCTTAATGTGGCCAATTCACTTGAGTGCTGCAAGTATAGCAACCTATCTTACTGACGCCTCCATCGCGGCTTGTATTGGGGGTCAGCCCTACAGCGCTCAGCCTAAAGTCAGCGTCATTGGCCCGAGCTCCCGGGTTATCCACGCGTCAGAAACACTGCCCTAGACCCTAAGCTGCTTTGGTCAAAGGATCCACGAAACACGAGAAGAGCCTTCTATTTTCAGAGTGTCGCTTTTTCATCCATCTTCATCTGTCCCATTCTCTTTATGGAATCCTTTCACTCTCCCCTCCTGCGTGCTCGTCCTACTCTCCTTGTTGGCAAGGTTGCCACTAGAACGCTCCGTTGTCTGCCAAGGCACAATCAGCCCCTACCATCACTCTGCCCATCCTACGGCCTTGCCTGAACTCATAAGTCTTCGGCCTCACCTCTTCAATCACTCTCCACGACCTCATACAACCGTCTTGCCCACCATGGCAGCTAACGATTACTACAACATCCCATCAACCCCTCGTCCAAACCGCAAGAACTCCAATGCTACCCTACCACAACTTCCTCCAGATCCCTATACAGCCTACAGTCCTCACCCCACACAACCTTCTGCACCCTACATGTCATCACCCACTTTCGAAGATTCAGGCTATCGACCATATGCCGACCAAAGCCAACAAAGCCTCCCATCTCCATACTATGCATCTGGTGGGGGCGGCAGGGAGCACGACCAGTCAGCCTATTCGGACGATATACCGTTGAGACAAAACCCAAGTAAAGGCGACTCGGACCTAGCAATGCACGACCATCTACCAGATGACCCAGCCATTGTCGACAGGCCGCCTCAGAATGCAGCTCGACGGAGAAGGAAGCAAGGTTTCTTTGGCGGGAAGATACCTTGGGTAGTCTACACATTCACCCTAATACAGGTCTGCGTGTTTATTGCAGAGTTGGCCAAGAACGGTGAGAAGCACGCAGGTCGCCATGCCCTGATCCATCGCTGACATGCCTAGGCGTCTTGACTAAAACCCCTATCGAAGTCCACCCTCAATTTAACCCCATGATCGGGCCATCCCCATACGTTCTTATCAACATGGGCGCGCGCTATGTCCCATGCATGCGGAAGCCATCAAAAGACTTCAATGATTTATGGCCATGTCCGAACACCACGTCGAACCCTCTGAAACCCGACAATCAGTGCAAATTAAATGACCTCTGCGGATTTGGGGACAAGAAATATACCGAGACAACCCATCCAAATCAGTGGTATCGCTTCATTATTCCTATCTTCCTTCACGCCGGATTCATACATATTACTTTCAATATGCTACTGCAGCTACTGTTGGGACGAGACATGGAGAAGGAGATTGGCTCTTTACGCTTCTTCCTCGTCTATCTGAGTAGTGGGATATTCGGGTTCATTCTTGGTGGGAATTTAGCCCCAGAAGGTATCGCCTCTACTGGTGCTTCAGGCTCTCTATTCGGTATAATCGCCCTCAACCTCCTGGATCTGCTCTATCACTGGGGAGACGTCAAGTCTCCCTGGGCTGATCTCGCGTGGCTGCTATTCGACATAGTAATCTCCTTCGCCTTGGGCTTGTTGCCTGGTCTTGACAACTTCTCGCACATTGGTGGTTTCCTTATGGGCTTGGCACTGGGCGTCTGTTTGTTGCATTCTCCGGACGTTTTGCGCCGAAGGGCTGGTGCAGATTTACCACCCTATGCATCTGTCAAACGATCTCGTAAAAGCGATGAAGATGGAGGTATCAAAGCTTTTGCAAGAGAACCCGTTGCCTTTTTCAAAGGCCGCAAGCCTTTATGGTGGGTATGGTGGTTGGTACGAGCTGCTGCACTGATCGCTGCTCTCGTCTGCTTCATTGTGCTTTTGAAAAACTTCTACAAAACCAAACCCACGACATGTCATTGGTGTCGATACTTGAGCTGCATAGTAAGTCTCACAGCTTCCCTGCAAATCAGTCCATTTTGGCGCTGACTGCTTTACAGAAATACAAAGATTGGTGCGACATCGGCCAGTTGACGACCACGAATGCTACGAGTGGGACGAGCCACAACAAGCGCAATCTTCTCGTCGGCCCGTTGCCATTCAGTCTTGAAGGCCTTTTGTGAAGTTGAACTTGCCGCAAGTTTTCGTAGGCAATATCTTCTCTACATGGCAGCATATTGAACGCATAATACTGGGGAGTTTGGGTATCGCATAGCCCTGGAAGACATCAAGAAGTGAAGTATAGGGATCTCGGCGCGGCATATATTGTTGCATGTATGTATGGATGCTCGCCGAATGCTGTGATTCGGTCACTACATTCAGGTCTCTCCACGATAATCACTCTTAAATACAGCAAAGCCGCAACATGACGCCCATTTTGGTATACTTTTCGCATGTGAAAGATGGGGAATCCTCGCCTTCCGTTCACCCCTGGCCTCGGACGTCCTTGCATGAGACGACTGCCAACGCATCAGATCGGGCCTTGGGTATGTCGCGTGGGCTCATGACAGGCAAGGCTGCAAGGTGTTCCGATGCTAATTAGCGCCTTCGGTGTGCGCAATTGATCGCAGTACGTGTAACTGGGCGCGATCAGACAGGTCCAGCCTTCACAAATCGATGTCTGTACAAGCCACTCACTTAAGTCGAAAACGAAGACGCCCAAACAGGTACGATAAGAAAGCCCTAGATATCTGCAGTCCGCCAAGCGAGCCCCAGAAATGTGGTATGGGACTACAAACGGCGAGGTGAAGAACTGGAACATCAAAGCGCAGGCTTGCTTGTGAATCAGGTCTGCAACAACCAACCGCAGACTCGGACATGTTGCAAATTCCTACGACGACAGACGAATCTCCGTGCCCTGCGCAATCTCCATCAAGTTAGAGTACAGATGTGGTCATAAGAGCAGTGGAAAACATGATCAAGGTTGCGCATCACGTTGTTGTCAGAAGCGGATTGGACGACTGCCGATACAAAGGGAACAAACGGACACAAATATTGAGAGACCACTCGAGGGATTCGATCTTACCCTCTCTGACTTATTCCAAAGTGGATGATGGAACTGTCTAAGATGCCTCAAGGAAGAGTACAGACCAGGGCATGTCGGTGGGGAAAGCAATTCATTGAGAGGACGGCTGGGTGTCTGCATATGACTTCTAGCTAGTGCAGAGGGAAGCGTTGCGAATCGTCTCGAGGTAAACTGGGCATGGACTTGAAAGCGCTGGACTCATTTATATACCAAATTGGCTATTGAATCAGGGGCAGCGGACATAGAACGATTCTCTGTGATAACTTAGTGTCACCTCAAGCTGGCTCTGGACAATCGTGCCAAAGGCAAGCAGAACAGGCGAATGTCTCAATAGCAGCCAAACTTTTCTTACTTGACTCCACCACCATGGCAAGACCATGTTCCGTCTGGAAAGAGTTAAAGATTATATAGAACTCGTATCACCGAGCGTGGCTTGCGTGGAAAAATAGAATGAATATGTCCTGTCCCTATTCGTGATGCAGCCTCCTAGTGGCAGGACTCGCTCGAACTAGCGTCTCACGTAATTAACTCCGACGCGAATGACGCGCCCTCTTATACATCCCGCTGCCAAAGACCACCACGCAGCCTTCACGCCCAAGGGTGCCTCAAACATGCCAGCAGCTACTCTAAAAACACAGAAGCGGGCACTGGCCGACTCAACTAAAGCTCATGCTAACCCTAAAGCCACCTTCCCCTCCCCTTCTGCCACCAAGAGACGAAAGGTCGAAACAGGTTCTTCACCATCCAAGCGGCTCAAAGTGAGACAGAATGGCCCGAAGATCGGTTCGAGTCAGCCCAAGAGCCAATTCGAAGAGGAAGTGTTGGAGAAATTAACGCAGGATATCAGTGGCTTGAAGCAGCAAAATTCGGAGAAGGACCAGCAATGGGAGAGGCCGGGGCTTGGTGATTTCGATGAGGGGAAAGATGCTTTGGTCTTCCAGCAAATTGAGGCGGAGGAGGGGACGTTGAATGGAGGGAAGACTACTGTGAAGCTATTTGGCGTTACTGAGGTCAAGATTGCTCTAGTCGGAGTATGAAGATTCATGCTGACACGCTGTATCAGACTGGTCACTCTGTCCTTCTCCATGTTACTGACTTCCTCCATTACTTATATGTCGCGGCCCCAGTCTCTTTCGCGAAAACGGATACGGAAGGCTTCAAGGCGTATCTGGAAACCCAACTGGCGCAACACCAACCGGCTATACAATCTGTCCAAATGGTGATGCGAGAAAATTTGTTCGGATTTCAAGGCAACCAACAGAGTCCGTACCTGAAGATCACAGTCACTGATCCCAAATTCATCAACAAGCTGCGGACGACGATCGAAAGTGGAAACATGAATTACAAGCAGATGTGGAAGGGCGTCGATGGTGGGATTTTGACCTTTGACAGCATTCAATACGTCTTGCGATTCATGATCGACACTGGAGTAAGCTTTGCCGGAGATGCTGAGGGTGCATCGTGAGCTGACTTACAGCACAGGTTACAGGCATGTCTTGGGTTGAAGCTCCTCACAACAAATATCACATGATCCCTCACAAAGACCGCCATTCGAATTGCCAAATAGAGGCGCACGTGCATTACCGAGATTTGATAGCCCATTCCAATGATGGGGAGTGGGCGAAGATGGCCCCACTACGAATTCTCTCCTTCGATATCGAGTGTGCTGGTCGAAAAGGCGTCTTTCCCGAAGCCAACCAAGATCCTGTCATCCAGATCGCAAACGTCATTACAAAATACGGGGACGCCAAACCGTTTATACGAAACGTTTTCTGTCTTGACACATGCAGTCTTATCGTCAATACCCAGATCTTCGAATTCGATGTTGAGGAGAAGATGCTTATGGCGTGGAGAGATTTCCTGGAAAAGGCGGATCCGGATGTCATCATTGGTTATAATATCGCCAACTTCGACTTCCCATACCTACTTGATCGAGCAAAGCATCTGAAATGCAACAGATTCAACCAATGGACGAGGCTCAAGAACATGGCGTCCCAAGCAAAGGAGACAAATTTCTCGAGCAAGCAGATGGGCAACAGAGATACGAAAGCCACGAATACCAACGGACGCTTGCAGCTGGATCTACTCCAGCTTGTTCAGCGAGATCACCAGCTACGAAGTTATACCCTCAACGCTGTTTGCGCACATTTTCTAGGGGAGCAGAAAGAAGATGTGCACCACACCATGATCACAGAACTCTTCAACGGAACGCCAGAATCACGGCGGCGACTGGCTGTCTACTGCCTTAAAGATGCCTTCCTGCCACAGCGCCTTATGGATAAGTTAATGTGTCTTGTCAATTACACCGAGATGGCCAGAGTCACAGGAGTTCCCTTCAATTACCTGCTGGCCAGGGGCCAGCAGGTCAAGTTCATCAGTCAGCTCTTCCGGAAAGCGCTGGAGCAGCACCTTGTTATTCCTAATTTACGAAGCGACGCCTCTGACGACCAGTACGAAGGTGCAACTGTCATTGAACCCACAAGAGGATATTACGATGTTCCGATCGCTACGCTTGATTTTGCTTCTTTATACCCTAGTATTATACAGGCTCACAATCTTTGTTATACGACTTTACTTAATAAAATCGGCGTTGAGAAGATGAATCTTGTCAAAAATGAAGACTACATTGTCACGCCGAACGGAGATATGTTCTGTACGGCAAAGATCCGAAAGGGCTTACTGACACAGATTCTGGAGGAATTGCTTGGGGCCAGGAAGCGAGCAAAGAAGGAGCTAGCAGTGGAGACTGACACCTTCAAGAAAGCTGTTCTCAATGGTCGACAGCTGGCGTTGAAAGTCAGCGCCAACAGTGTTTACGGCATCACAGGTGCGACGGTTGGGAAGCTACCTTGTCTAGCTATCGCTAGTAGTACCACCAGCTATGGTCGACAAATGATTGAAAGGACTAAAGAAGAGGTCGAGAAACGATACACCATAGCGAACGGATATTCGCACGATGCGTCTGTCATATACGGCGACACCGACTCAGTGATGGTCAAATTCGGGCCTCAAGAGATAGAGAAAGCTATGGAGCTGGGAAATGACGCCGCGCAATTCGTCTCAGGCAAATTCATCAAGCCAATCAAGCTGGAATTTGAAAAGGTGTACTTCCCCTACCTGCTAATCAACAAAAAGCGCTATGCTGGCCTCTACTGGACGAGTCCCGAGAAGTATGACAAGATGGACAGCAAGGGTATCGAAACCGTGAGACGAGACAATTGCCGTTTGGTCCAAAATGTCATTGAAACCATTCTGCGCAAGATCCTTATCGATCGAGATGTTCAGGGTGCGCAGGAGTATGGTCCCACACTCTGTATACCTTAATCCTCTGACTAACCTTATCTAGCTACGTGAAAGACACCATCTCTGATCTACTGCAGAACAAGGTCGACATGTCCAAACTCGTCATCACCAAAGCACTTTCAAAATCCGACTACACTGCCAAGCAGGCCCACGTTGAGCTCGCTGAGCGCATGAAGAAGAGAGATGCTGGCTCCGCCCCTACACTAGGCGATCGTGTCGCTTATGTGATTGTGAAAGGAGCTGGTGGTGCTAAGAATTACGAGAGATCCGAGGATCCAATCTTCGTGCTTGAGAATAACATCCCCATTGATACTAAATACTACCTAGATAACCAGCTCGCTAAGCCTTTAGGACGAATCTTCGACCCCATACTCGGCGAAAAGAAAGCAGGGCAGCTTCTCACAGGAGAACATACCCGCTCCATTTCCGTCGCCGCTCCCTCCTTAGGCGGCTTGATGAAATTCGCCAAGAAAACCCAAACCTGCATGGGTTGCAAAAAGCCTCTTACCCGCGCGGATGAAATGGCTGGTGCGGTTTGCGAGAATTGTAGGCCCCGAACCGGAGAGCTGTACACTAAGACGTTAACCAAAGTCAGTGACTTAGAGGTCAGATTTGGGCGATTGTGGACGCAGTGTCAACGCTGTCAGGGCAGTTTGCATTGCGAAGTGATTTGTTCGAGTAAGGACTGTCCGATCTTTTATATGCGGATGAAGGCGAAGAAGGACGTCGAGGATGCGGGAAAGGAGTTGACACGTTTCAACTTCGATGCTGGTGAGGCTTGGTAGGTACTGCGTTTCGAGCAAACATCCAGCATGTTGAGCATGGCGTTGGTAGTGAGAGATGTATGGTGAGAAGAACTCTTGCGAAAGTGCTTCGCAACTGTTTTCTTTGGACACTACTCGGGATACCATTGCGTGATCTCCTTCGCAGCCAATTCAGGGAGAATGTCATTACTTTGCCATTCATGTTCATCCATCAGGTACAAGATGAAGCTGTGCGTGCTTATACCTATCTGGTTTGCGTCATTGATTGTTGCCGAGACATGTTCCCTCGATCTTCCTCATGGATTGATCAAGACATCCACCCACCTCTCAATGATAGTTCTCTCCTTGCACACTATCACCGTCAACATGTCTTGCACCAGATAATGGCTCCCAAAGCACGAAGAGACATTCCACCCTTCATAACGCTCCCTTCCAGCCATGCATTGTCAATCTTAAACCCTTCTGCTCCAGATGTTGAAGATACGAAACACGTCTAACAGAAGCTCATCATCTCAGCTTCCGTCCCAAATCCTATCCTTCAACTCAGCATTTGATATATGTAGGAACTGGATAGATCTCGGTCCTTTTTTGGAATTTTACAATATCGTAGTGGCTGACAGTACTATTGTGAAGTGTGGAATGGCTATTTTGATTTTCAGCCACGACTTATACAACCGACCCTCGGACCCCTTCCCCTATCCTATCCATACCACCCCACCAGCCGCATACTCCACCAAAAACGCCCACCTACCTCTTCCCCTCAATCCTCAACGTCGCCAAAACACTCCCAATACCATCCGTCCCATTGCCGCGCCCCTGATACGGACTCACAAACCCCATCCCCACCTGCCCCCACGCGCTATCGAAAACCTCCACATACACAAACTCATACAAACCCTTATACACCAACCTCTGCAACAGCCCCTCCGCCACCGCATGCAGCACGCCCAGCGTCAGATGCTGCTTCTCCAACATTCCGTTATGGGCGGGATCGGGATCCACGCCTTTTTCCGGATTCGACCAGAATTCGACCCAGCAGCCTAGTCCGATATCCCATCCGTAGGGATCTTCGGAGGAGGGGAGCCAGCGGTCGCCTGTGCTGTTGATTTCGGCTTGGAGGGCGCGTTTGAGGGAGAGCAGGGTTTTTGCGTAGGAGGAGGGGTCGATGGGGGGGACTTGGCCGGGGTTGGCGAGGTGGAGGGTTAGGTTTGTGAGGGTGTGGGGGGCGGTGTAGTTGTAGGTGCGGTGCGGGCTGT
>JAABUL010006548.1_pt1 | contig 13336 bp, 5 predicted proteins | sample 5559151 | NCBI WGS metagenome assembly JAABUL01 (sample SAMN10711876, study PRJNA513368) | rock metagenome | isolation source: Antarctica rocks | place: Antarctica: Victoria Land, Pudding Butte sud | reverse complement strand
AAAAAAGATATACAACAACATCTTAAAAATGTAAAAAAGATCAATCAAGTACTAGAACAAAAAACGAAAAACGACATTTTAATTAAAAGAGAGAAATAAAATATATCTTTTTACAAAAAATCTTAAATTAAAAAAGTTAAGCAAGAAATTAAATTATGTCAAAGTCGAATCGTTTCTCGTTAAAAAAATTAAAAAATTAATCAATTACGAACTTGATTTATTCTAGAACGTCAAAATATTTTTAATATTTTATATTTTATTGTTAAAGTTAATAGACTTAATTACGCCTTTATAGAACACATTTTATTTTTATTCGCAAAAAGAGAATTAGTCAAAAATTAAGAAAATTCTACGACAAAAAAATTAAAAGTATCTTATTAAGTAAAAAGAATATTTTACTTCGAAAAACATTTAAAAATTAAAGAAGAATCTTAATTATTGTTAGAATCTTCTAAAGAAATTTTATTAAAACAAAATATAAAAATAGCATTTCAATTTTAATTAATTAGAAATTAAAACTATTCGAACGATGCGTCAAATAATAACTTAAAAATCTTTGTAACAAATTTGACGAAATGTGCTTCATTCATCTTTAAATCGTTAATATTCTTTTATTTCGTTACGATCATTTTTTTCTTCTTATTCTCTAGAAAATCTAGTTTTTTTTTTAATCGACTCAACTTTGTACGCGCATTGCGCACTTCTTTCTTTAAGCGCATTTGCTCTTTATAAATTCGTTTAATCGATGCAAAAAAAATTGTTAAATTATAATTACAATTAGATCGCACACACTTTACACACTTTTTAAAATTATTATTTACACAATAGATTTTACTAGACATCGTACAATTATAACAAGAACGCATTGTTAAAAATATTAAATTTAAAGCGTTAAAAAGATCTTTCTTTCGAAAAAAGAAATTTTTAATATTAATTTTTTTTTAAAACATAATAAGAAGACATTAAGTTTTAAAACGAAAACTTTAAAGAAAAAAAATAATGTTACGAACTTATTAAAGTTATATTAGTGATTTAAGTTCTACGTCTTTAAGACGAATCTATTATTATATTTAACATGTTTAAGAAGCGAACATTTTAAGCATAATGTTTAACATGTTTAACAAACGAACATTGCGAATAATTATGTTCGCTATGTTCGACAAACGAACAAAACGAACAACTTGTATTTTTTTAATATATAAAAACTAGAATACGACTTTCTTATAAATCGTATTTAATTTAAGATAAATTCTTATTTATTATTATTGTTATATTTAGTTGTAATCCTTGTTATTAAATGATTGCTTACATTGTTTAAAAACGTCTACAAATCTTTTTAATAATATAATTCTCTCTAATATCTTTAAGATCTCTTAGAAAGTAGTAGCGTAATAGTTAATAATAATTCGTTTTTATTAATCTTAAGTATATTATAATTAAACGATTTCTTCGTTTTTATATAATTACTTCTTTTGTTAAGTGCGTTTGCTCTATCATTATTTTTGCTTAAAATATATTGTATTTTAAACTTATATTGTTTAAGTCTTTCTAATTATTACATTTGTTTTCTATTAAGCTATTTAATAATAATAAAATGCATAAGATTTTTGTGATCTATAAGAATCGTAAGTTTTAACAATTCTTCTATGTATACTTTTTATAACTTTAAGAAGACTATTATAGCGAGTAGTTTCTTATTATAGACATTATAGTTTTGTTCAATTAATAAGAGTTTTCTTAAAAAATATATTATTAAGTGTTATATATCTTTATGTCTTTAATTAAAGTATACATTAATAACTAAATTTAATGCGTTAATTTTAATTCTATTTAATAATTGTAAATTGTACATTTTTAATATTAACTTTTTTAAACATTCTAGTTTAAGATTTTGAAATAATTTCTCTTTTGTAAGTTCTTATAATTATAACTTATTTTTTTTCGTAAAGTTCGTTAATAATATCGCGTTTATTAAATAATTTTTAATAAATTTCTTGTTATAATTTATAAAATTTAAAAAGAATTATACCTTTTTAACATTTATTAATAATTTTTATTTTTTAATTGCTTATAACTTCTTAAAATTCATGCGTATTTCGTATTGTTTAACGACAAATTTAAAAAAAAAAATTCTTTTAATAAAATTCGCATTTCTTTAATTTAAGATGTAAGTTTTTTATATTTAAACATTTTAATACTTTAAAGACATAATTAATATATTTTTTCAAAATTTTTAAGTAAATTATAATGTTGTTTAAATACGTTATGATAAATTAATTCAAATATTGTCGTAATGCATTATTAATTATTTTTTAATACGTTGTTAAAACGTTTGTGAATTCGAACGACATTATTGTGTATTCGTATAATTTATATCGTATACAAAAAGCTATTTTTTACTCTTTCTTTATCTTTATTCTAATTTAGTTGTACGCTTTTTATAAGTTCAATTTAATAAAGTACTTTACTTCGAATAATTAATTCTAAAGCTCATTAATATTGAATAATAAATATTAGTTTTTAATTATAATATTGTTTAACTTCTAATAATTAACATATAAGCGAAAAGTTTTATTCTTCTTTAATATAAAAAAAATTAAGTATTCTATCTATAATTAGAATTTTTTAATAAATTCTTTTTTTTTCGTTTTTTGTCAAGTATTTGCGAAGTACTTCGAGCTTTTTTTTAAATAAAGCATATATAAGTTTAAACGTAAATTGCTTGTTTAATTTAAGTCTAATTTCGTAATTTTACGATTAATATTTAAAAAAAATCTTTATTATTTTCTTTTCTTAAAATAAATGCTTCTAATTGTTATATATTCGTAATATATACTTTAGCGATTTCTTTGTTATATTAAATAGTTTAAAGCTTTTAAAAGATTTGTAATTTTTTTCACTTACTTTGACTTTATAACTTAATTAATTTTTGCTAATGTTTATTAAATTAAACTCTATTAAATCGTTTTTTTTTAAAAATGTAAGTTCGTTGTTTACGATTAATTTTTAATTCGTTTTTTCATCTATTATTGAACGTTATTAATGCGTAAATTAAATGTAAATTACGTAATCACATTGTGCAAATCTAAATACTTGTATATTTTAGTTAATTTTTAAATTATATTGCTTTAATTAAAACATTTTTAAAACAATATTATAAATAACTATTTTTACTATATTAAAAATTAGTTTCTCGTAGTGTTGCTAAATAGCTATTAATAGTAATTTTATCTCTTTATTTACTTTTTTATTTTTGTTAAATAATAAGTTTTTATTTATAACTATTAGATTGTATGCGTTAAGCTTCTTTTAAGTAAAATACTCTTCTCTTTTAACAAAAGCTTTAATCATAAAATTATTTATTACATTAAAATCGATCATTGCGATAAATTAATAATTATTAATTTTAATTAATGTAATAAAATATTATACGTATGTTGTTAAATTTAATTGTTGCTATTAAGCTAATATATTGCATTTCTCTAATATGTTTTTTATTAAAAAAATTAAACTTTTTCTTATTTTTGTATTGCGACTTTTGTTTTGAACGCTTGTTTGCGCTAAACTTTCTTTCTATGCTAAATTAATAATTTTAACTTTTTAGAAAATTAATTAACTTCTTCTTTGTTTTTTAGATAAATTTAGCATAAATCGTTATAATATTTTGTTCAATTAAGTGTCGCATGTTTCTTTATTTTCTTTATTGCTTATTTAAATAAACTAACATTGCTTAATTGTTATTCGATTTTCTTAAAAATATCTTTTTTTATAGTGGCGTCGCTTTTTAGCGCTTTCTCGCATTTATTTACGATCTAATTTATTTGTTGTTTCTTTAATAAACTAATTAAAATCTTAAGATGTTTCGTGATGTTGTTTAGACATTTATGAAAGTCCTTTTAATTATATTTGTTGTTTAAGTTTGTTATTAAGTGAAAATATAACGTTTTTAATCGTTTCGCTCTTATAATTTCATTAAATATTTAATTAACTTTTTGCGTAAATGTGAATGTCTTACTTAATGATGTTTCATCTAAAACTTTTTGTAATTAATTAAGATTTTTTATTAAATAATAGTTGTCGTTCGATCTAATCTTAGAAGTGTTCGTCTCTATGTTAATTTGCTTTCTAATGTCGTTTTAGCTATTAAATATCTCTCTTAACATAGCATTAATTTGCTAGCGATTTATTAAATTTCGTAATTAATAATCTCTTGCGAAGTGATTTAATTTGTCACATAAATAATACGTTTTTTAAGATTTATTATTTTGCTTTTCTCTAAAAAAATTTTTTTTACGTTGTTAAATAAAATTTAGTTTCATAGATGCAAATTTATAATAATTGAAATTATTATATTTTTAATTAAAACGAAATTCTCTTTACTAATATTCGATCGTTAATTCAAAGAAGATTCTTGCTCTTTCTTAAAATTAATTATATCTTTTTTTTATAACTTTTTTATATAGTTTGTCGTTAAAATTAATAATTATTTTAATAAGATTAAATATGTCGTTAAAAGTTTTCTTATTACGCATAATTTCGTCTTTTAAATTGTTTTTTAAATCTTGTTGAAACATTGTTATAAATGCGATATTGTTTCATTTAATTAAATTAACATATTTTTAAAATTTAATTGCGTAATTTGTTGCAAAGATTCGTTAAATTAAATATTAAATTATTCTTTTTATAATTTGTTTTTCGTTAAATGTTTTAAAAATTCTTTGAAGCTTTTTTTTAAAATTATTAAAATTTATGAACATTGCACAAGAATTTTCGTCATAATTCTTTAAATATTTTTATAAGTTTAATTTAAATCAATGTTAAACTCTTTTTTTAAAAAATATTAATGCGAAAATTGTCTTTTAATTCGCTAAAACAAAATAAAAGATAAAATAAATATTTATTTGCATAAATTAATTCTTTAAATTAATATAATCTTTATAATAGATATTAAGTTTATTAATCTTAATTTTATCGTCTTTTATGATTAATAATCGACGTAATACTAATAAGCTAATGTTTGAGATAGAGACGCGTTGATCTAATATAGACATTCTTAAAGTGTTTAAAGTGTTACATTGCTATCTAGACGACTAAAGTATTAAGATAGATTAATATTATTAAAGAGATTTGTAGACGTCTTTAGACAATGTAAGCAATCATTTAATAACAAAAGTTGTAACTAGATGTAACGATAACAATAAATAAGAACTTATCTTAAGTTAAACACAATTTATAAGAGAGTTATATTTAAGAATCTATATATTAAATAAAATTCTTTTTGCTCTTTTTACTTTTTCGCAAAGCAAAGAAAGCAAGTTTTTATGCTTTTGTTGCTTCTTTAGAAAGCAAAGAGAGCAATGCTTCTAATGTTCTCTCGCAAAGCTATAAGAGCATATGTTGCTATTCGTTTCTAGTGCTACATATTGTGCGTAGACTATATATTGGCGTAGACTCGTAACACTTAGTATATTGTTTTTTAATATTATTTTAGTATAAGCTTTGCAAAAGATCTATATAAATTTTAGTTTATTAATAACAAAATCAAATTTGCTATATAGCATTGCTTCTAATTTGCTCTTATAATAAATTGCTATTAAATTAAAAATATCTATATCTAATAATTGCAAAAGATATATAAAATATAATAGCAAACAAACTATTATAATATTATTATTAATATAGAACTAAATAACTACAATTATTAAATAGAATTTGTATTTATTAAGAAATAGATAACAATATTAATTTTATTAATAATAATAAGTTTGTAATTTAAACAATTGTTAAAGTTATTTTATATCTATTTTGTTATTTATCTATTTATTTTTTGTAATAGATATAGATATATTTTGTAAATTATATATAACAAAAGTATTTAATTAAATATATAAATGCTCTTTTTCGACAAAGATTAGATACAATAATATAGTTGTTTTGTTAATACAAATACACTTAATTATCGATATTTATTTGCGTAAATCGCAATACTTATATAAAAATTTGTCGATATTTTTAAAACATTTATTATAGATAACTTTAAAAGTTTCTAATAGTTTTTAAACAAAACTCTTTTTATCTATATTATAAACATTAGAAAGAAAAAGATTATAGCATTTTATTACTTTTCGAAAGAACAAAAATTAGTTCTTGATATTTTTGTAACAATTAAAGCAAAAACAATTGTATTTAATAAATTAAGATTAATTACTATTAAAATACAAATAATATAGCAAAAACTTCTATATTTAATTAATATCTAAAAAATGTTTAATAATATCGACGTCTCTTTTAATTAAAAACTTTGTCGCTATTAATCAAATTTAATAAATACGTAACAATTATCTTCAAATTTGCATTAATTTAATTTATGTAATTACAAACTTTTTCTTCTCTTTAGTAATGTGTTGCTTCTAGATATATATTTGCTTTATAAATTTTGTAATCTTGCGTAGATATCTTAATAAAATTGTATAAACAATATAGTAGAAAATAGCAATAATTCTAATAACAAACAATTCAATAAAGTTATTAATATATAGATAAATCTTATATTAACTCTAAAGTATTTAAAATATTGCGATAACTTTATTGATGTGCAAATCTCGATTAACTAGATTGTTATAAATCGCGTGCTAATATATATTAGTTGTCGCACATCGTTCTTCACAAAGTAATTAAAAAGAGAAAATCTATTAATAAAATTAAGATAATTAAGAAGATTTAACTCTTAAACATCTTAAATTTTAATTAAGATAATTAAAATAATTAAGATCTTAATCATTTTAAACATCTTAAACTTTTAATAATAAAAAAGATATATAGCTTTCGAACGCAACTCTTTTATGAATTGTGTTTAACTTATTATAGATTTTTATTTATTGTTACTTTGATTCATTGAATCTTTATTAAAATTTATTAAACATAAAAATTGTTTATAGCTACAAACTTTTGTTATCAAATAATTGCTTACATTGTTTAAAGACGTCTACAAATCTTTTTAAAAGCACAATTCACTTTAATATCTTTAAAGAAAATACTAGCGTAACACTTTAAACACTCTAAGAATGTTTATATTAGATCAACGCGCCTTTATCTTAAGCACTAGCTTATTAATATTACGTCGATTATTAATTATAAGAGACGATAAGATTAAAATTAATAAACTTAATATTTATTATAAAGATTATATCGACTTAAAGAATTAACTTATGTAAATAAATATTTATTTTATTTTTTATCTTGTTTTAGCGAATTAAAAGACAATTTTCGCATTAACATTTTTTAAAGAAAAAGCTTAGCATTAATTTAAACTAAATTTACGAAAATATTTAAAAAACAATAACGAAAACTCTTGTGCGATGTTTACAAATTTTAATAATTTTAAAAAAAAGCTTCGAAAAATCTTTAAAACATTTAACGAAAAACAAATCGTAAAAAAAAAAATTTAGCATTTAATTTAACGAATTTTTACAACAAACTACGCAATTAAATTTTAAAAATATGTTAATTTAATTAAATAAAACAATGTTGTACTTATAATAATGTTTTGACAAAATCTTAAAAACAATTTAAAGAACGAAATTATATATAATAAAAAAACTCTTAATAACATGTTTAATTTTATCGAAGTAACTATTGATTTTAACGACAAATTATATAAAAAAGCTATAAAAAAAAGATACGATTAATTTTAAGAAAGAGCAAGAATTTTTTTTAAACTAGCGATCAAATATTAATAAAAAGAATTTCGTTCTAATTAAAAGTACAATAATTTTAATTATTATAAACTTGTATTTATAAAACTAGATTTTATTTAATAACGTAAAGAGAAGAACTTTAAAGAAAAGCAAAATAATAAATTTTAAAAAACGTATTATTTATGTGACAAATTAAGTCACTTCGCAAGAGATTATTAATTACAAAACTTAATAAATCGTTAACAAATTAATGCTATGTTAAAAGAGATACTTAATAGCTAGAACGACATTAGAAAGCAAATTGACACAAAGACGAACATCTTTAAGATTAAATTAAACGACAATTATTATCTAATAAAAAACCTAAATTAATTATAAAAAGTTCTAGATAAAACATTATTAAGTAAGACATTCGTATCTACGCAAGAAGTTAATCAAATACTTAATAAAATTATAAGAGCGAAATAATTAAAAACGTTATACTCTTATTTAGTGTTACGTTACTATCTAGACAACTAAAGTATTAAGATAGATTAATATTTTTAAAGAGATTTGTAGACGTTTTTAGACAATGCAAGCAATCATTTAATAACAAAAATTTGCAATTTTATATCTATAATAAAAAATAACTTAATAAATAAATTAAATACAATTTATAAAAGAGTCGTATTTAGAGAATCTATATATTAAAGAAGATTCTTTTTGTTCGTTATATTTGTTATTAAACATATTGAACTTTGTTCGCTTTATTCGTTGTTAAACATGTTAAACTTTGTTCGCTTTATTCGTTATTAAATATATTAAATTTTATTCGTTTTATTTGTTGTTAAATATGTTGAACTCGTTTATTAACGTATTAAACAATGTTTATCTATTAAGTTGTTAAATATACAAATAATTGTACTATATACTATAAACTACTTTGTAGAATATATATTAACTATAACGAATTAGAATCGTAACATTATTTCTTTTCTTCAAATTTTTTTGTCTTAAAAAGCGAATACTTACATGTTATGTCTTCTTATTAAAATCGTATTTATCTTGCTTTTAAAATAAATTATTACGAAATATTTGTTAATTTTATTTATAAACGTTGTTGTTATACTAACAAACCTTGTATTATTATAAAAGATTCATCATCTTATTTAAAGTGTTCGAAATGTGTTTGTGCGAATAAATCGTATATAAATATGTTGTAAACTTCTTTAAATTATATTAGAAAAAATCTATTCTTTAAAGTAATAAAGAATAAGATTATATTAATAATTATAATTATGCGATTACTTCGTAATAAAAAGATGTTAAAAAAAGTTAATGCAAAGATGAAGCGAAAAACATAGTGTTTATTATCTAGTATAAAGAAGTTAAATGTTATTAAGTTGTTAAACTATTCTATTGCGAATGCTTTAATTAGAACATCTTTTATTATTTAATCTTCTTTTGCTATGCTAGATAATCTTTCGAACGTTAATAGAATTTCTAGATAAAAGTATAATAATCGTTAAGATTGCTAGTTAATTTTTATGTGTTTTTTGTCGTAGAGTACTTTTTTCACTTTATAAGATATTGTTAATTTTGTTGTTTTAGAATTCTCTTAATCTTAAATCGATTTTCTTTTTATAATTTATAATAAAATGTTTTCTATATAGACGTACTTAAGTCGATTGATTTCAACAATAATACATAAAATATTAGAAATACTTTGACGTTCTTAAGTAAGTCGAATTCGTAATTAATTAATTTCTTAGTCTTCTTAATAAGAAACGATTCGACTTTAACATAATTTAATTTTTTGCTTAATTTTCTTATCTTAAGATTTTTTGTAAAAAAATATATTTTATTTTTTTCTTTTAGTTAAGATGTTGTTTTTCGTTTTTTATTTTAATATTTGATCGATTTTTTTTGCATCTTTAAGATGTTGTTGTATATCTTTTTTAATGTTGCTACTTTTTTAATAATTAATTGCGCAAACAAATGCGTACGTTCTTTCTTAAAAAGATTTAATTTCTTGTTATAATTAACGAAAAATAAAATTATTTTAATAATATTTAAAATCTTTGCATTAAGTGTTAGTTATATTATAGATAAAAATAATACTTAATTGTTGTAAGTATTATTAATGTAATATCTTAAATATTGCTTAAGACTCTAGTTTGTTCTTTTTATTTAATTATTTGTGATTAAATAATAGATAATAGACATTTGAAGCTTCGTATTTAATATTAAAAGAAGCGTCTTCTAATAATTAAACGTGAAAAGCTTGTCTTTATTACTAGTTAGTCTCTTAAATATATCGTAATATTGTATAAGTCGATTTAATATAATGTATTTTAGTTATTTTGCGATGAATTTCTCTTTGCATGCAATAATATGTAAATACTTAATAAGTTTATTAATTATTATTAGTATCGAATTATATTTATTTTCAATTATTGAATTCGTTAACTTTGACAACTTAATAATAAAGTTTATTGTAACTTTATTCTATAACGATTTAAATAATTTTTAATATTAAATTTCGTTATAGTTCGCATATGTATTATGTTTGTTTTATTAATAATTAAGACATCATTTAATGTATATTTTAACAATTTATTTTATTTATAAGAACTAATAATGCTAACGTAAAAGCTAAAGAGTTTTTGTTACTCTTAAGTGTTTTTGCAATAATTTGTCATAATGCTCTTTTATATATTCGTTAATCTTGTTAATAAATATTTAGAATTTTTCTTTCTTTATTAGAAACTCTTTTGTATTGTTTTGAAATATTCGTAGTATAATATTTAATTCGTATTTGTTTGCTAATAATGATTCGTTTTTATTAATCTTAAGTATATTGTAATTAAACGATTTTTTCGTTTTTATATAATTACTTCTTTTGCTAAGTGCGTCTACTTTATTATTATTTTTGTCTAAAGTATATTATATTTTAAACTTATATTGTTTAAGTTTCTTTAATTATTATATTTGTTTTTTGTTAAACTATTTAATAATAGTAAAGTGCATAAGATTTTTATGATCTATAAGAATCGTAAATTCGAATAATTCTTTTATATATATTTTTCATAATTTTAAGAAAATTATTATAGCGAATAGTTTTTTATTGTGAACATCATAATTTTGTTCAACTAACGAGAATTTTTTCGAAAAATATGTTATTAAATGTTATATATTTTTATATCTTTAATTAAAGCATGCATTAATAGCTAAATTTAATGCGTTAATTTTAATCTTACTTAGCAATTGCGAATTGTATATTTTTAATATTAATTTTTTTAAACATTTTAGCTTAAGATTTTAGAATAATTTCTCTTTTATAAATTCTTATAATTATGACGTATTTTTTTCGTAAAATTCGTTAATAATATCGCATTTACTAAGTAGTTTTTAATAAATTTTTTGTTATAATTTATGAAATCTAAGAAAAATTGTACTTTTTTAACATTTATTAATAATTTTTATTTTTTAATTGCTTGTAGCTTTTTAAGATTTATGCATACTTTATATTGTTTAACGACAAATTTAAAAAAATTAATTTTCTTTTAATAAAATTCGCATTTCTTTAATTTAAGATATAAGTTTTTTATGTTTAAACATTTTAATACTTTAAAAATATAATTAATATTTTTTTTCATTTTTAAGTAAATTATGATATCGTTCAAGTATATTATGACAAATTAATTCAAATATTGTCGTAATATATTATTAATTATTTCTTAATACGTTGTTAAGACGTTTATAAATTCAAAAGACATTATCGTGTATTTATATAATTTATATCGTGTGCAAAAAGTTGTTTTTTACTTTTCTCTTGTCTTTATTCTAATCTAATTGTACGCTTTTCGTAAATCTAATTTAATAAAGTACTTCGCTTCAAATAGTTAATTTTAAAGCTCGCTAATATTAAGTAGTAAATATTAATTCTTAATTGTAATATTATTTAGCTTTTAATAATTAATACATAAACGAAGAGTTTTATTCTTCTTAAATACAAAGAGAATTAAGTATTCTATCTATAATTAAGATTTCTTAATAAAAAAAATTTTTCGTTTTTTGCCAAGTATTTGCGAAGTACTTCGAACTTTTTTTTAAATAAAATATATATAAATTCAAATATAAATTGCTTGTCTAATTTAAGTTTAATTTCGTAATTTCACAATTAATGTTTAGAAAAAATCTTTATCGTTTTTTTTTTTAAAATAAATGCTTTTAATTGTTGTATATTTGTGATACGTATTTTAGCGATTTCTTCGTTATATTAAATAGTTTAAAGCTTCTAAAAAATTCGTAATTTTTTTCATTTACTTTAACTTTATAACTTAATTAATCTTTATTAATATTTATTAAGTTAAACTTCGTTAAATCGTTTTTTTGCAAAAATGTAAACTCGCTACTTGCGATCAATTTTCGACTTAATCTTTTATCTATTATTAAACGTTATTAATGCGTAAATTAAATATGAATTACGTAATCACATTGTGCGAATCTAAGTACTTGTGTATTTTAATTAACTTCTAAATTGTGTTGCTTTAATTAAGACATTTCTAAAACAATATTATAAATAATTATTTTTACTATATTAAAGATTAGTTTCTCGTAATGTTGCTAAATAGTTATTAATAATAATTTCGTTTCTTTATTCACTTTTTCATTCTTATTGAACAATAGATTTTTATTTATAATTATTAGATTGTATGCGTTAGACTTCTTTTAAGTAGAGTATTCTTCTCTCTTAACAAAAGCTTTAATTATAAAATTACTTATTGCATCAAAATTGATCATTATAATGAGTTAACAATCATTGATCTTAATTAATATAATAAAACATTGTGCGTATATTGTTAAGTTTAATTGCTATTGTTAAGCTAATATATTACATTTCTTTAATATGCTTTTTATTAAAAAATTTGAACTTTTTTTTGCTTTTGTGTTGCGATTTTTGCTTCGAACGTTTACTTACGTTAAGCTTTTTTTCTATGCTAAATTAATAATTTTAACTTTTTAGAAAATTAATTAATTTCTTTCTTGTTTTCTAGATAAGTTTAACATAAGTCGTTATAGCATTTTGTTTAATTAAGTGTCGCATGTTTCTTTGCTTTCTTTATCGCTTGTTTAAATAAATTAATATTGTTTAATTGTTGTTCGATTTTGTCAAAAATATCTTTTTTTATAGTGACGTTGCTTTCTAGCGCTTTCTCGCATTTATTTACGATCTAATTTATTTATTGTTTCTTCGATGAATTAATTAAAGTCTTAAGATGTTTTATGATGTTATTTAGACATTCGTGAAAATTCTTTTAATTATATTTGTCGTTTAAGTTTGTTGCTAAATAAAAATATAACGTTCTTAGTCGTTTCGTTCTTATAGTTTTATTAAGTATTTAATTAACTTTTTGCGTAAATGCGAATGTTTTGTCTAATGATGTTTTATCTAGAACTTTTTGTAATTAATTTAGATTTTCTATTAAATAGTAGTTGTCGTCTAATTTAGTTTTAGAAATATTCGCCTCTATGTTAATTTGCTTTCTAATGTCGTTCTAACTATTAGATATCTCTTTTAATATAGCATTAATTTGTTAGCGATTTATTAAATTTCGTGATTAATAATCTCTTATAAAGTGACTCGATTTGTCACA
>JAABUL010006542.1_pt1 | contig 13345 bp, 4 predicted proteins | sample 5559151 | NCBI WGS metagenome assembly JAABUL01 (sample SAMN10711876, study PRJNA513368) | rock metagenome | isolation source: Antarctica rocks | place: Antarctica: Victoria Land, Pudding Butte sud | reverse complement strand
GGATTTCGGTTCCAACTATTGAAACCGACCCGATCCGACAATTTCAACATTAGAAATCGAATTAAAATCCAAGTTAATTTCTACTTTTTTAAAATCAATCCGATCCAACTCGAGTAAATTTTCGATTGCAATATTAGGAATTGAATCGAATTGCCAAGAACGTTAAGATTACTAAAAATAGTATAATATAAGTTTGAATTTAGATTTTTTATTATTTTTTAGATAATATACAATAGTAATATATAATTAGATTAATTGTTGAATCGAGTTTCGGTTCTAACTATTAAAATCGACTCGACTCGACAATTTTAATATTAGAAATCGAATTAAAACTTAAGTCGATTTCTACTTTTTTAAAATTAACTTAATTTAAGTTAAGTTAACTTTTAATTTTAATATTAGAAATCGAATCAAATTATTAAGAAATTAAAAATTATATTATTATATTAAGAATTACTATTTTAAGATCTATATAATTATAATATATTATTAAGATTATAGTTTGCTATGTTATTAGATTATAATTACTTGTTAATATAAAATCTTGCTTAATTTATTTTATACTTATATTATTCTTTTGTATTATTGTTTTATTTTAGAAATTTTTTCTTTAAATTATTTAAAAATATTGTTTATACTATTTTCGATTGCAAAATATCTAATTTTTTAAGAGCTTCTAATTAATAATTATCTTTATTTGAAAATAATTTTAGTAAATCTATTTTTGCAATTTACTATTTAGTACTTTATATTTTAATTAATTTGTAAATTAATTTAATTAAAATTTTAATTGTATATTTAATACTAGAAAAAGAGAATTTTAAAAAATATCGAATAAAATTTTAAATAATTTTCTATTATTTAAACTAAGAAACAAAAACAAATATATCTATTTCGCGAAATAAATTAAGTATTACTCGAATCAAATTCGTTTAATTTGAGTTAATTCGAGTTATAAATTAAGCATCTAGTAGATACAATTCGACTCGAATTTCTTAATTCGAGTTTAATTTTTTTTTAACTAAAACTCGAATTCGATAACGCGCTAAGTTCAAGATAAAAAAAATTATAATTTTAGATATTTTTTTATGTATTTAGAAATCAATAAGCAACTTAATAAAATATATAGATATATAGTATTCGTATTTACTATATTGCAATTTATTGTTTATACTAGATTTTAAATATTTGTGTCTAAAAGTTTTAAAGTCTTCGATTATTTAATATAGTTTTTTAATGTTAATTTCGAAAACTTAAAATTAATAATTATTTTAAAATTTATATTGTATTGAGTCTTATTTAAGCTTTTTTTATTATTCTTTATATCTTTTTCGTTATAAACATTATTTATAATTTTGAGTTTCGCAATTTTTTTTATATATTTTTAGACGCTTAATGTTTTTACAATATTGTATCGATCTTTATTTTCTTTTGCGTTAAACAATAATTTTGTAGTGCGTTTAATATAAAAACTATTATATATTAAATTCTCTTTGTTAAATTTGATTAGAGACAAAGACATATATTTTAAAGATATTAGCTATTGTTTTTAGCAAAAAATTACATACTTACAATCGAAATATCTTAATAAACGTATAGAATTTAAGTCGAGTTTTATTATTGTTAAGCGTTTGATATAAATTGTCGCACGGAAGCTCTTTAACTTAAAAATTAATAAAAAGATAAATAGAATGCAAAACAAATTAAACAATAAATATATTTTTAATTATAAAAGTTACGATTACTTAAACACTATTTTGTAAACATTTAAGAGCATTAAGTTATTAATATAGTTTTATTGTTAAAATTCTTAAAATTCGAACAAAACTATATTAAAAGCTAAAAACTTGTTACTTTAACAAAATTAAAAAGATTAAAATTTTTAATAATTTATATTTACTTTTATATCAACGCAAGTAAACAATTGCGAATAAATTGTTAATCTTAGTTTAATATAATATAATATAAAAGAATTTATTATTAAACTTAATTTATCTTTGTTTTACTTTATCAATATTAGTAATTTTTAAAAAAGTAGTTTTTTTTTATTTATATATAATTTGTTACACATCTAGCTAGCAGATTGCTTTACTCGACGAGTTCTACTCGACGAGCTGCGCTAGTTTCTAAGGGGACTAGCTCGACGAGTAGAGATAGATTTGCGCATAACTAGGTAGATAATTAATTCAACTATCTATTACAACTTGCTTAGTGCTTGCTTTGTCTATTTCTTGCTTTGCTTTTGTAACAAATAATAGTTTCAAACAATATATAGAGTACTTCTTTATCGCTAACTTATTGCATTAGTTGATCGACAAGCTATATCAATTATCTTGTTTTTTGCTAAATTTGATATATTAGCTTATTAATTATTTTAATTATTTGTTAAGCAAATCTTTGTATTGAAGACAATTTACTCTTGTTTAATATTTGTCGAGTTATACAATTGATTCGCAAAACAATTTGTCAAGTTACGCAACTAATTTGCAAAGCAACTTATTGTCGTTAATTAGTTTGTTTATTTTTTAGCTTATTTGCAAATCTTATTTAAATCTTGCATTTATCAAATACGCGATATTTATCTTTTATTAGCTCTTGTCTTAAGCTAACTTTATACACAAAGAAGAAAGTATCTATATTAGCTTATTAACTTCTTGCTTTTCTATTTACTAATTATTAATACTTAGCTTATCTTTTATTCTTTACTTAATAAGTTGTTGTTAAAATTGTTAAACAAGCTTTTTACTCTTCTTTATTTTTTGTTTAATTAACTCGCAAACATAGAATTTATTTAATAGAAAAGTCTCGCATTTGATTTGCAAAATAAACTACTAACAAATTTCTCTTTAAACAAATTGTTAAAAGATTCGAGACAACTACTTAAAATATTAACAAATATACTAATCTTATTGTTCTATTAACTTTCGAAGACTTGTTAACGATCTTAAAATTCTTAAATAAGTACAAGAATTCTAAGCTTATTGTTTTAGCTTTTTTTATTAAATTAATTAACTCGATTGTTACTATTCTATTAGACAATTTGTATTTAAGTAATTTATCTTCTTCTATTAAATTGATTGACTCGACTATTATTAGTCTATTAGATAGTTTGTATTTGTGTAATTAGTTTACTATAAGCAGTAAGTTTTACAATTAATCTAGAAATTTAAACAACGTCTCTTTTAACAAATTAGCAAATTGTTTTAAATCGAATATTTGTTATTGAGCATTTTTTGTTTTATATAGAAATTGCAACAATTACAATAGAGTAACAGATTTATTTAGTAATCTTTCTAGAACTTGTAAACAACAAGAGTTTGTGTTTGTTTGCAAAAACAACTTGTTATATATAAAAGTATCAAATTATATTAAAATAGTAGAAGAAATTACGTCGACAAAACAAGTCGACGCTTTAAAAATTGTAATTGTCGAGCAATTTTTTTCTTTAAACATATAGAGTTATTTTGTTTTTAATATTTAAAACATATTTATTGTCTAAGACTTACAAAGTTAGTCTACTTTATTTACTTAGTCTTTTATTTATTAGATATCGAGCAAGTAGCACAATATTAATTAGACTCTTTCTAATTATTAAATGTTAAACAAGTAGCACAACTTTGAGTAGATTGATCTCGCTTAATAGATATCGAGCAATTAGTATAGTTTTAATTAAAACGCTTTTAACAATTAGATATTGTTTGCGTTTAAATACTCGATTAGTTTTGTTACTTACTTATATATTTATAATAATACTATCTATAGTCAATTGAGTTAGTCGAGAGATTTGAAAACTTGTTAAGAAGACAAAGCATTTATATCTTAAATAATAGAGTAGTTGCGTAAGTTAATGCGTCGAGAAATTTAATAGTTCGATTAAATTAACAAGAATTTTTAAAGATATTGTTATTTAAATAGAAACAATAATTAAGACAATTCGATTACTTTAATTAATTGTTTTAGAATAGCAAATTTAGAATTTTTTTATTTAGACGCTTCGAAGAGTTATAAATTAGATAACATTATCTTTGTAAATAAAGAGACAATCTATCGAGAGATCTTTACATTTGTCGAACAAGTAAAGAATTATATTTATATAATCGACAAAATTGCAATAAAAAATAATTTATTATTGTGTTTTTGTAATATTGCTATAATTTGATATTTAAAGAAGATTAAAGAATTTAAGCGCAAAATATTTAGAAGTCTTTTACTTATTAACTTTATCGACAAACTAAAAATGCAATTTAAAATAAAAATTAGTAAAGTTTTTAACAAATTTATTTTCGAAATTTTTACAACAAAGAATGCGTAAAATAATTGTAAAATAAGCGATTTTCTTTAAAATATTATTTTGTACTTTTAATTAATTGATATCTTTAATTTACAAAATCAACTTATATAAGTTTGAAATTAGCTTAATTTAGAGTTGTATTTAATAATTATTATATTAATAACTTATACAATTGTTTAAGATTTTATTAAAAAACTAAATACGAAGAAAGAGCTATAGAAGACAATAATAAATATTTGTTAATTATCGACTTAAAATTGCGATTGCACTCAAAAGTTTAAGAAACGCAATAACAATCTTAGAAATAACAATTAATAGTAGCAAATTTGTTAATTATTTGTGTCTTATTAATTACGTTTTTCTTATATTTTGCGTTCTATTTACTTTAATTTATATTAGTTGTTTACAAACTATTAAATTCGTTTATCTTTGCAAAATGTATCTAATTTTAATAATTAGTATTGTTTTGTTATATTGTTGTCTTCTTTCTTTAAATATTTTGCTATTATTGTTGTTAATATCGAGACGCAATTGAATAGCAAAAACAAAAATTTGTTTCTTCTTAAAACAAGTAATTGTCGTATCGAAAATAGAGATTAACAAAATTATAATAATTATTAATCTCAAAAATATTAGTCGTTCTATTAATTGTTGATATATTAGCAATTATTTTATTAGCAATTTAAATATTAATTTTTTATCTTGTCGACATATTAATTAGTTGTTGTATCGACTTATTATATAAATTCTTTGTTATATAATAACTTATATTATTCGACTTAATTTTACAACGTTTTTGCGTACTACTTAGAAATCTTGCAAAACAATATCTATTATACTAAAGAAGATTATTAGAGAAAATTTTTATCGAAAGAACAACGCGAGAACTTGTCGATAATTATTGATATCTTTTACGTCGATTTGAAGATAAAACTTTTGTTATTTAAACAATTTATTTGCACGAAATGTTATCGTGTTTTTTAGTCAACTAACAAGCTTTTTCAATACATTAAGAAAAGACACAATTTTGAGTATTAAACAAGACAAACGTTTGTTCAAATCTTTTACGTCGACAAAGCGATAATAAAATTAAATTAAATTATTAACAATTTAAAACTAATTGAGTCAAATGCTAAAGCAATAGTTAATATAAACTTAATCTTTTGTTTATATTATTACGTTATTATTTTGCTAAGATTTGTTTAACAAAGCTTGTTGTACATTATATGCGTAAATATCGAATATACTATAATTTTTATCGATTGCAAGTTTTTTAAGAATCTTGTATTAAATCTCTCTATTAAAAAGACACAAATATTTATTTCTATTTGCGATATTAATATTGCGAAACACTTAATCGATAATTATTTTGTACTAAATATATATATTAAAGACTATATACGCGATAGAGAGTCTATTGCGCACATTTGTTAAGAGATATATATTGTCGATAATTTTAAAATTAAATTGTTACTTAATATAAATATTATAGCTTTCGAACAAATAATTGTTAATCTTAATATTAAATAGTTTACTCTAAATAGTTGTTAAAAACTAACAACTAGTCTTAACGTTACAACACAAAATAATATTAAAATTCGTTAAGTCTTAAAATCGAAATATAGAATAATTGTTAATACAAATAGTATTGTTAGAGTGTTTGTTCGAATTAATTAGCTTCTATTAGATTGTAATTTTTTGTTTAAGTTAAATCTTATCGACGTTTATATATACGTAATAAATATCTTATTGTTGGCAATTTATATGCGCAACAAAAGCTCTTTGTTAATTATTGTTTATAAGTTGATAAATCTTAATCGTCTAATTAAGTTCGAAAAGCAAAATTGCTATTAAATTAGCTTCGACAAATATAGTTAAGTTGTTAAAAATAATATAAAAGTAGAAATATTGTCGAACAAATATTAAACAATTTTATTTAATAGTATATATATTTGTAACTTATTAATTAAGATAATCGAACTTCGCATTCTTGTCAATAAATTTGTTGTTTTTTGAAAAAACAATAATAGAATTATCAAGTTAACAAAAGACGACTAAATAATTGTTTTACTAAATAACAATTAAAACTTTACAACAATTCTTAAAATAATACAAAAAGTCTATTTGCTAGACAAACAAAACAAAATAGTAATTAATAAAAAATTCGACAAACTTTATTAGCAAAAAAAGATAAAGTAATTTACGCAATTAATTTTTTTTAATTTCTTGATCTTTGTTATTTAATATACAATTAACGACTCTAATAATTAGTTTGCTAGAAAGTATTAAATAATTACAAATATTAGAGATCTAAACAAACCAACAATTATTAATAATTACTTAATATCTATATAAAGTAATATTATAACGTAGTTGAAGAACTACAATTATATAAGCTTAATAAATAATCTTGTCTTTTTTCTTTAGTTTATAATAGTCGAACAAGATTGTTACAAGTTTTTGTTTATTATTTATTGAGACAAGAAACAACTTAATATTGTTGCTATAAAATTTAAAAACTTCTCGACTTATATACAACAAATAATAAATAAACAACTGCGACTTCTACGCGAGTTTTGCAAAATATATATTAATAATATTGTTATTTTCTCTAAATTTTTTACAAATTATTTCGATTATTTACAAAATCTCTTTATTAAGTTTGTTAAGCTTTAAATTATACTAAGTTCTACAAAAATCTATCTTAATTATTCTAGTATTATTTTGCTTAAGCAAAAGATCGATATCTTCGATTTATCTATTATTAAGAAATAGATTGTCGCAATTAAGATTATTTAATTTCTTAAAAATTTTAGAGCGTTAAAAATATATCTAAATTTTGTTAATTATTAATACGACAAAATTGTTTAATATATATAACGCGTCAACTTATTGCAATAGAAAAAGACACAATTGTTTAAGAATTTGTTTGCGCAAAATAGTTAAAAGCGTAAAACGTATTTTTGAAATACTTCTATTAAATAGTTATTAAACTTGTTAAGTTTTTTTTATTAACTTTAGCGTGCTCTTACAATATCAAATTTCTTTATTTATTTCGATATTAATTGTTGTTTGTTTATAAGACTTAATACAACAAAGAAACAAAAATACAAGATTAAAATCTATTATATTAAAGACAATTCTATTAACAATAACTTTCGAAAATCTAACATTTAGTATACATTGTTTTTGTTTAAAATATTAAGTATTGTCGAGTCTTATTACTAATCGATAAAATTAAAGATTGCTTGCTTAATTTAAACAATCAAAAAAACAAAATATCTAATTAAGACTTTTAAGTAATTAATTATTGTCTATACAAATTACTTGATTATGTTTAATATTGTTAAGCAAACGATTTTGTTGTTATTTGTTACAAACAAGCTTAATCTTAGATTTATATACGTATTACAATATTTCTTGCAATTTAATTTTGATATTTGACACAAAACAAGTTGTCTAAATACAATATTTAATATTTTATCTTAGTTGTTAATATTAATTAATAAAGAGAGAGCAAATAATATTAAAGAGTTCGACAAAGTCGATACTTTTATATTTGAGATCGAAGTCTTAAAAGTAAGCAAACTTATTAAACAAATTTTTAGAAAAAAGAAAAATCTAGTTGTATAAACAATTTTTGATAGAACAATATTCTTTTATATTTGCTTAATAAAAATAAGCGCTAATTTTAAAAAACAATTGCTTGACGTCTATATTAAATTTGTTAAGTAAACAAAAATTATAAACATTGTTTAGAAGTTTATTATGTTGTCAAATATACAATTCTTTGTAAAAAATAAGTTGCTATACTATACAAACTATGTTAATCGAAAGAAACTTTATCTATTAAAAAAGTTCGAAAAAAAGATTTTTACTTAAGTATATAACAAGAATTATTACGTCGACTTTACTTGTTTATATAAAACAATTTTTATTAATTTTTATTTTTGCAAGTTAAGCAATTATCTATAGCGTTACGTAATATATTGTTAAGAGTGCAATTTCTATTAAACAAAGCGTTATTAATTGTATAATGCTTTAAATTCTATTACTAATTTTTTAATGTTTTTCTATATAATAAGCTTCGATTTTATATTGACTTTATCAAATAAGCAAGATATAAACGTTGTACTTATCGCAATATATAAATTTTTCAAAAAGATTATAATTATAATCGATAAAAACACGCATATTGCTAAGAATTGAATTAATATAATAATAGACAAACTTATAGATTAAGAAATATCGAAAACTTTTATACACAATTGTAATAGAAAGTTTTTGTTCGAGTTCTAACATATTGTATTTAAGAAACTCGATATTAACTTTTTAATCTTTGCTATATATTATTTTTAAATCGATAATCAAAGTAAAAGAACTAATTAAACAATAGAGCTTGTTCTTTGCTATACAATAGCAAACAATTTTAAATTTGATTAAATATCTTTTCTCTTAATTCTTCGAATACAATTAAACAATTTATCTAGTTTCTTTATTAATGTTTTGTTAAATAAGATAGTTATAAAATTCAAAATTAAAGATTTTTTAATCTTCTTTAAATTTAACAATTAACAAAAGAATTAATTCGAAAGAAGATTAATAAATGCAACAAAAACTAAAATTGCAATTGTCTAAATTAATATAACAACAAAGAATTTCTACAATAAATATTATCAATTTCTAACTTTTTAAGTAGACAAATAAGCTTTTCTTTGTTTGCACAAAAGTTATAGTTTGTCTTTTGTAAAATCGACAAAATTAATTATTTAATAAATTGATTTTTTTACAGTTCTCGAGCGAAAAGATAATCTAGTTTATAAACTTAACTTGTCTATTAATTAAAAGATTTATTTAGTTATCTTTATTATTAATTTAGAGTTAATCTCTAAAGAAGACAATTTCTACAATTGTTTGCAATCTAATTATTCTAAATTAGTTACAAAATTTAATAACAAGTAATATGTCTACAAAGTTGAATTTTTTGTCAATTATCAACTTTGTTGTTACAATTGTAAAAAATCTATTTCGAAATATTTAGTTTGTTAAAAAAACTATAAATTCGAGTTCGATTATTAATACAACAAGAATTTGCTAAACAAAATCAAAGATCTTGTTCAAAAATACAAAATAAAATATAACATTTTTATTAATAATACTATACAACATTTTAATCAATCTATAAAGTTTATTGCAATAAAAGACTCGATTAAAAAAATTATATTTATAATATTGCAACACTTTTTAATTAACAAAATTAAAAAGATTTTACAACAAGATTGTAATTGTTTTCGAAAATTATAAAACAAATATTTTTGTTAAATCGAAATATTAAACAAGCAAGCTATTATTAATTAAACAACTTTCAACTCTATTAATATAATTTAGATCGATATCTATAACAAGCTATTGTATTACAACTTTCAATTTCTTAAACAATGCTAAACAATTAATTTTTGTAGCATTATATTAGTAATAATACAAAGTATAAATGTTGATCGACGTTCTTGTTAATATATTGATAAGATTAAATAATAGAATTCTATTTACTAGACGCGTAATTTTAAATATTATTAATACTTACTTAATAATTTCTTCTTTAAGATTAATGTTACGACCCTAGCTCGTTACAGCTGGTATATACCCTACAGAGCAGTCTGTAGGATATAGCACGGATACCTGCATGCTCGACGGCTTGGCAGGCGAGCATTGCTCGACACGCTAGTGGGCGAGCTCGACATGCTCGACAGCGAGCAGAGCGAGCAGAGCTCGACATGCTCGACAGCGAGCAGAGCGAGCAAGGAGGATCTCCTTTAGTATATAGATCTCCTAGAACACGACTCCCTTATGGATCGTGTTCAACTCATCTATCAAGTTATCCCCTATCATAGATACAAGCTGCAAACCCTTGTTACCAAGTGATTGCTTGCATTGCCTGAAGACGCCTACAGACCTCTCCAACAGTACCAACCTACCCTGATACTCTAGTCACCTAGATAGCAGCGTAACAATTAACAATTTATCTAATTTTATAACTTAGCAAATTGCGAAAATTTATTACTTGCTTGCGCGTTATCTACTATCTTTATCGATTGTCTAACTTGCTAAGTATTATATTGTTATTATAAAACTTCTTAAGTTTGTCGATATATCTATAATTGTTGCTTAGAAAGTTGTAACAACTTGTCAAATTAAAAAGCACAAACAACAACTTGTTATTTAAAAGAATATAACAATTAAAAAAGCTAGAAAACAAATTATCTTTATTGACTTCAAACAATATGTCGAACACGAGATTATTAAAGACAAGAACAATAAAAATTAAGATAGTAACAACAACAAGAGCTTGCTTGACTATAGTTATTTAAATGTTTAAGCTTTTTCGATATTTGTTCAAAACAAAATCAAAAATTGCGACAATTTTTTTATTATCGAAATATACGTTTGTTACTTTTTTTTAAGAGAATTGAAATTTCTTGTTTTTAGAAGTAAAGTATTTAAAATAGCAATCAAAGACAATTATTTAGCTTTAAATTGATTTAAGTTTAATATTAAACTCGTTAACTTAATTAACAATAACAACAAGATAATTTAATTTTAAACTTTTATTGCGTTAATTAATTTTAATATTGTTTGCGTAATTCTTGTCGAAATCAAAATTAGCAAAAGAGATCAATTATAGTTAGCAATCTTTAATATCAATAACAATTTACAAATATCTCGCAAATTATTTGATATTTTTGCAATTATAAAATATAAAGAATTGCTTTATATATTGATCTATAAACAAAAGTATTAACTACACAACAAAAAGATTAATATTATATCTATTGTATCGAACGCTAGTTATCGCATTATAGAGATCGACAATATAGCTATAAACTTAGTAAAGAACAAAATTTATACAACAACAAAATTCGTATTAATTTTATTTATAGTTAAGAAGTTTCTACAAATTTATGCGTAAGATATTGTAGATTAAATAAATCTAATAAGCTATAGCAATCTCTATATCGACTTTGTTTATATTAAGTTTATTAAATTTAAACTTAAAGCTATTAAGAGTAAATTTTAACTTAAGAAGATTATCGATCGAGTTAAACAAAAATTACGAAAAGTATTTGACGCATCTATATTAGTTAAAATATACGCGAAAAAGAAAATAGTACGTATTTCGAACTTTAATTACAAATCAATTAAGTATTACAAACTTGTCGACTTATTTAATAACAAAATTAAAATCAATTGTTCTAATAGATTAATACATATATTGTATTCGCAAAATAACGCGAAGAATAACAAGTTCTTTTTGAAATATAAAACAAGTATCTCTTTAATAAACAACAAAAAGAAACTACAAAAACAAATTTTTGTCTTGTTGTTTTTTTTGCGCAATACGTCGACAAGCAATACAAAGACTACAATTTCTATTTGCTCTAATTCTATAGAAATCGAGATTGTAAAAATCTTCAAAATTATTAATACTTTAATCGACAAATTATATAACAAGTTTTAAGAGATTGACGCAAGATTCGAAGTTATTGCAATAAATGCTTTAACAACACAAAACAATAATACTACAAAAATATACAAAAATATTGTTCTAAATAGTATTGCTAAATTTGTTTAAGAGTTGTCAAATTTGCTAGCTTTAATTTTTAGAAGCAAACAAATTATACAAAGTAACATATATCTTATTAGTTAATATATATACAACGCGTATATTATAGTCTTCGAAAAGACTTATTAAGAACAATTTTTTAACTTCTACAATTTGCTAATTATTATAAAGAATTAACTTGTCGCGTTTATCAAATATAATAAGAGAAAAATTAAGAAGAATAAAAATGCAAATAATAATAGTAGCGCAATAAATTGTTTGTTGTTCAAAAAATTACAATATATAATTTGATAAATATTTGTCGATAGATAAGATCTTGCTTTGATTGTTATTTAATCGATATATTATTACAAATCAATAAATAACAAATAAGTCGACTAATTTGTAAATAAATTAAGAGTTAAGAATTTGACAATTGATTGTTCTTTTTTCTCTTTTATTTTCGCAATTTGCTTTGATTGTTTTATAGACGTATTACTACAAGTTTGTTTAACAAACATTTTTATTAATTATTATTAACAAAAATATTGTCTTCTTTTTTTGAGAAAAACATTTGTTATATATCTAGCTAGTAGATTGCTTTATTTGACGAGTTTTACTCGACAAGTTGCGCTAGTTCCTAAGAGAACTAGCTCGACAAATAGAGATAAATTCGCGCATAACTAGATAGATAATCAATTCAACTATCTATCACAACTCGCCTAGTGCTCGCTTTGTCTGTTTCTCGCTCTGCTTTCGTAACAAAATTAGTTAATAAGATAACAATTAATTTGTATTAAGCTAGCTTTATTATAGATAAATTTACAATATAAATTGAATTAATAAATACAATATTTAAAGAAAAGTTATTTACGACAATTTGAACAACATTATAAGATAAAATAGCTATAAAAAATAATATTGTTTCTATTGTTTATAAAAATTGAATACGAATTTAAATTGTTAAAAAGAAGCTTAATAAAGATAAAATTCTTAAATTAATATATTATGCTTATAAGTTTTTTTAATATTAAATTTAAAATCTATTAAAGCACAAAATTCTTTGTTAATATTAATTTTTATATTTAAGATACAAGCATCTTGCTTAAGATAAAACAAATTATAACAAGTTAAATTGCGTTATATATGCAATAAATTTGCTCGCATTTTCGTTTATTTACGCAATTTATTTTTGTTGATACAATTTCGTTAATTGAAATGTTATTTAATTATATATAATTAAAATTTTTAAACAAAAAAATACAATATTTAGTTTAGCTTTGCGATCACTTTATATGTAAATTTAAACAAAACAATAACAAACAACATAAAATCAAACTTAAAATTACGAAAACTACTTAAATAAACAACAATAATAAAGACACTTTAAATACGAAAAGCACTTTATAATAATTAAAAAAATTAATACAATAATTAATTGTAATTTATCTAAA
>JAABUL010006541.1_pt1 | contig 13346 bp, 13 predicted proteins | sample 5559151 | NCBI WGS metagenome assembly JAABUL01 (sample SAMN10711876, study PRJNA513368) | rock metagenome | isolation source: Antarctica rocks | place: Antarctica: Victoria Land, Pudding Butte sud | reverse complement strand
GAACCCCGGCAGACCGGGCACGCTCTGTTATGCGAGATTGGCGTCTCCTGCGCTGCACCGTGCTTGTTCGGCCCGCCGGGTCTTTCCGGGCTTACACCCACACCCATAGTAACATATGAACCGCTGCACCGATGCGGGCAGGCCGCCCCGGACTTTAGGCCGGGGTTGAAGCCCGCCTCCACTCGCCTGCGCAGATGAGTGGCCCCATGCACCTGACGCCACTGCCTCGTACCTCTGCCCTTGCTTGCGTTCCCGGCCCGCGTCTGTTATAATCAAGCAGGCCACAGGCGCGCGGCAGAGCGGTATTTGCCGCCCAGTGGCGTGTTAGGCCGCAAGCGAGCGGTATAGTAACAAGTTAGGCTGCTGAACCACAGTCTGCATGAGGCAATCGGCGAGAATGAGAATGACTGAAAAACAAGGGATGCTGCCTTTTGGCTTGCAGTATTTGGAGTATGTTCCCAATGGGGCGAGTGCGTCTGTCTTAGAGGCAATGCCTATACTGGTCTTTCTTCATGGTTTAGGCGAGGATGGCTATGATCTTAACCTATTAAAGAAGTTCGGCTTGCCTATGTTAATCTGCGGTGGACTAGAAGTGCCATATCGTGTTTTCTGTCCTCAATGTCCAGAAGGGGTTGCCTGGAATTTAATACAAATAGCAGAGTTGATAAAGGCTCAGTCAAAAGGGATACCGTCCACAGTGTTTCTCACAGGCTTTAGTAAGGGAGCAACAGCGACGTGGAAATTCGCCGCCCGGTTTAGAAACCTTCTAACGGGCGTCATACCTGTTGCGGGCCGCTGGGAACTGGAAGACGCCGCGCAGGTGGCAACTGTCCCTGTGCTGGCAATACACGGAGCAATGGATGAGCGGCCAAGCCCCGCACCGATGGTTGATACTATTACGCAACTCGGTGGGAACGCCCAGATTTGGGTTCTGGAGAAACAAGGACATTTTATTTGTGACAGTGTGTACGCTGATCAGCGTTTGTATGATTGGGTTAACGCCACGTCACTCTTGAGAGAAGCACGACCTACTCACGAGGGGCTTGCCACGGAGGCAACACCGTCAGCAGCCTAACAAGATTCTATGGTTCAATGTCAAGAGGCAGTGTCTCTTCTTCCCACTTTTGGTTGGTTTGCCGCTGTTCTTTTGGTTGCTGGTAGACCCGCGCCGGATCATAATTGGTTCCATGCTGCACAATCGACCAGCAGACCTTTGCCATCTTCCGCGCCACCGCACATAAAGCCGCTGTCGAGGGCAGGCCTTTGCCCCTTTCACGCTCGTACTGCGCCTTGAAGCCCGTGTCTTTGGACAGTAGGCTTGCGGACGCACACAGAAACAGCAAACGCCGCAGTTCGGCATCGCCCTGCTTGGTCAGGCCACGTTCGCCTTTCTTGCGGCCCGATTGCTGAACGCCGATGTCCAGGCCGAGGTAAGCCACTAACTTGTCTGGATGAGAGAACTGCTTGCCTGCCAATCGCGAGGCCATTGCGGCGGCGGTCACAGGGCCGATGCCCGGCACTTTGCGAAGACGGGCAGCCGCAGCCAGTTCAGGATGGGTCGTAAGCGTTGCGATTTGTCTGTCCAGCACCTTAAGTTGTGCTTTAAGTTCCGTGAGGGCTTTGGCAAGCGGCTCTTTGGCGTGGGGCAATTCCTTCTGTTGCTGTCCGAGGCTGGCAGCCGCGCGGGCCATCCCTTTGCGGGCGAGCAGAAGTTGATCGATCTGTTCCTGCATCGGCGTCTTGAGCGGGTATGGGGCCAGCGTCTGCGACAGGGCAAACAAAGCCAGGCCTTCACTGTCCAGCTTGTCGGTCTTGGCGCGGCACTGGATGCTCCGCAGGAAGCTCTTGGCCTGACGGGGAGGAGCCAGCAGAACGTTGCGTTGCGCCCGCCGTGCGAGCGCTGCCACTGGGGTACTATACCTTCCCGTGGGTTCTAACACCCACGGGGCATCTGCCGGGGAAGCAGAAAGTAGCGTTTGGATACCGGTAGGTGTGTTAGGGAGGTTCTTGCGCCAAAGCGTTTTGCGCGTGTGGGGATCAAGCAGAGTGCACGCGAGGGTGTCTTTGGCAACGTCTATGCCGAGCATGAGTGTTTCTTTCTGCTCCCGAAGGAAGCACGATGCCCTCCACGCCCTTGCGACCCATCGGCTGTCCAGAGAAGTTCTGGCAGCAGGATTCTTCATCGGTGGTAGAGCCTGTGGCAAGCAATCTTGTTACGTCCGTCCGAAGAGTGCAGCAAGAATGCGGCTTGCGCTTCGGCGGTATGCGCTGACGGCTTTGCCTTCAGTCTACCACCGACACCTAATCATACAATGCGCTGCACCGATGCGAGCAGGCCGCCCCTGTCTTCAGCCCAAAGCAATTCACCTGCCGCGACATGGCGTATCCTAGCCATAGTTAAGCGCTCGGCCCGTGCGCGCAAGCCACCGCATCCCTGGCAGACAAGACAATTTCCCCCAAAGGCTTGACATATTCACACCAATAAGATATAGTAACCCCCAGAGTGGTGACTAATACAACAACGGAGCTTGCCGGCCTGCTGGGCCTGACGGATTATGAGGCCCGCGCCTACATCGGCTTGCTGCGCGAAGGCCCGCTGACCGGCTATGCCGTCGCCAAAGCCTCCGGTATCCCCACCTCCAAATCGTATGAAGCCGTGGACGGGCTGGCACGCAAAGGCGGGGCCACCCTGCTGCCCGGCGACCCGCCGCGCCATGCCGCCGTGCCCCCGGATGCTCTTTTGGCCCAGGCACGCCAAAAGCATGCGCAGGCATTGGAGCAGTTAGGGGAGATATTGGCGCAGGCATCCCGCCCCGCGCCCGGCAGCGACACGCTTCCCCTATGGCGCGCGGGGCAGGATGCGGGCCTGGCGCAAACCGCAGCGCGCCTGGGCCTTGCCGCACGCAGCATTGTCGCGGCCCTGCCGCCCGTTGTGCGCGACACCTTCGAGCCACTGCTTGCCGACGCCGCGCAGCGGGGCGTCCTGGTACAAAGCGTCGGCAGCGGCGACAGCACCCTGACCGTATTGGTAGACGACCGCGAGGCCATTATCGCCTCACTGGCCGAGCCCGCCGAGTTCCTGGGGACATCCAACCCCGCCCTGCTGTCCCTGTGCCGGATGCGATTGCGGGATGCGTCTATTTCGCCGTTCCTGCGCCCGTCGGAGGAAGCCGCCGAATGGCTGCGCTGGGAAGAGAAAAAAGCCCTGCGCCTTTTGCACAGATAACACAAAGGCCGGGGGCAAACCACCCCCGGCACGACCATAAGTTTACACTGCACATTGACTATCACCGACCGAAAGGACCTTTATGACGACCACGACCACCCTCCCCACCACGACATTGCAGGAAATGCCTGTCGCCCCGCCCGCCTATGATGTCAAAGACCTCAGCCTCGCCGATGCCGGCAAGCGGCGTATCGAATGGGCCGACCGCGAAATGCCCGTCCTGCGCTCCATCCGCGAGCGCTTTGAGCGCGAACAGCCATTGAAAGGCCTTGTCGCCGTCGCCTGCCTCCACGTCACAGCCGAAACAGCCAACCTCATGCGGACCCTCAAAGCGGGCGGCATGACAGTGATTCTATGCGCGTCCAACCCGCTGTCCACGCAGGACGATGTCGCGGCGGCATTGGTGCAGCACTACGGGGTCGGTACCTTCGCGATCAAAGGCGAAGACAACGACACCTACTACAAGCATATCCTGCAAGCCCTGGAGCACAAGCCGAACTTCACCATGGACGACGGCGCAGACACGGTTGGCATCATCCACACCGAAAAGCGCGAGCTGATTGAGAATATCATCGGCGGCACGGAAGAAACCACGACCGGTGTCATCCGCCTGCGCGCGATGGCAAAAGACGGCGTGCTGGCCTACCCCATTGTTGCAGTCAACGATGCCCAGACCAAGCACTTCTTTGACAATCGCTACGGCACCGGCCAAAGCACCATTGACGGCATCGTGCGTGCCACCAATGTCCTGCTGGCAGGCAAGTTCTTCGTGGTCGGCGGTTACGGCTGGTGCGGCAAGGGCCTTGCCATGCGCGCCAAAGGCATCGGCTCGCAGGTGATTGTCACCGAAGTGGACCCTCTGCGCGCCCTGGAAGCGACTATGGACGGCTTCCATGTCATGCCGATGGCCGATGCCGCCAAAGTCGGCGACATCTTCTGCACCGTCACCGGCGACAAAGATGTCATCCGCGCCGAGCACTTCGCCGCCATGAAAGACGGCGCGATTGTCTGCAACTCCGGCCACTTCAACGTAGAGATAGACATCCCAGCATTAGAGAAGGTGTCCACGGGCAAAGAAGAAGTGCGCGACTTTGTGGACCAGTACACCCAGGCCGACGGGCGCAAGATATTTATCTTGGGCGAAGGACGACTGATCAACCTCGCCAGCGCCGAAGGCCACCCGGCCAGTGTCATGGACATGAGCTTCGCAAACCAGGCCCTGAGCGCCGAGTACATGGCCCAGAACGCCAGCACCCTGGAGAAGAACGTCTACACCGTCCCGCAGGAGATCGACACGGAGATCGCCCGCCTGAAGCTGGAAGCCCTTGGTGTCAAAATCGACACACTGACCGCGGAGCAGGTCCATTACCTCGCGTCCTGGCAGGAAGGCACCTAAGCCCGCGCCGGGTCTTCTGCCTCTCCACAAATAAAGCCGCCGGAGGGTGTTTCCCTGCGGTGGCTTTGCTGTGTGTCCCCCGCATCTGCTTGCCCATTGAGGTCAGGGCTTGTCCTGCGAACAGTTCCAGCACGAGCTGAACTGCCCCTCGCTGGTCTCGCCGCACCGGGCACATGTCCACTCTTCGGCAGGATTGGCGGCTGCGGGCTGGGCAGACAGAATGGCGCGAGCCCGGTCCCAATCCCGGTCATCCACAAGCCACAGCTCGGGCCAGGTGTCCGTAAAGGGAAGCTCGCCCCGTGCCATGGACACGTATTGGTTGCGCAGCAGGGTCGCGATGCCCTGCTCTTCCAGCAGCATGCGCCGCAGCTCTACTTCCGGGAGGCTTTGTGATGTGAATAGTTTCATAAAGATTATTCTCCAAGTGTCCAGTGATCGATCAATGCGGGAAGCTGACCCAGATGCGGCAGTTCGGCGTAGCGGTCCAGGCCGGTGGGTGGGGCCGAGGCTTCTTCATGCACCCATACCGGGTGATAGGGCACAAAGACGGCCCGTGCGCCCAGGCTCAGAACAGGCAGGATATCGGACTTGACTGAGTTGCCGACCATCACGAACTCGGGCGGGGTCAGCCCATAGCGCGCAAGGATACGCGCATACGTCGGTGGGTCCTTTTCACTCACAATCTCGATATGATGGAACAGGTCGCCTAGGCCGGAGCGGGCCAGCTTGGCTTCCTGGTCAAACAAATCCCCTTTGGTCAGGAGCATAAGCTGATAGCGTGCCGCTAGCTCAGTCACAGTTTCCCGCACCTGCGGCAGCAGCTCAATCGGCGATGCCAGCATCTGCTTGCCGAAGTCCAGGATTGCGGCGATCTGTGGCCCTGTCACGCGCCCTGCCGTCAGCTCCAGGGCGGTCTCGATCATGGACAGCGTGAAGCCTTTGATCCCGTAGCCATACTGCCGCAGGTTCCTGATTTCTGTTTCCATCAGCCTGCGCGGGATATCCGTGCCGCCGCTCTGCTCCGTGAGCAGCAGCCGGAACTTCTCATGGGTCAGCGTGAATAACGGCATGTTGTGCCAAAGCGTATCGTCGGCATCAAACGCAATCGTGTGGATCATAACGTGTTTTATGTGTCTCCTAAGGGCATTGTCTCATCGTCTGCTTCTTTCCTGCCCCTGCTTTAGCAGGAGATTGACGCGCCTTCGTGGAACAGCCCCCCGCTGAGTATCACAATGCTGTCAAAACAGGCAGATGCCTGGATAGGACCCTTCCATGACCTACTTACACGGGGCAATCGCCACCGCCACCGCCGCTGTCTTTTTCTCCGCCGGAGCCGCGCTGGCACAGGGAACGCCGCCTGCCGCCGTGCCTGACCCCGGTCAAACACCCCCGCGCGTGATCAGTGTCGACTACCGCGCAATGAAGGGACCCCGCTCGCAGACCTTCCGCGAGTGCGTCGGTGCGGGACGCGTCGGCGAGGGCCTGCGCGCCGACTGGCAGGCGCAGCTCAAGCTGTGCCGCGATGAGCTTGGTTTTGAGCACTTGCGCTGCCATGGTCTGCTCCACGATGAGCTGGGTATCTACCATGAGGACACCCACGGTAACCCCCTTTATAACTTCCAGTATATCGACATGGTCTACGATTACATGGTTTCCATCGGCGTGCGGCCCTTTGTGGAAATCGGCTTTACGCCCAATGACCTGGCGACCATCCCGACATCAAGCGCGGGCCCGGACGGCATGGCGGACGATCCCGCTCACCCCGGCCACAAGCGGCGCGTGTCCGTGTTCTGGTGGAAGTCCAACGTGACGCCCCCCAAAGACTGGCCCAAGTGGGATGCGTTGATCGCCGCCCTGGTGCAGCACTGGACAGCCCGCTACGGCGCCGACGAAGTCAAGCAGTGGCCGTTTGAGGTCTGGAACGAGCCCAACCATGTCGCCTTCTGGTCGCCCAACGACAACGCGCAGCGCATGCAGGAATACTTCAATCTGTACGCGCACACGGCGCAGGCCATTAAAAGTGTCAACCCCGCCTACCGTGTCGGTGGACCTGCCACCGCGGGCCCCGCCTATATCGGCGAACTGATTGCGTACTGCACCCAAAACAATGTCCCGTTGGACTTATCTCGTTCCATGCCTATGGCGTGGCGGGCGGGCCGGGCGGCTTTGATGAGTTCGGCAGCAAGTCGCTTTATGTCAACCCCAGCCCGCATGGGGTTGCCAGCATCGCCCGCAGCCGCAACGACACCATTGCGAAGTCGTCCAAGCCTGGCCTGCCGGTCCATATCACCGAGTGGAGCGCTTCCTATTCGGACCGCGACCCCGTGCACGATGCCTACTTCTCGGCCCCCTATATCCTAGAGCAGCTCAAGAACACGGAAGACCTGGCATCCATGTCCTACTGGACCTTCACGGATATCTTTGAAGAAAACGGCGTCCCCCCGCGCCCGTTTCATGGGGGCTTTGGCCTGCTCAATACGCAGGGTATCAAAAAGCCCGCGTACTTTGCGTATCGGTTCCTCCATCTGCTCGGCAATGATGAGCTGGTCAATACGGACACGCACTCATGGGTGTGCCGCGACAGTCATGGCGGCGTGCAGGCTCTGCTCTGGGACCTGACTATGAAACCGACCCCGCAGGCTGCGAACCAGGTCTATTTCCGGCAGGTACAGCCGCCGCAAGCCCAGACCACGACCCACTTCTCCATCCATTCCCTCAAGCCCGGACGCTACAAGCTTTCGCTCTACAAAGTGGGCTATGAAAAGAACGATGCTTACACTGCCTACCTGAAGATGGGTGCGCCTGCGCAAATTGACCGTGCTCAGGTTGCCCAGCTCAAAGCGATCGCTTCGGGTAAGCCCGAAACGGAGCAGGAGATACGCATCCCCAAAAGCGGGCAGTGGGCGACCGATTTTGTCCTGCGCAGCAATGATGTCGTGCTGGCAACGCTTGCGCCGATTGCGGGCAAATAAACCAGCCTGCGCCGTCGTCACGCGTGCGCGGCGGGACGTGCCTTGCCGGGGAGAGGCGCATTGGTTCCGGCCTTTGCCTTTCCTCCCGGCTGCGATGGTTTTTTGAGCAGCACGGGGGCGGGCTGCTGGGCCGTGAGCGAGACGCGGTCGCCGTCATGCCACGCCCGTGTTACGGCGAGCATAGCCTGCCCCGGATGCACCGGCACGCGCGCGCTGTTCACCAGGGCCGTCACGGTCTCCCCGGCGATTGCAAACAAGAGCGTCGCCGTCACTGGTTTCTTGGCTGAAAGGGTCAGCGTGGTCTGCGCAGGGCCGTTGATCGTCTTCACCGCCCTCTCCGTCCAGTGCAGGCCGTGCCAAACAGTCCGCGTATTCACCCAGATATTTACCGTTAGTCCTTTGGGAGTCTGCGTATAAGCCAGCGAGCCGGGCGCAAGCGGACACGGCCAGGGGGCAGGGCGGCTGCGTAGGACCTGCGCATAGCCCGGCGACCCCGTCGCGGCGAGCAGGCACGACGCCGCATCCGGGTCGGCTTTGCCGCGCGCCGCGCTTTTTTTCCATACCTCCTGCGCCTGGTGCAGAAACTTGGGCTGCCCTGTTGCCAGGAACAGCGCACACAGTCCCGGACCGTCCGCCCGCCCGGCTTTCGCCTGACCCAGGGTCCATTGCCGGTAGCGCTCCTGACCGGTCATTAAGTAAAGGCGTGTGATGGGAAGCGTTAATGAGGCTGCCTGCGCCCGTAGCGCTTTGCGCGCCGCCCGCGTGGACGGCAGAAAAGGGGAATGGGGAACAGACACGGCCAGTTCGGGCGCGGACACGATCAAGTCTCCCGCCTGCATGGCGGCGTAGATTACGGCGACATGGTGCGTCACCGCATAACAGGCCAGCAGGCCGCGCAGGTTGCGGCTTTCCGCCAGCACCTGCGATGCCGCCCAGCGGCCCTGCCCTTGCCCTGCCGCAAGATACCCATCGGCATCTTCCGCCGTCATCAGGCGCAGCGCGACCCGGTCCTGTTTTGCCGCCAGTACGCTGTCTTTTCTGCCTAGGGCGCAGGCGCTTTCCAGCCATGCCCCCGCACTGCCCGCCGCGACAGTGGGATGCTGGGGCGGCGACTCTATTCCCGCCAGCAGCCTGTTCTCATCGGTCTGCCGCAGGGCCTGCACGAACGATCTCTCAAACTGAACTGAGCCGGGCGGCAGGGGCAGGCCGCGCAGCTTCCCCTCAGCCCGCGCGGGAGAAGGCGCTTTGCGCTCCCACACAGGCAGGTTGGCCGTGGAAAAACGCGACGGAGAACGCCCCCGGCACAGCACGACCAGAGGCGGCAGCGTGACGGCGACAACCAACACCAAAAGGGTGGCCTGGAAAAAAGTGCGGCGCATTGCTCGTTATTGTAGCACAACGACAATGCGCGTCCCTGTCCCGGCCCGCCCGCTCTTGACAGCCTGCGCGCGCGGCAGGTAGATTGGGCCTATGGACAGCATTGAAATTTTAGGCTTGCGCGTTGACCGTCCCGCTCCCCCCGAAGTGCTGGAGCTTCTGGCCCGCTCCATTGCAGCCCGCACGCCGCGCCACATTGTCACCGCCGATGCCTCTATGGTCGTGCTGGCCCGCCGCGACCCTGCCCTCATGCAGATCGTGCGCGGGGCAGACCTGGTCACCCCGGACGGCGCGGGCATTCTCTGGGCCGCAAGGCTCTTTCGCACTCCCATTCCCCATAAAATCTCCGGCGTTGACATGGTGGCCGACCTATGCCGCCTGTCGGCGCAGCACGGATGGCGCGTCTTCTTTCTCGGGGCCGCGCCCGGCGTGGCTGCCGAGGCGGCGGACAATCTGCGGGCACGCTTCCCCGGTGCGCAGATCGTGGGCACGCGCGACGGCTACTTTTCCCCCGCCGATGAGCCGCAAGTCGTTGCCGACATCCAAGCCGCCCGGCCCGATGTGCTTTTGGTGGCCTTCGGCATTCCCAAGCAGGAAAAATGGATTGCGGCTCACAAGGCCGCGCTGCAAGTGCCGGTCTCCATCGGCATCGGCGGGTCGTTTGACGTGTATTCGGGCCGCGTCAAGCGCGCGCCCATGTGGATGCAAAAATCGAGCCTGGAGTGGCTGTACCGCCTTGCCTCCAACCCAAAAAAAATAGGCAAGGTAATGACCCTGCCTGAGTTTGCCGTGCTTGCGCTGCGCCGCCGCTTTTTCGGCGCTGTGTGAGAGAGGAGAGGCGGTACACCCCAGCGCCCTCCGGGTCTGCCAGTGCAGAAGCGGGGAGGGAGGGGCGCCGTGCAAGCAAGGCAATCACCTCTTCGCCGCGCCGCCCCTCCACGGCAGCACGCCTACTTGCCCGGCTTGCCCCCACCGCTGCCGTCCTTGCCCTTGTCGGGCACGATAATCGGCGGCACGATCTTGATGGGGATGCTGTCCTGCTTCTTGTCTTTTTTGCCCACGGTCTTGTCCTTGGGCGGCGGGTCGTCCGCGCGGGCGATCTGCGGGCCTGCGGCGAGGCTGCCCAGCAGCGTCAATGCGAAAAGCCCCGCCCCAAAGCCGCGCATTTTCTTGTGTCTGTTCATTTGTTCTGCTTCCAATCTGCTTTGCGCAAACTCACTTCTTTAGTTTGTCTGCGCAAACTTCGTTTATGTTCCCGTAAAAGTTCCTGCAGCGGGGTGTTCTCATTCAAGCGACTCAGGGACAGTGACGCCCCAGCCTGCCCCTTGCCCGCTCTCACCCCCGATTGTCAATGCCCCGTCCGCGCACGCAAAGCCCCCGGACAGCCCCGCGACCGGCGACAGCAGTTGGTGGGAGTCCAGGTCTAGAAAATCAAATGCCCCCAGGCCGCCCGCCATTTGTGCGGCGGCGGCAATCCCCAGCCCCGACTCCAGCATGCACCCCAGCATCAGCTTTTTGCCCCAGGCTCGGCACAGGGCGACAATCTGCAATGCCCCCGCCAGTCCCGATTTCATCAATTTAACGTTGATGCCATCCACCGCGTCTTCCCGCAGCAGGCGCAGGACATGGGCCACATCGCGCGCGGCTTCATCGGCAAACACAGGCACCGAAACGCGCTCCCTGACATATTTCAGCCCCGCAACATCGTCTTTGGCGACCGGCTGTTCCAGCAAATCCACCACTGCTCCCGTTTGCAGCGCCCGCCACATGAACGCGACTGCCGCGTCGGGCGCAAACGCCTGGTTGGCATCGATCCGCAAATGGGCGAGGGGAGCCGCCTGCACGATTGCCGCCACGCGCGCCAAATCCGCCTCATGCCCCGCCGGGTCGCCGACCTTGATTTTAAGCGAGGCAAACCCGGCGCGCCACGCATCGGCGGCCAAAACTCCGGCTTGCTCCGGCGAAACTAGGGGGATGGTGATGTCCGTTGCCAGGGTGCGTGTCATGCCGCCGAAGTGCTGCCACAGCGGCATTTGCCATGCTTTGCCCCACAAGTCGGCCAGCGCCATCTCCAGCCCCGCCCGCGCCGACGGCGCTTCAGGCAGCGCTTCAGAGGCCTTCGCCCATAATGGCCCTAATCTCCCCACATTCAATCCTTCAAACAAAGGCATGGCCTGGGCAATCGCTTGCTGCACCGACGGGACAGTTTCGCCGGTCACATAAGCCACCGGCGCGCTTTCGCCCCAGCCTGTCCATTTCGGGTCGTCGGTGCGGACGACAATCTGGACGTTGTGCGCCGCATAAGCGGTTCGCTGGGCAATTGAAAACGGCGCGCGCAGGCTCAGTGTCCACGGGCGCGCCTGCACGGAAACAATACGCATGGTCCATTATAACACATTGGCGTTGCGCGCGCTTGGCTTCGGGGCAGGACAATTGCATCGCCATGCATCCACAACGCCAAACGTGGGCCGTTTGTTTGTCTAAGCCGTTCTGTAAGGTCGGAAGTCCACTTCGCGCATGGTCGGCAAGCCGCCAGCATCAAGATGCAATTGCCCTGCGTCTCGTCCAGAGTCGTTCTGCTATGCATAAGTCCCTCGCGCGTGGTTGAGGCGTCCCTCCCCTGCACTGGCACTGCACTGGAAGGGACCCGGAGGGCTTCAGGGGAGGGGAAAGCCTGAGTTTTATGAAGGCGGGGGAGGGACTCCGTGCGAGCGGGGAGCGACTTGCAGGGGCTTCCCTTCGGCTGATTACAGGTGTTCTCAGCGCATACCAACGACGGAAGAAACTGTTCCGTCGTTGGTATGCCGTAGCAACGAAGCCGCAGCGCCGGGGCTATGTCTACAGGACGCCGAAGCCAAAAAGAAACATATCTCAAAAAACTTAATGTTCTCTTAACACACAGGGAGAGGGAAGCATGATACAATGGCTCATCGTGTTTCCAATCGGCAAACAGGCAGACGCAGGCTCTTTTGGGCAGGCCATTCAAGAGCGTATTGCTCTGCGGGAAATGGCCCGCTTGCAAGTGTATTTCCTGCAAAGACTTCACAGCGTGCTGCTTGGCGAACAACTGGTTTTCCGGGGCGGCGCGGTTCTGCACGGCGTTTACCTGCACAAACGCTGGAGCAAAGATTTGGACTTTTTTGCCCCCGTAGATGTTGCGTTTCGCATTAGGGAAGCGGCGGCGGAACACGGCCTGCTTTTGGAGGAGCCAACGCGCCGGGAGGATGACGACTACGCTGCACGAGGCAGCGGGCGCGACCCGAACAAGAGGCCCGACGGAACGCTGTCGGTGTTCGCATCGCCGGGCACGGTGTACGCGCGGGTGGAAATCCGCGTGGACGTGTGCAACCGCGACAATACGCTGTTTCCGACTGAGGAGCGATTGTTTGTGCCCCTGCACGGTGCGCCCGTGCCGGTGCGCGTCCAGCGGCTGAGTGAACTGATGGCGGACAAGTTCGGCTGCACGCTGCGCCGCGCCAAGCCGATGGATTTTGCCGACCTGTGGCTGGGATTGAACGCGCATCAAGAGTTGTGGAATGAAATCCGCTTCGTCATGGAGCACAAAAATTGCGGGCCATATGACATTGTGCCCTTGCAGACGTTCACGGCGGGCGCGGCCCTTGCCAATCTAGACAAGGCGCGCGAAACATGGGACGAGAAACTGGGCAAAGCAATGTCGTTATTCCCGGCTTATGACACGGTGCGGCAGGACTTGACGCATTCGCTGCCCGTTTTTTGGTAGTGGTTCTTTCAGGGTTGTTGTTTAGCCTGTTTGGGTAAGCCTTGTGTATGGGGTAGTGGCATAATTTCGGTTGTTGTGTTAAACTAAGGTTATGGTTATTCAAGTTATTCACTGCCGCCATTGTGACAGCCAAAACATCATCCGCCACGGCAAAGACACTCAAGATGTGCAGCGCTTCCGCTGCCGAGACTGCCGACGCACCTTCCGGTAAAACCCTGCACCTTCCGGCAAAACCCCGGCAGCGCCGCTCATCGGCAGGAGGTGCGTGAGCGAGTACTGGCCGCTTATCAAGAGCGCTGCTCCATGCGCGGCGTCTGCCGTATCTTCGGCATCAGCCGTCAGACGCTCTCCCCGTGGCTTAAAAAAAGCCAAGTCCCTGCCAAGGCTCAGCACGACGCTCTTGCCGCCCCAGCCCCAGGACTGCCTTGAGCTGGATGAACTCTGGTCATTCGTGCGTCTGCGCAAGAACAATCATTCGTGCGTCTGCGCAAGAACAAACAGTGGGTCTGGCTGGCTCTCTGCCGACGCACCCGTCAGATCGTTGCATATGCCGTGGGCGACCGAGGCGAGACGACTTGTCGGCGCCTGTGGGATCGTATCCCGCCTGATTACCGGCAGGGTCTGTGCTTCACG
>JAABUL010006540.1_pt1 | contig 13349 bp, 10 predicted proteins | sample 5559151 | NCBI WGS metagenome assembly JAABUL01 (sample SAMN10711876, study PRJNA513368) | rock metagenome | isolation source: Antarctica rocks | place: Antarctica: Victoria Land, Pudding Butte sud | reverse complement strand
GCCAAGAGGACTCTGAATTGGGGCCGGGAAGCAAAAATACGTCAGTTTTGCCGAATCCCGCCCCAGACCTACGTAGGAAAATGCTCGCATTTTGAAAACCGCAGGGGTCTGGATCACGAGACAAGCTCGGGCAGTCTCGGCACCACTTTCAGGGCTCGATCTGCTTTAGGGTTCAGTTGGACAACCGATGTCAGCAGATATCAGCAGCTCTATATCTAGCCCAGAATATCTTCCTGACGTGATTGCTGATGCTGACTCGTCAGCCTGTCTGAACAATCTTTGCGGCGGTGCTCAGGTAGGCCAGCTGATAGATCTTTCAAGCTATTCTGTGATACCAGTAGATTCAGACTCTTCGTACCCCAACCTTCTCTATCCCTTCCAAAAAGGATGCTCTACTTCCTAGCTCTACGTTCCAAAGCCCGCAAAAGCTATCTCAATCAAAAGATTTTATCAAGCCTCGGTGCATCGCCGGTCAACCCACCAGCTGCTGACATCATGCCCTCTTCGATATTTCATTCGAACTCCATCTCACACGAGTCCCTCTCTACCCACTGTCTCGCCATTAATAGTAAGCGACACTACGCCTCTGACTCTACAGTACCACCAGTCTACAACGCCGACATCGCCCCCCTTTTCATACTCCGTTAGCCCGCGCTTCGTCTCCCTCGAAGACACCGGCTTCCCCCCCCCCGTCTTCGACAACAGCATGTCCCGCCGCTCCTGGTGTGAAACGAGCGACGCTCTCAAGAATACTACGCCCATCTTCACCGCCCACGACGCCGACGCCATGACATTCACATGCTTGACGAGCACGACAACGTCCTGTACTAACCCTAAGAACCTGACCACTCTCGTGGACATTGTGACGCTGGGAGGCGGAACACGGACAAGCCAGAGTGGAAAATTAGCATCCAGATCAGCGAGAACGCGCACGCCAGGAATACGATGAAGTATCTGGACCAATCGCTGAGGTGAAAAAAGGAAAGCGGACAAAACTCGTGACAATGTCCTGGCGAAGGGGGTGCACAAGGGAAAATCAGGTGCTAAGACAAATCCTTGTCATATACGTGATACCGCTTTCTGTGGGAGTCTACAGATGTCAGAGCGTCTCCTGCTCTTTGTGTCATACTGCTCCCCCTCCTTACCCTCCACCTGCGTAGCTTTCCACGCCTACAGTCTCACATAGACCGTATTACCCCCCTACCGCAATACTACAGTCATTCAAAATCAAGCCCTTTCGCTTCCCATCTTGCGCCGACCATCTGGTCTTCTTTCTTCCCACCACCCTTCCACTTATCCCTCTATCTAGTCACTTTTCTCAACCACTTGCTGTATCCGATCTGCATGTGTGTGTGTGTGTGTGCGGTGCGAGAAGGTGTAGCGTCGTGCTGCCGCTAACATATGTACGACTTCTCGGGGAGTGACCTAGGGGACGGGGGCAATCACAAGAGGAGTCGTGGATAATCTCCAAGCCCTACTCTTTTACCTGAAACGTTGCAGCGCACCGGTTTCAAAACAGAAGGACGCCGCAGTTGCGTTGCATGGTAATCACTGATCAACAGCACTGCCGAATTCGTTGCGCGTTTTGTCGAGGCTCATTTTGGGATCGGGAGTGCCAGTAAGAGCTTTAGAGTAAACGTTATCATAATACGGATCCAAGGCTGACCTTATATGCTGGTTTTGTTACACATTTAATTTATAAGCAAATTGATAGAAGAGAGTTACTTTTCGGTTTCATTATACTTTCGGACTTTCCATTACTGAACAACATTATACTTCTTCTGAATATAAGACTAAAAGCATTCACAATCTTCTTTAGAAAATATCATAATATGTCTGAACAAATCCATAGTAAAGAATGTGAAGAATGTTCTAGTCAGAACGTGTTCAATCAAGTACTTAAATTCAAGGTCAACTATACATTGGAAGAACTTCTCAAGGAAATTCGCAAAAATCCTCGTGTATTATTGAAAGCAGCTATCGATGCTTGGAATGCAGAAATGATCTCTCTGCTTCTAAAGTACGCCATGATTGATCTAAAACAAAAGGAATATAGTGATGTCCTTGTACATCTGCTCAAGGATGAACGAAACTTATCGCCATATATCTTCGATATCGCTTGTCTATTGCTCAATGCAGGTGCTTCAACGAAAAGACCAGCCTTACATTTCGCTGTAGCGAACAACCATACGCTTGTAGTAGAGGAACTACTAAAAAGAGGCGTAAACCCCAATGAAAAGCGAGACAAGACACAAGATCAAACACCTCTGATGATTGCTGGCAAAAAGGGATACTCCGAAATAATCAAAATTCTTTGCACGTATGGGGCGCGAGATAATATCCTTGATAAACAGGGGAACAATGCTCTAACAACAACAATTCATTCTTTAGATTGCAACGATACTCCTAGCAGCTTGGAGGATCATCCGGGTCATGCAAAGAGTATTAAGTTGCTCTGCAAGTACGGGAGCGATTTGCATGTAAGACCTAGTTACAACGAATATGCAACACCAATTCAAAGTGCAAAGAAACACTCGCATCCAACAGTAGTCGATTTACTCCGAGGCATAGCTGAGCACCAAAACAAAAAGACAAACAAGAAGAGACGATCTCGGGAAGATAACAAACAGTCCGCATAACATCGGTCTACCATATAATCTATTGAAGTGTATAAGAAATCTGCCCAATTTACCCATCACACAGGCATGTCTTTGACAATTTGACTTCTTCTACTTACTTTAAAAAACGAAATTTGAAGTATATATACTAATCTAATTGCAATAGAACACACTGTACATATAGTGATAACACTCATGTATTGCCTGACTTCAATAGAACCTGGGGCCTGAAAGCCCTCACGTTCTCTTATACATCTTAGACTGGTGGCAAGCCATCGTCGACCATCGAATGATTGCTATCATGAAGACATGGAACAGACCAAAATACTTGGCCAGGTTCGTAATCTGGACATATACTGGCCGTTTCGTTCGCTATAACCATCGAAGAATCAACGTTCTGGGTGATCGAACTGCAGCACATACCCTCGACAGCCATTCGAAGGGATTTTCTGAGCGTTGCACAGAGTGCTCTACAGCATGCTATCCGGAAGGGACCTCAAGATCTTGTTAGACTTTTCCACCAAGCTCGGCAATATAGTTCCTACCCGCAACGTATCGCGATCTTAAAACATGACACTAAGCTAGCATTTTGCCATTTGCATTGCTCTAATACAACTTCGAGTCCTGAACATGATTACAGCAACAATAACTTATATTTCATGACATTCTCGCAACTCTTACTATCCAATGCATCGTAGATAGTGTTTGTTCTAGCAGAAGATTGTTCCATTTGAACACAGCGAAAACCAGTAACTATTATTGTAGGTATCCAGACCGGATGCCGCTGAGTAGTTTGGTGACGAGAAACCATTGATGCCTTCACCCCGGATCTGTTTAGGCGGCCATTGCAGAATCGCTGCTATTGCGCCATTGGGCCCGTCCTGCGTTTCCATTACGCCAGCAACACCCGTTTTCAACCAACATCTCCCTTGCTTGTCCCAGGTGAGCCCGCTACACAACGTCCCAAAAGTAAAAACTGGTTGTCGTGTGCTGTATTGGGCACAACTCTGCAAACATTCTTCGAATGATGAATTTCCGGTAGTTTCTACATCTCTGATGTAGCGATTGATCTTCGAGTCTTCCGGTATATTTACTCCGCAAGATATGGTGAAGGACAGCACCGAGTGATCTACTCTGAACGAATTCATTTCACCCGATCTACTTGGCGTCATAGGCGTCCAAGAGGCCCCATGATATGTGGGACACTAGTCAGGAATTCCTGGAAGAGGAGTAGGTGCAGGATCTAGTAGCGTTTGGTAATATGAACGTGGTCCGGTCTCAGTCGATGTCCACGCTGCTGATAAGCTAAATGGTCAGCCATAGCATTGAGCATTTTACCAGGCAGACTTATAAATACCTTACGCTCGCGCTAGTGGCAGTAGTAATGCTAGTTGAAGTCGTTGAGATTGTGGTAGTAGTCGAGGGTGTTGTGTTTGATGCCACTTGTGCAGCAGCTGCTACTCCGTAAAAGACGACCAGCGTCAATCTGTACAAGATCAGCGAATACAGTCGTACGACTAGTGTGGACGACATAGTTAATTCGATGTTGATCTTAAGCAAATACGCTGGACGATGCGATGGAGAATGGGTGTATTGATATCGAGTCTTGATTTCATCTGGAATGGTCAAATTCCTCGTCAATCTTCCATCTTGCCTGGACACATGTGAAAAGCAGTTGCAATATAGACATCAATCATGGCAGGTTGAACACGCAAATACTTATTGCTATCGACAGTCAAGTCAAATTGAAGGAACTAAAGATTTCGTGGAAGCAATGACATAGAAAGCAGTGTCAGGCAGTATGTAAAAGCTCCTCCTTCATAGATAAAGCAAACAGCTCGAGAGCAATAGAGAGAATAGTCCAGACCGAGAAAACGAAAGATATGGAGTTTTCGTTGTTGTTCAACAAGATCTCGAACATCGTTGTGGGAGAATCTCCCAATCAACAGTAAGTGGATTGAATTCCACGCCAAGAAAATTCTTCCCGGTGATTACCCATCGCTACTTACTGGTTCGTGGAGAAGCGGGTTCCACTGCGTCTCATCTCTGCATTGCTCGACCATGATGCGAAATTATCAATAGGAAATGAACCAGCAAGCCAGCCGCGTGCTTTCGTCCCACCCACTCTACTGACATACGGACGTCTCTTTGATCAACGCCCCAGTGCCCCCACTTACCACCGTCTTATTAATTCGGCTTATATCTTGAGAACGCGTCGCAAATTGCTGAAGGACTCCTCGCCGGACGAGAAGACGAGCTTGCGGCTGTGTCTGTCGTACGGAGCTCGGGACTCGGAGGGATTGGTGAAACACAACTAAGTCTGCATTTCACACGACCACAATTAGATCAAGCATCTCATTGACGCTGACCGAAGCTATTCAAAATTTTACCAGACTGTTCTTATCAGACTGTGCGAAAAGGATGCCGCAACGGGTCCGGTAGTTTGATTACTCTAATTAGGTTCAATCCCCAACGACGCTGGTCCAACGGTGGTGGGTCTCCTTTTCGGCGGGGACTTCGGGGTCAGCATGCGTCAGCGCCAGGGTTAGCAGACCGCAGACTGAGCTAGCAAGGGGAGCATGATTCGATCAGCCAGCATTCGCAAGCAACGGGCCTGATTACTGTCATCCCTGATCATCAGCCTACCTTCCTGCTAGGCCTAGAATGGTCAGTAGATCGAGCATTCGTAGCAACTCTCTCCTGCCTTACGTAGCCAATGTTCGAGGTTAGTGACATCTCGACATGTGAATTGATTATGCTTACATTGTCGTGACACATAGTTAGCATGCCAGCCATAGCGGGTGGAATACTTTACTTTCCATGCTAACTCGCGAGGCAGCCATCAGCTGACATATAGAGTCAGCCAGCCATCGTAGGAGAAGATTGCCAAAATGAACTATATTGTCCAACGTGGTCCTCTTACGACCTTGACAACGGCGAACGCTCTCGTCATCATAGTCCTGCATGAAGATTGCATTTCCTGCATGACGTTCCAGGATCGCATATTCCTTAGCGTTAGATATGAATATGCTTTCGTATGTGCTCCTCCATGAAATGCATTCAGGGAGCCTCAAAGGTCCGTATGATCGCTAGCCTACATTCTTACTGACCGACCACCGTTGGTCTGACGTTGCCCCTCTCGTTCTGTCCTCTGGGAACTCGATCTACACTTTTTATAGTAAGAAGTAAGCATAATCCTCGCGAAGTACTTCTACTTAGCCCGGGTCACTAGCGCAGCGCTAGCTACCAGTACGTTTAGTGATGTCCCGCTAACGTAGCGATGATCTGTCCGTAAGCATCCGGTCGGACTTCTGACCATGTCATGTCTGCGGACGTGTGCTAGGTTCGGATACAAGGCAGATAAAAGGAAGAAAGAAGCCCGCGTACAAATGGAACTAAGACTGAGGAGGAACAGCTATTGTGAGCAGAAAATGTCAGGGAAAATGGTGACATAGAAGCATATCGTCGTCTTCGCGAGGAGCGAGGAGCGAATTCTATCCAGATTTTGATATCAGGAGGAAATCGCCGCGATTGTAGACAAGGAATTGGTTGAGGCCACCAAATGCCGGCAAAAGTCATTACCCCTACAACTTTAGGCGAACCTCACCACCCCCACCACAATCGATGGAGATAATGGGTCACGAAACAACGCTTTCACGCATTGACACTGGGCACATCTCTGGTTTTTTCTATGGCAGTTGCTAACTAATTTTCGGGGATGCAACCTCACCAAAGGTCAGTTTTAATAAGCCTTCCACCGTTCTTTGCAACGCGCTTGCATCGCATAGGCATTTCGTCAAAACGCCTTTGTATCTCCCATTGTGGTATTGCCCACCACTCTCGTTGCATGATTTCCATTAATTGCTCTTGCGACGTCCACGTGTAATGTCGTACGCGTTATTTAAGTATATTCCACATAGCTTCTTGCGGATTAAGATCTGGTGATTGTGGTGGATGCGTTAATAAATGTCGCAGCGCATCACGTTGACGTTTAACCCTCCACGCGTAATTCCACGTCGATTTGGTGCCATGTGAGGGATTCTCGTTCTCTTGAACGATTTCGCATCCAAATTTGGCTCGTATATTGTCTAGTTCTTGAAGATAATACGACAAGATCTTTCGCGTGTAATAGTATTGCGTCATGACGTTATCACGTACTTTGATGTCGACTTGTTTGATCTCTTTCGCGTCTCATTTTGCTAGCTTAATTTCAAAGTCGTCATCCATAGCATTGAGCTCACGTTTTGGCTTCGTAGATCTAGCGTCTTTGATTGTAATGTTCGAGATAGCTTTTGTTTCATCATTGTAAAAGATGAGAGGCGTACGTGTGTAGTAAGATACGCCATCGGCCATATGTAGGGGTTTGCTCTTGTTTTGTGGCTTCATTTCTTGTAAATTCTCATTCATGATAGTCGTTCCTTTTTGTCGTAGTACGTACTCTCGTATTTCTGCGTCTAGATCAAAATGCGCTTCGTCTGTCATCAAGATATAACGTCAAAAGTACGATGATTTATGTTGATGCTTGGTGGCGTAGACGACTCGTGTTGCTTTGCTTGCGTTTGAAATAGCTTTGATTTTGCGCTTTTTATAACGTTGAGCGTCGCGACGTGATTTGAGATTTCGTTCTAATGTCCTGATATGCTGTTGCAAGCAACCTGGCAAGTGCCGATGCCTTGGCTCTGCTCTTGCCTAGTTTAGTTTGTCGTGCAAGTGCAAGTATAAGTACTTGACTTGCCCAGTTTTTAGACAAGCAACTCATTACACACATCATCTGCTTGCCTTGCCTTTTGCCTTTTGCCTTTTGCCTTTTGCCTCTTGCCTTGTCATTGGGAGAGGCATTCTCCCAATATATGCGTGTTAAGATCAAATTGATCTATTTGATGCTCCAAAAAGATGTCGCGATAGGGGTTTCTCGTAGGACTAATCAACATATCCAATGTAGCGTCGAAGAGCTTGAGAGGTCGTTCGAGACGTTGTTTGCCAGGACGTCGATTGCTAGCATTTTGACGTCAAAGATACCCAATTTTCTTACATATCTCATGCTCTTTATCGATATCTCTAATGCTTTTGTCGCGCTCAAATCTAGTTGAAAGAGCTTCAAAATAGCGCGCTCGCGCAGGCGTATCATACTCTTTTCGTACTCGTTTTGAATTGCGTGGCGTTGTCAATGGCGATTGTAAACGACGCTTGCTTGTTTGCTTGTTTTTTCGAGGCGTTGATGGAGCCATTGATGTAATGCGGAGATGTGTTTTAGATGGTGGAGGTTGATTTTGGTGGTAGAGGATGAAATTTGGTGAGGGCGGTAGGTGCGAGGTAGGGGTAATGACTTTTGCCGGCACCTGGTGAGGCTCGAGCCAATGAGATGCGGCTATCTCCTGCGGGACTCTTACCCGATTGGGTTAACGCGCCTTGGCGCTCATCGTGTAGAAGTATTTAGATTTCCCCGCAGGTAGATTTCTCCGACCATGCAAATAGATGCGACCTATTCTTCACCACCTGCTTCAAGTATTGCAGCATCACTGCATTCTTCCAATAATATCCCGTCTTGTCGAAAATGGCAGACGGCTAAGGCACGTGTGTAGCTCGCGTCATATCAAAGGTCCGGAGCTGACGTGCGTGCAAGCTAAGGCTGCATTAGTTAGGTACGCACCGTAGATGTAGGTACAAATGGCCTACTAGGACTATCTCTTCCTCGAGTGAGAATCGAGAGACTAGAGCCTTGTTGTTTCCCAACTGACCAGAGATCATGCTTCCCTATTTAGATGGCTTCTCAGCATAAGCTGATACTGCCTCATCTCATATCCCATCCATGAACACAGGGTCTTCGTAGGCATTTCCCGGAGCATCTCGTCAATGTGATCATTAGCCAGTAAGGGGCACCTCTTTCGATGATCGGTTAATAGGGCCTCAATGGTTTCTATTTCAGCGCGATTTCCCACTTGCAATCGATGTACACATATTACCTCTTTTAACGAAGCAGCCCGACTCTTACGAAATTCAAACTTCTGAACAACAGTCGGCGGTGGGCTGCCTGTAAGCCCTGGAGACGAACCCTTTCAGTTGAGGTTACATACGTATAACATGGGTTGACGTCACTTTGTCTCGATAGCTTAATAGAGGAACCTAGAGTTCTGATACCATGGAACAACACCTGGAGGATGAAGAATGCCTCGGTATTCGATTGTTGTCGAGTCAAAACTCCCGCTATACATAGTGCTCGCATCGATTTCCCCTGCACCAGATATAAAGATAAGGCAAAGTAGAGTAAGAAAACGAACACCTTGTGCAGACCCATGTAGTCCTGTAATCCTGGGAGAACATTAGTTGCTTCAATCAATTCTTCTGCGATCACGTACTCAAATCCTTCCAGCAACGGGAGACTGATCGCGGACGCGGCGGCATTTGTGACCCACGAGCCCTTCCCTCTTCCACGACGCCATTCTCGTGTTCTGCACTTGTCTTGATTACCCTTGGCGTAAAGGTGCTGGGTTTGGGTTTCCCTGGAACGAGCTACTTGGATGGCCCAACAAGAAAAACTAGAGCCAGATATCTTTATACAGCGTCCAGAATGCACCAGGACATAATAGTAGGTCCTGACATTACTGGATATGAACGCGTCTTTCGTGGCGATCGAGTCAGCCATGGATCGATTGGTTCATGATCAGTAACTTTGTCGATGCATTCAATTTTAGAGAATGGTAGAATTTGTCATGAGGAACTTCAAGACGTACTCATCGCTCTGAACAAGACAATTAGTCTGATAATTTTCTCCTTCTGTCTCTTTGGCCGTTGACTTTGTGGTCCCTACCTCTCAGGTCTCTGGCGTTGTGGTCTTCGGCTCTGTGATCGTCGAGTATATATTCTCTGGCTGCTTCTCTTCGACAACGGTACCCCCACAGGCTTGTAGCTCTTGGCTAAAATGATCGCGTTCGGTATCAGTGAGAAGATGCGGTAAAAGTCCTCCTGACCGCCCGCTCGCTTCTCGGACCGTTCTCGTACCCGCGCTCCTCCACGCCCTCCTGGCCGCTCTTAGTTACTGCCTCCTCTCCAGCCTCAGCGTTCTTTCGCCTACCAATACGCAGCATTGTACCCCACATTGTGGGCTTCTTCAGCGCTACTACACGCATACTAACCTGGACGCTTAATAACCAGAACGGTGAAGAAAGGAGGGAAATTGGTGTGGTGATGTGGAATCTTATAGGACAGTTCGGGCCGTTAGTAGGGACAAGGCTGTATCCAGTCAGTGACGGGCCATGTTATGCAAAAGGAATGGCGGTATGTGGGGGGTTCATGCTTCTGGTCGCGCGTCTAACGGGGTGGTTGAAGGGTATTGTAGCGTGGGAAAATGGGAAGGGTGGGCAGGGCGAAGAGGGAGCAATGGATGAGGAAAGCTTGATAGATGGCCATGTAAGGGAAAAGGGTTTATATACTGTAGCGCAAGACTTTGGGATTAGAGCTCACACGGCACGTGGTTCCCGTTTCCCTTGTACATTCTTTTGATGGAAGACTCTGCACATAGACCAGGAGCTCGAGAAACCGTTCAGTCTCGACACTATCAGCTAACTATCCACTTTCGCTTTTTGTTCGACATCTTTTGCTCATTTCTTCATCCAAAGAATTTAGCTGCACAAATTTCATTGGACTGTCTGTGGTGCACTCATAAATGGTACATGTTAGGCTAGATAAACATTGATTACTGTCCACATCTTTGTTCTTATAAAAATCAAGAAGTCTTCGTAATCGTCTGACGAGTTTTCGACTCATCCCGAGTCTGGCCATCTACTTCCCTCTTTACGTATTTTGTATGGTGTGATTTCTTTATAAGTCAGAAAGCATGATCTAATAGACTGTTGGAAGTAAGAATTCAAGCCACGAACCACGAACCACGAACCACGAGACCTTTTACCTGGGCGAGTGAGAAATGCGTCACGCAAGCAAAATGGTCGACACCGATGAATACATGTAGTTGAATGCTGACAAGGCAAGATTGTGCTTAGCATCGATGACAAACGTACAAGCATACTGAAATCAACTATCAGGCGATATCTGACTGTTGCTTACCTGATGTAGGCTACCGTCGGTCAGACTAACAATGACCGGTCAGTGAAGAAGTAAGACCAGCATCTTAAAGCCAATAGTCTGCTCGTATTGATTAGCAAGGACATCGGTTGGAGGTGATGCTGACAACATGAATGGAGAGGTACTTTGCTTGATTGCTATTGGGTCACGCCCACGTCTGGAGTCTAGACAACGCGTACGCAGCAGCAATCGCCTTCTGCTCCGCCTGGTTGTCCGCCTCCACCTGTGCTGCGGTGCCACCGGACATGGTAGGATCGAGCCACAAATATGATTCTAGTAAATACCGCTTGTTGGCTGCCGCTATGCTGCCCCCAGTTTCACCGTTCCTCAGTACTCGACGCTCGGGCGGCGGCGGCTGCACTCAATAGCAGCGTCTACTTTTGTTCTCTCAACAGGATGCAACCGTTTCGCAATGGCGAGATGTTGCATCCAATATTTATACTATGTACGTTTTGTACTTATTGATATTTTAACAATTAATAGTTTTGAGAGATTCGAATTTGACCAAGATTCTTATTAGTATATTTGATTTTTTAGATTTGTATATTTTAACGATTTTTTGATAAATTTTTTTAATTAGATCGATCTTCTTTATATTGTAATACAAATTTCTATTAATAGTAGTTCGAAGCACATTTATGCACTTCTTATTGTTAATATTCTATTTAATTTTTTTTTCGACAACAATATTAAATAGATCGATAAATATAATATTTGATTCAATATATTTTTAGAGCTTAATTTACTTAAAAACTTCAAATAAGTTTTGTTCTTAAACAAGAAAGTTTATATTATTGCTAACTTTAACAATTTGTTTGCGAGTTGCAAGAGACAATGCGAAGATATTAATACTTATAATAGTATCGATATAATTTGTTGTTTTAAAGTTCTATTAATAGCTAGATCGAGTGATAAATATAAATAATTAAATTGAATACTCGCTTATCGAATGCGTTTTTAGATTGCGCTCGAATCCAACAAGACTCGTCGAGTTGAATCGAGTCGAAAAAAAAGTATTCAATTTAATCCGAGAATTACGCTCAATTTTATGCAACTTACATAATAAAATTAAACAACAAAATTCGAATCTTAGAATTTGACACAATTGATAATATCTAATATATATTAAGCTCAAATTAAATTAAATTGTTTATTGTTTATTGTTTTTTTTTCATTTTAACATTAAATATTGCTAATACTTAGTATAAGTTAAACTATAGCAAGAAGTTGCTCTTTATTAGTCTTCTTAGTTGTTTTAATTAAAATTTATATGCGTTAAATATAAACTTATTATATATTCGATATAGAATTGGGCTATAGTTAAATATTTACGTTTAGTTACAAAATTTAAATTTGAATTAAAATAAGACTCTTAAGTATATATTTAATATATACTAAGCGCAAACGTTGTATATAATATACTTATTATAATAGGATTCTAAAGAAAACAAATTTCGTACGTTTGTTATATTAGAATTGTTGTAACGTGTTCTAAAATTAGCGAACTAAATTGTAACAATACTTATACTAGATATATATTGAGACGCTAGAAGCAATAAAATTAGAAAATATGCTAAATTATATTATAAATTTGTCAATAAAATCAAAAGTATATACTAGACTGCTACAAATATTGAAAAAAAATAAAAAATAACAAATACGACAAATATATTTTAATTTTGTAGAATAAATTAAAGACTTAACGCACAATTTGTATTTAAATTTTATATAGTTTTGATATATATTATCGCAATACTAAATCTATATTCAAATAATATATTACTTAAACGCGTCGAAATTGCGCGTTTAAAATTAAGTTTTTTAGTTTTTGTTTTATTTGCTTTTGACTATATTAAGTATAAGTCTAATCTATTTCAAAACTTATATATAAATCTAGTTTATTATAAATATATACTTGATATCTTTGACGCGTTTTTTATATTAAAAAATTTAGTTTTTCTCTTTTATACTTCGCATATATTTAGCAAATATTAGACTTTCAAACTATAGTTTATCTCTTATTCTCAATCCTTTTTTTGGGTTAAACTCAATTTATATTAAGTATAGATTTAGCATAGATCAAGTTTTTCTCGAGTAGGAATTTCCACTTAAAATAAGCTTAATTCGGGGAAAAACTTGCATTTAAATTAAGTTGTAACTTGTTTGCGTAGATAGCAATTCCGATATTAGCTTTATAAACAAGTTACTACTGTTTAAAGATATTAATTTGTATAAAAGATTAAATATTGTTTTGCTTGTTGTTGTACGAGACATAATTAACAAAAAGATAATCGACAAATAATAGATATATTTATCTATTTATATAATAGACACAAACAAAGTAGCTTGTCTCTACGTTATTAAAGATACCAAGATAGACATTACACTAGATAATAATCTACTCGAATTGCTTTAAAACCAAATTAGTCTCTATCTATATAATAAATAAATGCAAATTAATCGTATTTATATTTCTATTAAAGTTATTGCAATATTGATAAGTTTTTACGTTATCTCTATTATTGTTTTTATTGCTCTTAAATTGTGTCTTAGAATAAGTAAGTAAGCAACAAAAATAACTAGATTTGCTATTGAAAACAGTAAAAAAAGACGTGTTATTATTATTAAGATAAACGCGATTTTAAATTACTT
>JAABUL010006537.1_pt1 | contig 13359 bp, 15 predicted proteins | sample 5559151 | NCBI WGS metagenome assembly JAABUL01 (sample SAMN10711876, study PRJNA513368) | rock metagenome | isolation source: Antarctica rocks | place: Antarctica: Victoria Land, Pudding Butte sud | reverse complement strand
AGCCGTATTCGAGAGCCTGTAACCGCCTAGGTCCTCCCTCACTAATGCGATGGGTCTTTATTCTCGATGCCAACAACGTGGCCCGTGTATTGGGCACCTTCAGTCGAAACGAAACATATTCAGAAAAAGCTTTGCGCCGATATGCCAACTTTGAGTAGCTGTGAATCCCATGACATGCTGTGTCCTTTCGGGGTAATTTTACCCTTCGTCCTCGGGGTCAGCAAGGCATCCAGCTCATGGATGTCCTTCTGACTCTCCACCTCTTGTGCTCTCTTCTCACTATTCAGCTCCTTCAAGCAAGAATAGTCGCCCGATTCCTGCAGTTTCCTATTTGGAAACGTTGACTCAGAGACGGTTACCCGTCATGTTGTATCTCTATCGAGTGCAGGCACACAACAGAAAAGGCGATATCCTAGGCTTTCCAGACCAGCAGATATTTCGAGTATTGTCATTTAGAATATCATTAACGGCATATTGGTAAGCAAGATTGACAAGGAGTCGAGCAGCAATGAGGTGCTGATATGGTAGGTAATGCCAGAGTAGACCTGTTCTGGGTTTGTGGCGAGGGAGGAAGCGAACTTCTCTCTGCCATCAACGACTCCTGCTCCTTGAAGCGAGGAGTGGGTCAGTCATCTCAGACGAGAGGGTGTAGTCGAGCGCTTCTCGATGGTCGACCAATGGGCCGGGAGATGAACTCGACAGAAAATCAAAGATTATGAAATAGCCTAGGTAAGATGCACTCTTACGGTGGGAATGACCAATGAATTGGGATTACATAGAGGAAGGATCACGTAGTAAAGAGGGAACAAACAAGTGAGAGGCAGAAAGGAGAGATATCAGTTCAAAGAGGAGGAAAACATAGGTTCAGAGAAAGCGATAGTATGGGATCAGGCCGAAGCATCGAGACTGTTCAGCTACAACAGGTGTCAGTTTCCTGAAGATCATCATCACCACTCTATATCCACCAGAGTAGGGATGTGCTGTTGACTACAGTAAGTTCCGATGTAACAATGGACTGCAATTCGCGGGTCTCTCCGTCAAATGGGACACCACTAGCGTGTCAGGGGAATTCTGGCCGAGGTATCTGCCAAGTCTTGGCGCCCGGTAATACTTCGGGACAAATAAGATGGTCAAGCCGCGGTCAAACCACTTTCATGTGGAGCGAGGGACATGCTCTCGATACAGCTCAAATGACTGCACTTCGTTGCATGCATCCACTTAAGACATATCCTAGTGGCATTCATTGGTCGCCGCATATTCATGCCCTTTCCTCCACGGGTTGTGCAGCCCTAGGTTCGTCGCAGGACTACCTATCGCATCTATTGAACTTTACACACGTACAAATGCACATCTCATACCCTATGTTCACGACGTATCCGTGAGACCTATCCAGGCCCGAGGACAGGTCCAGTCGAAATTCCCGACTACGTACCTAAGCTGCACGGTCAGCACTAGTACATGCCGAGGTGGAGGGTCTACGTCTTACAATGTGCAGCCTGTACTTTGCATCGAAGAACCAGGATATAAAAGGCTCCAGGCCTCGATGGGCGTCTTCGCAAGCACCTCCGACCGCTGACATGATCCTGGGCCAATAGATGCTTCCAGTGACAGCCCTTTGGCTTTTGCCGAATGCATGCTGACAACACTCGCAGGGCTGACTAAATATGCAGCTGCAAAGAATCTGGGATTGAGTGCGTTTAATTGGCAAAGGGGGACGATGGTATGGTGTAGTGCAACGTTCGCAAGGCTGAGTACTTACGCTGCTACGAGCCCTCTGGAAATGTAATACGCCGCATTGGGTATGGCAATGGCAGGCCTTTCGTACATCCTGACCGCCAAAGTCTGCTTCCGCCTGAGTGGGCTGAGATCTTCTCATCTATCTCCAAAGTCATCTTACAACTCTTGCAGGAGAGCCCATCAAACCTCTTCCTTCTCATCCATACTCTAGACTTTCAGCTCTACGTCAATACTCACGGTAGACGGATTGAATCAAAAGAGCAGCTGTCCTAGTCATGCTACCGAACATGGAGCTCCGAGGGAAAATAATATATGACACCAAGATGCTTGTCCCAAGAGACCCCGGCAGCATCTCCCGTGGCCCACTACCAGAAGCCACGGCGAGGACATCAGTCCTGATCGCAATGCTGACGATTGCCATATACATGGCCGCCCTGGTAGACCTCAAAGCGCTCATCATCTTCAAGAGACGCAACACGCTCTATTTCTGGTCCTTGTTGATCACATCTTGGGGTATCATTGGCCATTCTCTCGGCGTTATACTCAAATGGTTTGTGGGTAAATGTCCTTGGGAGGTCCACACATCCTTCTCCTCCTTCGGATGGTGGGGTATGGTAACCGGCCAGAGCCTGGTACTTTACTCACGCTTGCATCTCGTCGTGCGCGACGAACGAATCCTCCGCGCCGTGCTCATCATGATCATAGTCAATTTCTGTCTTTTCCAGGTCCCTACCACTGTCCAGAAATTCGGTAGCACCCAAACGGAGGCGGGCTTGTGGCTGACGGTATATCACGTCTACGAGCGCATTCAACTAGTCATATTCACCCTTCAAGAGCTTATCATTTCCATCATCTACATCCGTGCCACCGTATCCTGGCTTTCTCCCGGTGACCCAGAGGGTATGCGCCATACGAAGCAGTTCTTGATCTACCTCAACATTCTGTGTATCGCTCTGGACATCGCTATTGTCGCCGAGGTGTTCAGTGACCAGTGGGTATACGAAGAAGCCACGCAGTCCCTGGCATACGCCATCAAGCTCACGCTAGAATTTGCTGTCCTCAACAAAGTCATGGATGTTCACCGCCTTGGCCCCGGCGGATGCACCACCTGTCACCGCAGGTTCACCTTAAGAAGCGTCCACAGTCTTACTGAGCGCGGTGTCGACCATAGCAGTCGCCAATATCTTTCAATGGCGAGGCAAGGTAGCTTGAGACAGAGCTGCTTGGGGGCTCCTTGGCTAGGAAGCAAATCCAAAGGGTCCAAACGGTTGAGATCCTTGGATGAAGAGGACATGATAGAAGATACTTTGCCGATGGAAGTTGTTGCGGCAATTCCAGCGGAAGTGAATTCAGCGTCTGGAAGGCTCGAAGGAAAGGAGGTAGACAAGAGAATTGTTGTTACTACTGATATCGCGACGTGCTTTGAGGGCAGAGACATCAATAACGATACTCGGGCGGGGGAATGATGTTTGGGAAATGGCATGCTCTGCCAGCTGCTGCGCTCTGGTTCTACGGCGAGATGTCATCAACGCTCAGGACATCTAATAGGCACAAGCGTCGATTTTGATTGCAACGGAAATCGCGTCCATCCAAGGTAGAGTCACTGATCTCCAACCTTTTGGCATTGGCCAGTGTCGCTCTTCTTTCGCCCGCGGGGGAAGACGGCATGGATGCAGGATGAGTAGCGCTTATTTTGCCTCAACTCATGAAAATTTCTTGCAAGGATTGATCATGTTTCCCGAGTAGGTCTAGACGCATCGAAGAGAGTTTCTAGGCATTTGGCTGTTCCAAGAGGGTAGCAGGGGATGGAACTACTAATTGTGGCAGCAAACGACATGATCCGGTAAAAGGACCAACACCTCTGAAGACGTCCATACAGCTGACTCATGTCGACTTGGTCTGAACAAACATTCCGACGCTTCGAGACCTCGTGGTTGTCTTCCCTTCACCATATCTCGTCGTGGATACTGATCGGTCCGGGCAACACAATACGACACGAAAGCTCTCCAAAACCCTTCATCATTCTCATCTACAAAGCTGCAGCTTGTGTCCTCGATTCACCATCACTTCCAGACCACCAATCTAACGCCGAAAGTGTAGAAAGACCCTCGATTTCCACGCTCTGTCCCTCATCCTCTACAGCTTTGGGCGTCCTACACCGCACTTCTCACTTCGTGTTGATTTTACCGGAGTTGTGAACCTGATCATTGTCTGAAAACCAGGAATGACGTCCACCTTGGATAGACTTAGCGAATATGTTCATCCTCTACCTTGATGAACGTGCTCAAGTCGGCTCTACAAGACATGGGAGCACGACAGGACAAGTAATATCATGACTAGCACTCCGCTCAACACTCGGAAGCAGTTGATTAACATCAGAAAAGCGTTGCAAATGGTCGAAGATATGAATCTATTCTTTTTCCGGATATCTCGCATATATTTTCTCCCGTACAAGGTCACTCCCTGAAGCTCATACTCGCGGCGGGAAAGTGATATCCTAACGCGGTTCAAATCCTTTGTTTCTCATAGAATGGAAAAAGGGGAATTGCGGTAAAGCCTTCGGATTCCACGGTCTCAAAGTCTCACAAACAGCTATCCCGAGCCAACGCCGAACCTTATATTCGGCATGGGCAGGCTGCCAATTAATTTTCATGTTTGTTGATGGGTCTCCACGTATCTAGTCGAAAGGCAAGCGATGCTTATAAGATCATGAACGTCGGCCTATCTTTGGGGATAGGAAGTACGTTCCACCGGACCTGCTGAGCGATACAAAAATGATCATCTTGAACGTACTGTACTCTATTAAGGACAGGGACAAAATTTCACCTAAAGGAAACTACTATTCGGAATCTTTGACTGAACACAGTCCGTGTTGTCATGGTGAAGCGTTGTTCCAGATCATCAAGCGGAATTTGTCCTGACTAAAGAGCGAGAGATCCAGCAAAGCACGGGCGAGGTATGGCCGTCAGAGAAAAGTTCATGCCGTCTACTGATATGTTAATGTCGTCGAACGCAAGCCCTTAATAACTTATGAATCCAGATTCCTAGAGGAGATCGCACTCATTGAGAAAGCTTTCTACCAAAAAAGTCACCAACTCAAAGATTGAATTCAAACATAGAAAGCAGCCTATCAGAAATCAGCAAAATCCAAGGTTAAATGGAGCACAATGACTAGCAGACAGAGCATCATATTACCGCGTCAGCAGGTTAGAAGAAGGCTCTATTAAAAATCACTAGGTACTTTAATACCCGATTCCAACGGTGACTGGCACGTCTCTCCTAGTCAGACAGGCAGGCGCGCTCACCAGCCAGAAAGCAAAAGATGCGAAACTTGCTGTGGGGAATTGTTTAGCATACTCATGACACGCTTGCGGCGGGTATCATGAAGAAATCGGCGATGAAACCAGATGCTGATATATGCCGGGAAATGAATGATTCCGAAGGATCCAATCTAAGAGCCAGAGAATTGGCATTCATACACCAGCGATCTTCCAAGTGCTGAAGTGTACGCACACAAGCGTGTATGCATCCGTCGGATCACCGCATTCAATTGCGAAGGTATACACGGATATCCATGAATGAACATATCGACCATTCTTGCTCCTTCCCACTGCTAGACATGCTCTTCACAGGTGATTACATGAACCCATATCATGAGCCAACAACGTACACCTTATTCGGTATTAGACATAGCCAACCATCGAGATTACAGCTGTGGATGGAAATGTGCTCGTCAATCCCTGTCTATGTCTTCTCCATATCATAGTCAATTCGCACGAGGACCGGCTTCTCCACAATATGAAAGAAAAGGGTAGAAAATGTCTTTTCGTCTTCTTGTATTGTCATGCCGTTGTGGGGGTTGCTAAGAGCAATAGAGGTGGGGCCACTGGCGCCTGGGAATACAGTGCTGTACCATCGTACCATTAATTTAGCATCTAAATCACCACACGCACCCCCATACAGCCCCCACTTGACTCATATGAACCCAACCCCAAGAAGCTCACATAACTCAATCATCGCCCCCAATCCCAATGCCATCATATCAAACTCACCCCTATTCAGCCCTGCATACAACATATCCACTCCCTCTTCCACCTCCTCTAACACATCACATCTCTCAACCAAAATCCACCCCCACAACAATTCCTACCCCAATTCCCTCACCAACCATCTCCATCTCCCTCCCCATCCCCCAAAAAACCATCATACGGTTCAAAACCCACATCCCTCCTTATACACAACAACAGAGACACCATAACCATCCTCACATCCTCACATCCTACCCTCCACACACACACATCATCGTACACACCATATCAAAGCCCCACTCCCACAAATCACCAAAGAATCATGGATCCCAGCATCCCATATCCCATATCCCAGCGACTTGCGCACTCATCTCAGCTAGACCTTGGCAAAAACCCCCTGAGACTAGTGCCCAAGTCGCTGGGATATGGGATCCAGATATCAAATATAATCGTGTGCAAAAAGCAAGACTTCACACGACAGACCATGAAACGAGAAATGAGCCTCCATCCATCGCACGTGACCTTCCGCGCCCTGACGTTCAAGCACCATTTGAGTCACGGTCGGGTCGTCAATAACACAGAGAAGAAACAAGGACAACAACTTGCCGTATGGGGCTGTAGCTGGATAGCAACTTGACACCCTCCGCCTCCGTTGCAGCGAAGAATCGCCAAAAAGGATCTAAAAAATGTTTCGCATACTATTCCTAATCTTGTATCTAGAGGCATAGTCCTTTCCCTTCCCACTGCAACTTACATACGCGATTCACCTCCCTAATCCCGCAGCCACAACCCAAACCATGTCCCCACCTCCGTCAAATCCGAAACCCAAACGCACTATCCCCAGCCTCCTTCACAAATGACTTCTCCTTCATCAATTCAAAACCCCGCTGCGACTCACCAAGCACCTTTCTTCCCTTCCTCACCGGCGCCGCGTTCTCATCAACATTCATGGGCAAGCCCGGTGATTCAGGCTGCAAGATATCCTCATCCCAATAACTCGTGCACCTCTCCCTCTTCGGGCGTCTGCCTTTCCGACGGAGCTCGATGTCGGGACTCAGCTGTGTCAGTGCGTCGGCAACTTGGTCGTCGCAGATGGTAAAGTCTCTCCTAGATTTTGGTGGGTCTGGCTTCGCCTCAAGGCTGCCCCGAGCCTTCTTCCGTTTGGGAGGGGCATTGAGATGGCCTTGGAGTGTTGGTGGGTGGGCGAGGTGCAGCGCGCCAGTGGGTTCGTTGATTGTGTCGCATTTATAATTACGGAATCTTGATGGTGTGTTTGCAAGATAGTGTACTGGGGGCCGGGTAGGCGATGGAACAGATTTGACAGGACTGATGTTTTCTTTGTCGCTTGACGCACTGAATGTCTTGTGCAGCCCTTGCGTCGGCTTCGGCTTGCCAGATTGGGGTCGTTTCTTCTCAGACTTGTTCGCCATTGCAGAGGGTGCGCCTGAGACTGTGCCTATAGCTAGAAAGCCCATGCCAATTGGCTGTTGTTGTACTATGGTTGGACTGCTGTCATCAGTATCGATAAACGTCTTTATGTCATTGAGCCAGCCTTCAATGATAGCGCCATGGTCTTCCGCTGTGTTTGGAGATGATGCTGGTAGTGCCAATGGTACTCCGCGGCTTGGAAGATATTCTCTGCCATTGGATCCAGGTTTTGGTGACGACCATGGTAGCGAGAGTTCGAATCCGGGGAAAGATATTTCTTCTGGCGTCTTCGGCGGCTGGCTGTATAAGGCGGATGGCGTTGCGAAGCCGCTGCTGATCGGTTCCTTGCCGTTGTCTTCGCCGCGTGACCGACGGGAGACGCTAGCGGTCGTTGACATCGGAGTGGGAGAACCTGGGTTTGCTAAAATGGGCGAGTGGGTGTGGTGATCCTCCTCAAATTCTTGGGCAGTGAGATCAGCGCTGGGTGTTGCTTTTGGGGTTGGAGATTGATGGTTAGTACGGAGACCTCGCACAGGGCAGCGCTTTTGCAACTCTGAACTTCTTCCTATTGACAACCCTTGATCTTCGTATGTGGACGAGGAGGTCTCGGAATTTGCTGAACAAGAGGTATCGTCCCGGCCGGTACTGCCAAATCTCGATACACGAGCCTGCAAGATGGGTAACCGAGACCTTTTCGTGTTGGAGGACGGCCTGCTTTGTGGAGTCCTGAGCTCTTGCAATGTGACTGCAGCATCACGGAATATCAACGACATCTTTGTACCATGGCTGGATGTTGGAGTGGAGCGTGATAGATCTGGGACTGGTCTCCGCCTTCTTGCGCTGTTTGGTGCAGCTCTTTGCGGAGTCCTCGGAAATGCTACGGAGAGATTGGCAGCAAGAGTTTCGTTTGCAGTGCTGATGATCGAGGTGGGGGTGTGACCCAATATGGGGGTGTCATTATTCTCCGCTGGGAGGGCTATTCAGAATTCACTTAGTATTCGTCCGCACTCATTCTGGGCTCGTTACGAGTGTAGCAGCAGATACTGAAAATTGACAATTCTCTGAACATTGGGAATAGACTGACTGGTGTCAAGAACATGTGCTTGATCACGCAAGTTATTCATCTCTGGGTCTGAGCGAGACAAGGCGAGAGACATGGCTGTTGATTTATCAAGTCCCTTAGTACTTTGCAATTTGGTTCGAAAGAGATGCGTTCGCAAAATCCCTGAAGGGAGGGTTGTTTTCAGACGACAAACGCTGTTGAAGATGAGATGTTCTGTATCATGAATCTTTGGAAATCTGCTCGATACTCGCGGATGCTTCGACAGTGGAACTTCTGATGTACGTGATGTTTGAGAAGAAAGAGACGGGTACCGAGAGGCACCACAAGAAGGCACTGCCAGCCATAACTTCCTGTAAGGGAATCCCGCCAGATACTGAGAAAATATGGTATCTAAAGAGAAAGCGCGATCGGTTTCTTATCCACTTACTTATTCAGCTACTGCATTCTTTGAATATTGAGGTGAACACCAAAACGAGCCTATGTTTATTCAGAGGCTTGCAATGAACCTTGCTGTGAGGATGGCGTGCGACCTCCATGTCCGATGTCGCCCACTCAATGCGTTTGTCGAGATCTTGAAGTAAATCCCTTAAAGAGGCGAAGGAGTGGGAAGAATCCTGCGCAAAACATACTAAATACGTATGAAGATGATCGCTGAATGAGACGGGGCAGGATGTGCAATGTTTCGTGTGGAGGAGGAAGATGGCTGTGCCGTGCTTCCACGGACTAGAATCGTTATGCCACTCCTGGAAGAAGGTCAAGATCGGAGGCTGTGCAGAGTGCAGGAGTAGAGTGTGATGGACGGATCAGGAAGGTGTAATGCGTTCAGCTGGAGGATGACTTGAAGACTTGAAGTAGTATCACTAGCACAATCCGAGCTGAGGAGAGATGGAGGCGCAATTGAAGCTATCCATGTTTCTGGACTAGTGTCAGTGGTTAGCGGCATTTCGGGATGGGTCCCGCGGTCCCGCCAAACCAAGCATTCTTCACAACCGAACCAACGTCTCTATTTCCATGTCATTTCCACATGGCGTTTGCGTGGCAAGCATTGACTGCTGGGCGACAAGGTATGCCATATTGATCTCAACGCTGTTCCCGTGAGTTACATGGAGCCTCTGAGGTCCGAGGGTCGGTCGCTTGCCTTGCCGCTGAGGCCCCAGCAGCGAGCTCGTGAAACAGAGTCCCCATCCCTCCTTCCCCCTTCCTTCGTTCCCCCTTCTGCCCCCTTCTCCCCCCTTCTCCACACCCTAGATCTGCGACAGCGCCAAGACCGGCAGACTGCACCCGTGGACATGCAGTATGCACGTCTATTCCTGCATGTCGCAGCATCGTGTCCCTGGTGCCGTGTTCGTGCTTTGGCTTGTGCACCGACTTTGGGATGTGACAGCCACCAACAGACAACAGTATGACGGGCGACCATGGGCGAGTTGGTATGGTTGCCGTGCGCCAATTGGAGCAAGTGGGAGAACAAGGAAAGCAAGCAGGAATCTGTGCCTCTAAGCAATCTCACAACCTGACTGCCTCTTTCTCAGCGCGTGCCCTAGACGGGAATCCTCCAATCAGGGCGCACGCTACACACCTGTGTCATCTGCGCTGCCGCACCTGGGCCGAAATCGCCTAGCTCCAAACGAGCCACGGTCTAGTGCCTCTCTCCTTCTCCCCAAGTCCCCATCCTACACCACTCTTCTTTGTACCTTGTGTTATACCAACATGCCTCTTTTTCTTTGTATCTATCTCTGCCGTCTTCCACTTGCTATTCTTGGACATTTCTACAAGCAGAGATCTGCTAGACAGCTCCTGCACTAAATCGCGCCTTGTACATCTTTCCTGCGACTCGTATCCACAAAGTTTGCTCAAACCTCTAATCGACGAGCTCGAGCGTCCTATCGAGGACCTGGATCCGTGTTGACGACTCGCTCAAGACTACTATACACGGGTAGCGACAAACAAAGACACACCATCAAAGGACCGCCGTACGGCAATTCAATCGTCCACTCTGAGCACCTCATCTCCGTTTTGGACATCTACAACATATTCCTGACCGCCTTGATACGGCTGTCTTGTACTTCGACCCTTTTCGACTAATCTCCCTTGCTCAAGGTCTCCCCCATATTCTACGATCATTACGGAATTGATCTAGTGCTACACATAGCCGCACCTTACTATCCACAGTCAAAGGAAAGTCAATTGCTTCTATACCTCAACCTTGCGTTCACCCGACCCGGAACTTGCAATTACCGTACATATTTTTGTCCAGGTCTCGCGATACCAGCATGGAGTAACGATTTTCTTGGCGTCCGCGTGTCTTGCTCAGTATAGATGGAGTCTGGCACTCGGGAGCCGCAGCGGCCAGAGGCGGGCCAGGGGAGGGCGATGACTGGAGAAAAAAGTCCTGCAGGTTCAGTAAAACGTGCGAGACAGAGAGCAGCAGCTGGTTTGCCGCCACAAGAACAATCCCAAGTGCCACAATACCCAACACCACTTTCCATCAGATCGCCCAAGAGATCTCCTCAACAAGAACCCAGCCCAATTGATCGCGTTCAATATCCTCAGTACCCATCTCCGAGGTCCGATTCCCCTGGAAATATACCAGCCGGTGCGAATCGTCCGGGCCCCGATTTCTCACGCCCAAGCGTTTCTGGTGGAATACAGGATCAGAATGCTGGTCGAGGACTAGCACCGCAAAGACCACCGAGACCGAACTTTGTACCCGCAATGGCTCAGTCTTCTCAGGCAGAACAGTCGCCGGGAAACTATTGGGAGGAAAGCACCCCTGGGTCCGGAGATTCAAGTAGGCCTCTTACCACTTCGACGACTTCGACAGCGTCCTCCACAGGTAGCATACCCGATTTCCCTTCCATACCTCTGATGCCTCCAACGCCCTTGTTTCAACCTCCACCACGACGGAACCTCGGACCTCCTCCCTCAGCGCGTAAAGGTGGATCGGGTTACTACTCGAACACTTCATTTGTGCCTCCCATTCCCGAGGAGATGTCAGACGCGCATAGCTCAATCGCGTCGAGCCATTTCATTCCCGAGAGTTGGGGAGATGGTCCGCCACGATACTACATCGGTGGTGGGATTGATGAAGAAGACGAAGATGATGCGCTCGGCGGCAATAGTGGGCGTGGGTCGAGCGCTGGCGATCATGATGATTTGTCAGGTCTAGTGAGAAAAGGAAGTAATGGGAAGCCGCGGACACCATTTCCGGAGACGCTGGATACCGGTGACGAGTCAGACAGAGCGTCTCGCATGCGAGAGCTAGAGTGGCAGGCTCAGGAAGACGAACGGTGGCGGACAGGTCCTCCTGGTACAGATCCGATAGGACGACACAACTTCAGAGGCAATGGGCGGCTGAATCCACAATTAATGTACTCTGGCTACGAGAGCGATCTTTCCTTCTTGGATTCACCTCGTACTCAGTCTCGTGCCCAATCTCCGATGCCTAACCTCGACGCGCCTTCTCTGCCAGGCCCGAACCCGTACTTTGGGACACCGTCTTCTGTTGGATCGCCCGTTGACCCAAGGGTGGGCGAGATTCTTGGTCATCTTGAAAAGGGGGGTGCTCTTACGTCGAGTGGGACGGCTTCGCCTTCAGCAACTTCGATGAGTGATAAAGGGTTCCAGCGACCACCGCGCTTGAATCTGGAGGAGCCGAAGCAAGTGCTTGGAAGGGGTAGTGCGACTAGTCTACCAGAGCTCATCCGGAGGGCGACAAAGTTGGCTTCGAATTTGGACCGTGGGAAAACAGCAAGTCGAATAGGAATGCTAGACTTGTTGAACGCCAAGGAGAAGGAAAAGGAGAGAGAGAAGGCTGCGAAAGGAGATGGTTCAATATCGGATATACTGGCTGCCTTTCCTTCGCCTTCCCCTACAACTCCTACAGCTCACAGGCCATCTGGCTGGCCGACGCCGTCGCCACATGGCAAGTCTGGCCTCTCGAGGGCGCAAACACCTGGCTACGGGTCCTCGATTTCTCAGAGACAGCGAAGGCGAAAATGCTGCGGGTTGCCCGTCTGGGCATTCATCCTGCTCATGATCATACTGCTTCTGCTTATAGCAGCTGCCGTGATTATACCAATCACCCTGATCGTCGTCCCACGCGAACACAAGAGTAACTCGCCGACTCTTGACAGCTGCCAGACGAGTCTCCCCTGTGCGCACGAGGGCTCCAGTATTGTCGTCAACGCACAATGCCGCTGCATCTGTGCAAACGGCTTTCTAGGGTCTTCCTGCAATACAGCTGCGGACGCTGGCTGTATAACAACCAATATTCCAGGCGCTGACACCTCTAAATCCTACCAGAATGCCACACTTGGAGATAGCATTCCCCGCATATTCACCGCCAGCTCAACTAATTTCAGCATTCCCATAGCGCCCTATGCCGTCCTCTCCCTCTTCAGCGCCACCAATCTCTCCTGCGCATCCGAAAACGCCCTTGTGACATTCAATCAGAAATCCCAACGCCGAGATACGGCTCAAGTACTTCTGCCGGATTCTGAGCTACATCAAGACCCATTACCCGTACCATTGGGGGAAGTCATCTCATCTCCCACCAAAACGCACAATCACATTTCGAAAATCCTCCACGCCCGCGGCAGCGCCATAACCACCAATGGCATCATCTTCGCTGCACCGTCCGGTGGAGACACAGTTATCAATAGTGCTCCACCGTCGACCGCGACAAGTGTGTCTTCCCCTGCCTCTACCACCAATGATAGGCCGATCACGCAGCAAGTCCTCGACTTTTCCCGCACGGCCGTCCTGTTTATCTTCCAGGAAACTTCATCGTTGGACGAAGCAATGGCGGTAGCCAATAAGCTGCAGATGACATTGAGCGGTGGCAAGACTTTCGATGCTACCCAAACTAGTGTGGGCGGGAATGTCACTGTCGATCTTGCGGCGCTGACCGTGGGCTTCGGCAACGGGACACTTTACGGTGGAAAGGGAACCTGATGAAGACATCTGACTTCTTGAGACACCCATGCCGCCTTGTCATTCCGACTGGGTGTGCACAGGAATTATTCTGTCCTACCAAACGCATTTTATTTCGAACCGGCGCTTCGGCGCAACATATGAACATAGGGGAACGAGAATATCATAGAA
>JAABUL010006534.1_pt1 | contig 13374 bp, 13 predicted proteins | sample 5559151 | NCBI WGS metagenome assembly JAABUL01 (sample SAMN10711876, study PRJNA513368) | rock metagenome | isolation source: Antarctica rocks | place: Antarctica: Victoria Land, Pudding Butte sud | reverse complement strand
GATTTTCTGGGGGGGCAGATTTATGCGGGGGTGACTATGGCGATGGCGATTGGGTTGGTGGGGACGACGGTGGTGTTGTTGTTGAGTGAGAAGCGGAGGGGGAAGGAGGGGACGTGAGGGGGTGTTTGAGGGAAGATTTGGGACTATTGGCACTGTCGACTGTTATGTGACAGGAACCGTGGGGACGTGTTAGAGAGGAGCAGTCCGGTGTAGATATTCGGACGGCGGTCACCAGAATGTAGCACCGTTGTTCGAGGCAGCGACTTCGCAACCGCATGAGCGGCCAACGATCGCACAGGACGACCTTCCAAGACCAGCTCCAGCCTTGAGCGGATAGCGGCCAATAGCACTTACGGCGAAATCTTTGCGATGAACGCTGGCAGAACGCAAAAACGCTGCGGACAAGAGGGCATGTCAATATCGCTTGGTCGCCACTCTTGTGAATAGATTTGCCGCTGTTCGCCCGGTCCGGTGAAGTTTTCTGGAACCTGGCTCGGTACAAAACCTTTTCCACAGACTATGCCACTACTGCGGTATCGGAACCGACTTCTTACCTTCTACGGCTAGTGACCTAGCCTTGGCGGCGACTGCATTCCTTTGTTGTTGCGCTCGACGACGCTCGGAATGGTGGCTGTTGGTCAACAGAGCTAAGAGTCAAGACGATAAAATGCCCTTTCGGCAGGCACCCACTATCCTTGAAACCATCTGGACAGACCCCAGACTCAAGACCGCCCAACATGGCCCGCTCAAACTACCTCATCACTCTCCTCGTCGGCATCCTCCTCTTTGTCACCGGCTTCGCAAGCGCCAAGCCAGTCAAGCACGTCTACGACTTCAACTTTAAAGCCGGCAACAACCGCCTCGACTGTCCGGCAGCAGGGCAGACGAAATATGTCGGTCCGTATGGAGGCCAATGGGTGCGTTCACGACAATTTAGCAATGTCTGTATCCCGCTAAGATTCTACAGGGCATTCTTTGTGGCTGGGATACCAAGATGACGAGCTACCACTGGGGACCCATCTCGGGCATTTCATTCGAGCAATGTATCCTCGAGTGTGGCAAGCTGGATGGCTGCAAGGTGGCTGCTTATACGGGGACGTGCTACTTGAAGCAGGACCAGAAAGGGAAGGGGTTCGTGCCGAAGAACAACAACTCCTTCAGACTCGCTCTTAAGCTCAACTAAGAAGTCTGATCTGGGAGATCGACCGAGCGCAGCGCTACGAGACTATGGTCGGAAGCGGTGGGAGGGGTTCTGTGGGCTCAGTCATTGTTGTCGAGCGTGGATCCGTACGCTGGAGCGCCGGTTGCGATAGAAGTTCTTTGTTACACAACGAAAGCAACGCTTGGTATTGAGAACGCATCTGAATAACTACATTCCCTCGTCCGTCTCCTTGATCTTCTTCCTGTAGTCACCTGCTTCCTCATCGCACTTTCCCATCAAGTAAGCAAGAGTCCTTCAGCAACAATGGCACGCATCACCTCCCTCGCCACCCTCCTGGCAGCCTTCATGCTCCTCCTCACCATCGCCTCCGCCAACCCCGTGCACCACAAGCACAAGGGCGCCAACCACCACGCTGGCGGCAAGAACGATGCTGACGACGACGACGACTCCACCCCCCACCACGGCGCCGCCCACCACGCCAGCAACGGCAACGGCAACGGCAACGGCAACGGCGGCGGCAAAGACCCCTCCGACTTCAGTTTCAAGCCCTCCCACCAAGCGCACATCTCCTGCCCCTCCAGCAGCGGCAAAACCTGGACCGGCGGCCGCGGAACCAAATTCGGCGTCCTCTGCGGCTGGGACACCAGGAGCCATACCTACAACTGGCCCGTCCTGCACCATTTGACTCCGGAGCAGTGCGTGAAGGCTTGCAGCCATATCCACGACTGCACGGTGGCGACGCACACCGGCACGGGGTGTTATTTGAAGAAGCATGCGAATGGGAAGGGGTATTATAAGGTGGGGAAGGGGTTCAAGGTTGTGTCTGCGATTAAGTTGAATAGGGAGCATGAGGGTAGTGATTAGGGGAGGGGGTGGGGTTTGTAGATGGGTGTAGAGATTTGTAGATGAAGGTGTTGAAAAAGCTTTACTGTTCGAAGTGACCTAGTCGTGTAAGTCCCGTTCTAGAGTGACTTCTGGTCGATCGATGCGGTAGATGGTTTTGGCGGTGTTGAGGTAGGCTTCGTACTCGACGTCTTCGCCTTCGAGGTCGTAGTGGTAGTGGCCACCTCGATTGCTGCCGTCGGTGGTGAAGCAATGTGTATGCTCCATGCGGAGGCCCATCTTCTTGTCAGGGTCGGCGGAGTGGAACACAGTAAGGCAGACGATTGGTGAGTCCTGTGACGAGTCGAAGTTGTGGTAAGTGAGCCAATCGTTCAGCTGTTTCGCATCTTTGAATGTGTATTCCTGGCCTGGTGGCTTCTGAGGGAAGTCGGGCATGACGTGGTAGTTTGTCTTTCCAGATTTGATAACGAAAACGCCACCTAGACTGATAGTCTGATCTCTTCCGTATTGTTTCGTGATAGCGTGCCGGATACAGTCTGTGAAGCTCTTCTCGCTTCCTTTGCGTCCTCGAGCGGTGATCTTCAGCACCTCACCACGTTCACCAGCTGACCCGTACAGGTTCATCATCAGAGCACAGTCAGTCTTCGGACTCCGCTCGCAAGCCACCTTGCCGGAGTCTCGGTCAATCTTCGTATAGTAAGACTTGTTACTGACGCCCGCATGATAATCATCCTTCCAGCCGAAGTTCGGAGCAAGCTCAGAGTTGATGTCCAACGTTTGCCACGGCCCAGCGCCAGCCCCAATGCACATGCCATGCTCTGCCGACATGCCCGCTGCCTTCGCGCAGCTAGCCATGTCGAACTGCTTTTCAAGTCTTGGTTCCGGAAAGAGGTTGGGCTGCCCACCAATGTCCATGATGAGTTCGTTCCCGGATAAGCCTGCCGCAGCGAGGTGGAAGGGTGCTTCTCTAAGATCGGGACATGTTGAAACGCTGACGGAGGAAATGTTGTAGTTGGCTTCCAGTGCTGGCCGTATCACGGAGACGAGCTCGTCCAGTGATGGTGGAGACAACGGGTACTTTTTGATGTCCATGCTTGCGGTTGCCTTCAAGGTTTGCAGGTGATCGTTGATGGCTTTCGTCCGTTACATACTCTAGAGGATCGCGGCACCAAGGCAGCAGATGTTTCGATGTTTTAAGCCCCTAGTTCGCAGTACAGTAATCTCGAATTTTGATCGTTTCGAGGACCGTCGGCTGTCGGCCGCTACTGCTTCTGGATATACGTTCTCGCCTGTAGCAGTCGCACGACTTCGTATACTGGCTGGGGTGGTGGTAGCTGAACGATCTGACCTTGTTCGAGACCACTGGACTCCAAGACTGTTGTACTGCTGAACCTCCTGATCTTGTTGGTTTGATGATTGGGAAGTCGTGCGTTTGGCTTATGGTCGAAGCAAGACCATTTCGCTGCTTCCTGCTCGAGATACCCTCCAACTCGTGTTGAAGTCGTTCAAATGTGTTATAGCCGACTGTTGTAGCGAGACCCTTCCGTGAGATCATGTTCGGCCGCAGCTTGACCGAGGTCGCAGTTGTCATTTTGAGAGGGGTCTTGATGAAGCTTTCGACAGAACCACATTCCAACACTGACCCAACGACTCCGAAAGTGTTGCTGCAAACATTCGGCAATGCGATGGACGATATCGGAGGGTGGCATTTAGTTGATGTGTTCTGTTATCAACAAACGGTCTCAAAGGTAGGTGATCATACTCATCGCTCCTACATCACCTACTACTTCAAGCTTCCATACGTAAGACCAGTCCACTATCCTTCGCATTCCAAAGGAAGAGAGCACCAAGCCAGGCATTCAAATGATGGCCCTCCCCAGGCCCGCTGCCAACGAACCACCCACCTCCTTCCCCTCGTACCCAGACCTACCAGGCCGCATCGCCCTCATCACCGGAATCGGCCAAGTCGGCATCCCCAACTCGCCCACCTGGGGCAACGGCGCGGCCACCGCCCGCGTCCTCAGCTCCAACGGCGTCAAGATCTTCGGCTGCGACATCAACCTCCCCGCTGCAGAAACCACGAAAGCCCGCCTGCTGGCCCTGAAACCGGACGCGGAAGTCGAGGTGGTGAGGTGCGATGTAACGAAGCAGAGCGATGTTGACGAATTTGTGAGGTTGGCAGTCGCTAGGTTCGGGAGGGTGGATATATTAGTGAATAATGTCGGCGCCACACGCCCCGGCGACCCAGCGACGATGAGTGAGGACGACTGGATGGGGCAGATCGATGTCAATCTCCATTCTGTGTATCGGTGTTGTCATGCCGTGCTGCCGATTATGGAAGCCCAGGGCACAGGGGGGAGTGTTGTGAATAATGCTTCGATTACTGCGTTGCGGTATATTGGGAAACCGCAGATTGCGTATGCGACGGCTAAGGCGGCTGTTATACGGTATACGAAGAGTGCAGGGGTGATGTGAGTACTGCTTGAAAGCAGAGTCCTTCCCTACAAGAAGTCGGAGACACTTACTGACGGTTCCCTTTCGCGAACGACAGGTACGCGCCAAAAGGGATACGGTTTAATGCTGTGGTACCGGGGCTGATGTATACGCCGCTGGTGGAGAATTTTGGGGCGAGTGAGAAGGAGGAGGATAGGGAGGTATTTAGGAAAATAACAGAGCATAATGTGCCGATGGGAAAGATAGGGGATAGTTTTGATGTGGCGAATGCGGTTGTTTGGTTGGCGAGTGATGCGAGTAGGTACGTTACCGCTCATGCTCTTGTCGTTGATGGAGCGATAACTGAGAGTACTGGTACCGGTGGATAGGAGTATACTTGAGATATGTTGTCGATCTTTCTTCGATATGGCGATGGATTCGACGCTGTTGAAGTCCCGGATCTGCGGCCAGGTGAATGAGGGCAATTTCGAGCGTGATGTGTTAATGCCAGAGACATATGTCGAAGTTGTAGTCAGTTTGGAAGAGGAACGAGGAAATGTTTCGTCTCAATGCTTCGTAGGGCTGACATTAAAGACCCCTGTTCCAACGCCACCTCACGCCTCGTACCTGCATCCTCTTGGCGCTTGCGCGATTGAAGACATCAACCAAGATCTCACAGCAGTCTCACCACCACTCACCCTCCCCCACAGCGCCCACTCACTACAACACGCCCGCCATATAAAACCCACACCACCAGTCAGCGATCACACCTTCATCACCACCGCCACGATGCGGCTCCATCTCCTCCCTCTCACCCTCCTCGCCGCCCTCACACCCGCCGTCTTCGCCGTCCCGCAAATCACGTCCCCGGCGGCGGGCGCCACGCTACCGGCAGGCTCGATCACAGTGAAATGGACGGATGACGGGACATCGCAGTCGCTATCGCAGTTTGAAAGTTATACGCTTACGCTGTTTGTTGGGGGGAATTTGGTTACCAATGCGGTATGTACATACACTTGTCCAAGACTAGATGGGACAGCAGGAGGAGGGATACATTGAGCGCATGCAAGACACTGTGCTAACGGGAGTTGTACAGAGATCGCTAGTAGCCATTGGAGCCCCGACAGGCGGCCCTAAATCAGGGACATTGACTGGGACGGTTGATCCAACTCTGACAGCTTCTTTGACGAATGGCTTGTATGTCGCATCGCCGCACCTTTCCCTCGCGGACTTGCAATGGAGGGTAGCCGCTAACAAGATCTGTACAGCTACATCCAAATGATCGCCACAGCCAAGATAGGCGGCACCTATACCGCTTACTCCTCCCGCTTCACCCTCTCCGGCATGACTGGACCTCCCGAAACAGCGGCCATTAGAAGTGCCGTCACTGCACTCGGGAGCAGCTCCGTCGGTCCCGCGGACGTCAATGTATCCCTCCTCTTCTTCCCTCCCCTCACCACTTCTACTAACACTTTATCCAGGGCGTCGCAGCAGCAGCACCACAAGTCCCAGGCGCGGGAGCAACAGCCGCAGTCCCTGCCGCCGACCCCGCCGGCTTCGGGATCCCGTACAATCAGCAGACCGGTCCGATTCGATACGCGCCGATGCAGGGTGTGCCGCCGACGAAGATCACGCTGAAGAACTTCACGCCACTGTTTCCGACGAGTGCGTATACGATTGCGAAGACGTGGCTGCCGATTCCGACGATTGTGTCGACGACGACGATGTTGCAGACGTTTAGTGTGCAGAGTAGTGTTAATCAGGTGAGTGCGATGATATAAGTAAAAGTGGGCGGAGAAGGATGTGGGACAATTGCTGATTACGTAAAACAGGCATCGCCGCAGAGCCAGCCGACGCCGAATGATATGCAGAAATTCATGAACAGGTGGAAAGACTGATCTGGACTGTTTGCGGCATTACGAGGTGTTGATGAATGGCGTTAGGGGCGGACTGGTAAGATGGCGAACGATACCGGCTGGTCAGTCGCACTCTCTGCATTACAAGGCGCGGATGGCGTCTGGAGTACGGCATGTATAGATGGATGAGCTAGGTGACTATGATTTGGAGTATAGGACGATGTGCAGCCTAGCCAGGCGGTCAGGATGTATCAAACGTACCGAAGTGTTGCTTCCATTTGCCTGTTCGTCCTTTCGAAAGGGTGGTACAGTATATCTCTAGCAGCTCAAACTCGGCGTTTCGGAAGTCCGACGTTTCGCCGCAACGTGCACCTTGAAGTCCATCAAAGCCATTGGAATAATCACATCCACCACATAACAGCAGAGCCACTGGCTCCTCTCCCTATCCGCCATGTCCAAATCCATGTCCTCCCCCACAGCCCGCCTCCTCCAATCCTCCCGCCTCTTCTCCCTCCCCCGTCCCCTCCCCGCGCCCATCAACGATACCCTCACCTCCGCTGGCCTATATCGAGCATCCGATACAGCAACCCTTCCCTACCCGACCCATCAAGCCATCACAACTCCAGCATCCTCTTTACACCGCGGCGACTTCGGCTTGAAGCGAGCCCTCCCTGCAAAAACGACCCGGCATACTTCTACACCTGTGGTTCGCATCACGGCGCAGGATACGTACGAGCACATCACGGACTTCAGCAGCGCAGCAGACCATGTCCTGACTGAACGGAAGTTCGCTGAAATGGGCGTGCCTATTGTGAAGAAGGTGGGCAAGGGGAAGGCGGGGCAGGGGGAGGAGAAGGAGGTTAGTGTGTTTGAGGGGTGGATTGATAATACGGATCCGGATGCTAGACTATCGAACGATCGGCGGGAAGGAGGTAGGAACGGTATGGCTGCGCCGGAGCCGAAGGTCATGCAGCGGTGGAAGTACGCGGGGCCGTGGATCAGTGGGATGCAGGAGGGCGAATTTGCGCGATGGCTTGGACGGGGGATTGAGGGGCGGAAGGACGAGTGGAGGGAGTTTGTACGGAAGAAGGAAGTCGATTCGAGGATTGCGCAGGCGCAGCGGCAGGCGAGAGAGCAGGGTGAGCCGATGACACAGGCTGATATACGGAGATTGAGAGTCGAGATGCGGCCGACGGATGAGCAGATGACCGAGATCGAGAAAACCCTCCGCGACACCCACGTCTCCGACCGCCTCTCCTCAAACCTCACAGCCCTAATAGCCGAATTCCTCGACCTCCCCAACATCTACCAACCCGGCTCCTCCTCCCCCGTAGTCAAAACAAAGACCGACCAGCTCCAAGCCTGGGCCAACCAATTCGCCGCCGAAGCCAACGCCGAAGGCCCCCCGCCCACCACCCACCCCTCGGCCGGCCTCTCCCACCTCCGCTCCAACGCCGTCATGTCCAACCACCCCCTCTACGGCCCGCAAGCTTTCCCGACACCAATCCAAGCCCGCGTCGTGCGCGCCCGCCTTACCTCCGCCGGCCAAAACGAACACAACGCTAAACTCGGCGCCGGCGGTTTCATCGCCAACGACCCGCACTCCGAGACGTCGTCGTCTGCGACGGCTAATCGACGGGCTACGCCGCTTGCGGAGCCGGATCGGATGACGAGGGAGTTGGACGAGGAGTTGGAGGGGGGGAATAAGGTGTGGGTGCAGGCGGGGACGGCTTTTGTGGATGAGAGGGGACGGGTACAGGTTAGGGTTCAGAGGGCGGAGCCGGAGGCGCTGGCGGTTAGGAGGGGAGGGGAGGAGTTGGAGAGGGTGGTGGAGGCGAAGAGGGCGAGTAGATTGGTGGGGATGGGGGCGAGTTCTGAGGTGGCACCGAGGGGGCCGACTAGTAGGCGGGGGTTTGGGATTGATTGAGAGAGGATGGGAAGGGGTGCATAGCGTGGGATGAGTTGTGGATGTTTGTTGATGTACAGCATAGATTCGTATACATGATTGTAAGAACTATACAGCTACTTACTACGAACGTACCCTCACAAGCAAACATGTCAAAGGCCATATCTATGCCAGGCGAAGCACGTGAAAATGAATCGAGACGAATTCCAGCCAATGGCAGCTTCTCCCAACAGCCACCTCCTTCAATTCCTTCCACCACCCCTCCATCTTCAACATCGTTCTCACCATCAGACGGAATAACGGATTGCCCTACCCCCGGATGATTCCAGGGAGGCGACAGTCGTGGAGCGTGTTGCAGTACCTGAGCAGAACTGCGGAGATGTGGAGTCTTCGCCATCATCAAGCTGCATGGCGTGCGAGGGTAGCTGCGAGAGCTTGTCGCGTCTTCCCCCATTGCCCATCCTGCGGACGATGCCACATGGCCCAGGCAAATGGTGTGCTGGGGCGTGCAGATGGTGAACTAGAGCATTGGGAAAGGTGTATAAGGTAGGCATTGGGTGCAAGCTCTTCTTGACGTCCTCGAAGATTGGTATCTACCTTGTTGCTTGTCATACATTCTACCCATCTCGTATATTTACACACTACATCTCCACCATCCCATATCCTTCAAGCCTCTAGTAGAAGGAACAGCTATCATGCCCAAAGACCGCCCCGACGCCACGGACCCAACAACCTACACCTCCGCCTTCCAACGCTTCGCCCGCCAACGCTTCCCCTCGAGCCCGGCCGCCTGGGTCGCGCGCGCCAAAGACGTCGCCGAGATCCTCGCCCTCGACGCCCCCAAACGGGACCTCGAGAACAAATCCCCTCGCGCGGAGATCGACCTCGTCAAAGCCGCCGGCCTTCTGAAGGTCCTCGGGCCGAAAGAATACGGCGGTGGAGGCGAGAGCTGGGAAACGGGGTATAAAGTTATCCGCGAGGTAGCGAAAGGAGATGGCAGTATAGGGATGTTAGTCGGTTATCATTTACTCTGGAGCACGACGGCGAACGTGGTAGGTACGGAGGAGCAGGCGATGGCGATCCAGCAGGTTGTACTGGAGAATAACTGGTTCATTGGCGGGGCGGTGAACCCGAGGGATAACGATCTCAAGATTACTGGGGATGGGGAGAATATTGTGTTCAATGGGTTTAAGAACTTCAATACCGGCGGTGTGATCTCGGATCTTACGGTGCTGGAGGGTGTGTTTGAGGGGACAGAGGACCATATCTTCACGCTCGTCAAGACGGATCAGCCTGGCATGCAGTTCCAGCATAACTGGGACTCCATCGGTATGCGCCTCACCGAGTCCGGAAGCGTGAGGATCGATAACATCAAAGTCCCCTGGGCCGATGCTCTCGGCTGGGACGCTGAGACCAAGAAGCCCATCGCCTCCATCCTGGGCGTTCCGTTCGCGAGTATGTTGCTCCCAACGATTCAGCTGGTCTTCAGTAACTTCTACCTCGGCCTCGCGCAAGGTGCCCTTGGGGCCGCAACCAAATACACAGCGTCTCTGACGCGCCCATGGCCCTACGGCGGCGATAACAAGGAAGAAGCGACAGAGGAGTGGTACATCCTCGAGCGCTACGGCACCTTCGCCGCTCATCTGGAAGCTGCTGACGCTCTGGCCGATCGCGCTGGCGCAAAGATCGCGAAGTTGTATGCAGATGCTGGATTACATGGAAGCACGATCACTACTGGCAGCCAGAACAATGGGAATGGGAATGGGCATAGCTATGCGAACGGGCATAGCAATGGTCAATCCAACGGGCACAGCAACGGCCATGCTGCTGCGCCGGGCAAGCTCAACCGGGACGCTATCACAGCGCAATACCGTGGCGAGGTTGCGGCCTATGTGGCGCATATCAAGGTGGTTGCCACGGACACTGGCCTCCAAGTTACTTCAGGGGTGTTTGAGATGCTTGGCGCGAGGGCGACGGGAAGGAAGTATCTTTTTGATAGGTTTCGGCGGGATCTGAGGACGCATAGTTTGCATGACCCTGTTGCGTATAAGAAGAGGGAGGTGGGGAGGTGGCAGTTGCTTAAGGAGGTGCCGGAGCCTACTTGGTATACGTGAGGTGGATGAAGTATGAGTTACGGCTGTTAAAAGGTGAATTTGAGTTCATGTTGATACTTTGGTCTTACTGTTTCGTTTCAGGGTTCGTGTCTCTGTCAATATAATGCGAGAAACTTGGAAGCTCTAAAGAGGTGTGTTGAGCCACTGTGTTGACCTTTCAACAGCTGAGCATGAGCCAGCCGAACCCGAGCAGCTGCAGCTGGAGCTTGATGGGCAGAGCGGCACAGACAAACACCACTCTGCTGCACAAGGCATCCATTATCTGTGTAGTAAGAAGTTACAAAGCGATCTGCTCCCAGTCGTGGCAGCAACGATACGCTCATAGTCAGCTGTTGGATGAAGCAGCTGTGAGGTTATGAATACCTCATGCCTCCTCATCGCAGGACGAAGGAATCGCCGAACCATCTCTTAGATTTTTAGACAAAGCAAGATGCCTCGCACAATCGCAGTCCTCGGTTCCACGGGCCAGCAAGGCGGCGCTGTAGCCAAAGTCTGCCTCAAGGATGGCTGGACTGTTCGCGGCCTCACTCGCAATGCTAACGGACGAGGAGCACACGCTCTAGCTAGTGAGGGCGCTGAGATGGTGTCGGCCGATATCGATGATCTTGATTCTTTGATTAAAGCTTTCGAGGTTTGTTCCGGCCGTTGTGTGTTTTGGGGTATAGAACTGATGATGGCAGGGTGTCCAAGCAGTCTTCTGGTGAGACCGTTCGATCCTCGCTCGAAAGCGAGGTACTGATGAGTTGACACAGCTTGACGAACTTCTGGGAACACCTCTTCAGTGGGAAGTCAGCGGACGAAGCCGGCAAGACCGAGGCCAAGCAAGCGTTCAATGTCGCTCTCGCTGCGTCTAAGATCCCGACATTGGAGCACTACCTCTTCTCCACCCTCCCCAATGCCACCGAGCTCACCGACGGCAAGCGCGGAGTGCCGCACATGGACCACAAAGCCGGCGTCGACGAGCGCATCAAGAAAGAGCTGCCAGACCTCGCAGCCAAAACGACCTTCATCTGGATGGGCTGGTACAGCGGCAACATGGCCAACATGTACCTCATCAAGCCGATCGAAATCCCGCGAACAGGAAAGTACATATGGATGCAGCCATCACGCGCTGATGCAGTTCTTCCAGTGTCTGGCAACGTCACCGCTAACCTAGGTCGATTCGCTGTCACTGCTCTCGCTCATCCGGAGAAGACTCGTGGGAAGTACATCGATGTACGATCGAACTCGATGACCTTCACGGACATCTTGAAGGTGTGGTCGGAAGTTACTGGGAAAGAAGCGGCGTATGTGCCGATTGAGCCGGAGGCGTTCAACAAGCTGTATGGTCCTGCTGGTGTGGAGATGAGCATGCAGTATCAGTCCGGGGAGCTTTGGGGTGACTGGGAGCGGATTAAGGGCGATGATATGGTTCAGCCTGGTGATATCGGTATTGATCAGCTTGTTGATCTGAGAGGTGATTTGGAGTTGTTGAAGGACAAGCTGTTGTAGTGTTGAGGCGGCGTAGTGCAATAAGATACACTGGGTTGAACGCATAACTGCAGATTGTTGTACCCAGATTTTCCGCGTTGTTCACATAGTACGAACTGTAGTACGGACTGGCATATTCATTAGTCGTTCAGTCATCCTCATCATCTGCCGGGCTCTTCACACCAGCTGCCAGGATAGTGTCCAGGTAGTCCCAATCAATGTGAGGGCTGCCGATCGAATAAAGTGCACCAAAGTCTGCCGGGCTACCTTCGCCGATCTCAAGACCGGTCATCTCGTCCATCACTGGGTTGACTCCACATCGGATCGTCTTCGTGTTCGTGAGCGGCTGCATCCGTAGGTTCTACGTTGTTGCATAGTTGGTCCGCTTGCTCTCGGGTCATGATTGAAGTGGGTTCCAGACCACAAGCTCGCCATGCCTTGGCCCGGAGCTGTCGAAGGTACTGCCAACTTTCGTGGCCGCCTTCTGACAATGGCCGTTTCGAAACAGTATGTTCTGCTCCAGCGCCCGCCACAATCCCCACCGTCTGGCCCCATGAGTGCGGACACCAGATCAATGGCTTGCCTTGATTCGGATGCGTGTGCTGCATCCGGTTTCTCGAGAAGGTCCGTCAGCAGAAGCATGATGGCGTTGAGCGGCTGATGATTGCCCGGCCAGCTCCAATTGAAGCAGCGAAACTCTCCAGTCGACGCAAGCTATCCGCACTTCAGACAGAATGCCTGGCATAACTGTATGGCTCTGTGATAGCGTTATCATCTCAGCTGTAAGGTCGGGGCATAGCCTGACCGAGAGTACAAGTCAGGCCACAAGCGTCCGAGCGGAGAACGTAGCACCGGGTGGCAGATGATGGAGTACGCTTGGTCCATGAAGACAGAAAGTAGCAGTCGGGCGAAACGATTCAGGTTCGGGTTGTTCTCGAAGTCGTTTTCGTCGGTTCTCTGGTAGACTCTGTGTAAGCAAGCAAGCGAAGTGTACTCTAGAAACAGTCGGACTTACCGACGAAACGATATGTTGGCGATGGCTGAGGAAGCTGATCTTCGTATACACACTGTTCGCCAGTTGTTAGCGTCTCTTCATCGGAAGTGGAGTGCCATCAAGAAGCCTCAGTCGAACAACTCAGCCCGCTTTCGTAAGCAATCGCAGTCCTTGACTAGAAGCCAGCACAGGGTTGTGGTTCGACATGTCTGGTGCGTGGCGATGGGAGCTTCGACCGCCAGTGATATGACTTACTGTCGTTGCAGTCTCCCGACAGCGATTGCACCTCGGCCGAACGCGATCGCAGCGGATCTTGCGACGTCTAGTGCATGTCAGTATATGTTGGAGGACCAGCGCTCGAATCAGGTCCCCTACCTGCAAGTCCTGCAGGTATTTACTGCTCTCTCTGCAATTCTTGGAGGCATTGCTGTCGTTGGCTCCGGGGATCTCTGCTCGATCTTGACTCTAATCCTTGAACATGGAGGGCCTGAATATCAGTGCGGGGATGTGGTGTGGTGTGGTGAATAATAGCCATATGGTGATGGTGTGGTGACAAGTGAATACACGTGCTGTATGTAGTCACCATATGTATTGTG
>JAABUL010006531.1_pt1 | contig 13380 bp, 14 predicted proteins | sample 5559151 | NCBI WGS metagenome assembly JAABUL01 (sample SAMN10711876, study PRJNA513368) | rock metagenome | isolation source: Antarctica rocks | place: Antarctica: Victoria Land, Pudding Butte sud | reverse complement strand
CAGAGCCAACCGCCGCTCGACCCGTCGAAAGCCGCGGCCGACAACACGAGAAACGTCGATCCCACATCGGCGGGCGGGGACGGCGGTGACTCGCTCCAGCAGATCGTCGCCCGGCTCGTGGCGGAGCTGGAGAAGCTCGCCGGCCCGGGCGGCGCCGGGCAGAGCCAACCGCCGCTCGACCCGTCGAAAGCCGCGGCCGACAACACGAGAAACGTCGATCCCACATCGGCGGGCGGGGACGGCGGTGACTCGCTCCAGCAGATCGTCGCCCGGCTCGTGGCCGACCTGGAGAAGCTCGCCGGCCTGGGAGGCGCCGGGCAGAGCCAACCGCCGCTCGACCCGTCGAAAGCCGCGACCGACAACACGAGAAACGTCGATCCCACATCGGCGGGCGGGAACGGCGGTGACTCGCTCCAGCAGATTGTCGCCCGGCTCGTGGCCGAGCTGGAGAAGCTCGCCGGCCCGGGCGGCGCCGGGCAGAGCCAACCGCCGCTCGGGAAGTCCACTGCCGGCCCCCCGACTGACGGCCCTTCGCCTCAAAACCCGCCGGCCAGCTCGGTGTCCAAGGTGGCCAACACGTCCAAGGGGGCGCCGGAGCCTCCCGGCGGCCTGGAAATGGATCCCTCTAAGGTCAAAGGCCCGACGTCGGGTTCCGGACCCGACATCACCATCGTCAAGAACGGGTTCGACCATCCAATCACTCTGAACGAGATTACGAGCAAAAATTCCAAGTTGGAGGTTGAGGCCTCAGTCACGCTGCAGCCTGGTCAGAGTGGTGTGCTGAAACATCCCGACGGGGAAAGTGATTACATCGCAAAAGCCGACCCTTCCGGCCAGATCAAATCCAGCGCCAGCCGACTCGAGGAGTATAGCGACCCGAACGGCAAAATGAACTGGGACAACTTGAGCGATATCGATGATCGCGACGCGGCGATCTCCGTCACGGACGGGAAGGGCTTCACCAAGGGCGATACCAAGTCGATTGCCGACGGCGCGCCCGTCGGCACGGTGACAACCGACTCCGCGGGCGACAGGACGATCGCCGGCTTCTACGACGGGTCGACGGCGAAGATGCAGGCGGGGGGTGACTACATGACCCAGCAACTCGGCACCGGCGGGGCCTACCAACATCCCAACGACGACACGCTGCCTGCGGGTCAGAACCCAATGAGCGGCACGGAAAGCAAGGTCATCTCGGCCGAATACAGGCCGGCTTGAAGCACCGAAACCAAGGAGAAGTCAAATGAAACCATCACCGATTTCCTCTCTGATCCACGGTTTGAACGCCAACAATCCAACGAGTGGACAAGACGTGAGTGAATTCGCCAAACTTAAGGGTCTTGCCGCCAGTATGATGAAGCCGGACAAAGATCTGTTCAAGACGTTGGGATCACTCGCGACCGGCAACATCGAGGGCGTCAAGCAACACGGCGCTGACTACCTGCATGACATGAAGAATATAGCCCATAGCATCATCCCGTTCGGCGGCAAGGACGGGTCCTAGTCTGATCTGCCCAAAGGCCGGACGGTGGCCAGTACGGCCGCGGGCACAGGGGATCGCATCTCTCGGCCGATCCCTTCCGCCCTCGATGCCGCGTTCACCGCGGCCGAGGCCGATCGCCGCGTTTCGGACGGGGAATCGGGCCGAAGGCGGGGCGCACGCGAAGGGGGCGCTGAAACGAGTAGGCGAGGGTTTGCCTAGGGCGGCGAAGATCTTAGCCGCCCCTGAGGCCACGCTTAAACGAGACTATGCGACCCGGGAGCGCGGTTCGCCTGGCCGGATAGGGCAGCCCCGGCGGCTAAGGTGGACCATCCGACAGACGGCGCCCGCGGGGCGCCGCGGAAATGCGGGGACACCCCGGCATCACGTCGCGCAATGGTGCGCGGCGGAACGAAAGGACGGCACCGCCGTCGTAACAAGGGAATCAGCATAATGAGCCTCCACCCTCTTCAAGCCGGAGAAAACCTCCTGCGACACGTGAGCGGCGACGCCGGGGGCGCCGCTGCAGGCATCGAAGGCGCATTCAACAAGGCCAAGAATGTCGCCACCTCCCCCTTCAGGGGAATCCAGGACGTCGCTCAGAAGGGGGCGAACGGCCTCGAGGACCTGCGCCACCTCCCGGAGCGCACTGAGCAGAGGTTCGAGGCGCCCTTCCGCCACGTGGCGGACACCATCAAACAGTTCCCCCACACGGTGGAGAACAACGTGAGAGATGCCGTGTCCAAGGCGACCAACGCGCCATTCAACGCCATCTCCGACCTGTCGCTCAAGCTCAGGCCCTTCGGCGGAGGCTAGTACCGCAGGCCCGAGGGGCTCCCGCCCGATCGGGGCCTGCCGGCCTGCGGCCTAGAAGGGTGCGGAGGCCGGCCCGGTCAGTCGCGGGCCATGTCGAGTGGCGCCGCCGGGCGTCGCTAAATCCGGAGGGCGCGCCTGCAGGGAAGACGTGACCCGGCGCCGAGGCGGCCGGGTTGAGTTGAGAGACAAGACGGGAACGCGAAGCGGGCTCGCCGAGCTCGTACAATACAGGGGACAAACATGTCAACTTTACGCATCCATTCGCAGTCCTGCTCCGGTCAGGACAGCCCTGCAGCCCACAATGGCCACGCGGGGGCTTTCGCCGCGGCCCTCAAGCTCATTCCCTCGGCAATGAAGATGCGCACGCCGCCGCCTGCGGCCGATCCGCAGGGGGCGGCCCCGTCCTCCTCTTCGGTCAACCCTCCTGCTCCCTCCGATGATGAGGCCGCTTCGGCCGCCTATTGGGAGGCGCTGAAGAACGGCACCGCCGATGGTCCTCCGCCCCCAAATTTCAAGCTTCCGCCGGGAGTGACAGACCAAGAGGCAGAGCAAACGCTCATGCAGGCCGATCACGGCCTGATGGCTAACATGGGAGACCAGAAATTCTCCAATGGCGTGTCCATGAAAGACGCGCTGGCCCAATACGCCGGCGACAAGGATTGGAACCAACTGGTGCACGATCCGACCAAGTTGGCAGCAGCGCTTGGGGAACTTGAGCAAGTCAAGGGTGAGCAGGAGGCAGGGGGCACCGACGTGCCGGACTCGGTGAAGTTCGACGGCAAGATCGACGGGTGGACATCAGGCGGAGATGCCTGCGAGGGGGCAAACGCGGGCGAATTGCAGGACCGGCTCACGAAGGGCCAAAGTAGAACTCAGATGCTCCAGGGTACAAGAGTTCACGACGACGGCACGGAGATGGGCGGGGCCGAGCGGATCGGGCACGAGATAGCCCACGCGTTCGAGGAGATCTTCAAGTACATATTTCCGCCGCTGGGCGACCTCATCAAGATGGCCGTCGACGGAGCCGATAAGATCAGAGACGACCAAGTCGGCGACAAAGGTGCTGCCGCCCGCAAGAGCGAAGAGATCAAAAACGACGGCAAAAACTTCGGCGAAGATTTCGCCATGGCCGCCCTGTCGGCGGTGGGTGGACCGGAGATGGCAGCGATCGGCGCGGCCGTGAGGGTCGGCGTCCGGGTCGGCATGAGAGGCGCGGAGGAGGCGGGAGGCGCTGGCGCCAGGGCAGCCGCCGCCGGGGGCAGGGCCGCTTCAGGAGCTGGGAGGTCCTCCTCGTCCGGGATCACGCAGGCGATGCGGGAAGAGTTCGTCAGCACGCTGCTCCGGAATTCAGGCAAGAAGGATCTGAGGAGCTACCTGGCGGACAAGCTGAAGCACTACACCCTCACCCAGGTGAAGAAGGCCTTGGAGGATCAGGTGAAGAGCTACTTGGAGCCCATGCTGCAAGCCTATCAGTCAGAGAACGGCGGCCAGTCCTTGGGCCAGCGCGAGGCCATCATCCGCCAGACCGTCGACGACTTCGCCGCTCAACTCGAAAACCCGAAGACGTCGTCCATCGACCACACCATCGTCGCCCCGATCATGGCGGACGCCCTGCCGGTCGCGAGCCGGACTCAGGAGGTTTCCGCCTGAGGCCGGCCGACAGGGCGGAAACCGCTCCGTCCTGGTCCTGTTGACAAGATCATGCCGGATAGCGGTGGGCGGCCGCGCCGGTCGCCACGGCCAGCCCAGGTCGAAGCGGAACGCGGACGGGTGGGGCCATCGCTCTCCGATCTCAGAAAACGAGAACGGCGGTCCTCGCCTTTCAACTTGTTTACAGAAGCGACCAACTTACATAAGGAAAGGACCATGGACGTCCAGAGAAGAGACTCGGGATCGAGCATTGACAGCAACCGGCACGCCGAACCTCCCCACCCGACTGAATTCGCACAGCAGGCAAGTGTCCAACGCAGGCAGACCAACAACGGTGGGGCGCCTAGCGGGTCCGCGGGGACGGACGCGCAAGCACCGGGCGGAGGCTCGCAGACAGCGCTCGACTCGGCCGTCCGCGGGCGCGAAGGCGAGGGCGGAGATGGACAGCAGCGGGATGGGCAGGAGGACGACCACTCCCTCGTCCTCAGGCTTTCCAGGAACTCAGGACGATCCGATGCAGCGGGGGTTCAAAGCTTCGCTCCCAGTCCCGGCGGCCCGTCGACGGCCGGGACGCAGGCGATAACTCGCCAGCAGACGGAAGCTCTCGGCGTGATCACCCAGCAGATGCCGAGTGTCGCTGGCACCGCAGGCCAGCAGCCCGACTTGCCGCCGGCCAACGCTGATGCAGGGGGGCTGGTCGATGGGTTGAGGAGGGTGCCGCAGACGTCCCAAGGGGAGGTGACCGGAGAGCACATCGGTGCTCCGCACTCGAGCGGGACGCAACATGCGGGTGTGGGGTGGAATGCCCGCGCTCTCGGTGTCAATCTCCTCGATCTGGTCGAAAACCCCAAGGCGCACAACTTCGCGAAGCCGATCCTCAAACATGCGATGGAGAGCGCCGAGCACGATGCCAGGGAATTAATGAGGGACCAGAGTTGGGTCCAGGGCTTCTGGAATAAAACGACGCTAGCTCAGGACACATCCAACGCTGAAGCCTACAGAAAAAAGCTTCAAGCGCTGACAATTTCTAATGAAAAACCGACATTAGTTCTAGATGCAATAAGAGATGTTGCCAATACCATAATAAAAGACATGAAAGAACTAAAAGTGGTTACTCAGCAGGGGATGTTTGTCAGAGACAAACTGCTCAAATCAGCTGAGCAGCTTAAAAAGTCCGTCCACAAGACTGCGTTCGACAATCCAGAGAGCTCACAATTAGCAACGAAGGCACTGATCATCGGCGCCAACGTGGGGACGATTCTGCCATTTTACGTCGCCATGGCAGGCAATCCGTTCGGCGCTTATTACCTGGTAGCCCTCGGCAACGCCTATACACGAACTCTCGGTTTGATGGCAGGGCTGATGCGAACGTCGGCGGCCGATTCGCGAGACGTGACGTCGCACTTCGTACAGCGCCATATCACCTGGGAAGCGGCTCCATTGGCCTTTGTCGCCACGACCGCGGCCAGACAATACTACGTCAACCAAGGGAAGGACGACCAGGCAGCCTACGCGCAGCAGGTTGGAGAGAATCACGCGCTCCTCGCGGCTGTCGCGCTGGTCTCGTTTGTGCTGTACGTGGTCCCGGAATTCATGTCCTTGACTAAGAAATACTACCACAAGGCTGCTTCGCATGTGTCCGATGGATCACGGCTTGAAAACCGATTCGATCAAGGTGAGATGACCCTGAAAGGGCAGCAAGATCTGCAGAAAGCCATTCACGGCAACTTGGCGGCAGTGACGACCCTGGTCTCGGCGGTGGATGAACACAGGACGAGTTGGAATGCGGCAGGGGGCCCGGCGGCGGCCGTCGAGAACCAGATGATGTCCGACATGCGGCAAGACTTGTACAATCTGGTGAGCGTCTTCAGCAAGGTCAGTGACGTAGCCCCGGAAGTCGGCGCGGATGACGGGCAACACGCGGTGGCAACGCCCGCATCGGGAGGATCCGGCAACAAGCGCGCCGTCGCCATCACCATGACCAGCCTGGGAGCTGCGATGGGATTGGTATCCTCCCTTTCGGCGATCAGAACGCCGGCCTTGCTCGCGGACTACGCCTCTTATTACTTTTCATCCGCGATCCTCGTCGCCGCTAGGGGCGCGATGAGACAGTATAACGCAGAGGATGTCGCCAACGATTTCACCAGCCGGTTCGGCGGGACGACCATCGGCATCCCGACGGTCCTTCCCAACACCATCACTCTCCTCGGACGGGGCGAGGGAATCTTCGATCTGATCCGGTCCGGGGCGACCGAAGTCGCTCCCCCCATCAATGCCACCGTCCCGGCTTTCCCCGGAACCAAGCACCCCGAGCTGCATCCGGCATCCGGCGCTCTGAACTTTGCCCTCGGTATCACCTATCAGTTCCTGACCACGGCAATATACGGAACGCGGGCCGGTCCCTTCTTCGCCAAGGTTCTCCTCCAGACGATACAAGGCAAGGGGTTTCGCCGCGCGCTCCAGTCCGATCCCGAAGCCGGCGCCACCGAGATGGAAGACCGGAACGCGGCTCGCTTCGCCGATGCGCTCATCAAGCACATCACGGACATCTGCACGATGCTCTTGGAGGACCGCAAGAAGACGATGGGGGAGGATCCGAAGGATGCGACGGCGGCCTTCATGGAGGACCAGCTGCAGCAGCACAAAGAGGGGCTCGAGGCTGACGAGGAGCCGGGGGTTGCAGGACCGAGCAAGGTCTCTGGAGCGGAAGGCGCCCCATCATCCCCGCTGCTGCGAGCAAGCCTCGAAGCAGCATCGCCGACAGGCGAGAGCGCGTTTGATGAGGCTGCGGTCGAGAGGGAAATGGCTCGGATCCGATTAGGGACCGAGGACGTAGGGAAGGGAAAACAGGCGGCCGATCCCGTGCAGGTGCAGGCCGAGGAAGACCAGATCCGTCAGCAGGCCCTGTCGAACCTACGCGCCTTTGCGATGTTGGAGGCTTTGTCCAAATCCCCGGAACCGTCGTCGAATCCATCGGCCCAAGCGGGTCAGAACGCTGCCCCCGATTGGAGGCAACCGGGTCAGGTCGGCGGCGCGGTAGAGCGGTCGCAGCTGATGCGAAGGCCGGTCGGCCCGACCACTGAACAGCCTGTCGTGCCATACACCCCGCCGGCGTCATCAGGCGAGCTAGTCGCGGATCGGCCCGAGGCACACCGGGGTGACCTACATAGAAGGCAGCCCGGCGGCCTCGAGGAGGCCAGCTCGTCAGACCCGAGATCAGGAGCCTCCGCCCCTGCCGCCCTGCACCCCGGAGCGGGGGGATGAAGCTTCGGGCACCCTCGAATCAGGGTGAGACAGGTCAGGGGGAGCAACCATCGCTCTCCTGACAGCGGGTCGGAGCGGAAAGCGGAGTTCGGAGGGTTGGTTCGAACCGTCCTGACGTCCCGCATCATCGAGATCCGCGAGCACGTTTCGAACAGTGGAGGAAGGTCCGACATGGAGAGAACCCCTTCAGTCCTACTGATTCACAAGGTCGCGTTGGCCTCGTGCGAGAGGGTTCCATTTCGAGTCCATCGATAGGATGATGTATGAGACGGCGCCCATCTTTGATCTGGAGCGATTCGCCGAAGGTGAAAAGCTTTACAATGGCGCGACACGGATGATCCATCTGTTTGGATCAGTCGGACCACCAGAGTAGAGGCGGTGCACCGCGACCCACACCCCCGAGCAAGCCCGGGATGGACGTGGCTGCGCCTCCCAAGCTCGCGGCAGGATTCGACCACAGGTTGCGTCGGGCTCTCGTCCGAATACTGTCGAAGGATCACTTGTAGCGCCGCTTAGGTCTTCGCGCTCCTTCTCGATCGAAATTCCGAAGGGGGCCGCAGGGGAGTCATAGTCCACGGCTCATAGCGGTCTTCAGACGTCGTACGAAGAGACCGAGACTGACAGAGAGGATTCGGACATGACGACATCGGCGACGTCACCCACTGGGAGAACCCCGCCCTTGGGCCAGGACGGCATATCGTCCGACGGCGCATCTGGCGGCGACAAACGGTCAACCTTTCTGCGAGCCCTCACGGAGCAGCAGCACCGGGAAGGCCCAGAAGCGGCTCAGACGAACGGACAGCTCACAGACGAGCGCCCCGACGTGATGGAGGTCGTGACCTTCCCGTTCCGAGTCCTGTACGACAGAGGGCCTAGTACAGGGTCACGATTGTTGAAGTGGGTGAGCCATGTCCTGATAGGCGGCGCTCAGGATCCGATCGACTTCCCTGCCGTCCCATCGGCCGACCCGGATGAAGAGAGTACAAAGAAGCGGTTGATGAGTTTCCTCGGTTGGACCGAGGAGGACTTAGAGAAGTGGTGGGCAGAGGAAACGTCTATCCCGAGTAGCGGAAGCTTGGAGAGTCGACTGAAGAACTTCTTAGGGCTGACCGACCGAGAACTGGAAGAACGACTGGCGAAATTGGAGAAGGGCTTCGACCCGGCCGATGAACAGTCCGAGGGTGCCGCCGCGTCGGTTGCGTTCTTCCCGCCAGAGCTCGACCTCCCGGCATCGTCGCGGACCACTCCCCGCGCGGAGATGCCCGGCGATGACATGAGGCTGCGGTTCGAAAAGCTGCGGTTCGGCAGGTTGAGGGGAGGCAGCCCGCCGGCTGGGGAGGCTTCGTCGGAGGCGGAACCTTCTTCACCCCAGTGGGCCGACCCTGACGTGGAGCGATCCGGCGAGCGGGTCGCTCACAGGCAAGCCTATGAGTCGAACGGCAGAGCGGTCGATGGTCAGCCATGAGCTCCGTTCGAGACTGCGCCCCCCCGACGGTTCCGTCCCGGACAGACATGGAACGGTCGTGCGGTCGTTCTCAGGGCTGGGCGCAGGGTCTAGCTAGTTGGGGTGGAGACCTGCTGCAACGGTGGCCTTCGATCATGAAATCGCGCGACGGAGAAGACGATGCCGGTGCGGCTCGGGTTTCTGTGCGCGTCTGGTCCGCGTTCTAGCCGCCATTGGCGAAGTCATCGCGAGAAGATCTTGCCACCGCGAGACCATCGGCAATGATCTCCACCAATCGAGACGGTGCGGAAGAAGATTGGAGCAATTCGACCGCCTGCAGGATCAGGACCTTCCACATGAAGACGTGATCGAAGGGAAGGCGGCCACCCTTGCTGCGTCCGAGCGGGGCACCGCCCGGGCGAGATCGGATCGGAACGCCTCGAAGTCGACGATCGCGTTGAGCCGTTCGAGATCGTCGCCCTTGGCCGAAATCTCTTCAGGCGCTCGTGAATGTCGAAGAACCCAGCCTGGCCGCGCATTGCCCTGCCTCCAACCTGCTGAACCACGCGGCATCACATTCGGGCCAAAACAGCGAGGTTCTTGGAGGCGTCCAGCTTCAAGCGCTGCCCGAGGCCAGCAGCTCGCCCTCTCAACCGCCTGTCGATCATCGTCGCCAACACGTTGAACATTGGCGTCGACGTCTTCAAAGACCAGGTTCCACACGGCTATCGGGTTCAGGACATGGGTGGCGCGGGAGATTGCCTCATTCACAGCCTCATCGGAGCCTCGACTCACCTCGAAAGCGGTAAGGCACGCCGAGCCAACGAGGCCGAAATCATGTACCCCCGCAACACGATCGCCGACGAAAGGCGAGCATCGCTTCGTTTACTTTCATAGAAGGCTGCGGTAGCGAAATCGGGGTTGGGCTGGAAACCGCCATGCCAGATTGTCCGTCAGCCTTGGAAAACAGCACGCCGGTGATCAAAGGTCTCCGCATGGTTGGGCTCGCCGGCTTGGCGTTTCATCTCTCGGCCTGCGCGGGGTCAACGGATCCGGTGTCGGCCCGCCAGGAGCATGTCGCCGAGGATCCAGCCGCCATGATGCGGATCGGCGAGGCCGCCGAGGCTTCACAGGATTGGGCAGGGGCCGACACCTTCTACCGTCGCGCGTCCGAACTTGATCCCAATTTGGCCTCGGCCAGTCTGGCGCATGCGCGGATGACGGCCCGGCAGGGGGATTTGGATGGAGCACTCGCCGGCCTCCGGGAAGCGCATCGTCTTCATGCCGACGACCCGGCCATCACGACGGCACTCGGTCGTATGCTCGCTGCGACGAAGCGCCCGGCGGAGGCCCTGGCGGTGTTCGACGAGGGGGTGCAGGCACATCCGGGCTCGGCGGCCCTGCTTCTCGGCAAGGGCGTGGCGCTCGATCTGCTGAAACGCCACGTTGAAGCTCAGGAGGCCTACGAAGCCTCTCTGAAAACAGACCCCGACAACGCCGCTGCGCGCAAGAACCTCGCTCTGTCGCGTAGCATGTCACGAGATCGGCATCCTCGAACCTGACCCTTCAACTGCCCGGCGGTCCACGCTATGGTTGATCAATCGTGACGCATTCTGCTCGCAACAGCCGTTCGGGTCGCAAACCATGACCGAAAATTGCCGACCGAACCATGGGGACCTCATGACGTCTCCTCGTTTGAGCGACGAGATCGAAACGAACGCCACCGCTGCGAGCATGTCGATGGAGGCAGGAGGTCTGTCACTGCACCCCAGACCTTTCTCGCTATCGGCTGACCGCGATAAGCTGTGCCGTGCAGCGGCTTGGACCATAGCGGCATCGCTGGCTCTGGCAACGTGCCCATGCCCCGCAGCGATCGCGCAGGATCAGGCTCGCACTAATGTGAAAGCGACCCGCACGATTCAGATTGACGTCGCCGGCGGCGAGCTGCTCAAACTGGGAGAGGACGTCGGGACGGTCTTCGTCGCCGATCCCGGCATCGCAGACATCCAGGCTCCAAACCCCGCTAGCCTCTTCGTCTTCGGTAAGAAGCCTGGCCGCACCAGCCTCTTCGCGTTGCACAAGGACGGCACTCCCCTGGTCTCCTACACGGTCGACGTGCATATCCCTGCGGGAGAGCTGCAGCAGCAGTTCAGAGCAGACACGGGTGGCGCAGCGCATCTCGCCTACACGGCGCAGGGAGCTGTGCTCACGGGCACGGCGCCCGACGCCGGAACAGCCGACCGGATCGTCCAGACGGCGCAGAAGACCCTCGGCGGTATTCCCCTGTCCAATCAACTCCACGTCACCGGCCCCGTGCAGGTTAATTTGCGGGTGCGCGTCGCCGAGGTGAACCGGGCGGTATCGCGCCAGCTCGGCTTCAATTGGAACACCGTCGGCAAGGTCGGTAGTGTCGCCTTCGGCCTGCAGACAGGCAATTTCGTCGGTGCTGCCGCCGGCTCCACGGTGTTGCAGAATACCGTCGACAGCATCTTCGGTACGGTCGCGTCAAAGCACGTCAACGGAGCCGCGGCGATCGATGCAATGGCGAGCGAGGGCCTCGTTTCACTCCTGGCCGAGCCTAATCTCACGGCCGAGAGCGGCACCACCGCAACCTTCCTGGCTGGCGGGGAGATCCCCATACCGATCGCCCAGGGGCTGGGTTCCACGTCCGTGGATTACAAACAGTACGGCGTGAGCATCTCCTTCACCCCGACGGTGCTGGCGACGGGACATATCAATTTGAAGGTTCGGCCCGAGGTGAGCACGCTTGACACCGGCAACAGCGTCCAGTTCGCCGCCAGCGGGACCGCCACCTCGACCATACCGGCGCTGACTACGCGACGGGCAGAGACCACCGTCGATCTCGCCTCCGGGCAGAGCTTCGCGGTCGCCGGGTTGATCCAGAACAACAACAGCAACGTGATTCAGAAGCTGCCCGGCGTGGGAGACCTGCCGGTCATAGGGGCGCTGTTCCGATCCAACCAGTTCCAGCGCAACCAGACCGAGTTGGTCATCATCGTGACGCCCTACGTGGTCCGTCCCACTGGCCCGGCGACGCCGCCCGACGACGCAAACAGCTATGTGCGGGTGCCGTCCGACGCCGAGACAGTGATCTACGGGCGCCCTGCGGCCTCCACCCGCAAGGTTTTCCACCCACCGCCCGCCCGGGTGGTCGGAATGGATGGGTTCAGCTTCCAATGAGACCGACCTCACGCGGCGCGGCCGCTTTCGCCCTCGCCCTTTCAGTGTCGGGCTGCATCAGCGAAAGCGCCGATATCGGCCGGCCTCCGCCGATAGTGCTCAATACGCCGCAGCTCGCCATAGACCCTCCGCTCCGTGCCTCGCGCGATGCCGCGGCGCGGGCCAAGGTCCGCCAAGCGATCCTCGAGACCGGGGCCGGGGACGCCCAGTCGGTGCGGGTGCGCATCTACGCGCGCTCCGCGCGCGACGCCGAGGGCCTGCGGAGGATGCTGGTGGGGATCGGCACGGATCCGGCTCGGCTCACGGTGGAGCCGGGCAGATGGCTAGCGAACCGCCTCATGTTGACCCGGGCCGCAGCCGAGACGACGCCCTGCGCGGCCGCAATCGATCCGGTCGAGCCCGACGACCCGCTGCCGAGCCTGTTGAGCCTCGCTCACTGCACGCAAACGAACAACCTCGCCGACATGTTGGTGGACCCCGGCGACCTGGTCGCACCCCCTCGGTTGGCTGCCGAGGACGGCCAGTACTTGGTCGACGGCGTCGAATCCTGGCGCAGGGATCGCGCCGCCAGCCTGCCGTCCCAGGACGGCAGCGGGTCCGGGGGCGGTGGCGGCGGTGGCGGCGGTGGCTCCATTGCCTCGACCGTCCCGCCCACCACGGGGACGACCACCGCGGCAACGGCCGCCGCCCCGCCCGTTGCCGCCGCTGCCGGGCAATGAGAGCGGCCCCCCTCCCGCCCGATCGGGCCTACCATCCGGCCGGTCATGCTGAATGGGGCTTCGAAGTCGTTCAGGATGCGTTGCGCCACCTCCACGAGCGGATTCGTTTCCACAAAGGCTTCATTCCCGGCCCGATGGGCCGCATGCTCCGTTCCACCGAGGGAGAGGAGGTCTTTCGCGGCGGTGAGCTCATAAAGCGTAGGGGCGACCGTGCCCCTGACGAATTGTTTTCTAATCTTACTGCGTCACGAACGTGGGGTGACGCTGGTCGCGTGTCGTAGCATATGGCAACATGGACATCGATCGAGGCTCTTGGCGAGAGCGACGGTCAGCCTGCGGCGCATGGTGGCGATGGAGTCGGGCACGTGGCGCTCCGGTCGGGTTGGCGGCGTTGTCGGGTCGTCCACGACGGGGAACGGCAGGTTTCGCGCCGTGCAGGACGGTGCGAGGGCCTGGGGGGAAACGCCGTTCGGAGATCAAGAAGCCGTAGGCCGCAATGCAAAGCGTGGCGTGATGGTAGAAGCCGCGCCATCCGCGCCCCTCGTAGTGCCCGAGACCAACTTCCTGTTTGAGGTCCTGGTAGTCCCGATCGATGCGCCACCGCAGTTTCGCCGGGCATGGCAGAGGAGAGGGACTCGGGGTGGAGTCGATCCGCCTCGGCGCGAAAGACGATAGATATCAGACACCTGCGAGATTCGCATAATGAAGAGCGTTTTTTGCTCGGCGGCGCGGCGCACGAACGTTGCCATGAGCGCACGAGGCTCGGGGCCGCGCCGGTGAGCAAAAAACGGATTGGACTAAACCTC
>JAABUL010006529.1_pt1 | contig 13381 bp, 16 predicted proteins | sample 5559151 | NCBI WGS metagenome assembly JAABUL01 (sample SAMN10711876, study PRJNA513368) | rock metagenome | isolation source: Antarctica rocks | place: Antarctica: Victoria Land, Pudding Butte sud | reverse complement strand
TGCCTGGCTGCTGAGCTTCCATATTCGCTGCAGGTGGAGACCACGCCGCAGTGGGCATCATTCTGAAAGTCTTGTGGGTGGAGCCGCGCAGAACTGGAGCCCGGTTCAAGCACATTGAGTAAGTCTAGCGCGCCAGGGGGCGTCCACATGTAGCACTGTATTTAGGCCACTGCCATTGCGGCATGCTGAGTGTATGCACTCATTTGTGGATGATGTAGTTGGTGACGGTTCAGTGAGTGTCACAACACACTTGAGAGTTGCAGCATCTTCACTAATAATGACCCGTACACTGAATTATTTTGACAGGTTATAGGCTTTGCCACCTGTTGTAGCCCTGGATGTTGTGTATGTCAACCCCATGCCTGTAGCTGAGCAAACGACAGTTGGTGTACCTCCGTCAGAACGTGTGTCACCTGGTGTCCTCTACACCGGTTTGCAAAGATTGAGCATGTGCCTGAGCAGATATGCTACAGGGCATGATAAAACACATTGACATGACACATCCTAACATGTATGAACATCCGATGCTTTGGCTGTGTACAATGCTCTCTTCAGCAGGGTCTGGGACACTTGCCTTGTGTCAAAGATCTTTACCTATCATAGTGACAGTCTTGCACGAAGGGTGCAATATGTTTGTGGTGCTGTCCTGTCTGTCAAGCAGGGTGTCGAACACCTACCTTTGCATCTGGGAGGTATATCTATGCATTATGACCGTCAGATACAAGTCAGACCTGTGTGTGGTGCTTCGCCTGCTGTTGGGTGCTGGCCACTCTCTTCAGGAGGCAGCTATGAAACACCTTATAGGCACCTTTAACTACATAGAGTGGCTGTCAAAACTTGAAATATCTGTGGTTTTGTGTTTCTTGCAGGGTGCTGTCCAATCTCTTCAGCAAGGTGTGGGACATTCAGGCCGCCATGAAGTACCTACTTTCAGGGACCTATACCTACTCACACCCTCTGGGCAAGCTACTGAGTTATGTGCACTGGGAGGACCCCAAGGGCAAGCCTGGCTGTGACTGGTTTGGGATCAACCATTATGCCAGGTAAGGAATAAGTCTGCAGCTCTGTAAGTACACCAGTCAAGGCTTGAACGCAAATTTGATGTGGAGCAGATTGTCAAAGAGAAGCCAGGGATTGACTGGCTTGGGATCATCCATTTTGCCTGGTAAATCATGAGCTTCTTCAATGGTTACACTTATTACAGAATGTTGTAACGGGGTGACAATAGTGGTCCTGATATCACGCATGCACATATTGGACGGGGTGTCCCAAAGTGACACCTTTTCACGAATAGAGAAGTAAAAGAGGCAGTGTCTAACCGGAAATTGTCTGTTAAGCAGCAAGGCCAGCCAAGTATGGTGCTGGCCAACATGACATGTTCTGCAGTGCCGCTCGAAGTGACCTTTGTCAAGGGGTTACCTCCACATGGCCTTTTCAACACCATTGAAATAGGATACCTATGGTGCATGTGAAGATATGCTGCCTGCAGCTGTGAATGTCTACATGCCAATACTGTGGTGCATGCAGGGCAGTACTAGACTGGAACCTCTTGCCTAGCAGCAAGGCCAGCAAGGTGGTGCTCACAGACATGGGCTTTCCTGTGGAGCCACACAGCCTGTACATGGCAGTTGCATGGGGGTCACAACTGAAGGTGCCCATGTACATAATGGAGAGCGGTGCACCCTTTGATGACAACGAAAGTGGACGGGCTGAGTTCATTAATTCGGCCCTCGAGCAGGTGCGTCACTGCTGTGGTAACACAGATCTAGTCACCTGACACACTTGTGTTAGTATCAAGGTGCAGTGCAGCACTGTATGACTCATCTATAATATCGTGTGCACATGGAGCGCGGTGCACCCTTTGACAGCAATAAACAGGGTGCTTGGTTCTGTACTGATAGGTGTCCACCCAATCCTGACACCCAATCCTGACAATCCACCAAAAGCGCATGGGCAACTAGCGTCGTGCACCACAACTGTGCAGGTACACAGCTGCCCCTTCATGTCATGTACACCATGCAAAGTTTGCACCCCCTGACAGGGAAGGAAGCGATGGTCTTCTGCTGATTTGATTTACTCCCGCATTACAACAGGTAAGGGACCCACCCACATGCTCACCGTGTTCATTTATCAACTTAGACGCTTGGTTGAGGACTGCACAGCTGCAAGCTCCTCAGTGACAAAACCAGGACTGTTTTTGTGAAGACTGCATCAGTGATAATGGAGCAGCCAGTAGAGACAATACATTACTTGTTGGGTGCCCTAAACCCCTGGACTACAAAACCTAAACCATTTACATACATGCAGAAAAGGCGCCAGGGTCCCTACTGCACTATACCTTCCTTTTTCTGTCCTGCATCGGCTTCACATCTCTCATGGCTGTAGTCTGCCTACTGCAGGTGAAGCAGGCAGTCGAGGATGGCTATGATCTGCGGGGCTACCACTATTGGACCTTGCTGGACGACTACGAATTCAATTACGGCTATGACCTGAAGTTTGGCCTGTACGCATGGGACCCAAAAGACACGGATTCCCGGAGGACAGAAAGAGCAGGAGCAAAGGTATCCATCCCAAGTCTGGCTGTAAACCTTAGAAATCGTAAACATAAACGCTGAACCTGGGCCTGTGAAAATGTAGGCCCCAGCTTGTGGATTGCATCAGGTAATGAGCAACGAGAAGTCATCTTGTTCAATCAAGAACACAGAGGCCCCATGGCAATCAGTGCAACAAAATTGTTGTCTCATCACTGGGCATTGCACACGCTGCTTTGTGACTGCAAGCTGCTGCACCATGTCGCACCGATCGCTGCATGTTTTGGTTGCTGTGTTAGGTTGCGTTTATGATAAGGGGCGCTGAAGCGGGTCTGATGAAGTACAGTGCGGCCTGGTAATATATGTGTGGCAATGAGGAGGGTATGGATCAACGTATTGCGGCCTGGAACAAGCGTTGTTGCTTGTCTGTTGCAACTGGTCATCAGTAGCTGCACGGTCGTATGCCATGCACGCTGTATACCTGGAATACATGCACTGCGTCCTGTTGGCTATTTTGGAAGGTGTCAGTCCAGCACTGCACATGTTGACCTGTTCTTGTGTAATGAGCGGCCTCCTGCATTGCACATGAGCCTGAGGTCTGGGTGAACATCAAATGTGGTAGATCATGCAGATAAAAACTTGGCAGGTCATGCAGTCCCAAACTCTGGCAGATCATGCAGATGTGCTGAGGTTGAGCAGGGTTCCTACTGCATGCACAGGTCCTCACAGGCTGGTACGCTGGTCTGGCTGGCAAGATGCAACAAGCTATGCTGCACCACAAGGGTAGTCACAAGACAATGCGTGCTGGCATCAGACCAAAAGACTGCCCCACACCTACTGCTCAGGTTTGCATGGGATTGAGTCACAATGCAGCTGCCAGGCCTATTTCAAGGCAAGTATGCAGCAGCAACAGGTTTATCAAGGTTCGTGTTGGTAAGTTGTTAGGGCTGCAAAGAGCTCCGTTCATTTCATTGAGTAAGTACAAGTGAGTGTTTGATAATGTGGTAGTTGCAGTGCAGCAGCATTGTTTTTGAGAGCTTGCAGTCAAACTGACAAAACACAGTCCAGTAGCTGTTGCAGGATGCGCGCGTGGTTCAGTTACTGTATCAATAACATGTTGTTGCATGTTCATCTTAGAGTGTTAACTCTATGTTGGGCACAAGACGCTACTGAACATCATTCAGGCAATCTGGGATGACTGGTTGTTCGATGCATGGCTCAATGGCAATATCGCCTGATGGGCAGCAGTAGTGGGAGTGTCGCTAGTTCTGGCACACAGTCCACTTGAAGCCTATCTGGAGTGTCCTATAACTGATTGGAAATGTTCAGAATATTATTTTCTGTCACAACCTATGTACCATAACGTGAAGCAGTGATTGATGATCGAGGATGTGCAGCGTATTCATCTTCAACTGATGTAGGTTTACGAAAATGTTTTCTCAGTCAGCAACCACCATACGCAGGAAGTGTCAGCACATCAAGCACACAGTGCTGCCATCCATGCGCCCCAGGCATTTGAGGGCTGCCCGGCACACTGCGTGCTCATGCTAGGTATGCTGAAACACATTGGCTATGATGCGTGTGACTCCTAGCATTTTTATTCACCTTGCTGCAAACCAATCAATGCCCTATCTGACATGTACAACCTTCGATAAGGAGGAACAAATATGCGCAGCTTGAAAGTTGAGAGGTCTGCATGCATCTTGACAACAGTGCTGTCATGCACAATCATCTCTGGATAGTTGGCTATGTGGGACCTGCTGGACATGTTGATGACACAGCCCAGCGGCATTCAATGCACAAACCGCCTTCTGTGCATTCAATGCGGACTATATATAAAAATGTATGCAAGATACATATCCCACAAGACAAGGGCAAGCGTGAAGTTGAACGAGCAGGAGGTAAGTAATTACAAGCAAGTAATGCAAAACAGACTTAGTCATGCTACTGGGTGCACTTTCGTTTTGAAGAGTTGATACGTTTTGGGTGCACTCACTTGCAGACGCACCCCACAGCAGTCAACTGTACAGAACAGCAATCGGATGCAACCTGAACCAAAAATTGCGAGAGGTGTGCCCATTGGTCTTTGGACTTGGACTCAGACTGCGGGCGCAGTCCATAAAATCTAAAGCTTTGGTTTTCAAATTGGATGATGTAACCTCCAGCTGCCTGCTGACTCATGAGAATGTGACAGTCGGCGATGCGACAGTGCAGTACTGATTTCAGCAATGCATTTGAGTGTATAAAGACTTTTGAGGAAAGCTGTAGATGTGACTCACAAGTAACAATTGATTATATTGACAATTACAAGTCATAGGACTGTTACATGTGTCAACGCTGGCTTAGAGCTCAGCAGTTTGGGGGAAAATCGGATGTAACAGCGCCTGCTTGTCAGCTAGGGGTCCGCAGCTCGATTGCTGGATCAGCCATCCGATAAAAGTCCGGTGTTACTTCCCCGGAGGAGGAGCCTCAGCTGTGCAACTATTCGTCTTAAAAGTCCGAGTTGTCAGGTCGTTGATGTTTTGTGGCGCACTGGCCGCGGCTGCTCAATCCTTGGCACCTCGATATCCAGTCGAGCGCAACGTCTGCCGACTGCGAGAGTCAGACCGCCGGCTACGTTGTTCACTTCACTGGGTTTCTGCAAAACTTTCAAGACCTCCCACCCTCCCGATAACGTTATAGTCCCACTTGGTAGAAAGGAGCATGCTGATATCTTGTGCTGACAGGATGCCCCAAGCCTACAGCGTTCACCCAAGGATCAGGAGGTAAGACCTGCTGCATGTGTGGCTTGTATCGCAACCTTTGGCCCCTGGTCTGGCTGGTGCTTTGATTTGTGTTTGCCCATCAAAACCGCTATGTGGCTGATCCAACACCAACTGCTCCAAGACGTCACTGCAGCCTGCGTCCAGCGTTGCAGCGAGTATCAGCCATGACAGAGCAAACATGCAATGTAGCCTGATCTCTGCATAGCACTCAATGATGATATAGCTCAAAGCTGATCTATTTTGGAGGCTACAGAGGTAAGTGACAATTTGCTGATGCAGTCGTTGATGCCTTTGTTCTTAACTTGTTGCAGCGAGTATCAGCCATGACAGAGCAAACATGCAATGTAGCCTGATCATCCTTGCAATGCAGCACCTACAACCTTCATGATGAGGCTGTCAGCTTGAACTAAAAACACAGGTTCGTGAATCTCTGAAGGCTTGTTGTCTTGCATGCTTTCATATGCGGAAACATTGATAGTGCATCAGGACAATTGGCTTGGCCATTTTACATTTGCCATGTATGCATAAATTTGCAGAACAAGTTTCAACAGAACTGTTCAATTCTATTTTCAGTACAATGCATGACTGTCTACATTTATTGCAGGATAGCAGCAAGTCACAAGAAGCTAGCACCAGGACCACAACAACCTGGCAAGTCACAAGAAGCTAGAAAATGCTGACTAGTGGTTGAATCAGCTCATGTGAGATGTGGCCTCTCTCAGGTGTGGCTCAGCTACACTGACCATGAAGCTTGACTCAGTGCTCTGCTTCTGATGTGTTGGCAAGCCCACTGCACTGCCTGTCTGTCCCAAAGTGACAGTGGTCTCAGCTGTGAGTGTATGCTGGTCCTGTATTGCTGTGTGACTAGCAAGCAGTCTTGCTCCTTCTCTCATCTGGTCCAAGGTGAGTGACATGCTATCTGCAATCTGGACTACCAAGACTAACTGCTATGGCTTCAGTTGCTCCTAGCTGGATCATAGACTGAATGAGCTGAGGCAAGCGCCTGTTCTTTTCGTGCAGGCTGGAGTTGCGTCTATTCAACACCTGAGTGGTGTCAGCCTTGATCTGCTCGACCCTCTCTGTAATTGTAGTGGATCCATAGCTCCATTCTGACCATGCATGTTGGACTGAGCTGATGTTGCCACTTGTATCATAAAGTGCTGGAGCTTGTATCAGACCAGTGGTGCAGCCTTGGGCCTCTGTTGAAAATTCCACATGGACTTTTGGAGCTGCCATTTGTACAGGTGCTGTTAAGGCAAGCACATCATCACAGTTGTCCTGCACTATGTTGTGATCTGGGCTGATATTCATTGCTGCCATCTTTTCAGCAATCAACTGAGCCACAGCTTCTGGAATTCCAACTACAGACTTGCCAAAAAGCTGTCTCAAGCAGCCTTGCATCTCTGTCAGCATGTCTCCCATAGCAGGACTCACATCCATCTCTGCTTACTTGTTTGCCCTGTCATGGCTGGACATGACCTGTTGTGCATAGTGGAGATACTCCTGGGTCATGATGATGTTTGCAACTGCATACCTGCAGAACAAGCCCATGATTGGAGAAGTGTGTGGTTTGTCAGCAAGCAAGCAGGGGCCTTGTGGACTGGCAGCGACCTTCGAGTTCTGAATGGCAAGTTCTGCCAAAAGCATATGCCACTGTACAAGACTGTGTGCAAGAATCCTTCAGCAGCCATGTCTGAAATCAAGTCATTTGCTTGACGTTTGCCAGACTGCATTCTGGCATTTCTTGCTTGCACTGTCTCAAGTAGTTTCCTGACCCCAGGGAACATTGCATCTATCCACTCAGGAGGAACTGTGACCTGCAAGACGAGCCTCTGTTTCAGAGGTGCTTCTGCCTGCAAGACTAGTGCCTGCCTTACAGGTGCTAAGGAACACAAATGTATAGGTATCAAAGATGCAGAGTCTGTAATGCAAACTAATGACTTGCTACATGCTTTTTTGCATGCATGCAGGTCAAATTGACTTGTATGCAATTGTCCTCACCAGAGCCCCGCCAAGGAAGTGATGCCTCATTAAGCTAGACTGTTCCCAACCACTAGCAATAGCAAAGGCTTGTAATGCTGCTAGAGGGTTCTTCTCTATGTAAGCCTGCCCCAAGCTCCCTTTTGCCATGTGACCCTGCATATCACATACTTGGTTGGACACATACAAAGGTGCATGTTTACCCCAAATCTGCAGCAGCTCCATCCCAGCACCACCACTGAAATGGTCTTGATATCTTATGCAAGCATCTACAAGTCTCACAACTTCATCACCATCTAGACTTGTGGCTTGGAAGCCATCCCTCAGGGGATCACTGTTAGGGCCTGCAGATTCTGAAGAGCTTACAAAGTAATATGCGTTAGATCAACTTGACATGACTGTGTGCTCACCTATTCTAGCTTCTGTAGTGGCTGCAAAAGCTTTGCTGCTGGCAGATCTGATGAGGGTCCCCTTGCTGAATTGCGCCCCATATGGACGTGGCACACCTCTTTGAAGTTCTCTGTAAATGCACAGATCAAAGGGATCAGCTGCTGCAATGGCTACCTTAATGCCAAATGGTATGTGGACAATACCTGATCTTGGATAGTGCTTTTATGGCCACCCTGATTGTTGCAAAATGGATCCTTTGATTTCTTGTCAACCATTTGTTTGCAGCAAATCTTCCAGGAAGATTATGCGTTTAGGTATTGAATGTATGACAGTGTCAAAACCTCTTCTGTCACACCAAGCCTGCATGTATGCACATGAAGTCAGAGAGCTTGTTAAACCACATGTATGTGAAACTCGATTTCAACGTGGGAGTCTGCATCACATGTCTTGTGTAGAGTACCAGCCACTTCCACAAAGCAGTGCAGAATGAACTTTTGGTGTTGTCTTAGAGCTTCTCCCATAGTTCATGATGTTTCCGCTGCCAGTTGTCCTGAGCACTCATGCTGAAGCATGATATGTCAGAATATGCACGTTGCAGGTCATATAGCAATTGTTGATCAGCAGTCACATATCACATTTCAGTGTCTTGTTGCATAGGAAGAGCGTCTTCTCCACTGTAGGTCACATGCAGCAAAGCAGTAATATCATCTCTTGATTTGGCATTGCTGTGCTTCATGTCCGCTGTAAGAGGCACGCCGAATAGGCTTTGCATCCATGAGGTCATCGCCTGCAATTCACCTCGACAGTCACTGCAATCTGCAGTATTGCACAGCAACATCATCACTCACCTCTGAATCCCATTGAAGTCCCCAGTACAACTATGGCAGCTTCTTTGAATCCATTGAAGTGGTCATGATGTCTTGTGCAGGTATCCAGGAGTCTCACAACTTCATCACCATCCAGACTCGTGGCCTGAAGGCCATCTCTGAGATGATCGCCACAAGGGCCTATGCAAATCAAAGTGTCAATTTTGATACATTGGACTTGATGTCCTCAACAATCTGGCTGTCCTATTTGCGCTTCAGTTGTGGCTGCAATAGCTTTGCTGCTAGCAGATTAGATGAGGGTCTCTTTCCTGAAATGTTCACTGGTTGGAATTTTGCATGAACATACAGCAATCCGCTATCATAATTACCAGCCACTTCCATATTGCAGTGCAAAACGATTTCTTTGTGTTGTCCTCAAGCTTCTCCAATAGCTCATTGTGCTTGCGTGTCCATATGACTTCGACTCAGAAGCATGATTGAGGCATATGTTTGGCATCTTGAGGGTCATTTCATATCATTAACACATCAGCTAGGGACCCCACGGCTCAGTGTCTTGTTATGTAGGCGTCATTTCCAGTGTAAACCACGTGCATCAGCGCCATGATATCATCTCTTGATTTGATTCTGCTTGTTTCCATGTTTGACACGAGTAACTGCAAGTGCTGACTGCAACGGAACCCTACTCGCTTTCACGGCACACTGACATTCGCTTGGAGATAGCTGTGCATTGCTAGTGACAGACGTGCCTTGCTAGTGACAGTCCAAATTGTATTGTTTCTGTTTAATGTCCTGGGGACCAACTGGGGGCCAACAGACAATGTGCATATCAGTTCAGTCAGATAAAGTTCAGTCAGACAGAATACACTTCCTACAATTCAGTCAGAAAACACTTCCTCCAAAGAAAAGCATTCCCTGAGAAATCCACCTCATGCATTTGATTCACACCTAGCTATGAAGTCTGGTACTGTACGGGTTTGCTGGAAAATACTTGCATGCTTGGTCCTAATGTGACTGTAGGCTGAACAATCAAAGATGAATTGCTGCTCGTCCTCTACATCTTGCGATGAGTGGCAAACCTGACACAACCTGTCCTTCCTCTCAGTGCCCACCCAACGCCCTGTGTCAACATGTAAACCATGACAGCCACATCTGAACCTGCTAAGCAACCTCCTATTGGAAAAACATTTGACAGTAGAAAGATACTCAGCATATTGATAGTCAGGCTGCAAGTTTCTATACCACACAAGACTGGTAAGCTCACTGCTAGTGCAAAAACGGTCAACATGCTTTTGCTTTGCCTGCTCAATAACTGTTGCAATGTCAAAGTTGTGAAAAAGCTTCTGTTGTGATGGAAGAAAAGTCACTAGGTCCTTATGCCAAGTCGGCCATCATAAAGTGTCAATCACCCAAACAGTCCCATCAGTGTGGAAGTTGAACCCCTCCATCATGGAAGTTGAACCCCTCCATCAAATGAGTGAAGCATGTGGTTGAGCGATTGCTCCGCCTTCTTAACGCAGAGCGTGATTGCCCGTGCCATGGCGTTTCGCTCCGTATCAGCTATCCGATGACTATTATCCGAATGTGCCTGGACAGCACAAGCTGTCGTCAGCCGAGCTGCAGTTTGTCAGCTCGGCTGCTACGTTCAAAACTGGCAGCTCAGGTGCACACCTTTCAGCCCCTCTGCAATCTTTCAGAAAATCAATTGGCTCAGCTGCAGTCAGTCAGCACTGCTGTGCATGTCCTTTCAGCTGTCCTGCATTATGTCAGCTCAGCTGTCTTTTGTCAGATCAGCTACTGTAGTGTATTCTGTCTGCTATGGTGTATTGTGTCATGCAATTCATCTGACACAGGCCACCTGCAAGGCATCTGCTCAGCTAGAAAGTGCCAGCTCCTTTGCAAACTGTCATCTCAGCTGCAATCTATCTGGTCAGTCATGATATGTCAGCTTGGCAGCAGTCTGTAGGCTCAGTCTTTCAGGTCAGCTGCAACACGGCAGCTCAGCTGCGATGTGTCTGCTCAGCTCAGCTCAGCTCTGCTCAGCTACCATCTGAAGGCTCAATTGCAACTCGTCAGGTCAGCTGTCAGGTCAGATGCAGCTTGTCAGCTGAGCTGCACCCTGTCAGCTCAGATGAAACTTCTCATCTCAGCTGCAATGTGTTGGCTCAGCTGTAGTCTGTCTCGTAGTTTGGACTCTGTTCACTCGGCTGCGCTCTGTCAATGCAAATGTATTCTGTCAGCTTGGCTGTGATACAACAGCTCAACAGTCATATGTTAGCTCAGCTGTGATCTGTCAGCTTGTTGCCACTCGTCCAGTTGCTGTCAGCTCAATTCCACTTGTCAGGGTCCAGGGCATAATGCATTCAACCTCGCTCATACACCACCATCAGCTCAGGAGGACATGTGTTGCCACTGCTGCTTGCTGAATGTGACTTGTGCAGTATATCATCAGTTCATAAAAAATGCTGTGAATCTCATGCGTATATGTGCACATTCACTCAGAAGTGCATAAAGTCAATGCATGCGCAGCTGAGTGCTTGATACACTGATGCTTTCAACATGATAATTGCAGGTGTTGAGGCCCTTGTTATCGTTGTGCACTGGAACCACAGCCTATCTCCCTACCCAATGCAGCACTCAGATGCACACAACATCAATGTATGCCCTGCTGAAACTTGCTGCACAAGGGCTGCTGACTGCACCCTGAGATCTGTGATGCATAATCAGTCGACGGTCTGATGTGCTGCGCCTTCCACCTCACCAATCACTGGTTCCTCTGATGGTACATGCAGACCATGTTCCAATGTGAAGGTCTGAAATTGGGTGTATCATTAAATATTTAAATAAATTCAGGAAATCGAAATTGCCTCGATTCACAAGCAACTTTGAAAATCTTTGGCAGCTTATTTTGCAAAACCAGGAAAAAATTAATATTTAGTCAAATAATTGCAAGAATTTTCCTGAACACTTCTGATAAGAAAGCAGTTGTGTCAAGTTCGCCTCTCAATACTGTACTTTGTGACAATGGTGATCCAGCAACTTTTATAACATCACTTTGACAATCTGTTTTTCAATTCTAAATGCAACCAGATCTATGTGTGTCTTCTCAGCGTACGTGACATGTCATTGCCATCATGATCCACCGTCATCTTTCCTGTACGAGTCTTGAAATGGTACCCATAGTGGTCACATCAGCTCTGTTGTCATCTATCAGCTGCACAATGTCAGCTCGGCTGCAGTGTGCTAGCTCAGCATATTGCAGATTGTCAGCTGGGCTGCAAAGTGTCAGCTCATTGGCAGAATGTCAGCTCCTCCGTGAGTATTCAGCTCAGCTTGTATGCTCAGCTGCAATTCCTTGGCTCAATCGCAAAGTGTCAGCTCAGCCTCACACTGTCATGGATCTGTGCACCAGATTTGGCCACAGCCTCACCATCAACAATTGCCGGGTGCGCTTGTAAGCTAGAGTTTTGCAAGGTCCGTATAGGTGGCCCAGCACATAGGTGTGTAGGGGAGGTTTGGGTATGCTGCTGCTGCCATGGCTTCATGTTTGTAGCTACATCTGAGGCTTGATCTGCAAGATTACCTGAACTCTGTTTTATCAGCTTGACTGTGATTTGTTGGTGAGGCTGCGATCTGTCAGCTGAGCTTTGATATGTCAGCTCGGCTGCTGTCTGTCAGCTCAACTATCAGCTATATTTTGTCAACTCTCGGGCTGCAATATGTCAGCTTAGCTCAACTGCAATGTGTTACCATCCTTTGTCAGCTCGGCTGCCACTTGTCAACTCAGCTGTCAACTCAGCTGCAACTTGTCAGCTCGGCTGTCAGCAGCACCCCGTCAGCTCGCATGTACTTTGGCATCTCAGTCTTCTCGTTTGTACTCTGTCCACTTGACAACTTGCCTGTCAGCTTGATTGTCTTTTCTCAGCTTGACACTGATTTATTGTTTTGCCGGCAATCTTTGAGGTTGGTTGGTTGGTTGTGATGTGTCAACTCAGCCATCGTATGGTAGCTCAGGAGCAAATTGTCTGCTCAGTCATGATCTTGCAGCTCGGCTGCAGTCTGTCACCTCGATTGCAATGTGTCAGCTCAGCTGGATTATGTCAACTTGGCTGCCATATGTCAGCTCAGCTCAATTGCAATGTGTCAGCTCAAGTGCACTTTGTCAACTCAGCTGCCAGCCACTTGTCAGCTCAGCTGCAGTATGTTAGCTCAGTTGTATTATGTCAACTCGGCTGCGATACGTCAGCTCAGCTCAATTGCAATGTGTCAGCTCAAGTGCACTTTGTCAACTCAGCTGCCAGCCACTTGTCAGCTCAGCTGCAGTATGTTAGCTCAGTTGTATTATGTCAACTCGGCTGCGATATGTCAGCTCAGCTCAATTGCAATGTGTCATCTCCGCTGCCACTTGTCCGCTCTGCACTCTGTCAGCTCAGCTGATTTATGTCAATTTTGCTGCGAAATGTCAGCTCAGCTGTCAAACAATTTGTCATCTCAGGCGTCAGCACCCTGTCAGCTCAGTTTGAATTCGTCGGCTCAGCTGCAGTACATCGGCTCACCTGCAGTGAGCTCGTGTACTATGGTGCAGCATTTTATCACTCGTGTACCCAGCAACGTCCAAGAACCACCGTCTGACTGATGACAATGCAGCCGCACCTGCGGCAAATCAGCCAAATGACACAGAGACTGATAGCCAATCGACAAACAAGTCAACATGTGACACAGTCAACACGTTGAGTGAGACAAACGTCAAGAACGACTGATTCAAATAAGATTTGCCTCATGGCCGATCAAGAATGCAACATGTCTGTTGCATGTCATCAATTGCAATGTCTGGGCGAGCCAAAGTCAGCGTGCAATATTTGACTCAGAAGGTTGCCATCCTTGCCATTTT
>JAABUL010006528.1_pt1 | contig 13383 bp, 16 predicted proteins | sample 5559151 | NCBI WGS metagenome assembly JAABUL01 (sample SAMN10711876, study PRJNA513368) | rock metagenome | isolation source: Antarctica rocks | place: Antarctica: Victoria Land, Pudding Butte sud | reverse complement strand
CTCGGATTCCTCAACCGCCCATGCCCAATCGCAACACCATCCCTCACAACCTCAATATCCACCTCATTAAAGTAATGATGCTCCACCGCCGTCGTAGCCAAATATGTCATAGCCTTGATCAAATTGCCATACACCATCAGCGACCTCCCCCTCGCATCAAGCACCGGCACGAATGTGAAATCATCCGAGATCCATCCCGGAAAAGGCGTACTAGGACCTTGTTCGGCACAGGCGACCAGTGTGGCAAATGCGTTTTGGAACAAGTGTTTGACTGTAATCTGTCGTCCGTTGGGGGTGACGTTGTACTGGAAATGCGGAGCGCCGAGATTATCAGGTGAACTTCCGAAGCCAGACGTTGTCGTGTTCAACGCTAAAGCTTGCAATACCGCTGAAGTATCGCTTGCAGAAAGCGCAAGTCCATCCGTAATGTTGCTTGAAAGACTCTGACGAGGTGCAACATTAACCTGCGCAACAGGATTTCCACTCCACGAAATTTTCAAGGCCATGGGCCAAAAGCCGGCATTAGCATCACGTTGTACGCCCTGCCAAAGGCCCCAGACTGCATAGCGGATCTGTGTTGTTTTGGCAGCAACTCGCACGCCATAAACTGGGAGTTCCCAGAGTTTCCAGTCCGGCAGCGTGCTCTGTTGAGGAAGTAATGATAAGTCGTACATGGCAAGCAAGGTATTGATGTAGAAGGCTATCTCGTTCATAGGCCGGTATCCGCGTCGTAGAAATTCGGTGGTACAGCGAAATTCGCTGGGTATGTTCAATGTACTTAGGGTGGTCATGCTGAGTGCGTTTGTTGTATTGAATGGACTGGAAAATAAAGATGGGACTGGTTAGTTGGTGTATCTTTGCCTAGTAATTGTATACATCTCTCACCTGACGGGAAGAGAAAGAGTTGATAGCCCGGCGGGCAGAGTGAGAGCATAGCAGAACTTCCAATATGATAATGCCACGGCGATTGCAAAGGTGCGAAATCTCATCGTTGCGATCAGACCGAACAACATCGACCCAAGGTGAAAGCCGAAGAGAAAGCCGGAGTGTGACGGCACCTATGTTGTACTATGAAAAAAGCAAAGGAAGCGCCATGCCACCTCTGCCACTCTGTACAACTATGTGCGCCTAAACTGCCCGTTCAAATTTTCCTCACGGGCGAGCGCGAGACAAACGGACACGCGAGCGCAGCGTTTCGGGGCGGGTCGGTTGTGAAGAGGTGAGAATATGACGGGTAAACGGCGCATGGGTCGCAAATCCCCTGCGCAACGAGCCGTGTAATGGTCCTGTTGTCAATTGGAACGTAGCAGGCTCACTGGCGCCCTGGTCAGTACGTCCGGATTTCACCTCTAATGAGCCTCCAGTGAAGAAAGCGTGGCCAATACAGGGCGGGACACCCCATCTACCATCCTCCACTTGTCTAAAAAGCGGAACTGGGGGTCCACCAGGGCCGTCTATGCAGTGATTTCCGATAGTCGCAATGGCGAGGACATGCTGTAGAACTCGCTCGGCCAGTTTTCAGCCAATAGGTTTGGTGAGTGAAGCCTTTCAACCTCAGTGTTGCTAGTGAAAGGGCTAACTCTTGCAAGTGCTCTCTTTGCCATGATATGTTGATTGTATCGATCAATGAACGTTAATCACATCACGACATCAAGCGCCATGAGCAATGTGCTCGTACTAATCAATTGACAAGACTTCATTCAGTCCGGGTCTTCGGCTCACCTCTTTGAAGAGTATTTGCCCAACGGCAGGTGCCGTCGGGTTCATCTGGATATGAGATAAGCTCGCCAGCGAATTAATCGGGGGACGTAGAGGAAATGAGCTCCAAGGACTGGAAATGATGCTCCCAGTGCTCTAACATGATGCAACCAAAGGCTAGGATGACTTTCGACTGACGTCGAAGCAGCGACTGATGACCCAGAGACTCTGATTGTGGGTCGGCCACAAGCCATACTCATTCGTGCCATAGAGGAACCGCAATCGTATCTTAACTTGTGGAATACTCTTGGCCTGTGGCAGTATCGATCAGGAGTGGAGAACCTGTGTCGGGCTTCTCTAGAGCCATTATACTCGGTTCGATCTTTGGGGCAGATCGAACGATGGGCATGACCACCTCGTCGAATTAGAATACAAGATTTTCGGCTTCCGGTGTTGATCCCGCAACTTCGGGGTTTGGGAAGAAATTTGGTCAAAGTTGCTGCTAATATTTGACAGGGAATTGGCAATGGAGACTAGAACAAGGACTAGATATGCGACTGTTGTTGTGTCATGTTGGGGCCGTCATTCGACGGTAAAGCAGCGGTCATACCAAACATAGCTGTTGATCTCGGCCCCTGTATACGAATTTCCCATCAAGAAAAATGATGTTAGCTAAAGTAGATACTCTTCGTTGATTACTTCTGTATCGAAAAGCTCGAGGACGCTGCCGCTGCCGCAGGATCATTACCGCATGTTTTCAAAGTTGAAGTGCTCGATTTGTAGAACTAAGGAACTTTATACTCATGTTTTAACGCTTGCGGCCGGTGGAAAGAGAATAACTTCCAATTTTTGGTGATGCTTATAGAGTCGATAGTGTAGACTACGCCGAATTGGTGATAGGCAGCTGGTGGATCTTTCGAGAGCCTCTGACCCAGTGTACTCAGAACTGATGGAAATCTTTCAAACTCAGCTGATGACCGGAGTGTACTAAGATGGACCCTCTTTGAATGGTTGGAGTGCCGGGGCGACGGGAGCTGGCGAGGCACCCTCGAGACTCCTCATGTCCTGAATTCGAACGGGGCCCAGAGCGGTGGCTGACTGCAAGGTACAGATTCGAAAGAAAAGGCATTCTCAGGTCCCCGCGTAGTGTAGTAGCAAGTTGTCCATAAGGAGTTCACGATTTGTGATTTAGCAGGATCTCAAAGGTAGGGGTAGCAACATTTCTCTGCTTCGTGATCCCATGAAACAATTTTGCGCGCCTGAGCTTCACAGGAAGGATCACTCCAAGAGCCCGTTCCAGTTTGACAACCCATCATAGCCAGAGTGTGGTCTGTCCCACTGGGAGTGCCATTGGACCCAACTAGAGCATAATCTGTTGTCTTTGTTTCGCGCCAGAACCCGAATCCCATTGGGCGCTACCAAGGGTTGCAAAAGATGAAGGAGCCCCAGATAATCCCACCACTTCATAACCTGTCACTATCGAGGCTTCCTGATCTAACGCTCTCAGATTTGAGCCCCCAAGCAGAGTATGAAACAACGTCAAGCATGACGTGGCTACCTGCTGTGCCTCTACCTCATGTATGACAGTGCGGCCTGTCCAACGCCGCTTCTTTAACAAAAAAATCGGCATATGGATTGGCAATTGAGCCAGGAGGCGAGAGGCCTGGTTAAGACTGACCCTGATCACATGTCGCATATATATGGATCGCCAACTAGCAACTGTGACGAGGTCTTCGAGACTGGGTGAGCCACGCCCAAGACGCAATTGTGGTAATAGGATGTAATCTCTACCGTGTTAACAGCTGGATCGACAGTGGATGCGAGGCTTGTGGACGTCTCCGTGGTGAAGGATCATTCCATGCATACGAAACAACTTCACCTGTAATGACATCAGTGGCAAGGCATGTAAGATGCAGACCGGTCACCAGCAGGCTGCAAAGTGTGAGTAGTGTCAAGACGCAAGATCATGGCACACTGTTTCATGGGATTGTGACGAGGCATGAGTCGTGGTATTTGGGCTCCACAAGGATTCGAGTTGGTGCCGTACTCAGCCTCCTTCTTTGAGCCGGAGCCGTGCCTGAAAGAAGACCGGTGTAGGTGAGAGATTCGCCGATGACTTTCACACCTCATGACTATTGGATTGAGACGCAGCAACAGCCTGTGAGATCAGCCTATAGAGAAGAATTTGAATGGATGTTGCCGCGCACTGGCATTATTCGCTTCCTGTTTCCCTTTGCAGCAAAAGGATCCAACGAGAATAGTAGCATGTAACATCCACACTGCACTCCAATCACCAATCCTTGGTCCTGCTTATACTCTGCCCTTCTGATTCTTCAGGATCTTCACGCTTGAGGTGAGGTTGATTGACCCTCCCAACGACGAATGAGCGTGCTTTGCTCCTATTGATCTATTCTCGACGGCCCCTGACTAACCCCTTTTCGGGGCTAGCGTGGGCGCGTACTTCTCCCTTGGCAACTCCGAATCTTCACACCTTGACAACCTCCACACCATCCTCCAACAAGACATACATCGTATGATCAAGTGAAACATGAGATGCAGAACTCCTTCGACCTGCATCATGGGCTGCACTGGCATCTCATGTCGTCTCAGGATGGGCTGCAATTATTAGGCAGACGCCTGTCTGTGCTAGATAAGTCCCATTGCAAGGCGGCTTCCATGGTCCAGTCAAGTCGCTCCTTCACTTCCCTTAAGACCATCAGCAGCTGTTCGACTTCAAGAGATGCAATCGGAACTTTTCTTCACGTTTCTCTAGCCACTTGCCTTTTGCCTTGTTCGTCCCGTTGTCCCTCGCGCCACCGGCCACCTTCGAGAACAACACGCTCATTCTAGTCCCCTTCTCTTTGTGATAAGACTTCCGCGAGTCGGAACCACACTTGCCCTCTCACTGTCACTTCCGATTCTCTCTGTATCACAAAGCTCTCGTTCAAAGCATACATCTGTGTGTGGTCAGACAATACCGCAATCAATTCACTCCAGCGCTTCCAGAACCTCACTCTTTCAGGCTCACTATTTCCTATCAGCATCACCGTCATGTATCTCTATTTACCGGCCCTGGTCCTGGCGACCATACTTCTTCAAACATCACTTGCTCAACCTCTACACCGCGTCCACAAGCGCCTGCATAGGCTGGACCTTGCAGCAGCCCTTCAGGAAAAGCGACAAAACTGGAACGACCCATCCCTCTACAAAGGTGTTGACTGGAATAAGGTAAATTATGGCAACACAGGTGCCGCTGCCCCAGTCCAAGCCCCTGCGCCAGCACCTGCTCCTGCCCCAGCAGCACCATCACTACCAGCCCCGGCTCCGGCCGCGCAATCTGCGCCCGCGCCTTCGCCAGCTCAAGCGGCTGCAGCACCAAAGCAGTTGTCCGCCGCCCCTGTGACTAACAGCAACACCGGTTCTGGGAAGCGCGGTCTGGCCTACAACCCCACCTCACCCGACCTGAAGATCTTTGACGGATACAGCAAGATCACCTGGGGCTATAACTGGGCAGCCACCTCTCAAGGTCTACCCTCCAATTTCCAATATGTACCCATGCTCTTCAACAACGACAAGAAAACCACCGACGCGTGGCCAAACGCTGTCAACGCTGCGACCGGAGGTTCTGGTACGCACTACCTGCTAGCCTTCAACGAGCCTGACATGTCTCCTGGAGATGGCGGCACCGCCATTGACGTCGGCTCCGCTGTCGCGACATACAAGCAGTCCATGAACCCTCACGCTAGCGGCAACGTGAAGCTAGGGGCACCGGCCGTCAGCAACAGTGGGAAACCCGGCCAAGGTCTCGATGGCTGGCTCCAGCCCTTCCTACAACAATGCTCTGGCTGTGTCATCGATTTCATTCCAGTGCATTGGTACGGGTCAGATCCTAACGACTTCAAATCACACATGCAAAAGGCGATGTCTTACGCTCAGGGCAGGCCCATCTGGGTTACGGAATTTCAATGCAAGGGTGGGGATGAAGCGGCGTTTTTGGCCCAGGTGCTACCCTGGATGGACGGGCAAGCTGGGATTGCGCGGTATTCTTACTACATGGCGTCAAGCATGTCTTTGACCAATGGGAATGCAGTGAGCGCGGTGGGACGGAAGTATGGGTCTGCTTGACGGACTCGTGTCATGACATTTTGGGGTATTCTTACATCTACTTACTTTCAGGGAATGAACACTTCTTGGGGCATGCGTGCCATGTATCTTTCTTACTTTCTCGAGATGAACCTTTACGACAACTCCTCATATTTTACCAATATATAGCCAATCGTTTTTTGCTGAAAAAGTATTACGCGCATTTTGACCTGAAATTCTTTTCTAGGAAAATTACGCAAAATGAAACCTTATCAAGTATCTCGCGAAAGGCTTCTTCAACTCGAGACCGATTTGCCTCAAAACGGATGAAGTATTACACCAACCAGTACCATCGCCATGATCAAAAAACCATAACCAAACTACAGCACACCTAGATATCAAACCCTAGCACACCACCTCAACCACCACAACCAACGCCATCACAGCAACTCCTCACCATCAACCATCCGATCCCAAACGAAGCCGTTAGGCGCCAAGTAGCACACAACCTCAACCACTACAACTAATAGAATATATCCTCCTCTTACCCTCTTACCCCTCACACCCACAACCCACGTACTCACTCACCCACATTACATCTCCAGTACACAGCATAACACAGCCGTCCTACCAACATAAATACAATCTACACAATCCACCGCCTTTCACAAACATACATCTGTCAAAACACCCTACTATATCGTACTTTGATGAAAGGCGTTCATACAGCTCGAGGAGTTTGTTTTGTAGTATTCAGTGTGATGATTAGATCGAGAGTGAGGCAATAGCTCGAAGTCTCGCAATACTCTTCTATTAGATATAGAGCTGGCGTTGTGCGCTTGGGAGGGATGGTGATTCGATGACATTTGAGGATGTAGAGTGGAGTGGGTTTTTGGATTGGCGTGGGGGTTTGCGGTAGATGTAGGTAGCGGGTGGTTTGTGGGGGTGTGTGGGATATGAGTCAGTGTGAGTGTGAATGTGAGTAAACGGAGAATCTAGGTCATGACATGAGAAAAGGTTCCAAGCGAATCGTGAATGTTCTTCTAACTTACTTAATTCTAGAGATGGTTCGTCGAATATGATAGAGGATACGCTCCATGGATCTTATGCGCTTTTACGTACATTAGATGAGCCGTGGCTCAGAAAATAGATAGACTCCTGCATCAGAACGCGGCGGATGTGGTGTAGGATCATGTATCGAATATTTTAGGAAGGTGTTTTGCGATTTAAGAAATTTCATGGCTTGCACGGATGCTTGATATCAACGGCTATCTCAATAGTGAACAAGGCGATGTCATGATCGAAAGCGACGTTCCTCGTTATGCAACACGCCCATGTATCGAGCCACCTACACACCAACAGCCTGCGGATTCCAAAAAACACCCTCCGGATCAACCACCTCCTTAACCGCCACCAACCTCCCATAAACCTCACTCCCATAAAACAGCCTATGCGCCTCCTCAGCACTCAGCTCCGAATCCACATAATTGATATACCCCCCAAACCCCACCCCCACCATCTCATCCTCCAGCGCGCTATTAAGCCCGTCAACGAAAGTAATCGCACGCTGCGCGCCTCCGGAACTGGGAGCGGGGATCAGAGAGTAGTGTTGCACGACCCACAACGCTGCACGTTCGGTGTGTGCAGCGGAGGCGGATGGAGGGGTGTTGACGAGGGAGCCGGGGCCGCCGAGGAGGTTGAGTTCGGAGAACCAGGGGGCGGGGTGGGGGGGGGCGTTTGTGGCTATGTAGGTGAAGTAGGAGAGGAGGGCGGGGGGCTGGAGGGAGATGGAGAGGTGATGTTAGGGATGGGTTGATGGACATGTATGTATGTGTGTTTGCTGAATTGAGGGATTGGGTGAATGGGTTACTTACGGTCAATGGACTGGATTCGGGTACCAAAACGCTTTTCGCGTAGAAGGTGTCGTGTTCGTTGTAGCCTGTCAGCGGTTGCGCGAGGGGGGTAGCCCACATGTTTGCGAGGGAGGATATCCAATCGAGGCTCTGGACGCTTGAGGAAGAGGGTGTGGGTAAGCCACGGAGGAGCTCGGGTGCGATCTGTGGTTTCAACATGTCAGTGCAGCTATGGTTTCCGTGATGAGCAATGCAAGATCAGTCCAGTGATTGTTATGGTACCTTGTTCGTGAATGTATCATTATCACCGCGATAGGTACCGCTGATACTAAAAGATGACGCAGTGGGAGTTACGCCGAAACCGGTCAACCCATCAATGACGGACGCGTTGAGAGCGAAGCTTTGGATGTGGGAGAAGGCCGCTGGAGCTGCACTTGGGTTTGCTGTGGGGATCTTGAACGACCAATTGACAACTGAGGCTGGCGCAGGCTGGGTTTGGAAGTCGAACGTGGTAATGATGCCAATGCTATTTCCTTTAGCATGGATTCCAAGAAAATCATGTGAGGAAGCACCTCTCTGCCGCACCCCGGAGAGCCTGGAAATCCTGATCAGCAGCGTGACAGTCAAGATTTCAGCATGCTCACCCAGAAAATATCGGGATACGAAGTCGCATTCGCGTGGACAAAACTGCCATTGGCAAGCACCACATCAAGTCCGACAATAGTATCTAGCATAAGACCCCACCCACGGCTGCTGTACCCTGTCACGTTGCACATGAGTTCTGTGTGACAGCTAAGCGGGCTCGTACGAACTCACAATAACCTCCATGACTGGCATGCCCACCAACACCGACGCCAGGGCACACACCGTGCGGTAAAGCACGCCTGCCCTGATCGTATAGCCCCAGCGCCAAGTTGCCGAGTCTGACTCCGGCACCGACCTGGGCGAGCCCAGCATCATCGACAGAGATGTTGTTGAATGCTTCGAGATCTATGATCATGCTTCCATCTTTACCTCCAAGACTGAAGGATGCGCTGTGCGGATCTTGTTCAGCTTTGTTTCTTCCAGTATCGAACGACGCAATACCATGGTCTGGTGTAATAGAGTACAGTTGCAGTGATCAGGCCATTGAATGATACATACTATGAATGTCCGCCACTTCTAGGCTGCACCTTCGTCTTGAAGCTGGCAGCACAGAGGACGGCGTCGGATATATGTTGCGGTGTGGTTGGCAGAACGATGACAGCTGGCGTGTATGGCAGTCGAAGATTGTAGGGTTGGGAGAGCTGAGAGAAGTTGGGTGAGGAGGGAAGAGATACTGGGACTTGTGCTGCGGCTAGACAACTTGTAAGGTCTGCGGAGATCGAAGCTGTGGCTACAGTGGCTAAGAAGCCTGTCAAGACCAATCCGATGATGAGGTGGAAATCCATGGCTATTGTAATTTTGACACTTCTTTCGTCGCGAACAGCATATGGAAGTAGTGGGATGCAGGAATGACAGAGTAAAGTCTCCAGCCATTTTTATAAAAGAAATAAGGTAAGCTTCGGAGTGCTGTCAGCAGCCAGAGTAGCATCGCATGTAAAAATGGTAATGTTGCATCAGCCCTGCAGTCTCCATGCACGATTCACAGCATCACGATGATTGATCATTGGTGCGCGAAGTCGCTGATCCTCCTCAAGGGCTGTCTCCATTCAACGACCTCCAGACACCGTCAGACGGGCGCCCAATAATGCCATTCGACCAAGGTTGTGCATAATTTCATGGCTGATCTTCATGACCACGTGGATTGATGTCGCCGAACCAGTCGCACTGGACCTGCTGCATGAGTCCTGTTGCTCTTAGCTTTGTAGAAGACACGAATGGATTAAGCCCAGCTTCTATATCCTTGAGAGGTACCAAATATCGAATGACAACAGTCGAACATACGCTAGTTCTTGATTGAGTGGGCGGTAATATCGATTCGTTCGGAGCAGAGTCAATCGATGGAATACTCCTTCATGGCTTTGATGTAAGTACAATTCAAGACCACTCAAAATTGATCAGAGCACGATTCTCATATGCTTTGAGCGCCGAATTGCGCAAGATATTGGCCAGGGTACCATTAATCCGCAGTCTGCCGGAAGGAATCGATGCAGCCTAGATTTAAGCTCATCGGCTCTGGGGACAAGTTAAATAGTCATCGTGATTATCTCGATGATGAAACGCAGGAAGGATTGAATCCAAAGTGCGAAACCAACGAGCCTACTTACGCCAATTTGACACAAAAACGCCAAGTCTACCATGTTACCATGACCACCCAACAACGCCATCATAATCTGCAAGTCGTGGGCTCGTATCGAATATGTGCGTTCGTCCTGATCTCAGACTCCCATGGTAAAGTCATGCTCTATACCGGGTGTCACTGAAGCCATGAACTGCCACCCCAGATCAGTATGTTTGCACGAGGCTCAAAGTTGGAGTCACCTACCTTCAGAAACACCACCAAATATTGGTCCACCCTGATAGCCACCTCATCCTCCTCCGCCCCTCCACCCTCATGCTGGAGTACTTCCCACTCGTCACCCCCAGCACCACCCGCAGCAGCCGTTCCAGCTGCCAAGCCTTTCCTTTCCGAAAGCTGAGCTGCGTTCATATTGTCCACTAAGCCCTCCATGCCGCTTTCAACGCCTCTTCCTTTCACCCCTTTGCTCATCTTCTCAAGTCGTATCTTCAATGCACCATCCGCCCTATCCAGCAGCACTTTCATCACCGAAGCGTGCTTGCACGGATGTATCGAAGCCATCTTGACGCCGCGGTCGAAGAACGGAAAATCTTCTAATGTGACGGTCTTGTCCGCGTAGTCGCCGACGATGTCTTCCATCATCAGGTGTGGTGGGAGAGGTTCCGAAAGAGAGAGGTAGCCGGAGAGGTAAAGACGGGGAGTGCGGTAATATGGCGTATAGGTTATATAGACGGTGTATTTTCGTAGCGGCCTAATGGAAATAGTGTCAGCTGATACTATTGGCCAATATGGCTTTCCACGACTTTCCACAGTTCGCTGTCGAAGTAGTGCACTCACGCAGCAGCCCCTCCACTCGTGGGATCCCTGATAATAGCTTCCTCGTCATCATCCTCATCCTCCATATCCGGTATTTCCTCCTCCTCTTCCCTCTCTCCTACCTCCCCACTCTCATCTACCGTCCTGACATCCCTCATCCTCGCTTCCTGGCTGGCGGCTAACCCTCCAGTGCGTAACCATCCATCATCTTCACCTCCAGCCTCTCCGCTGCCAGCTCCACCCTGAAATCCGTCTTGCACCATAGCCTCATCTTGCCCCGCATCGCCAGCGAAATTCTCATCCAGCCGTCGATGGCAGGGCACGCCGCGCGTTATGAGATACTGCTTGCCCGCTGGAAGATAGGCGACGCGTTTTGAGGGTGAGGAGGCATCAGACCAAGACCAGGTGGGGAACTTGTAGACAAGGTAGTCGCCTGCGAGGACGAACTCTTCGGGTGTCACTTGGCCTGTATTGCGGAAGGTGGAGGTGTGAGCTATGGGCGCCCAGCGGTCGCGGAGGGTATCGAGGGTGGAGTGTATGATGTTCATAGCTGTTCTAGTAAGGAGGCTGTATTGAACAATGGTATAGCGAAGGCGGTGGATGTTGTTGAACCTGAGGGGCGAGCCAGAAGCGGCGATAAGCAACAAACCCGCGCTAGCGCCGACGACTGCCTAATGGCCCCATGTGATGCTTCTTCCCATATAAACACCTTCAACGTCGTATCCTCTTCCACTGAGGTGAATTGGATGAGATCTGCTTATGAAGTGCCTCAAGCCTCGGGTCGATTGAAGCTACATCTCCTTCTCGGTCGACTTAAGCTTGGTCAGCTACATCGTTTTGATAGCGAACGAGGAGCAATGTCGAGTTCGCCAGATCATCTAGACGTGCTTTGCTAGTAACTCCTGTCATTCTACAGCCCCCAGTGACTCCTCTCGAGATTTGCCGGAGCCTACGAAAATGGAACCGGCCATTATGATCCCCAACGAACTCGCTCCAAGGTCCCATAAAACAATAGTCCTCCCTCACAAGCCTGGCGCCTCTATCCACTACAATTTCGCTCATGGGAGCAGCGATGACATCCTGCTAGTCTTTCTGAACGGACTAATGACCGATCGCACCTCCTGGATCCGGGTAATGGCAGGCATTATGCGGCAGCGCAAAGGTACCGCTGCTGGATCTCCATCGCTGTTGTCGTATGATCGCTACGGCCAAGGGACAACGGAAGATCGAGATCCGCAGGATGAAGGCCAAGAGGAGGGCCATGGCCATGACTGTAAGGATGCCGCTGAAGATCTTCACTACCTCGTCGAGGGCGTAGCCAAAGAACGGATGAGTGTGAAACCAAAAGATCTTCGGGTTATCCTGGTAGCTAACTCGATCGGTTGCGCCATCGCTCAAATATATGCCCAAACACATCCTGTAGCCGCATTACTACTACTAGACTCGATAATAGCCAACTCCGATTTTGACTTCTGGCCGAACCCAGACGTTCCAGGAATCCGGAGACCAGAAGATCTCCCTCACGAAGTCACGGACGATATCCTTCGTCAACAACGCGCAAAGTTCGCTGCCATATTCCACCCATCGATAAGCAACAAGGAAGGACTCAGCCGGCGGAACCTAGCCAAGCTGCTGCCTCATAGTGACAGTCCCATGCTAGGCATGGAAGGAAACCGACCATGGGTGACTGTTGTAGGCCATGACTTTGACACCTTTGCTGAAGAGAGTCTGCGGACCATGGGAACGCCAAAGAGCTTGTCAATGATGTACTCGAATCCAGCATGGGATTCGTACAATAAAGGTCTTGCAAAATTGACCGAGCAAGATCGGAGTAAGGGACCAATCCAAGCGAGGGGATGCGGACATTTTATTCAGCGCGATGATCCAAATTTCGTTGTTGATGAGACATTGGGCTTGGTAGATAAGGTCAAGATACAGCATTCAGCTATCTGGTGACCCAGAGATGACTTGAGAAGGCACCAAGCATGACCACGCGTGGTGCTCTTCGAGTCTAGTACTTTGTGTGCCCTGGATGCCAGCTACAACATACTGTCATCTTACAACCGACCATTTGCACTGTCCTAGCATCCGCACGAGCCATGCATACGCGGCTAGATACAACGAATTCGCACACAGCCCGCATTGACTGGTCACTAGGGGCTGTATATTGCGCATCTGCAGGTTTCAAATACGTATCTATTGCGCATCAGCGGGTTACTAACATCTCCGAAGCGAAGCAAGCGCTTGTTCATGTTGCCCTGGATGATATCAGCTTCTCTACGTCAAACATTTGGCGCTTTGTCTGAATAAGGATACATAATTGATTCAGCTCGCACTCGCTATCCTTGGGTGACGGCTCTGTGTTCCACTTTGCTACGGCCTCAGCGTCTTGATGCCGTCCGTTATCAACGCTGTTGTTTCCTCCTTCGTCATCCTCACCTCCTCGCTCGCGCTCAACCTAGCCCCTGCCGCTAATATCTCCCCGTTCCTGGCCAACTCGACTATTGGCAGCTCTACCAACGCATCCCAACTATTCTCACGTTCTGCAGTCACCTGCACGAAAACCCTTGGGACCAATCTCGATACGCATAGCTGCGAGAATGCTTTGGCGAAGATTCCTCTCTTCTCCGCCGAGCAAGAATTCAAACCGAGAAAACTATTCACCCCTGTGGAGCCACCTCAAGTGTGAGCGGCATAAACTCCTGATCTGAA
>JAABUL010006525.1_pt1 | contig 13387 bp, 19 predicted proteins | sample 5559151 | NCBI WGS metagenome assembly JAABUL01 (sample SAMN10711876, study PRJNA513368) | rock metagenome | isolation source: Antarctica rocks | place: Antarctica: Victoria Land, Pudding Butte sud | reverse complement strand
GTCAGCATCAAGTGCTGTGCAATCATAATCATGCGTGGACTAGTCCGTTGCGTAGGCATTTCCAACTATGACCTTGCAGTGATGTGGCACTGGTGCCGGCGCCGTGGTCACCGAAATTCTGGGCAACGCTGTCACGGATGGCGCCGATGAGTGCCGCCTCGTCTGTCATGTCCACACGAGTTGCTCACGCGTGCAAGATAGTGCGTGGCGGCCACTGCGACGTCTGCAAAGGAAACAGGATGACTTGCACATCATGTGCGCCAGGCACGCTGCGCACTGATGGAGTCGTCGACCTTGCCGTCCTTCCACAGGATCTCACACACCAGATACCTGCATGAAAGAGAATCGATAATCCGGCATCGAATTTCGGCATGACATCCGGCACACAGCGGCAGAGCTAGTATGACAGCGACGCCCTTGATGCGATGGGATTGACGCGAGTTTGCTCGCCTGTTCTTGAACCTGACCATCAGCCGCCAGCATCTGCATGTATCGTCATGCAAGCCGCGTGTGCATGATTCTGCGGCGGTTGGTGCAGGCGCAGAAGTGCAGTATCCGTCACCGCCGTTCCGGAGTTTCCGAAAGGACGCAGCGCTCTTGCAAGCTCTTCATTCCGACTTTGCGACTGTGGCGACGCATCTCGAACTTTGTACCCATTCGCAAAGCCAATCGCCCGCAACAGCAGCGCTTGCTGACACAGCCGGAGCCCCTGTCGATCAACTCGATCTGCTGCACAGAAGCCACCGAACGCTGCTGACTGCTGCGCCTGCGCCGCTCTGCGCTATCAAGCCCGACCACACTCACACCGCAAGTATGGCCGAGCCCGGCGCCGAGCTTGGCATTCCCACTCCGCCGCTGGCCGAGGATGCGCAGCCTGCTGCCAACGCCTCGGATGCGGGCGACCAGGCAGGCCGGAACAAGCGTCGCGGGCGGCCACGCCCGCGTGGTGGGCAGCGTGAGCGGGAGCGGCGGCAGCGGCAGGCGCAGCGGGAGCAGGACCCGGTACACTTTCTCGACTACATGGTTGCCGGGATCACACACCTATAACTGCCGCAGACGGCAAACGCAGCTGCCACTATGACTTTAAAAGCTATGAATTACGTTAGAAAGCGGTCGAGCGCATCGGCCCCTGCAGGCGACGCGCAGGGGCGGCTTACCGAAAGCTGACCGGATTGCTGACGACACCTTCTGTTGGTCGGCTGCAGGGCGGCAACGGCCAGCAGGGCGACGACGGCGCGACGGGAGCAGCTGAATCCGGCGCGGTCGGCGCTGCTGGGGACGCAGCCCCCGCAGGGGGCGGAAATCGCCGTGGCGGGCGTGACGGCCGCGGCCGCGGTGGGTGACGCAATCAGCTTTCATTTGTCCTCTGTATCTGTGGCTTTTCAAGCGGCATTCTTTGTTTTGCCGCCACGTGGAAGCGTCATCGATTTGGTGTTTCAGCAAGCCAGATGTCCAGCGGGTCCCCGCCGCTCTGGCGTCCTTTCGGTGGCAACACCTTGCGGAATGCCATGTTGCCAATCACGAGGGTCGCTTACTCTTACGCGAAGGTCATGGCTTGCAGGTCGTAGCGGAGGTGGGCGGGGCGGCGGCGGGCGCGGGCCCCGCCTGGCTTGGCGTTCTGCCGTCGACGAGGCCACAGGGTGCGCAACTGAGCAGCGGAGATGAGATGATATTGTATATGTTTGCTGACATGTCTGTGCTCTGCATGGCCTGAAGCCGTCTTCGGATCTCTCTCGCTGCAGCAGCCCTTGCACCACAAATATCACTTCGCGTTGCCAAACCCCTCCATGCCATTTCACTGCTGTTTGCCAAAACAAACTATATAGCCGATCGCATTTCTTTGCTGATGCGCAGGCAGCCGCTGACGCGCGAGCAGCTGTGGGAGACGGCGACGTCTGCCGCCGAAGCGGCCGCAGCCTCCAAGGCCGCGGCGCCGGCGGCGGAGGAGGGCGGGGAGCCGACCGCCGGCGGCGACGCCGCTGCGGGCGGCAACGCGACCGGCGGCAGCGACGGCGCGCAGCGCAGCCAGCCCGGGCTTTGGGGCGAAGACCAGCAGGCGGCGGCCGACGCCAAGGTGCATCTTTGCAGGGCACAAGCGGGCACATTGGCATGCATGCGTGTCGTCGGTCTGTGGCTTGCAGCGGGGAGCGGGGCTCTCCTGCAGCTACTGTTTGTCCCTATATCAATGCCCGTCCATCGTCACTACGACCGTGCATCGTTACTCATATACTAAACTAGTGATCCTTTTAACGACGCCACTGCTTGCTAATGATGCAGGCGGAAGCGGAGGACAACGAGGGCAAGGACCCCTTCGAGGCGGGCCACATCGTGGAGGTGGCAAAAGACCCTCGCACCGGGTGCGTCTCCAGGCATGAAAGAATGCGCTTTTCGCTTGACGCCGCATGCTCCTGACTGCCTGACGTAGCAGCAGCATCGAGCGGCATCATCTCCTCTGTGGGCTGTGCATGTCACATTGTCGAATCTTAGTGCTGTGTCTCGATCAGTTGAGCTGGCGCATGGCCGACCCAGGCAGCATGAATGAGGTTCAGGCCGCCACGTGCAGCAGCATGACGATTGGCCATGTTCACTTCGAATCCTCAAACCTCAAAGCGGCAAACCCTGTTGCTGTCAAATGCAGCGAGGTGCTGGGCGTGCGCGAGATCTGGCTGGCGCCGTCGGCGCGCCGCCGCCCCCGCCGTTCGCCGGCCGGCGGCAACGCCAGCGCCGGTGAGGCAAACCTGCCATGCCAGCAATGGCGCTCAGTCCTGTGTACCTTGCCCTGCGGGTCCTGCAGCAGCTGTTGTGCTGGCCTGCAGCCTGGTGGCGGCCTGCGAGTATGCGCTGTCATCCATCCCACGCTTTCTCAACTTGCGGGGCTCCAAGCCCAAAGGCGCGGCTCAGGGCCACGACGACCAGCCTGACGCTCCTTCCACTATGCTCCATCATGGTTCTTTGAACGGCTTTTACCGTATTTCGTAGGCGCAGAGGAGGGCCAGTCGGAGGAGCCAAAGGCGGAAGGCACCGCGGCAGAGGGGAAGCCGGAAGGAGCGGCAGCCGAGCACCACGACGACCAGCAGGCGGCCGCGGAGCGGCTCATGTCGGAGCTGGGCGTTTAAATCAACGGACGCCCATGCCCTGACAACACCCTGGCGGAAACAAACACCCCAGGGTGGGCCCGCCCCGCGGCAGTATCCACGCGTCTGAGCTGGGCGTGTGAGCGGGCGCGTCTCACACCGGAACCTGGAGCGGCGGGGCCTGACGGGCAGGCCTGACATGCGACGGCCTCTACACATCGGAGCTGGACGCCAGCCGAAACTTGCAAACGGCATGGGAAAGACTTTTGCGCAGCCGTCCAGGTCACTCGGAGGAGGCGCTCAAAGGGATGGGGATCAGGGGCCGATCAGACGTACACACCTGGATGTTGCGTGTGCTGCCGAACGGCCGCCCTCCAGGGGATGGCCGCTGGGGGCAAAACAAGCTGGGGATTTGCTGACACACCCCGGTGGGGTGTCACGACGGTTGCAATACGGTGCAGCGAAGGCGTGACCGCAGCAAGTTGCCTGCCCTGCTGCGCGAAGACGGCACAGCGGCTGCACATGAGGGCTGGGCCGGTTGCAGGGCGCCCGGGTGTTGCAGCAGTGCGTGGCGAGAATGTGGTGACGCACACAGGCAATGATGATGGGCGCCTGGACTGAGCAAGCCCAGGGAGGGATGCCGCAGCTTGACACGACAGCTGGCTGGCGTGGTGTCAAATAGTGGATGGGCGACTAAAAAGCTGAACTGATGGCTCCAGACGAAGCTTGGAGTGAGGTGATCAAGATGTGAAGAAGCAGAGCGAGATGTTAATAACGGCGCAGAATTCTCTTACCGTCCCCGAGACATGACAGCAAGAAGAAGCCCAACACGAGCAGACTAGGTACAGCATTGCCTCTTCTCTAAGAGACCAAGTTCGCTGCCCACAGGCGCCAATGTGCACCATTTCAAGGCAAGCAAGCTTGCCGCAAAAAGATTGTTAACGGAACGTACCAGTTCAAAAGACAGGTGCCTTCTAGGCAGGTAGCGCCCTACGCCACACATGCCAACAATCTGACCAAAGCTGAACGACAATCTCTCCGACCCTCCACCTAGACAATCTGGCTACAGTCTCTATCGTACACGTCGGGGCATGTGACATAATTGCAACTCTTCGTTATCATGTACAGTGCAGTCGTCGCAGTGCAGAGACTTCTGTCGTCGAGGCCCAACTACAATTTTTTGCTGTCATCGAATGCTTTTATAACGACAGGTACAAGCGGCCGCAGATGCACTCCCGGTGTAGTGCAGCGGCCATCCGTCGAACCGCAGCACAAGGTTGTATATCATCGTGCAAAGTCAGGTTCCGCGCAAATCGTCTATTTCGCCCTTCACTTACGTGAACGCTTCTTCTTGCCTTTTTTCGCTGCCTTCTTGCCGCTCGGCAGGCTGTAGTCTGTCGCGGTAGCCGGCAGCTTCTGCGCCACCGCCACTTCAGAAGGGGGAGCGCCGTCATCGCCGCCGCTGCCGCTGCCGCCGCTGCTGCCCGAGCTGCCGGCGGCGCCCGACTTTGTCGCCAGCCGGCTGTCAGTCATGGACTTGGACATGGACTTGCTGCCGGCCAGGCCGCCGCACTCCTTGGCAGTGTCTGCGGCAAGAACCGTTCGTGTGTGAACTCTTTGCGTGTCAACCTTTAGTGTGTAAGAACACTAACATCCCAAACGATCAACCGATCAACCGTCAGAAGGACAAATCCACCCTTAGATGATGGATTAAACAACTCATTGTTGAGAGCAGCATGCACCGACATCACCGGCAACGCTCGTCTGGTGGGAGGCTCACCATAGTCTGGGGCTGTGGCAGGCGCCACTGCCTTTTCGGCCTTGGCGGCCGCTGCTTCGGCCGCCGCAACCAGGCCTGCGGCGGCAGCTGGAGCGTCGATGTCCGGCGTGCTGTCTGCCAGGCCATGCGGCTCAGCCGCTGGCGGGGCGACAGACGCATCACGCGCCGGGAACAGCGCTGCCGTCGGCGGCACTCCGCTGCCGGGCTTGGCCGCGTCTGCCGCCTCGGCCGCGGGCGGCGGCGCAAGGTCCAGGATGTGGGAGCCCGCCTTGTGGCGCGGCCCCATGAGCCGCAGGCCGGCGAAAGGGTTCCAGGCGCGAATGCCGCCCGGGCGGCAGCTGCCGCCCGGCAGCGGCGTTGCCTTGCCGGCTCTCGCACCAGAGGACCCTGCGCCTTGGGCGTCGCCTTTGGCGGGCGGCGCCTCGGCGTCGGCATCCGACCCGTCGTTAGCTCTATCGTCGTCGCAGGAGGAACGGCTGCCTGAGGCGCTGCGCGGCCGGCCGCGGCGGGTGCGGGCGGGGCGCGCCTTGCTCGGGCTGATCTGCAGGCCGGCGTCCGGCAAGTCACCGTCGACGGCGGCGGCCGCCTCGGCGGCCGCCCAGTCAGGCGCCAGGGCGGTCTGGATCTCTGCCAGCGACAGCAGCTACATGCAGGGCAAGCACGCAGTGAGATTGAGGCGGCTTGACAAGATATAGCATCTGCAGTGCTGCAGGCGGCATGATGACATCCTGATGCAGCTGTGCGCTGCCAGGAAGCTCAACACGGCAAGCGCTCGCCTTGTGCGCTTACCTGCCAGTCTTCCAGCGCGCCGGAGCTGACGGGCGGCCTCGTCTCGGCCGCCAGCATCCCCGACGTCAGCTGGCCGAGGGCTTCGAGCTCGTGCTGCGCCTTGGACGCTGCGAGCGCGGCGTCGGGGGCGAGCAGAACGGCAGAGTCCATGAGGGCGGGCATGGTGGCGTCTTGGCTGGAAGCTCTCACCTGCATGGCAGCACAGCGGTGTTGAGGGAATGTGCTGCCAAGGCATGTGATCCCGAGGCTTGAAACAGGAGAGTATTGCCTCTCTCCCAAATTCAACCGGAACACATGCTGTACGTCCACCGGGAGTGAGTGTAACTCTACCATGCATCTGCGCGCGCAGGTTGGCACGAAGCCAGCAAGGCGTGTTCAGAAACCTCTTCGGCCGAGTATGAGGAATCACTGACACTCTAAATCGGGAACCATACTGGATCCTCCAGCAAAATATCGCTTATTGAAACTCCTGCCAAATGCAGAGTGTGGTGATCTGAGCTCGATGTTCCAAAGTGTTTAGCCCCAGTTGACCAGCACACGCATTTCCATCGACTCTACGAGCAACACTTGAATTTGTATACATGTCACGAATCTACCAACCCGCGGCCTGTCAGAGCTGATTTGCGGCCATAAATTTCAGCTACCCTAATAAACCGCTCGTTCAGTGACCCACCACAGCGAGCGCTGGTGAATTGATTTGCGTCCGAAAACCACATTTCGACGAGCAAAACACATTCTTCGGCATCCTGGGCGCACGCTGGACCGGAAACATCACCCTTGCGAACCTGCTGTGACCCGAGCGAGGGTCCTCGCTTTTGAAGCTTCAACCATTTCTGAACCCAGCTCGATACTTGTCTGACGGATCAACAACTACCGTGCAATCCTGTGAGACGTTCAACGCCCGCGTTCGCGCAGGAAAGACCACGTTGTTACCATACCTCACTGGGGAGTCGCTGTTTCATGGATACCGTCGACCCGTAGCCACACGGTGCGGCGTTCGCTATAGAGCTGACGTACGCAAGTAGCTCAGAGACTGTGAAAGCTTGCGCCGGAGAGGATGCGAGCACTGTGATGTATCGGAACGCTGTTGTGAGCGGCTCTGAAGCGAATCTGAGCTGTGACAAACACACAAGACGATGACGTGGCCCAAGATCTCTTCTCGGCTCCCTAGTTCACTAGGTGCTGGATGATCATGCTAGAGCACATACTCTAAAAGCACCCGGGGTTCATGCAGCCTGCCCATTGTAGAAGTGCACAACTTGCGTATCAACACAGGCGGTGGAATCTAATTACGCCTGCACGTGGTGCTGCAGCGGCCGCGGCGTGCGTGTACAACAGGGCAACTTAGTAGTCACCGGTGAGATCATGCACCTTGGGCGTTGCTTCTGGCCATCGCTCGACCGCTTGCAGTAGCTGCGCGTGCAACGCGATCTACCACTAGAATGCCTTCGGGACCTGTAGCACGTCACACAGCCGCGGCGATCTACTTGTACTGTACTGGTCTGATCATGCCAGGCCGGGGGTTTGCTGTCGAAAGAGCATGCTTCTGCCAGAGAAAGCTGGAGCATAACTCGTTTCACTTTCTCCAGACCCTCGCACCTTGCCTGAGATATTCTCATGCAACCGCCTCAAGAGGCCCTGTGCCCCTGCAAGCTCTGTCCAGCTGGCTCCACCCGACCTCTGTACTAACTGTGCAGGACTGTGCAGGGCGCTGGTGGATTCGAGAACGCGGCCATCGATCAGAGGAGGCGTGCAGCTGCCAGCTTGTCCCGCCAGCACCAGGCCCAGCCGGTGACGGGCCGCCGCCGCGCCGCCACCACGCACCGAGGGCACCATGGCCGACGCCATGGCCGCCGGCGGGAATGACACCACCAGCCTGGCCACCACAATGGTGGGGCAGGCCGTGAAGGCGGAGGTCAGCCGCGCAGGCTTCGCCGGCATCTCGCCCGCAGCCCTCACCTCCGCCGCAGCGTGAGCACAGATTACTCCCTGGCAGGCCCCCCTCTCGCCGCGGCTGCGTCTGGCGCAGCACCGCCGGCAACCATGCAGCAAGCAGCGCAATGCTTGCGCCGTTGTCGTAGATGATGCTGCAGTGATGCGCATCCTTTCCACTGGGCCGCCACCACTGACGCCGACGCGGCGCTCCAAGCGCCGACAGCATCAACAGGATCTTGCTGACGACCGAGAGTTTGGGAATATGTGCTGCAGGCTGGGCGGCGTGGGCATCCTCGTGCTGCTGGGATCGATGGTATACCAGCACTATGCAGTGGACAAAGGTGCCTACCCTTCTTCTTGTGACTGCTCATGCCCACTTGGCATGCTCCTGCCGAGCCACTCCCCTTCCAGCCTGGGGTGCCATACCAGAGCCATTATGTACTGCTCTTCTAAATCCAAAGCAGCTCGCGTCTGCAGCATAGCCCTGTGAGAATAGGGCCGCCTGCCCCTGCAAGGCAGATGTGACCCCTATCCTTTCTCGATTCAGCGCGGTGGGGGGTTGCATATGCAGAGAAAGCACGGGCGACGACAAAGATGGCGACGCTGATCGTCATCTACAGCCTGTGCAGCAGCTCGCTGCTCATTATCAACAAGGTGCACACGCCGCAAACGGAAATGCTACTGGCCGCTCGCCACCCGGCACGACTGATGTGTTCTCCAATGCATCCGTTGTGCATGACGCCGAGCGGCGGTGCGCATTCCAGGTCGGGCTTCACTCCAGGCTTGTCTGACGAGGGCCGCAACATGCTGGGCGGTTCACACTCACTGACACATGCACGCTCCACCTCTATGGACCCTACAACTCTGTAAACCCTCCTCCCGATGCAGGTGTGCGTCACGATCGTGCCGGCGCCGTCCTTCGTGCTGTTCACGCAGCTGCTGTCGTCGGCTCTCATGGTCAAAATCATGGCGGGCTCCGGCATAGTGGACGCCGAGCCCTTCCAGTGAGTCCCCAGGCCTTGGGCCCCACATAGCTCCTGTCTCACGCTGGACCGTCTTGTTTTTCTGCCTTGCCTGGAGACCCACCGCGCTATGGCGTTTGACGGCCGGCTCATGTCAGGTGCTCCTGCCTTGTCAAAAGCTTCCAGCACGCCAGACGAAGGCTGTGCCAGACGCCGGTGTACCTCACGCCACTGGCCACTGACTGGCCAGCCGCTCCTGCGGGCTGACACGCTGCCTTGTGTTTCCGGCTGAAATCACTCAAAACAGACCGCACATAATTGCGTTATTCTGCATTGTGCAGTTGGGAGAAGGGCAGGAAGTACATTGCGGTGGTCACCTGCTTTGCCGGCTTCCTCTACTGCAACGTCAAGGCGCTGCAGGTGGGCGCCATCTCACATCGAAGCCATTGCATCAGCTTCTCGGGCCGATCGGTGGCAGCAGAGACTACGCAGCAGCCGAGGTGGCAGCGGGGCGCCGCAGCGGGCGGTGCAGCCATCGTCTGCCATCATCTGCACTGCTCCGGGGCCCAGGTTTTGGGCCTGCAGAGCGCCGCTGCGCCCGCCAGCCGGGAGGGCAGCAGCAGCTGTGACAGTGGCAGCAGCAGCAGCAGCGTGCTGGCGCATGTGGCTCGCCGCTGCTGTGGTCCAGCAGCAAGACTGCAGCAGCACAAACATGCAGCAGCACAACAATCACAGCTGCAGAATCTCCCATGCGCCTGCATCGCCATATGTGCCAGTGGACATCATCATCTGCTTCCAGAGGCACAATCAACCCAACCATATCACAATTCGCTTCTTTGCCACGCCACCAACGCTGACGCTCCTGTGCAACGTCCACCGCAGTATGTGCCAGTGGACACCATCATCTGCTTCCGGGCCAGCATCCCGCTGGTGGTGTCCGTCATCGAGTTCCTGTTCCTGGGCCGTGAGCTGCCGACGCTGCGCTCCTGGATTTCCCTCACCGGTGAGCGCTGAGATCATTTACGAAATGAACCATTATCCGAAATTGTTGTGCCTGCCAGTGTCTGCATGGCGGGAGGTGCATCACTCCTTCCGGTGTCTCGCACAACATGACGACAGCTGCACTTGCTCCTGCATGACCCTGCGACTGTCAGATTCTCGCCGGCCTGCCCGCCTTTATGCACGCACACACGCCAGGATGCTCTCGCCGCCCGCAGGCGTGCTGGTGGGCGCAATCGCGTACACGTACAATGACATCTTCTTCAGCCCGCGGGGCTACGTGTGGGTGGGCCTGTGGTACGCGCTGTGTGTCGTCGACTCCGTCATCATGAAGCACGTCGCCGACACCGTGCCCATGACCACCTGGTCCCGCACCTACTACAACGTGAGAGTCCACGCTGTGCTATAATGAGAACGTTGTTCACCAGTGAAAAAGCCGCAGGCATTTTCGCAGTTTACACAGTACATGTCATGTCAGCTCCATACCAGGTGTGGACCGCACCCATGGCCTCGTGAGTGGCAGGATTCCATGGTCACTGCGTAGTGTCTGATATAGCCCAGTCTCTGACGTCACTCCACTGTTGGTATGGCGCAGAATGCCATGGCGGTGCCGCTCATCCTGCCCATCAGCTTCCTGTCGGGGGAGTCGGACATCATCTTCGGCTCTAACTGGGTGCGCTTAGGCATGTCTGCAACCGTGTCTGCCTGCAAGTCAGACCTCCACAAACCTCGAAAGTTCGTGTTGTTGTTGTTTTGAGCTCGGTCTTCCACTGCCTGCCACTCTGCAGCACAGCAAGACCGGGGCTACGGGCTCCTGCACGTTCCTAGCCACTAAGTATGTTCTCCTGCAGCTGACGGTGCCGGGGCTGTGGGCGCTGGGCGCCGGCTGCGCGGTGGGCCTCGCCATGAACTTCTTCTCCTGGAAGCTGCGGGAGGCGGTGTCGGCGACGACCGTCACCGTCATCGGCAACATCTGCAAGTTCATCACCATCCTGGCCAACATCCTCATCTGGGACCAGCACTCGGGTGCGCCGACGTCTGACACGGTGGTGTACGTTGGAAGCATGTGTTTGCGACTGTCAAATGGCATCGGATAAGTGCAGCATAATGGGAGATAACCAGTGTCTAACCGGCGTCACTGCACTGCTTACTATTTTGCACACCAATCAGACACTGCGTTCTGACCAGGCATGCCTGTCGCTGCCGCAGACGCAAAGGGCACGGCGGCGCTGATTCTGTGCCTGTCGCTGGGCGCGCTCTACCAGCAGGCGCCCAAGCGGAAGCCCAAGGTGGTGGCGGGCGCTGTGGACGCGGGCACCGAAAAGACACCGCTGCTGGACAGGCCGGCAGCAAATGGCGCCGTCAAGGTCTGACAGCTGAGGGTGTCGAGGTCTTGCTCGGAGGAAGCGGCCGCACGACGTGCGGGCCTGGAACCTTGTTGGCATTGTCGTTGACCCACGGAAGCACCTGCACACACGTGATCCGTAAGTTTAGAACTGACATCACTTTCGGCAGTGAGGAGACGACAGCGGCGCTCGGAAGTTGAACTTCCACTCAGCGCCGCCGCTCGTTTGTGGAAGAATTCAGCGCCTGGTCACTTTGGCTGAACCCCTGTGTCTGACAGGAGGGCTGCAAATGCAGCTGTCGGATGCATTCAGGTACATTTGCACATTCCCGTCCGTGGCCGCCTCAAACTGCACACTCTGTCCAGCTTTCACAAGCACCTGCGCTGATCCTGCTTGCGTGGTGGACAACAGCCCAGAACCTGACACTGACACCGGAGCACGATGGAAAATGAATCATTGCCCAGTGCCAGCATTCTGCGCAGCGTCGGCGTGAACCCGGGACCAGAGCGCGCTGCAGAGGTACGCAGTGCCGTGCTCAAACAAGGCGACGGCCCAGAACTTCACTTGGGCATCCCTGGACAACCTCCAACTGCCAGCAACTCACCACAGCTCTGCCGTATGCATATTGCAACCGTAAATTGCGAACGAATTGTCAAAAATACAGTAGCGAACGCGCGCCACGGTCTCAACTAGGGTGCTCTGACTGTTGGCGTGCCAAGGGCTTTCACCGCGGTCGACCACAGGCAACCTGCCATGAGCTTGCTCAGGCAGCATTACACACCGTTGTTCTGTCACCTAGAACCACATGCCTGTGCCGTCTGCAACTGGCGTGCAGTCACACACCATAGCATGTGCATGGTACCAGGCTGTCAGACAGAGCAGTTGTCACAGCGCAGTGTCCATGCCGCTGACCTGCAGCCAGGGTGTCTGGCGACAGCAAGGACAAATCAGAAGCAGAGGGGAACAGCCGCTTATAATGTATAAAATGAACCTCGAATTCTCTCTAGACTGAGCAGGAGGGCCGGCCTGGGCGGGGCCTGTGCAACAATGCCTGGGCGCGATCCCGCATGGACTGTCACTGGTGCCCGCATCGCACGCAACTGAGGCCATGGTTTCATCGACCCAACATCTTCATGCGGCTTGCAGGCCGACGACCTAGCGCTGGCAAAGGCGATGCAGGAGCAGGAGCGCGCGTTTGCGTGGCTGGCTGCTCAGGCGCAGCGTGCCCCAGCCCCAGCCGCAGCCCCACCCATGTGAGCCGATCCCTGCATCCCGTTGGCGATGGCCTGCTCTGTCACACAGCCTCGCCAGCTCCGTCTGTCTTGCGGTCGCCTGCCGGAACATCGGGAGGAGACCAAACATAACACACAAAACTCAGTCGTCTGCAACAGGCGGGAAGCAGGGCGGGAATCTTACGAGAACCAGGCGCCGATGCAGCCTGGCGACAGCGGCGGCGACAGCGGCGGCGATGAGAACACCGCGCCGCGCCCTGCAGCAGCGACCGCCGCGATGGATTCCGCAGCGGCTTTGCCGCCGGCATTCCCGCTGGGCGGCGCGGCCGGCGGCGGTGGCGCAGCGGCCGGGCGGCGCGGCGGCGGCGGTGCGGCGGAAGCAGGAGAAGCAGTTGATGCGGAGGCGCCGACAGACGAGGAGTTTGCGCTGCGGCTGCAGCAGGAGGAGCAGCGCGCGCACTTCCTGGAGCTCGCCGGCTATGGTGCGTGGGATATAACTGAAAATCCCAAACATTTTCACAGTGGACGTCTGTTCAGAAGCCGGCGGTCAGGGGGAGCAGCACGTACACTCCTGGAGCTCGCCGGCTACGATGAGCGATGCTTCCTGCTGAGCTGAGACGTGCCGCAACGCGTTGCCTGAAGGCCGTCAGTATGGTTGGGAAAGCTGTCGCTCTGTAGCCGCTTGGCACCCCGTGTCGGGCAAGCTCTGGCTGTGCGGCGGCAGTGGCGGCGGCACTGGACGCGCACAGTACTTTCGCACAAAGCATTCCCTCGTTCTGCAGGTCCTGATGGGGAATTGGGCGCAGCCGGGTCGGACTACACCGACGGCGAGGGCGGCTACATGTCGGAAGACTCTGTGGAACCAGACGACATGACGTATGAGGCGCGCCTTGTGTTTCCATACTATGCTTTGCTGTGATTGTCTCTTTTCACCTCGTCTCGTCTCAGATGACATTGGTTCCGTTCCAAAATGTCTGTATTCGCCGTGCAGCCATGTTCCAACAGGCCGATGTGTTCTGGTGCGGTGGCCTGCGCGGCCACCCACCACATCAGCAACGACCATCGCTTGCCCTCGTTTAAGCCTTCGTGTGCACCTTGCCGCAGGAGCTGCAGGCGCTGGGGGAGGCGGTGGGCACCGTAAGCCGCGGGCTGCCGGACGCGGTCGCGGCGGCGCTGCCGCAGAAGCCGTACAGCCCCGCGCGCCGCGCCAGCGCCCAGGACGAGCAGTGCGCCATTTTTCCACTACTCTGTCAGTCTGTGTGTGTACCCC
>JAABUL010006524.1_pt1 | contig 13388 bp, 8 predicted proteins | sample 5559151 | NCBI WGS metagenome assembly JAABUL01 (sample SAMN10711876, study PRJNA513368) | rock metagenome | isolation source: Antarctica rocks | place: Antarctica: Victoria Land, Pudding Butte sud | reverse complement strand
TCAAGCCGGAGGCGGTCAGATGCCGAGACGGCAATCGAAATTCCTGTTCGCATGCGCCAGACTCACACGCGAAACGACAAACCGGAATCCCAAAACGGACTCAACCCTCAGATTTCGTCCACTAGGTGATCTCGCGGTAGTCGCCGGTTCTCACGTGATGACTGACGGCTCCATGCGCCCCGTATGTCCGGGGATGTCGGCGAGCGAGCGCGACAGGGCGACGAGGTCGCGCAGGGCTTCGCCCGTCTCCATGTCGAGCCTCTCCCCCTCGAAGCGCTCGATGTAGACCCGCAGCGTCGCGCCGGCCGTCCCCGTCCCCGACAGGCGGTAGACGATGCGCGACCCGTCCTCGAACATCACCCGGATGCCCTGATGCGCCGAATCCGAGCCGTCCACCGGATCGTGGTAGGCGAAGTCGTCGGCCGCCTTCACGGTCAGTGTCCCGAAAGCCTGCCCGGCGAGCGCAGGCAGGCGGTCCCGCAGGCCTTTCATGAGCGCGTTGGCGCCCTCGCTCGCCACTTCTTCGTAGTCGTGGCGGGCGTAATAGTTGCGGCCGTAGGTGCGCCAGTGATCCGCCATGACGGCGGCGACGCTCTCGCGGCGGGCCGACAGGATGTCGAGCCACAGCAGCACGGCCCAGAGCCCGTCCTTCTCGCGGACATGGTTCGAGCCCGTGCCGGCGCTCTCCTCGCCGCAGATCGTCGCGAGGCCGGCGTCGAGCAGGTTGCCGAAGAACTTCCAGCCCGTTGGCGTCTCGTAGCACGCGATGCCCTTGGCGGCCGCCACGCGGTCGGCGGCCGCGCTGGTCGGCATGGAGCGGGCTATGCCCTTGAGCCCGTCCCGATAGCCGGGCGCCAGATGCGCGTTGGCCGCGAGGGCGGCGAGGCTGTCCGACGGCGTCACGAAGAGGCCGCGGCCGATGATGAGGTTGCGGTCGCCGTCGCCGTCCGAGGCCGCGCAGAGGTCGGGCGCGTCGGGTCCCATGGCGAGGTCGTAGATGGCCTTGGCGTGGACGAGGTTGGGATCGGGGTGGTGGCCGCCGAAGTCGGGCAGGGGCGTGCCGTTCATCACCGTGCCAGGGGCGGCGCCCAGCGCACCCTCCAGGATCGCCTTGGCATAGGGCCCGGTGACGGCCGACATGGCGTCGAACCGCATGGTAAAGCCGCCCGCGAACATGGCCCGGATGCGCGGAAAGTCGAACAATCGCTCCATGAGGGCCTGGTAGTCGGTCACCGGATCGACGACCTCGACCGTCATGTCGCCGAGCTTCACCTCGCCGATGCTGTCGAGGTCGACATCGGGGGCGTCGAGTGTTCGGAATTCGGTGATGGCCTTGGTCTTGCGGAAGATCGCGTCGGTGGTCTTCTCGGGGGCCGGGCCGCCATTCGATGCATTGTACTTGATGCCGAAGTCACCCTCCGGGCCGCCCGGGTTGTGGCTCGCCGACAGGATGATGCCGCCGAAGGCGCGGCGTTTGCGGATAAGGTGCGAGGCCGCCGGCGTCGACAGGATGCCGCCGCGGCCCACGATGACCCGGCCGAAGCCGTTGGCGGCTGCCATCTTCATGGCGGTCTGGATCGTCTCGCGGTTGAAGTAGCGGCCATCGCCGCCGATCACCAGCGCCTTGCCCCTGAAGCCGTCGAGGCTGTCGAAGATCGACTGGACGAAATTCTCGACGTAACGAGGCTGCTGGAAGTGCGGCACCTTCTTGCGCAATCCGGACGTGCCGGGCTTCTGGTCGTCGAAGGGAGTCGTCGAGACCGTCTTCATGGGAGCGTTCCGGCAGGCTGAGAGGGCAGGGGGTCTTCAGGAGGTCGCGGTCGAGGGGCGTCATGTTCCGGGCGGGAGCGCGCCAGGATACGTCGATCGTGAGGCCGGCCGCCACGATGCGGACCGTGGCGGGACGACATGGCTGAATCAGCGTTGCGCAACGGCTGCAGGCGTGACGCGACGGGCATGCTCGTCGATCACCTTGGCGTACATGTCGAGCGTCTGATCGGCGATCGCGTCCCAGCTGAAATGGGCCTCCACCCGCTTGCGCCCCGCCGCACCGAACCTGTCGCGCAGCGCCTTGTCGTTCGCCAGGCGGTTCACCGCCTCGGCGAGGGCGTCGGCGAAACGCGCCGGATCGGCGGGGTCGAAGGATCCCGCCGCGAGACCCGGGTCCACGAGCAGGCCGGTCTCCTCGGGCACCACCACCTCGGGAATGCCGCCGACGCTCGTCGCCACCACGGCGGTCCCGCAGGCCATGGCTTCGAGATTGATGATCCCGAAGGGTTCGTAGACCGACGGGCAGCAGAAGACCGCCGCATGGGTATAGAGCTGGATGACATCGGGGCGCGGCAACATCTCGCGGATCCAGATGACACCGGGACGCTCGGAGGCGGCCCTGGCGACGCCATCCGACATCTCCCGGCCGATCTCGGGCGTGTCCGGCGCGCCCGCGCAGAGCACGATCTGCAGGGAGGGATCGATCTTCGGGATCGCATTGACGAGATGGATGATGCCTTTCTGGCGCGTGATACGGCCGACGAAGAGCAGGAACGGCCGGCCGGGGTCGATCCCGTGGCGGGTCAACACGTCCGTGCCGTGCACGGCGCGGTATTCGTCGAGGTCGATGCCGTTGTGAATGACGTGCACCCGTGCCGGGTCCACCTCGAAGAGGCGCAGCACGTCGGCCTTCGTCTCGCGCGACACCGCCACGATCGCGTCGGCCTCCTGGATCGCGGTCCGCTCCATCCAGGCAGACAGGTGGTAGGCATTGCCGAGTTGCTCGACTTTCCAGGGCCGCAGCGGCTCCAGCGAGTGGATGGTGAGGACGTTCGGCACGCCCCACAGCTTCGCCGCGATCACGCCGCCCATGTCGGTGTACCAGGTGTGGCAATGGACGAGATCCGCGTCGAGCGTGTCCTTGGCCATGGCGAGCGATCGGGCATAGGCGTCGACCGCACCCACGAAGCGCGGATCGGTCTCCCGTTTGGTCTCCTCCCACTGCGGATAGCCGCGCACCGCGAGCCGCCCTTCGGTAGCCTGCTGATCGCCGAAGCAGCGGACCTCGACGTCGATGCTCTTGGCGAGAGCGCGGGCGAGGTATTCCACATGCACCCCGGCGCCGCCATAGACGAAGGGCGGGTACTCCTTCGACAGGAGCGCGACTTTCTTCGGGACCGGCATGGGGAGCCTTCGCGGAAAGGACAGGGACACCACTCTAACGGAATGACTGAAAGCTGTGCAACGCGGCCCCCGCGCGGAGGCTCGCGGGGGCAGTGCCGGCCGGTGAGCCGCCGGCAAGCAACAGTGGGCCGCCCGTCACCCGCAAGAACGCGGCGATCGCGGCTGCCGGGACAAACAGCGTGTCGGTTCGGCTGCTTTGCAGGCGCCGGGCCGGTGCCGCGCTCCTCGAAGGCGGACTCGATCCTGTCGACGTCGGCGGCCTGCCGCTCAGGCGTCGAGGTTGTCGATCATGGTCTGGGTGACGAGGCAGATGCCCTTCTCGGTGCGCCGGAAGCGCTGGGCGTCGGAGGCCGGATCGTCGCCGATCACCATGCCTTCGGGGATCTGCACGCCGCGGTCGATCACGCAGTTCAGGAGTCGTGCCCCGCGCCCGATGTCGACATAGGGCAGGACGACGGCACGCTCGACGTGACTATAGGAGTTCACCCGGACACCGGTGAACAGCAGCGAATTGTGGATGCCGGCGCCCGACACCAGGCAGCCGCCCGACACCAGCGACGAGACCGCCATGCCGCGGCGGTCGTCAACGTCGTGCACGAACTTCGCCGGCGCGGTCAGCTCGCTGTAGGTCCAGATCGGCCAGTCCTGGTCGTAGAGGTCGAGGCCGGGCACGATGGCGGTGAGGTCGATGTTGGCTTCCCAGTAGGCGTCCACCGTGCCTACGTCGCGCCAGTAGGCCTCGTGCTCGTTGCTGGAGCGCACGCAGGACTGCGAGAAGTGATGCGCCACGGCTTTGCCGCCCGCGACGATCTCGGGAATGATGTCCTTGCCGAAGTCGCGGGCGGAGTCGGGCTTTGCGGCATCGCGCTTCAGGGCGTCGATCAGGAACTTGGTTTCGAAGACGTAGATGCCCATCGAGGCCAGCGCCACCTCGGGCTTGCCCGGCATGGCGGGCGGATCCTTCGGCTTCTCCAGGAACGACAGGATCTTGCTCAACTCGTCGACGTGCATCACGCCGAACGCGACGGCTTCGAGGCGGGGCACTTCGAGGCATCCCACCGTGACATCGGCACCGGAGTCGACGTGCTGCTGCAGCATCTTCTCGTAGTCCATCTTGTAGACGTGATCGCCTGCCAGGATGACCATGTATTTCGGGTCATAGGACTCGATGATGTCGATGTTCTGGTACACCGCATCGGCAGTGCCGAGGTACCACATGTTCTCGTCGACGCGCTGGCTCGCCGGCAGCACGTCGAAGCTCTCGTTGCGCTCGGGCCGGAGGAAATTCCAGCCGCGGCCGAGATGGCGGATCAGGCTATGGGCCTTGTACTGGGTCGCGACCGCGATGCGGCGGATGCCGGAGTTCAGCGCGTTCGACAGCGCGAAATCGATGATGCGGGTCTTGCCGCCGAAGTAGACGGCGGGCTTGGCGCGCCGGTCCGTCAGTTCCAGGAGGCGCGAGCCGCGCCCGCCGGCCAGCACATAGGCCATGGCGGTGCGCGAGATCGGCGCCTGGTTCGACGTTCGTCCGTCCATGTGTTGTCTCCCCCCGTGGCGTATACTGGTCTGCTTTTTGATTGATGGCGCCGCCGCTACGAGGTGTCGGTGCCGGCGTATCTGAGAAACACCGTCGCCAGAGGCGCCAAGACCACTTCCGCCGAGGCCGGCAGCCCGTGCGACGGCTCTGCCTTGGCCATAACGCCGCCAAGATTGCCGAGGTTCGATCCGCCATAGCGCCCAGCGTCGGTATTCAGGATCTCCTCCCAGCGGCCGGAGAGCGGCAGGCCGATCCGGTAGTTGTCGAGCGGCACGGGGGTGAAGTTCGAGACGACGGCCACCGGCGCGTCCCCGGGCTCGCCGAAGCGCAGCCAGGCCAGGACCGAGTTGGCGTGATCGTCGGCTACCACCCAGCGGAAGCCCTCGGGCTCGCAGTCGCGGGCATGAAGGGCCGGCGTCGCCCGATAGATGCCGTTGAGGTCGCGGATGAGGTCCTGCACACCCCTATGGATGTCGTAGCGCAGCAGGTGCCAGTCGAGGCTCTGGTCGAAGTTCCATTCCGCGGTCTGGCCGAATTCACTGCCCATGAAGAGCAGCTTCTTCCCCGGATGACCCCACATGAAACCGTAATAGGCGCGGACGTTGGCGAAGCGCTGCCACTCGTCTCCCGGCATCTTGGAGACGATGGACTTCTTGCCGTGCACGACCTCGTCGTGGGACAGCGGCAGCACGAAGTTCTCGGAGAACGCATAGAGCAGGCCGAAGGTCATCCGGTCGTAGTGCCAGCGGCGGTGCACCGGATCCTGCGCCATGAAATCCAGCGTGTCGTTCATCCAGCCCATGTTCCACTTGAAGCCGAAGCCCAGGCCGCCCGCGTGGACGGGCCGCGACACACCGGGCCAGGATGTGGATTCCTCGGCGATCGTCATGGCGCCCGGATGGGTCGCGTAGACGAGTTGGTTGACGCGTTTCAGGAACTCCACCGCCTCGCGGTTGTCGTTGCCGCCGTCCCAGTTGGGCAGCCACTCGCCGGCGGCGCGCGAGTAATCGAGGTAGAGCATCGACGCCACGGCATCGACCCGCAGGCCGTCGAGGTGGAAATGATCGAGCCAATAGAGTGCATTGGCGGCCAGCATGCCGGCGACCTCGCGACGGGCGAAATCGTAGATCGCAGTGTTCCAATCGGGGTGGAAGCCGCGGCGCGGGTCGGCGTATTCGTAGAGCGGCGTGCCGTCGAAGCGCGCAAGGCCATGGACGTCGATCGGGAAATGGGCCGGTACCCAATCGATCACGACGCCGAGCCCGGCCGCGTGGGCGCGGTCGACGAAACGTGCGAAGTCCTCGGGGCTGCCGAAGCGGCGGGTGGGCGCGAAGAGACCCACAGGCTGGTAGCCCCATGAAGCATCGAGCGGGTGCTCGGAGATGGGCATCAGCTCGAGATGGGTGAACCCCATGTCGACCGCATAGGGAATCAACTGGTCGGCGATCTCGTCGTAGCTCAGGAAGCCGTTGCCGTCGCCGCGGCGCCAGGACCCGAGGTGCACCTCGTAGAACGACAGGGGCTTGCGACGCTTGTCCCCGAGACCCCGCTCCGCGAGGAAGCGGCCGTCGCTCCAGGCGAACGGGGTGGGAGCCGCTACCACGGAGGACGTCGAGGGGCGGAGTTCCCCTTGGAGGCCGACCGGATCCGCCTTCAGCGGCTGCAGCGCGCCGTCGCGGCCGAGGATCTCGTATTTGTAGATAGTGCCGGGCGCTACGCCGGGCGCGAAGATCTCCCAAAGTCCGCTCTCGATGCGCTTGCGCATCTGCAGTCGCCGACCGTCCCAGTCGTTGAAGGTGCCGACCACCGAGACGCGTCGCGCATTGGGGGCCCAGACCGCGAAATGCACGCCGTCGACGCCGTCGTGACGGCGCGCGTGAGCGCCGAACTGGCGATAGAGTTCCTGATGCGTGCCTTCGACGAAGAGATGATCGTCGATGGCGCCGAGCACCGGGCCGAAGCTGTAGGGATTGTCGAGTTCCCATGTGCCGCCGCCGGTGGCGGCCCGCAACCGATAGCGGATGTGCCCGTCCGGCACGAGACCCTCGAAGAAGCCGGGTTCGGGACGCCCCTCGAGCGCGACCTCGGTCCCGTCGGGTGCGACCGCATGGAGCGTTTCGGCATAAGGCACGAAGGCCCGGACGACCGGGCCAGACGGCGTCTGGTGCTGGCCGAGAACGGCGAACGGGTCTTCATGGCGGGCCGCCACGATAGCCGCGACGTCCCCGTTGCGGGCCTGCCAGCCGCTCTCGACCATACGCCCTCCCTTATTCTGCCGCTTGCGCCGGGACGTTCCAGATGTCCCGGGCATACTCACTGATGGTGCGGTCGGACGAGAACCAGCCGACCCGCGCGGTGTTCATGATGCTGGCGCGCCACCACGCGGCCTCGTCCCGCCATAACGCGTCGACCTGTCTTTGTGCAGCATAATAGGCGTCGAAATCGGCCGTGACGAGGAAGTGGTCGCGATCCATCAGGAGATCGACGAAATCCCGGTAGCGTCCGGTATCGTCCGGCGAGAACACGCCCGACGATACCGCTTCCAGCACCTCGGCCAGCCGGGGGGAGGCCGCGATCGTGTCGCGCGCGCTCAGGCCCGTGCGGTGGCGCGCCGCGACCTGTTCGGCCGTCAGACCGAAGATGAAGATGTTGTCGTCGCCGACCCGCTCCTTGATCTCGACATTGGCGCCGTCGAGCGTGCCGATGGTGAGGGCACCGTTCAGCGCCAGCTTCATGTTGCCGGTCCCGGACGCCTCCATGCCGGCCGTCGAGATCTGCTCGGACAAGTCGGCCGCCGGGATGATCGACTCGGCCAGGCTCACGTTGTAGTTCGGCAGGAACACGACCTTGAGCCGGCCGCGAACGGTCGGGTCGCTGTTGACCACCTTGGCGACATCGTTGGCGAGCTTGATGATGAGCTTGGCCGTCCGATAGCTCGCGGCCGCCTTGCCGGCGAAGATCTTGACGCGCGGCGCCCAGTCTCGCCAAGGCTCGGCCCGGATCGCATTGTAGAGCGCGATCGTCTCGAGCAGGTTCAGGTGCTGGCGCTTGTATTCGTGGATGCGCTTGATCTGGACGTCGAAGAGGGCATCGGGGTCGACCTGGGTCATCGTGCGGTCCGCGACGATCTTGGCCAGAGCGGCCTTGTTGTCGCGCTTGGCGGCTTTCAGCCGGGCCTGCAGGGTCCGGTCCTCGGCATGGGCCGCGAGAGTCTCGAGCACGGCCGGGTCGTCGAGCACGGCCGGGCCCAGGACGTCGACCAGGATCGCGGTCAGGGCCGGGTTGGCCTGGAAGAGCCACCGCCGGAACGTGATGCCGTTGGTCTTGTTGTTGATGCGGTCCGGATAAAGGGCGTTGAGGTCGCGGAACACCGTCTGGCGCATCAGTTCGGTGTGGAGCGCCGACACGCCATTGACGCGGTGCGAGCCGATGAAGGCCAGCGTCCCCATCTTGACGCGCTGCTGGCCCCAGCCCTCGTCGATGATCGACACGCTCCGCATCACGGCGGTGTCGTCCTGTCCCGCCGCCCTGAGTTCGTCGAGGTGCAGCGCGTTGACGAGGTAGATGATCTGCATGTGGCGCGGCAGCACCCGCTCCATCAGCGGCACCGGCCAGGTTTCGAGCGCCTCGGGCAGCAGTGTGTGGTTGGTGTAGCCGAAGGTCTTCCGCGTGATGTCCCAGGCCTCGGTCCAGGGCAAGGCGTGGATGTCGACCAGGAGCCGCATCATCTCGATCACCGCGATGGCCGGATGGGTGTCGTTCAACTGGATGGCGGCCTGGTCGGGCAGGTTGCGCAGGTCGGGATAGGTCTTGAGGTGGCGCCTCATGAGATCCTGCAAGGACGCCGAGGCGAAGAAATATTCCTGCCTGAGCCGCAGTTCCTGTCCGGCCGGGGTGGCGTCCGACGGGTAGAGCACCTTCGAGATCGCCTCCGCCCGAACCCGATCCGCCATGGCGCCGATATGGTCGCCCTCGTTGAAGGCATCGAGCCGGAGCGGGTCGCCGGCCCGCGCCGACCAGAGGCGCAGCGTGTTGACGTGGCGGGCGCGCCAACCCACGACCGGGGTGTCGTAGGCGACGGCCTCCACGGTCTCGACCGGGTGCCAGACGTAGCGGGCCGTGCCGTCTGCGGCCCCGGCGGTCTCGACCGAACCGCCGAAGCCGACGTCATAGGCGATCTCGGGGCGGGCGAACTCCCAAGGGTTGCCGAAGGAGAGCCAGTTCTCCGGGTATTCCTGCTGCCAGCCATCCTTGACGACCTGGCGGAACAGGCCGTTCTCGTAGCGGATGCCGTAGCCGTAAGCCGGCACCGCCAAGCTCGCCATGCTTTCCATGAAGCAGGCCGCGAGGCGCCCGAGGCCGCCGTTGCCGAGCGCGGCGTCGGGCTCGACCTCGCGCAGCGCGTCGAGGTCGACGCCCAGCCCCGCCAAGGCTTCGCGCATGCGCTCCGTCAGCCCGAGGTTGGTCAGCGCGTCGAACATGAGACGGCCGATCAGGAACTCGAGCGACATGTAATAGACGCGCTTGGTGCGGTCCGTCTTCGTCTTCTCGTAGGACCGCTGCCATCCCTGCACGATCCGGTCGCGCACCGTCAGCGCCGTGGCGATGAACCAGTCGCGCGGGCTCGCGTCGGGCGTGGTCTTGCCGACCGCATAGGCGAGTTTGGCCAGGACGGCGGCGCGAAGGCTCTCGACGCCACTGCCCGATCGCAGTTCACTCTCCAGCACGGGCTCGAGATCCGTCCCGCCACGCTGTTCCGTCGTCATGCCCGGTCCCTCGGATCGCGAATGGCATTCGCCTCCCGCGCCTATAACACGCGTGGCCGGCGATCACGCCAACCCCTGTCCCGTGCCGGGGCCGGTCGGATCGATGCCGTCGTAGAGCGCCCGCGCCGGGGCAGGTTTGCAGGATCGTGGCACGAGTCCGGCCAAGGGCAAAGATAGACGGGGCACGCCTTTTCGGCCGTTGTCCGGCGGCACCGGTGCGGCGCTGAATCCACGAAGCGCACGGGCGCAGACCGCCGACGAGTAAACCGCGCCGCCCGCGGCGCGTCTCGTCGGGCCTGAGTCGAGATCAGCGGGTGCCGCGGTAGGTTTCGTCGAAGATCTGGCGTGAGTTGACGAACCCCTGCTTCAGAACCGACCAGGCACTCTGGCCAGCATGGGCGAGCTTCGTCAGGCGCGCCTGAGCCTCGTCGGCCCGCGCCCTGACCCTGGCGATCCTCGCATCGATCGCGGCCCGCTGCTCGGCCGTGAGAGCACTGGCCGAAGCCTGCAGGTCCGTGATGACGGTTTGCCAATAGGCCTGCTCCGCCTTGATCCGGGCCTCGACCAGGGCCTTTCGCTGGGTGGCGTCGAGCTTGACGGCGGCGACGTCCTGATCGAGCGCCTGCTCGAACTGCGTCCAGGGCGCCGTCAGGGCGGCCCGCACCGCAGTGAGCTGGTCGGCCGTCATCTGTCGGCCCTGCGCCACGACGCCGTCGACCTCCTTGCGATAGGTCTCCCGGAGCGTGCGCAGGCTCGCGACGGCATCGTGGGCCCGTTGCCGAGCGGCGCCCTGGACCTTGTCGGCGTCCTCCTGGAGCACCGTGATGGTGGCGTCGATCTCGGCCAGCCGCTCTTGCGCCTGCGCGATAGCCGCATGCGCCCCGACGGCATCGGTCGAGGCCGCGACGGGGGCCACCACCTGGGGCTTCGGCGTCTGAGCCCAGGCGATGGCCGGCGCCACCGCGGCGCAGACGGCCAGGACGGAGAAAGCCCGTAACGACATGATGACCATCCTTTGGCCTGATTGGAGCCTGGGGCAGCGCCTGGGGCACGGCACGCGACACGTTCGGTCAACGCCCGAGCCCGTCCGTCGTTGCCAGGGCGTTCGCTTGCAGCGCCTACGGCCCGCACGCCAACGGATCACGCCAGCCCGCGCCCCGTGCCGGGGTGTTCGGATCGACGCCTCGATGAGCCCCGGCGCGAGTTCGCAAGGCTCCTGGCCCGAGCCCGGCCGAGGCTGAAGCTCGACGGAGCGCGCTTCTCGGCCGATCATCCGGGTGCGGCACTCTCAGGGAATCATCGCGGCGGCCAGCATTCGCCAGGTTTTCGGATCAGCCCGAGCGCCGCTGTCGACCCATTGCGGAAGTTTGGAGAGTCTTCCGTCGGGCAGTTCGATGGAGCGTCGACGACTGAGATTGGTCGAACGAAGGAACCCGCCTCGCGAGATGGGCGCGTGCGGCGATTCACAAAGCTACTCCCGTCCAAGAAAAGCCGCATCCCCGCACGTGCTGGACAAACAGCGAGTACATGGACATGGCCTTCAGATCATCCAACGTGGCCGAAATCCTGAGCATCCTGCCAAGAGTCGCAACGGAGCTTTCGCCTACCGTACAGACCCGATAGAACCTTGACAATGCAATCTGCGAAAGGTCTAAGAACTCCTTACCGCAACAAACGCTACTATACGGGCGTTTTTTTAGAGTTCTTGCGATGAAAGCAACAGTCTCTGATTTATCTGCTAAGGGCACCTGTGACTTAGCAAACAGGTACACGACCATTTTATCCGAATCAATATCCAGATTGCTGAAATTCAGAAATCGAGCGTACCTTATATCATCCAAATCCAATGGTATTTTTGCTTCTCTTGCGTATAGCCGAAGTACACCGATATTGGCTGCCGCTTTAGCTATTCTAACAAAAGCCTCCTCAACCTCTTCCTGCGTCAGTTCTCTGGCGAAGAATTCTGAAATGATGCGCTTGAAGAGCCGTGTTTCCAGCAAGTCCATCTCGATATCGTAGCGATCCGTAACTAATAACAGCACCCCATTTCTGACGTCGTGGGTTACACCGTCGTGATCCCTATCGCGGATAAATACGGTTCCGGGATCTATGCCCTTTTGCGTACCCATATCATAAACAAGCATAAGTACTTCTTTTCCGTTACAACTTAGGATATTGGACCTAGATATACCTAAGACGCTAGCAAACATATCTATGTCGCTATCGCCTTCAACAACCAGAAGTACCTCTTTCTTTGCACTCCTCATCGCCAACAACGTCGCCGCCTTGGTCTGAGCGTTCAGATACTTATCTACAGAATTCATTGTACTTGGTCCGCAAGGTCAACTAATAGATGTCTTACACCCTGGAACACTTGTGGTGAATGAGTCGCTATAATGCTCTGAAATGGGTTTGCCGACTGTATCCTACGCAAATCCGACATGAATTCAAGTTGCCAGACTACATGAAGAGAGATCTCCGGCTCATCGATTAGTACAAGCGAGTTTGCTGGTGTTTCAAAAATCAGCTTAAACAACATAATGAACTCATGCTTTTCGCCTGAGCTCAGACCTTCGAGAGTTAATTTCTGCTTATCGCGCGATACAGATGCACCAAAGTCTCGACCGATAGAGAGTTTCTTTGGCTTTAGCTTGTTGCTCATCAATTCTCGAAAAACCGAGATCTTAGGATAGATCTCGTCGTAAGTTGCAAGCTTCTTTTGAGAATCTTCTACATAGATTTGGAGGGCGTCAACTACCTTTGGCAGAAGCTCATCATCTGTAGACATGATGGCGTCGGTTTGCTCGACCAAGATGCCAGCTTCCGTTAAAGAGGCGCGCTTCTTCTCGACACTGAGCAGAGACGATCGTAAATCATCCGTGTTCATCTGGCCCCCACTTCGCGCCCTCGCAATTAATCGACTTGGAAAAGAGCGATCAAGTGCCTGCGATGTTGCAGCATAGTCAGAGTAATTCTGCTGGAGGAGGGTTGAAAGGCTTTGGGCCTGACGAAGTATTTCCTCTTGTGGCGCCGGGGACTTACTCCCTTCATCGCCTGGCGACGCTTTGTTATAAAGGAGCCGTTGCGTTTCGATAAAAACACATTGCGTTGGAGATATTTCTGGCCAGATTATATTGGGGGCAGTTAAAGAAAGCATCTCCCTAATTCTAGGGTCTGCACTCAGTTCAGTAAAGTATCGACGAAATGCTTCCGGGGTTAGAAGAACTTCTCCCGTACGCAAATCTCTTATAGATGAAGAGGTATGAGGGGAGAGATAAGGAGATCGCTCCAGCACTCTTGAAAGAACTCTCGGGTTTACCTTGTCAAGATCGGGGGCCTTGTCTTCGATTTCCTTGCCGGAGCGATCGAAACGTTTTAGGGTGACCCAATAGTCACCGCAGCCCCTTGTTGCAGGATGCGGCGGAGCCCAGGACGTAGGAATTTCCCGGTATATCACTCGACGTCGCCGCAACTCTTCGACTCTTGACTTCTCTTCATCGATTACCCGACTAAATACCCATTTCGACTTGTCTCCGAACGTGACCGTTAAATTATTAAAAGTGTGAGAGGCTGCCCTTCTCAAACTTAGAGACATGCAGTCACGTAGTAGCGAAAGAAATGCTGTCTTGCCGTAACCATTTGGCGCTATGATGATCAAGGTATCAGCGTCATTAGGGAATACAATCTTGTAATGGAAGACGCCCTGAAGACCGTTCACAGCCAAGCTCTTTATCTTCTTGTTGGAAGCCACGGTTCGGTCCCTCTTCGCGGGTCTAGAGCACGCGCGTCACTCTCACATAGAGCTAGTGGACGAAATCTGAGGGTTGAGTCCGTTTTGGGATTCCGGTTTGTCGTTTCGCGTGTGAGTCTGGCGCATGCGAACAGGAATTTCGATTGCCGTCTCGGCATCT